>Ga0190271_10000137_pt1 | contig 37094 bp, 28 predicted proteins | sample Popmic356T_FD_133747 | JGI IMG/M metagenome (GOLD analysis project Ga0190271, IMG submission 133747) | Populus adjacent soil microbial communities from riparian zone of Weber River, Utah, USA - 356 T | ecosystem: Environmental > Terrestrial > Soil > Riparian zone | place: USA: Utah | collected...
ACGCGCGGCCCGGCCTGCTCGTAGTGCTCGAGGCCCGTCACGCGGACGGCGTACGCCAAGCGCAGAACCGTGCGTAGCACCCCTCGACCCAAAGCCACCATTCGAAGCCGCCTCGCCGCTACACCGTCCGTGGGCTAACGATGCCCGCAGCGGCAGCCAATTGCCATCGGCTCTTAGTGGACGGCGTGCAGGGGGCGCGGCCTCTCGACGGCGTAGCCCTGGACGAAGTCGACGCCGAGCTCGCGCAGCGCCTCGAACGACGTCTGATCCTCGACCTGCTCGGCGACGACCTGGAAGTCGAGCGTGCGCGCGAGCTTGACCATCGCGGCGACCATCTCCCGATTGACGCCGTCGGTCTCGAGGTTGCGCGTGTAGATACCGTCGATCTTCAGATAGTCGAGCGACAGATGCTTCAAGTTCGCGAAGGAGCCCAAGCCGCTGCCGAAGTTGTCGAGCGCGAATCGGCAACCTATCCCGTGCAGCACGTTGATGAAGCGCTGTGCCTGGTCGAGCTGGCTCACGACGGCCGACTCACGGACCTCGAAGCAGATGCGGTCGGGGCTGACACCCGTGTGGTCGAGCACGTCGACGACGAACTCGAGGAAATCGTCGTCGCCGAGCGTCTGCGCCGACAGATTGATGTTGCAGGTGCGCCCGGCGGGCAGGTGGGGCGCGCCGCCGGCAATGGCCGACAACGTTGTCTGAACGACCCAGCGGTCGATGTGCGACATGAGCTGGTAACGCTCCGCCGAAGCGAGGAAGTGCACGGGCAGGATCGAGCCACCCGACTCGTCGCGCATACGCAGCAGCACCTCGGCGGCCGGGCCGCTGCGGTTGCGGCCGCCCATCGCGACGATCGCCTGCACATAGAGCTCGAAGCCGTTCTCCTTGAGCGCGCGCTGGAGACGCTGGAGCCACTGGATTTCGCCGCGCTCACGCGCCTTGACCTCGTCGCGCGTGGAGTAGACGTGCACTCGGCCGCGGCCCTGCTGCTTCGCGATGTAGCACGCGGAGTCGGCGGCACCGAGCACACTCTCGGCGGAGCCGCTTTCTTTGCCGACCTCGACGAGCCCCAAGCTGACGCCGATGTCGAATACGCGGTCCTGCCATGCGAACTGGTGGGCGGCGACCGCCTGCACCACATCGCCGGCGATCTGCTGCGCCTTGTCGAGCGGGCAGCCGGCCAACAGCATCGCGAACTCGTCGCCGCCGACGCGCGCGACGGTGTCCGAATCGCGAACACGCTGCTTCAAGAGCGCCCCGATCTCTCGCAGCAAGTTGTCCCCGGCAATGTGGCCGCCGGTGTCGTTGACGAGCTTGAACCGGTCGAGGTCGAGGTAGCAGACGACGTGGCCGACGCCTTCGCCGCGCGCCGCGTCGAGCGCGGTGCCGAGCCGCCGCTCGAACTCCGCACGATTGACGAGGCCCGTCAGCGCGTCGTGGCTCGCCTGGTACGACATTTCGCGCGCCAATCCGCGCAGCTCGCTGACGTCGTGGAAAATCACGACGCATCCGGCAACCTGGCCGTCAGGCCCGCGAATCGGCGACGCCGTCAGCTCCGTGGAGAACTCTCGCTCGGCCTGCTTGCTCAGCAGGAACGCGCGCCGGCCGAGATTCACTCGCCGGCGCTCGCTCAAGCACTTCGCGACGGGATCGCCGAGCGAGCTGCGGTCGATCTCGTCGACGAGCGAGATCAGATCGAGCAGCTGCTTGCCGATCCCAGCGCTGCGCGGTCCCCCGATGAGCTGCTCGGCGGCCTCGTTCATGTAGTCGATGAGGCCGGTACGATCCGTCGTGATGACGCCTTCGCCGATCGACTCGAGCGTGATGCGCGCCTGGAGCTTGCCGCGGCCGAGCGACGTCTCGAGACTCTTACGATGCGTGATGTCGCGCGCCACCGTCATGAGCGCCGGCGCTCCGCCGAACGTGAGGCCTCTGCTGTGGAGCTCCGCCCACACGCCTTGGTCGTCGTTGCTGATGAGCTGGACCTCGAACGGCGGCAACGGCTCGCCGCCCTCGGCGCCCGTCGCTACGTGCTTGCGCATCCCGGCGCGGTACGCGGGCCGCAACAGGTCGGTGATCGGCTTGCCGATCAGAGTATCGGGCTCGACGCCGAACAGCTCACCCGCCGCGCGATTCGCATAGAGGATCGTCTGCGCATGAATCAGCGCGGCCTCGGGCAGCGTATCGGCCAATGCGTCGAACAGCTCGCCGCGCTCGTCCGCCTGCGGTTCTTCGATCTGCGCGGCAACGCGCGCCGCCTCGTCGTTGCGATCGAGCAATCGGTTCATGGACGCAGTGATGTCGACGAAAGCGCTGAGCCGGCCGTTGACGGGGATGCGCTCCGCTTCGCCCGACGCCAACAGGTTGTGCAGGTCCTCGCGGAGCCGCTCGACCTCTTTGACGTAAGACCGGCGAGATCCGGCCCAGACGAGCGCACCGCCGAGCAACAGGACGACGAGAGCCGCGAGCGCCATGATCGGGTCGGCGAGGAGCTGCGCCATGCTCACCCTTCGAACCCGCGGGCGTGCAACGCACGCCAGCGCTCGGCGAGTGAACAGTGGAGTCGAGCGACCGTCAGCGGAATCCCTGCTGGCACGTGAGTGCGAAGCCCCATGTGTTCCCGCGCTTCGCTGCGCGGATGCTTGTTTTTGTTCTTATTACGCACCCCGCGCGACTCGCAGCCCTCGCTTAGAGGCAGGCCCGAGTCGCTCAACGGCTGCTTTTCCTTCCAATTGACGATACAGCAAGCGCTCAAACCACCGTTCGTAATTGACCATAATTCTTCACATACCGCCTTGTATCGCATGAATAAACTTCTTACCCTACCGCGTTCCGCACGCAGCGCCGCCCCCATAAGAACACGCATGAACTTCGAGGTTGCACGCACCCAGATGCTCGGCCAGCAGCTGCGGGCATGGGAGGTTCTCGACGACCGCGTGTTGCGCGCGTTTGCGGAAACCCCCCGCGAGGACTTCGTCCCGCGCGAATACCGCGAGCTCGCATTCGCCGACGCGGAAATACCTCTCGGCCACGGGCAAACCATGCTGGCACCGAAGGTCGAGGGCCGAATCGTGCAAGCGCTGCAAGTGGAACGGATCGACGACGTGCTCGTCGTCGGAACGGGCAGCGGCTATTTGACGGCGTGTCTCGCGCGGCTCGCGAAGCGCGTGACGAGCGTCGATATTTTTCCCGATTTCGCGACAGCCGCTCCCAAGATGGGGACGCACGGTATCCATAACGTCGAGATCAAAACCGCCGATGCGCTGAGCTTGTCCTATCGGGCACAGTTCGACGCGATCGCCGTCACGGCCTCGGTACCGACGCTCGACGACCACTTCATAGCGATGCTGCGCCCACAGGGCCGGCTCTTCATCGTCGTCGGACGCGAACCAGCCATGGAGGCTCGACTGATCACGCTACAGCCGAACGGCACGACGACGACCGACAGCCTGTTCGAGACGGTCGTGACGCCGCTGATCAACGCCGAACGGCCGGAGCCTTTCGTTCTCTAGGCAAGAGAACTTGAGGTCACTCTCATGCCGGGCGTTCCGGAGCTAAGCCCCACTGAGTTCGTCGCGCGCTGGCCGAACTACGCCAGCAGCAGCGACGTCGTGCTGCTCGACGTGCGCGAGCACGACGAGCTCGCGATCGCCGCCGTCGACGGGGCTCGACACATCCCGATGCGCGAGGTGCCGGCACGTCTCGACGACCTCGATCCCGCCAAGCCGCTGGTCGTTATGTGCCACTCCGGAGGCCGCAGCCGGCGCGTGGCGGAGTTTTTGCAAGGAAACGGCTACACGAACGTATTTAACCTCAAGGGCGGTATCGAGGCGTGGTCTACGCAGATAGACTCGCGCGTGCCGCGTTATTAGTCACTGGCCCAACAGCCCCCAACAACGACGTGCAGACAGGGAAACTAACGATGTCAATCAGCAAGCAATTACTGGCGGTCGCGCTCGGCGCGTGCCTGGCCGCTCCCGCCTCGGCGCAGGAAGGCCTCATCGAGGTCTATATGCGCGCGCTCATGAACGACCCGGCCGTTCGCGAGGCCGAGGCCACCTATCTCGCAACCGCCGAGGTCAAGCCGCAGGCGCGCTCCGCGCTGCTGCCGGGGCTCTCGTTCGGCGCTGCGCGATCGCACCGTTTCACCGATACGGAGGGCGGCGCCATCGATCCGGTCGGCAACCCGATCGGCACGCGCTCGAAGTTCGAGCAGGACGCGACGGGCTACAGCTTGAGTCTCACGCAGACGGTTTTCGATTGGTCGAGTTTCAAGACGCTGAAGCAGGCCGACAAGCGCGTCGTACGCGCCGAGACCGATTACCGGTCCGCGCAGCAGGCGCTCATCCTGCGTGTCGCGAACGCCTATTTCAACGTGCTTGCCGCCGAGGACAATCTCGCGTCGGCGGTGACGCAGCGCGACAGCGTTTCCAGGCAGCTTGAGCAGTCGAATCGGCGCTTCGAGGTCGGCTTGATCGCGATCACGGACGTGTCGCAATCGCAGGCCGGTTACGACGATGCCGTCGCCCTCGAGATCGAATCGCAGCGACTGCTGTCGACGGCGCACGAGCAGCTGCGCGAGATCGTCGGCGAGATCGTGCCGGATCTCGCGGCGCCGATGGTCGACCTCCCCCTCCTGACGCCGGACCCGGCCAACGCCGACGAATGGGTGCGCGTGGCGCTCGATTCGAATCTCTCGCTCCAGTCGAGCCGCTTGGCGGCCGACGTCGCGAGCGACGAGATCGCGATCCAAAAAGGCAATCGGCTGCCGACGGTCAACCTGTCCGCCAGCTACAACGACGACGAGCAGAACCGAGTGCAAACGCTGTTCACCGGCTTGGTGTCGACGACGCCGTCGACGCAGCTGCCGCAAGGCTATAGCTGGAACCTGAACCTGACCTTTCCGATCTACACGGGCGGGCTCAATCGCTCCCGCATCCAGCAGTCGGTCTATCAGCACCGTGCGGCTTCCGACGCGCTCGAACGCATCGCTCGTCAAACCGAGCGCGAGACGCGCGACGCCTATCTCGGCGTGATCGCCGAGATACAACGTGTGCGTGCCTTGCGCCAGGCCGTCGAATCGAACCGCACGGCGTTGCGCGCCACGGAAGCGGGCTTCGAGGTCGGCACGCAGACGACGGTCGACGTGTTGGCTTCGCAGAACAACCTGCGCCGCATCGAGACGACGTACTCGCGCAGCCGCTACGACTACATGATCAACGTGCTGCGCCTGAAACAGGCGGCCGGCCAGCTGTCGGAAGCCGACGTCGAGCAAGTCGACGGCTGGTTGCAGCAGTAGAGCCGCGGCGCTAGCGCGGCCGCCGCAAATTGCTCCTGCATTTGCGGCACTTCCGCCATCCCTGGCGGTCGGCCGCGCCGCGCTAGCGATCGTCGCGGCGCAGCGCGTCGATCAGCGCGCTCGTCGAACGCCCGGGCTTGAAGCCGAGGACGCGCACCTCGCCGCCGTTCTTGAGCACCGTGTCGCCGCCGGCGATCTGCTCGACGCGGTAGTCGCCGCCCTTGACGAGCACGTCGGGCAGGACTTTGGCGATGAGCTCGGCGGGCGTGTCCTCGGAAAACGGCACGACCCAATCCACGGCCGCGAGACCCGCGAGCACCGCCATGCGGTCCGCGACGGAGTTGATCGGCCGACTCGCCCCTTTCAGCCGTCGAACGGAGTCATCGTCGTTGACGGCGATGACGAGCCGATCGCCGCACGATTTCGCTTCCTCGAGATAACTGACGTGGCCCGCGTGCAGGATGTCGAAGCAGCCGTTCGTCAGCACGACGCGCTCGCCGCGCGCCTTCGCTTCGGCGACGAGCGCCACGAGCTCCGGCAGATCGACGAGCCCGCGCCCGCCGCTGCCTTGCGAGTGCAGCGCGCGCTGGAGCTCCCCGCGACTGGCCGTCGCCGCGCCGATCTTGCCGACGACGATGCCGGCGCCGAGGTTCGCGAGCGCGGCGGCGTCGGCCGGCGCCATGCCCGCGGCCACGCCGGCACCGAGCAGCGCGATGACCGTGTCGCCAGCACCCGTCACGTCGAAGACTTCCCGCGCTTGCGTCGGCAGTGTCAGCGGCTCCGCGTCTTGCTCGAACAACGTCATTCCATGCTCGCCGCGCGTTACGAGGAGGAGGTCGAGCTCGAGCTCCGCGCGCAGCGCCTCGCCCTTGCGCAGCAAATCGGCCTCATCGCTGCACGGCCCGACGACCGCCTCGAACTCGCCGCGATTCGGCGTCAGCGCGTACGCGCCGCGGTAGCGCTTGAAGTCGGCGCCCTTCGGGTCGATGAGCACGGGAATTCCGGCCGCGCGCGCCAACGCGATGAGCTCGTCGACGCGGCACAGCGTGCCTTTTGCATAGTCGGACAGAACCACGGCGTGGGCTTGCGGCAGCAACTTCGCGAACAGCGCGCCGAACTCGCCGGCGCACGATTGCAGAGACCGCTCGGCGTCGATCCGGAGCAGCTGTTGGCTGCGGGCAAACACGCGCAGCTTGTGGATCGTCGGTAGGTCGGCCGAACGCACGAGCTCGCAACTCACGCCGCGCTGCTCGAGCGCCTGCGCCAAGCGATCGCCGCGCTCGTCTCTGCCGACGACGGCGGCCAGGACACTGCGCGCGCCGAGCGCCGCCACGTTCAAGGCGACGTTCGCCGCACCGCCCGGCCGTTGCTCGGCGGAACGCGTGCGCACGACGGGGACGGGCGCTTCGGGGGAGATTCTCGCGGTATCGCCAAACCAGTACTCGTCGAGCATCGCGTCGCCGGCGACGAGCACTCGCAGCTTCGAGAAATCTGGAACGATCATGGTCACAGAAGAGTCACGCGGGCGTTACCGGGCCCTCGGGCCGCGTCGGCGAACTGCGCCATTCTACGGGAAAAAGGGTCCGCCCCGATTTCTCAAAGGGCGGACCAACGGCGGACCGGTAAAAACCTAGAACCGCGATCCCATTTCGAGCCGGCGCCCCTTGGTGGTCCCCGAAGGGGGACACGCATCGGCCGGCACCCTCAACCGCATTTCGAATAACCGCAATTCAAGCAGGTCATGCAACCGTCGAGCATCACGGCCGCAGCGGTGTTGCACTTCGTGCACAGCTGCGCGCCCTCGGGGAAACTGTTGTTGGCGAACGCATCCTTCTGGCTGCCTCGCGCCTCGAACTCGGCCTTTTTCTTGGCGAGAAACTCTTTCTGGTCGTTGCTCAAGTCCGGGCCCTTGAGCAGGCCGATCTCGATCAAGTGCTTTTCGACGATGTGGCCGAGCTCGGCGATGATCGAGGGCATGAACTTGCCGCCCGGCTGCCAATAGCCGCCGCGGGGATCGAACACGGCCTTCAGCTCGTCGACGAGGAACGTCACGTCGCCGCCCTTACGGAATACGGCCGACATGATGCGCGTCAGCGCGACGATCCACTGGTAGTGATCGAGATTCTTCGAGTTGATGAAAATCTCGAACGGCCGACGCTGCTCGTGCGGCGTGCCCTCGTTGAGCACGATGTCGTTGATCGTGACGTACATCGCGTGGTCCGAGACGGGCGTTTTGACCTTGTACGTCGAGCCGATGAGCATCTCGGGACGCTCGAGCTTCTCGTGCATCCGGATGACATTGGACTCGCCGTCGGCTTTCGCTTCGGCCGCCGGCTTCGCCGGCTCCTCATCCTTCGCGACGACGGAGTATTTGACGATCTTCTTGTCGATGGTTATTCGCGCCATGCCTGCCTCGTTAGAGCTTGCCGTAGTAGCCCTCTTTGAGGGCGTCGAAGAGGTTCGCCGCCGTGTGCGTCTCACCGTCGTATGCGATTTCCTCGTCTCCCTTCGCCTCGACGACGGAGCCGTCCTCGAGCGTGAAGCGGTAGGTCGTGCTCTTGAGGTCCTTCTCTTTGACCAGCACGCCTTGGAACGCCTCCGGGTTGAAACGGAACGTCGTGCACCCCTTCAAGCCCTTCTCGTGGGCGTACAGGTAAATGTCCTTGAAGTCCGCGTACGGGTAGTCCGTCGGCACGTTGGCCGTCTTGGAGATCGACGAATCGATCCACTTCTGCGACGCCGCTTGAATGTCGACGTGCTCGCGCGGCGAGATGTCTTCGGAGCTGACGAAATACTCCGGCAGCTTCTCGCCGGGCTTCGTGGAACCCGGCAGCGCGCGCGGGTTGACCAGCGCACGATACGCGAGCAGCTCGAACGAAAAGACGTCGACCTTCTCCTTCGACTTCTTGCCCTGGCGAATCACGTTGCGGAAGTAGTGATGCGCGAACGACGGCTCGATGCCGTTGCTCGCGTTGTTCGCGAGCGAGAGGGAGATCGTCCCCGTCGGGGCGATCGAGCTGTGGTGCGTGAAACGCGCGCCGTGCTGCTCGAGCTGCTCGACGAGCTCGGGCGCGACCTCGCGCACGCGCTGCATGTAGCGGCTATAGCGGCTGTGCAGGATCCGGCCCGCAATGCGCTGACCCACCTTCCAGCCATCGGCCGCCATCTCGGGCCGTTTACGCAGCATCGTTTCCGTGACCTCGAACTCTTCGAGCAGGATCGGCGCGGAGCCCTTCTCCTTCGCAAGCTCGAGACCCTCCTGCCAGCCCGCGATCGCGAGCTCGCGCGAGACGTCCTCGGTGAACTTGATCGACTCCGGCGAGCCGTAGCGCATGCCGAGCAGCGTGATCGCCGAACCGAGACCCAAGAAGCCCATGCCGTGCCGGCGTTTGCGCACGATCTCGTCGCGCTGCTGCGGCAGCGGCAAGCCGTTGACGTCGACGACGTTGTCGAGCATCCGCGTGAACACCTTGACGACCTCGCGGAACTCGTCCCAATCGAAATACGCGTGGTCGCTGAACGGCGCCGCGACGAACTTCGTGAGATTGATCGAGCCGAGCAGACAGGCGCCGTAAGCCGGAAGCGGCTGCTCGCCACACGGGTTGGTGGCGCGAATGTCCTCGCACCACCAGTTGTTGTTCATCTCGTTGACGCGATCGATGAGCACGAACCCCGGCTCGGCGAAGTCGTACGTCGACGACATGATGACGTCCCACATGCGGCGCGCCGGCAACGTTTTATAGACGCGGCAGGCTACGAGCCCGCGGTCGTCGACGACGTACTGATCCTTCGCGGGCCACTCGCGCCAGAGCACTTGATTCGTATCGTCGAGGTCGATGTTCTCTTCCTCGGCTTCGCGCCGCGTCAGCGGAAACGCGAGCTGCCACGAACGATCGGCCCTCACGGCTTGCATGAAGTCGTCGGTGATCAACAGCGACAGATTGAACTGACGCAACCGGCCGTTCTCGCGCTTGGCGCGAATGAAGTCCATCGCATCGGGATGGCCGACGTCGAACGTGCCCATCTGCGCGCCGCGCCGCCCGCCGGCGGACGAGACCGTGAAGCACATCTTGTCGTAGATATCCATGAACGAAAGCGGGCCGGACGTGTACGCCCCTGCGCCGCTGACGTACGCACCGCGCGGCCGCAGCGTCGAAAACTCGTAGCCGATTCCGCAGCCGGCTTTCAACGTGAGTCCGGCCTCGTGGACCTTGTCGAGGATGTCGTGCATCGAGTCGCGGATCGTGCCCGAGACCGTGCAATTGATCGTCGACGTCGCCGGCTTGTGAAACTCGGCGCCGGCATTCGAGGTGATTCGGCCCGCCGGAATTGCACCGCGTTGCAACGCCCAGAGGAACCGCTCGTACCACTCGCCGCGCTTGGCCGGCTCCTCGACGGCGGCGAGCGCCTTGGCGACGCGCTCGTAGGTGCCGTCGATGTTGCGATCGACGGGCTCGCCCGACTTCGTCTTCAGGCGATACTTCGTATCCCAGATATTTAATGAGGCTTCCTGCAGAGCAATGTCCGCAAGTCTTGTGGCCTTGAGCTCAAACGCCATGTTCATAGCTGCTCTTGATCCCCCAACGCTACGCCGTGACCCCACCCCGGTTCACGCTCTTTTCGACCGGCCAGACTTCCCGCTGTTTTTTTGCGCGAAAGGCTTCCCGTTGGCTGCTCGCGCAGCCTCAAGCCGGTCATGAATTTTTTCAAAGGCGCGACACAAGATCTTGTGCCGCTGAAACGTAGAGTAGGCCCGCGACGAAAAGCTGTCAAGGTTTTATGACAAAATTATTTGCACTCAATAAGTCTTTAAATACAATAGATTACACATGGTATCTCTGATTCATTCGAAAATTTTTTGGCGGGCCCACGAGCGGCGTTGGAATGATGCGAACCACTATATATTGTGTTCAGGCTGCCCCCAGGCTATCCCCCGCCTAATCACAGTCAATTCACAGACACAGTCCGCTTCGAGAACGATGGTAGCCAGGCTATGCTAGATCGCTCTGCTGGCCGCGCAGCCTTCGATCTCGACCAGGACCAGGGTGCCCCAATGAGCTACGGCCCGACCTTCAAGCCCCGATTCCTCACAGCGATGCGCTACGGCGCCGCGCTCGCTGTTGCGTGCAGCGGCGGCCTTGCGCAGGCGCAGGCGGCGCGCGAGCTGCCGACGTTGGCACCGATGATCGAGGCGGTTTCTCCGGCCGTCGTCAACATCGCCGTCTCGACCAAGGCCCCAGGCGGACCGCAAACGCCGCAAGACGAGTTGCTGCGGCGATTCTTCGACTTCGAGGGGCCGCCGCCGGGGGAGCGAGGTCGCGAGCTGGAAGGCGCTGGGTCGGGCGTCATCGTCGACGCCGCCAACGGCTATATCCTGACGAACCACCACGTCGTCGCCAACGCCGACCAGATCACGGTGACGTTGGCCGAGAACCGCAGCCTCACGGCGCGCGTCGTGGGCACCGATCAGGGCTCGGATCTCGCCGTTCTGCAAGTCGAGGCCGCGAACCTGACGAGCATCCCGTTCGGCGACTCGACGACGCTGCGCGTCGGCGACTATGTCGTGGCGATCGGCAACCCGTTCGGGTTCTCGAACAGCGTGACCTCGGGCATCGTCAGCGCACTCGGGCGCAGCGGCCTCAACCGGGAGGCGTTCGAGGATTTCATCCAGACCGACGCTTCGATCAACCCCGGCAATTCCGGCGGCGCGCTCGTGAACTTGAAGGGCGAGCTCGTCGGCATCAACTCCGCGATCATTTCCCGCACCGGCGGCAACGTCGGCATCGGCTTCGCGATCCCCGTCAACTTCGTTCGCCCGATCATGGAACAGCTCGTCTCGACGGGCACCGTCCGCCGCGGCCTGCTCGGCGTGCGAATCTCCGACGTCACGCCGGACCTCGCCGCCACCTTGGGCCTTCCGGGGAACTCGGGCGCATTGGTCACGGAGGTCAACGAGGACTCGGCGGCCGAGCGTGCCGGCATTCACGTCGACGACGTCATCGTCAGCATCAACGGCACGCGGCTCCGCGACACCGGCTCGTTGCGCAGCTCGATCGGCTTGCTGCCGCCCGGCGACCGGGTCACGGTCGGTCTCCTGCGCGACGGCCGCGAGCAAACGGTGACGGCGGTTCTCGGTGAGCTCGCGTCGACCGCGGCGGTGACGGCCGTTCCTCCGCACGAGGAAGAAGCCAACCTCGACTCGCTATTCGACGGCGCGGAGATCGTCGAGAACACAGGCGCGAACGACGTCGCCGGCTTGCTCGTCGCGCGCGTCGATCAGAACAGCCAGGCCGCCGCCAGCGGTCTGCGCCCCGGCGACGTCATCACCAAGGTCAATCGTGTGCGGGTTCGAACGCTGGCCGAGGCGGTCCCCATCATGGAGAGCGCCCGTGCGATCCTTCTCGAGGTTCAACGCGACGGTCGCAACGCGCTCATCCTGATGCGCTAGACGCTCCGCTCGCCGCGGGCTCGCTCGCTCCCGCTTCCCACTCGCGTAGGCGCTCCTCGCGCTGCGCGGCGTCGAGCTCCGCGATCGCCGCCGCATCGACATAGAACGCGCTCAAGCCGACTTCCTTCAGCCGCGCGCGCAGCGCCGGCACCCAGCGCGTATAAGTCGAAACCGACGCGAGCGTGGCATTGTTCAGCGGCTGAGCGAACCACGCGTCGTATTCCGTGTTGCCCTCCCAGCTCGCCTTCAGCGCTTCGTACTCGCGGCGCAAGGTGTCGAACGCACGCTCCTTGTCGGCGCGCAGCTGCTCCGGCGGCGCACCGCTCGCGTACACGGCTCGCAACCGAACTTGCTGCGCCGCGATGAGCTCGCCGAACTGCACGCGGCGCTGACGCCTCGCCCAGTAACGCTCGAGGTCCGCCGGGGTTCCATTCTGCGACAGCCAGCGTTCCGTGCCGATCTCCTCGACGACCATCGCGAACGCTTCACTGAACTCGCTGTCGCCTTTGACGTACAGGCGTTGGTGCGCGAGCTCGTGAAACAGCAAGCTCGCGACATACTGCTCACCGCCATCCACCATCGTGCTCAAGACGGGGTCGTTGAAGTAGCCGAGCGTCGAGTAGGCGGTCGACCCACCGCTTTCCACGTCGAGCCCGTCCTCGACGAGCTTCGCGGCAAAGCGATCGGCAGCGGCCTTGTCGAAATAGCCGCGATACCCGACGCAACCGGCGAACGGGAAACACCAGCGCTGCGGGTCGACGGAGAATTCGCCGGCCGCCACGACGTTCCACACGACGTAGGGCCGATCGAGCTCGACGTAGGTCGTGTAGCTGTCGTTGCTCGGCAGGTAAAGCTCGTCGACTGCGAAGCGCCGTATCGCCTCGACGCGCGCCAACGTCGTTTTCAGCTTGGGATCCGCGACGGGGTCGGCGATGATTTCCTCGATCGGCTCGCGCTTGCGCAGTAGCTCGAGCTGGCCGCCGATCGCCTGCCAGTAATACGGTGCTGCACATCCGGCCGTCGCGACCGCCAGCACGCACACCGAAATTCCTTTTCCGACGCGAACCATGGCGACAAACCTTAGCACGCGGAACGCTACGGTATGATGCATGCCATGAGAGTCTACGAGGTCGGCGGCGCTGTCCGTGACGCACTGCTTGGCCTACCCGTCGAGGAGCGCGATTGGGTCGTCGTCGGCTCCTCGGCCGACGAGCTCACAGCGCTGGGCTATCGGCGGGTCGGCAAGGACTTCCCGGTCTTTCTGCATCCACGCACGGGCGAAGAGCACGCACTTGCGCGGACGGAGCGTAAGACCGCGCCGGGATACACGGGCTTCGCGTTCGACGCCGCGCCGACGGTAACGCTCGAAGACGACCTCAAACGTCGAGACCTCACGGTCAACGCCATCGCGCGCGCCGAAGACGGCGAGATCGTCGATCCCTGGTCGGGACGAGCCGACCTTGCGGCCCGGGTCCTGCGCCACGTTTCGCCGGCGTTCCGCGAAGACCCGCTGCGCGTGCTGCGTGTGGCGCGCTTCGCTGCGCGCTTCGCGCCGCTCGGGTTCACGGTAGCGCCCGAGACGCTCGAGCTCATGAAGGAGATCGTCGCCGCCGGCGAGATGGAGGCGCTGCGGCCGGAACGCGTCTGGCAAGAGACGGTGAAGGCGCTCGCGACCGAGCGCCCGGACGTCTACTTCGAAACGCTGCGCGCGTGCGGCGCGCTGAAGCGCATCTTTCCCGAGGTCGACGCATTGTTCGGCGTTCCGCAACCCGAGCAGTGGCATCCCGAGATCGATACCGGCGTCCATACACTGATGGCTTTGCGGATGGCGGCGCAGTTGTCGCGCAGCGAAACCGTGCGCTTCGCGGTGCTCGTTCACGACCTCGGCAAGGCGACGACGCCGAAGGAACTGCTCCCGCGCCACCACGGTCACGAGCAACGCTCCGAGGAGCTGCTCGAGGGGCTCTGCTCGCGCTTGCCGGTGCCAAATCGTTTCCGCGATCTCGCGCGGCTCGTCGCGCGGCACCATGGCACCGTGCACAAGGCCGCGGAGCTCAAGCCGCAGACGATCTTGCGCACGATCGCGGCCGCCGACGGCTTGCGGCAGCCGGAGCGATTCGACGAGATGCTGCTCGCCTGCGAAGCGGACGCGCGCGGCCGAAAAGGCCTCGAGGACCGCGGCTACCCGCAGGGCGATCGGCTGCGCATGGCGCTGCGCGCTGCGAAAGGCGTGGATGCGGCGAAAGTCAAAGCGGAACGCGGGCTCGAGGGCGAAGCGCTCGGGCTGGCGCTGCACGACGAGCGGCTCGCCGCGATCAAGACCGCGCTCGCGGCGTCAGCGCCCGTAGACCAGGAATAACAGGCCGCCGTAGACGCCGGCGTCGAAGAACGACGACCGCCCGCTGCCGAGGTTCACCTCGAGGTCGATTCGGCGGCCGATCGGAAAGAGCACAGCCGCTTCGATCGTATCGAGCTGCGCGCCGTCGATCGCGGACGCGTCGGTCGCGACTCGCACGTTCAACAACGTCGCTTGGCCGAACCTGCGCTCGACGTTGAGCCAGCGATCGTGGTCGAGGAAGCTGTTCGCGAGCGTCAACGTCGACGTGCTGAGCCAGTTCAAGCTCGCGATCCGCGGCAACACGTTGAGATTGCGATCGTAGTCGAACTCCTTGAGGCCGGCGGACAACCGCCAGCGCTCGGCCAGGCTCACACTGCCGGTCAGCGAGAGGCCGTCGGCCGGCACGTCGACCTCGCCGTGCAGCGTGCCGCCGAACGGTCCCGTCAGCGTGAACGGAATCTCGATGTCGCGCTGCTCGTAACCGAAACCGATGCGCCACCGGACGCGATCGAAATACACCGAGCCCGAGAAATCCGTCGTCTCGAGCACGCCCGAGTCGCCCCATTGCTCCACTTCGAGCGTGAAGCCGACCTTGTCGAACCGATGATCGACGCCGATCAACAGCGCGTTGGCCTCGATGTCGCCGCTGTCACCGGGCGACGAGCTCTTGCCCGCCGAGAACGTCAGCCAGGTTGTCGGGCCGACGCCGATGTACGAAGTGCCGAGCACGCTGTGCGCGTCGTTCTCGTCGGCCTGAGCCCCGAGGCCGAGCATCCAGCCGGGACCGGCTTCATCGTTAGCGGGCGTCGTTTGCGCGTGACCGGCTGCGGCCGGGGCGAGCGCCGCTGCGACGACGAGCGGCCAACTTGAGCGCCGGCGAGAGCGCATGGAGGGCACTCCAGCGAATGAGGACGACGATCTTACCAAGGCGCCGCGCTTCGTTCTGTGAACCGGCTCGACCCCTACAGCCGATGGCGAAAATCCTTGCCGGGCAACTCGGGGCCGCGCACGTTCTTCCGCAGCAGCAAGACCTTGAACCGCTCGCCCATCTCGCCTGGCAATATCAGGGTCTTCATTGCGCTCTGCTCGCGCGGCGACTTCAGGTCGACGGCCAGCTCGGGCGGCAGAGCCGCGAGCACGCTCAACAGATAGTGGCCTTGCGTCGTGAATCCCGCGACGTCGAAGCCGGCGGCCGAGGCGGCGTCGGCGCACGCGCTGAAGTCGACCCACGCCGTGATGTCTTGCAGGCCCGGGTACGCGAACGGATTGTCGTGGGCACGGTGGCGGTAGTGACAGACGAGCGTCCCTTCGGCGCGCTGCTCGTGGTAGTAGTCGGAACGCACGAGCCCGTAGTCGGCAAACAACAGCGAGCCGCGCTCGAGCACTGCGCCGAGCGCGCGAAACCACGCGGGCAGAGTCAGGCAAACCTCCGACCGGTACCCGTTCGGCAGCGCTCGCTGCAACGCAAGCTCGATGCTGCGCACGGCCGCGGTCAGCTCAGAGTGGGAGCCGCCGGCTCGCCAAGCGAACCCTTCGCCGTCGGCGACGACTCCGAGGGCTCGCGGCTCGCCGTCGTCGATCGTGAAGCACGTGACCGGCAGCGCATCGAGCACCTCGTTGGCGACGACGACGGCAGGAAACGGCGTTTCGGGCAACCGGTCGAGCCAGTGCACTTGGCCCGCGAACGGTGCGAGCGTGCGCTGCTGCCGCTGCCGCAAATCCGCGCTCACCTCGATGATCTCGTAGCGCACCTCGCGGCCGAGCTTCGCGAACGTGTCGAGCAACTGCGCCGCGAGCGCGCCGCTGCCGGCACCGAGCTCCACGACGTCGCGTGCACCGATCGCTGCGAGCTCGGCGTCGACTGTCAACGCGAACGCGCGGCCGAACGAGCGCGACAGCTCGGGCGCCGTGATGAAATCCCCGGCCGGCCCGAGCTTGGTGCTGCCCGCGCTGTAATAGCCGAGCCCCGGCGCGTAAAGAGCGAGATCCATGTAACGCGCGAAGTCGATCCAGCCGCCCTCGCGCTCGATCTCGTCGCGGATCTTCGCGGCGAGCGCGGCGCTCAAGCCCCGCGCATCGGCGCCCGGGACGGGTACTTCCGTTCTACTCATCGTCGAGAAATCATGGCTGGCTCGATAGTGTAACCTTGGAGGGAGAAGAGCGAAGGTTGGAGCGAGAGTGACCGGTTCCGCACGACAAACGAGCCTCGACGGCCGTTGGGCACTCGTCACCGGCGCGGCCAAACGCATCGGCGCCGTGGTTGCGAGCACCTTGCACGCGGCGGGCGCGAACGTCGCGATTCACTACAATCGCTCGGCTGCCGAAGCCGAGCAGCTGGCGGCGGACCTGAATCGCCGCCGCGGGAAGTCGGCGTTCACGCTTGCTGCCGACATGCTGGACGTCGCAGCGGTCGAGCGGCTGGCCGCACAGGTGCTCGAGCGCACCGATGGCCGACTCGACGTGCTCGTCAACAACGCGTCGAACTTCTACCCGACGCCGATCGGCACGATTACGCTCGAGCAGTGGGACGACCTTTTCGGCAGCAACCTGAAAGCGCCGCTGTTCTTGTCGCAAGCGCTGGTGCCGGCGCTGCGCGCCGCGCGCGGCGTCATCGTCAACATCGTCGACGTGCACTCGCAGCGGCCGCTGCGCGACCATCCCGTCTACGGCGCGGCCAAAGCCGGGCTCGCGATGCTGACCCGCTCGCTTGCGAAAGACTTGGGGCCCCACATCCGCGTGAACGGCGTCTCTCCCGGCGCGATCCTTTGGCCCGACGAGGGAATGTCCGACGCGCTGCGCGCCGGCATCATCAAGCAGACGGCGCTCAAGCGCAGCGGCGAGCCCGAAGACATCGCGGCGGCCGTGCTGTTTCTCGTCCGCGACGCACCCTACGTCACGGGCCAGATCATCGCCGTCGACGGCGGCCGCAGCGTCGGCTGGTAGTCGAAGCGCTCTCCCGTGACGGGATGCACGACGTCGGGCGCGAGCTCGGCGAGCGGCACTCGCAGGAAAGGCAAACTCAAGAGGCCCGGCCGCGGGAGCCGCCGCTCCGCGTCGACGCGGCTGCCGTACAACAGCAGGTCGAGATCGAGCTCGCAGACGGCGGGATCCGCGCGCGTTCGACCCGCGAGCGCCTCGATGTCCCGCAGCGCGGCGCGCAACGAGTCGACGCCGAGGTCCGACTGAAAAGCCGCGACGAGATTGAGGTAATCGGCCGCGGGCTCCCCGACCGCCGGGCCGCGATACACGCTCGAGCAGCATAACGCGCCGAAGCGCCGCTCGAGCTCGGAGAGCGCGCGGCGCAGCTGTCGTTCGGGATCGGCATTGCTGCCGGCCCCGATGAAAACCTCAGGCATAGTCCGCGGGCGTGCGCTCGATGACGATGCCGACTTCGCGCGCGGCCGGAATCGCCCCGGGCTTCGCGACCGACACCTTGACCCACGGCGCGCCGAACTCGCCGACCACGATGCGCCCGACGGCCGTCGCGAGCCCTTCGACCATCTGATACTGAGAGGCGCCGACGAACTCGATCAGCCGCTTCGCAAGCTGCTCGTAGTTCAAGGTGCCGGCGATGCCGTCGCTCGCCGCCGCGATGCGGGCGTCCGTGCCGATCTCGAGATCGATGCTGACGACCTGCTTGATCCGCCGTTCCCACTCCCAGAAACCGATGATCGTCTCGATCCGAAGCTCGCGAAGAAAGATCTTGTCCACTGGAGTCCTTAGTCTTCTATGGCGGCGGCCCGAGCTCGTCGAGCGGCCACCGCGGCCGCGCCACGATTCGTGGCACCTGCGCGCCCGTCGTCCGCCGACACCAGCCCGCGTACGCAATCATGGCGCCGTTGTCGGTGCACAGCGCCGGCTTCGGATAGTACACGCGCGCGCCGACTTGCCGGCCGAGCTCGGCGAGGCTCGCGCGCAACGCGCGATTGGCCCCGACCCCCCCGGCGATAACGAGCCGCGTCAGGCCCGTCGCCTCGAGCGCCTGCCGGCACTTACCCGTCAGCGTGTCCACGACGGCAGCTTGAAACGATGCCGCGACGTCGGCGCGGACGGGCTCCGGCAACGAGCCGTCGGCGCCGCGGCAGGCGTCGATCGTCAACCGCGCGGCGGTCTTCAGCCCGCTGAAGCTCATGTCGAGCCCTTGGTTCTTGAGCGGCCGCGGTAGAGCGAAGCGCCGCCCATCGCCGCGCTCCGCCAGAGCCGCGAGCTCGGGCCCTCCCGGATACGGCAGCCCGAGCAGCCGCGCGACCTTGTCGAATGCCTCGCCGGCCGCATCGTCGAGCGTTTCGCCGACGATCCGGTAGCGGCCTAGCCCCAGGACCTCGATGAGCTGGGAATGGCCGCCCGACACCATCAAGGCGAGGAACGGAAACTCGGGCGCCGGGGCCTCGAGCATGCAGGCCAGGATGTGCCCCTCGAGGTGGTGGACGGGGATCGCCGGGATCTTGAGGGCATAGGCCAGCGACGAGGCCAGCGCCCCCCCGACCATGAGGGCCCCGATGAGCCCCGGTCCTGCGGTGTAGGCGATCGCGTCGAGGCCCCGGAGCTCGACCTGCGCGTCCGCAAGCACGTTCTCGACCATCGGCAGGAGCTTGGCGATGTGGTCACGCGAGGCGAGCTCCGGCACGACGCCGCCGTAGGCCGCATGAATCGGGATCTGGCTCGCGAGCCGCTCGGCCCGGATTCCGAAGCCGGCCTCGTAAAGGGCTACGCCGGTCTCATCGCAGCTCGTTTCTATGCCAAGTACCCGCATACGCAGGCTTTACAGCTTACGGGAGGCACGGCTAATATGCCGCTCTTCAGCCGGCCCAGCCGGCCTATTTTTCTTTACTACATTCATTCGTGGGTATTCGATGCCGGGCGTCAGAATAAGAGAGAGTGAGCACTTCGACGCAGCGTTGCGCCGCTTCAAACGTGCTTGCGAGAAAGCCGGCGTGTTGACCGAGCTGCGGCGCCGAGAGTTTTACGAGAAACCCACTCAGGAACGCAAGCGCAAGAAGGCCGCTGCCGTGAAGCGGCACATGAAGCGCAACTCGCGAACCCCCACCACAAGGCGTCGTCGACTCTACTGATCTCCGCCTCCGGGTCATGTCGCTCAAGGACCGTCTCACGGAAGAAATGCAGGCCGCTATGCGCAGCGGCGATAAGGCGCGCTTGAGCGTCATTCGCATGGCATTGGCCGGCGTCAAGCAGCGCGAAGTCGATACACGTCGCCCACTCGACGACGCCGGCGTGCAAACCGTCATCGAGCGCATGATCAAGCAAGGCAAGGACGCTCTCGCGCAATTCCGCGATGGCGGCCGCGCCGATCTCGTGGAGAAGGAAGAAGCCGAGCTCAAGGTCCTGCAGACCTACTTGCCCGCGCCGTTGTCGGAAGCTGAGCTCGATACCTTCCTCGCAGAATGTATCGACGCCGCCGGCGCGACCGGCGTCAAGGATCTCGGCAAGGTCATGGGCGTCATCAAGACGCGCGCCGCGGGAAGGGTCGACATGAGCACCGTCAGCGCCCGCGTCCGCACGATGTTGACGCCCGAGTAAGCGCCGCACCCTAAGTTCCGACTCCGGCCGTTGCAGTCGGCGACGGGGGCTAGGAGATCCCACGGAATGGCCGGGCGAATCCCAAAGTCCTTTATCGACGAGCTGATCGGCCGCGCCGACATCGTCGAGGTGGTCGGAGCGCGCGTCACGCTGAAGCGCGCCGGCAGCAACTACAAAGGGCTTTGCCCATTTCACGGCGAGAAGACTCCGTCGTTCACCGTGAGCCCGTCGAAGGGGTTCTACCACTGCTTCGGCTGCAGCGCGCACGGCACCGCGATCGGTTTTCTCATGGCCTACGACAATCTCGAGTTTCCGGACGCGGTGGAAGCGCTCGCGGAGATGATGGGGCTCGAGGTACCGCGCGAGAACACGGGAACACCCGAGCGCAAAGACGAGAACGACGAGCTCTACGCACTGCTCCGCGAGGCAGATCAGATCTATCGCGCCGCGCTTCGCGGCAGCGACAAGGCGATTGCGTACTTGAAGAAGCGCGGCGTCGACGGACCGACGGCGGGCCGCTTCGGGATCGGCTACGCGCCGGATGCATGGGACACCGTGCTGAAGCAGCTCGGCACCTCGGACGCGCGCGTCGAGAAGCTCACGCAGGCGGGGCTCGTCGTCACGAACGATTCGGGCCGGCGCTACGACCGGTTTCGCGATCGCATCATGTTCCCGATCCGCAACGCGCCGCGCGGCCAGATCATCGGCTTCGGCGGTCGCGTGCTCGACTCCGGCGAGCCGAAATACTTGAACTCGCCGGAGACGCCGATCTTTCGCAAAGGGCACGAGCTGTACGGGCTCTACGAGGCGCGGCAGAACCCGGGGCGACCGAAGCAGATCATCGTGACGGAAGGTTATCTCGACGTCGCGGGCCTGGTTCAGCACGGCATCGAGAACGCCGTCGCGACGCTCGGCACGGCGACGACGCCGGAGAATCTGCGCCGACTCACACGTCTCACGGACCGGATTCTGTTCTGCTTCGACGGCGACCGCGCGGGCCGCACCGCCGCGTGGCGCGCGCTGGAAACTGCACTGCCGTACGGCGGCGGAACGCTCGAGCTGAAGTTCCTGCTGCTGCCCGAAGGCGACGATCCCGATTCGTTCGTGCGCACGAAAGGGCCCGACGCATTCCGCGCGTTGGCGGAGAAGGCCGCGCCGCTATCGGACTTTCTCGTCAACGAGCTGTCGACGCGCGTCGACTTCGGCAGCGTGGACGGGCGCTCGCGGTTTCAAGCGATCGCGAAGCCGCTGCTGAAGCGGCTGCCTGAGGGCACCTATCGTGCTGCGGTCATGGACGCGTTCGCCGCGACGCTACGGCTTGCACCCGACGTGCTCGACTCTTTGATGTCGGAGGACCAGGAACCGGCGCGCGCCCCGTTGCGCCCCGCGCATGCCGGCGGCAAGCGCAAGACCGTCGTGCAGAAGGTCATCAACCTCGCGCTGCATTACCCCGGAGCCGCGGCGCGAACGGCGGATTCGCAGCTATTGGCATCCCTGAACCAGCCGGGCACCGATCTTCTGCGCCGCGTCTTCGCGGCCGCCGCCGAAATAACCGACGTCAGCACGGCCCGGGTACTTGAGACTTTGCGCGACGACCCCGACTTTCAGTACCTCGAGCGAATCGTGGCCGAACCGCCGCTGGCAATCGATACGGAAGAGGACGCCGCGAAAGAGCTGGCCGCTTCGCTCGAGCACTTGACCGAAGACGCGAAGCGCGCAGCCAACGTCGCAAGAATCATCAGCGGCAATAAGCCTGGCACGGGTCCTGCATAGGGCCGCGCGAGACGTCGAGTGTGAGGAATTTAACGGAACCAGTCCCTAGCTCATTAAGTCCTACGCGGGTATAGTGCCGCGTTCGATTTCGGCCTCTTCCTCCAGAGGAAATACATGCCCACGGAAACTCCCCAGGCACAGCTCCAGGAAGACGAACGTCAATCGCAGCTGAAGCTGCTCATCGCGAAAGGCAAGGAACAAGGTTACCTCACGTACAGCGAGGTCAACGACCATTTGCCGAGCGAGATCGTCGATCCCGAACAGATCGAAGATATCGTGAACATGATCAACGATATGGGCATCACGGTGTACGAGAAGGCACCGGACGCCGAGTCGTTGATTCTTTCCGACTCCGCCGTATCGAACGACGAGGACGCGGCCGAGGAAGCGGCGCAGGCGCTCGCGACGGTCGACGCCGAGTTCGGCCGCACGACGGATCCCGTTCGCATGTACATGCGCGAGATGGGCACCGTCGAGCTACTCACGCGCGAAGGCGAGATTCGCATCGCGAAGCGCATCGAGGAAGGCCTCGATCAGGTGCGCTCTGCGCTCGCGCAGTTTCCGCCGACGGGCCAGCTGATCTTCGACACGTACGACGCGATCCTGCGCGGCGAGACTCGCCTGCAGGACTTGATCACGGGCTTCATCGATCCGAACGAACAGATCGCGGACCCGAACGCGCGCGCGGCCGCGGCCGCCGCCGCCGCGGCTCCGCCCGACGAAGAGAGCGACGATCCGGACGCCGAGGAAGAAGCGCCGGACACTGGCCCGGATCCCGAGGAAGTCGCGGCCCGCTTGAAGAAGGTCAAGCGGCTGCACAAACGCTACCTCGAGACGTTGGCCGAAAAGGGCGTCAAGGATCCGGCGACCAAGAAGGCGCTGAAGTCGCTGACGAACGAGTTCATGGAGCTCAAGCTCGCACCCAAGGTGTTCGACGCGCTCGTCGGTCAGCTGCGCGAGTGCATCAACCAGGTTCGCGTCCAGGAGCGGCTCGTCATGGCGCTCTGCGTGCGCGACGCCGGAATGCCGCGCAAGGACTTCATCGCGAGCTTCCCGAAGAACGAGACGAATCTCACTTGGGTCGACAAGCATATTCGCCAGAAGCGCAAGCACTCGTCCGCGCTGCACAAAGCGAGGGAAGAGATTCAGAAGGCGCAGAAGCGTTTGCAGAAGATCGAGGAGCTGACGACGCTCACGATCAGCGATCTCAAGGAGATCAACCGCGAGATCTCGCTCGGCGAAGCACAAGCGCGCCGCGCGAAGAAAGAGATGGTCGAAGCGAACCTGCGCCTCGTGATTTCGATCGCAAAGAAATACACGAACCGCGGCCTGCAGTTCCTCGATCTGATCCAGGAAGGCAACATCGGCCTCATGAAGGCCGTCGACAAGTTCGAATATCGGCGCGGCTACAAATTCTCGACCTACGCGACGTGGTGGATTCGCCAGGCCATCACGCGCTCGATCGCGGACCAAGCGCGCACGATTCGCATCCCGGTGCACATGATCGAGACGATCAACAAGCTGAACCGCATCTCGCGCCAGATGCTCCAGGAGATGGGCCGCGAACCGACTCCGGACGAGCTCGCGCAACGCATGGAGATGCCCGAGGACAAAGTCCGCAAGGTGCTCAAGATCGCCAAAGAGCCGATCTCGATGGAGACCCCGATCGGCGACGACGAAGATTCGCATCTCGGCGACTTCATCGAGGACACAGGCGTGTCCTCGCCGATCGACTCGGCGACCGATGAGGGCTTGAAGGAGACGACGCACGCCGTGCTCGCCGGGCTGACGCCGCGCGAGGCCAAGGTGCTGCGCATGCGCTTCGGTATCGACATGAACACCGACCACACGCTCGAAGAGGTCGGCAAGCAGTTCGACGTCACGCGCGAGCGCATCCGCCAGATCGAGGCGAAGGCGCTGCGCAAGCTGCGCCATCCGTCGCGTTCGGATCAGCTCCGCAGCTTCCTCATCGACGACTAGCCGCGCGCGCGCCGGGCTTCCCCCGGCGCGCCTTTCATCCTTCAAGGCCGCGGCCGATTGGCCGCCACGTTAGTTCGTCGCATACTCCCGCGCGTCCCCGACGGGAGTTCACGTATGCACAGCCAACGCCGCGGCGCCCTACTCGGTTCACTCTTCTCTATCTGTATCGCGCCGCTCGCAAGCGCGGAGCCCGCGATGCTGCGCGCCGTTCATGCGCTCGACGAGGCGCGCGGCTACTGCCTCGACATCTCCGGCTCCGGACCGACGCTCGATCTCGGCGCTCCACTGCAGGCCCACACCTGCAAGGGACAGTCGCCGATCGACGACCAGCTCTTCGAGCTGGCAGGACAGCAGCTTCGCGCGAGCGAGCACGACCGCTGCCTCGCCGTCGAAGCGCTCGAGCTTGGGGCACCTTTGCACCTGCGCGCCTGCTCGGACTCGCGGCTGCAACGCTGGCGCTTCAGCGACGGTAGGCTGAGCCCGGCGTCGCGGCCGGAGCTCTGCGTCGCGCTCGCCGCCGTGCGCGGCGAGCCCTGGGGCACGCCGCGGCTCGTCTCGCCGGCGTATCGGCGTCAGTCCCTCGCGCTCGCCGCTTGTGAAGAGGCCGCCGCCACGCGGACTGCGTTCCGGTGGCTCTCGCCCGCGGAGCTCGCGCCGAGCGCAGCCGACAAGGCGCGAACCGGCATGCCGCACGAGGTCGCTACGGCGCTCGCCGCATTCGGCCACGAGTTCGACGGTGCCATCGCACAGCAGACCGCCGCGCTCTACGCGTCGCAGCCGCACGTCTACGAGCAAGCAGAGATCGCCGTGACCAAAGACTTGGCTTACGGCCCGCACGAGCGCCAGCGCGTCGACATCTACACGCGCGCGCGGCGTCCCGCGGAGCCCGTGCCCGCGATCGTCGTCTTCCACGGCGGCGGGCTCATCGGCGGCAGTCGCGGCGCGACGACGAACGTCGCCGAGTATTTCGCGAGCTTGGGGTACGTCGGGGTCAACGGCGGCTATCGCTTGGCACCGGATGCGAAATGGCCCGACGGCGCCCGCGACATCGCCGCCGCTGTCGGTTATCTGCGCGACCACGTCGCCGAGCACGGCGGCGATCCCGAGCGCATCTACGTCGCAGGCATCTCGACGGGCGCGCTGCATGCCGCGACTTACGTGTTCCGCCCCGAGCTGTTGCCGGCCGACGCGGCGCGAGCAGCGGGTGCGATCCTCGTATCGGGTCCCTACACGTTCGACTTCGCAACCGCGGGGCGCGGCGAGCTTGCGTATTTCGGCGAGGACCGCGCGCGCTGGCCGGAGATGGTCGTGACAGGCAACGTCACGCGCACCGACATTCCCGTGCTCATGACGACGGCCGAATGGGACAACGCTCGCTATACCAAGGCCTATGCCGAGCTCTTCCACGAGCTCGTCGTGAAGCACGGCGTCACGCCGCGCTACCTTCAGAGCTTGGGCCACAACCATTCGTCGCAGCTGCTATCCGTCGGCACGGCGGACCAGAGTGTCTCGAGCATCATGGTCGACTTCATCGAGCGGGCGGGCAACCGCTAGCGGCCGCGCGCGCAGCGCGGGTGTACCATACGCGCGTGGGCCTGTAGCTCAGTTGGTTAGAGCAGGGGACTCATCGAGAAGGTGCCTTCGCGGCGACGAGCCGCGAAGTGGACGGGATGAATTCAGGGAAACCGCAACGCCTAGTGCGCCGGCAACCCTGAGCCAAGCCGGCGGTACACCGCCGGACGGTGCAGAGACTACCTGAGAGCTTCAGTGCTCTTAATGACAGGCGCGAGCGTCCCGCACCCCACCCGAGGCAACTCGACGGGTGAAGAGATAGTCCACTTCCGCCGGAAACGGCGGGTAGAGTGAATCCCTTGGTCGTAGGTTCAAGTCCTACCGGGCCCACCACTTCCATCAGCGCGCCTCTCCGTGACGACATGCGCCGATGACTAACGTCTGGCGGCGCTCCGGCGACGCGAACGTGGCGAACGCTTCTTCTAGATACTCGACAACGCGGGCACGCTGCCTCGGGTGCAGGTCGGGAATCTCGTCCGCGAGCTGCAGCACGGCCGCACGCTCCGCAGCGAAGCGTGCGAACGCGGCATCCCAATCCGTGTCCGGATCGCAGACGCCGCGGAACACTCGTTGTCGCACGGTGCGGATCGAGAGCTCCGGCGAAACGCTCGCGTATTCCGCGTTGACGAGCCCCGAGAAGTCGAAGTCGAAAGGCACCGGCGTGACGACTCCGCCCTCGCCCTCGACCAACAGCATGTTGTGCCCCTTGACCACGGACCAATCCGTATTGCCGATCGCGTACTGGAACAGATCGAGCGTCGCAATCTCCGCTGGATCGGCGCTGCGCGGATCGAAGAGCGCCTTCGGGCGAACCGTGACACCGTGGCGCCGCGCGAACGACTCGAAGTGCTCGGTGAAGAAGGCGTAACGCTCGAAAGGCTCGAGCCGCCCGGCAGCATCTCGATAGGTCACACGCACCAGCCGCACGCGCAAGCTCTTGCTCGTGAGCGCGCTATATATCCGGTAAGCCAAGTATTCCTTGAGCAGGTACTGCTCGTAGTCCGCCATGCGCGCGCAGTGCGTCGTCAACGGCAGCATGCTCTCGCCCGCGAACAGCGTGTCACGCGTATCGCCCGTGAAGAACACGAACAACGCCGGCAGGTCGCACTGCACCGTCTCCGCGCGGTAGCGGCCGCGTGTGCGCAGGGCGACGGTCACGAGCTGCTCGCGATCCAGCGCGTCGCGATAGAGCAGCGTCGCCGCCAGATCGGAGCATCCCGCTTGCTGCGGATTGCGACACAACGCTCTGGAGTCGAAGACGAGCTCCATCTTTAGCGGCTGCGCCTCGTCGAACAAGCCGGGCCGGCTCGCGCCCGCGGCGCCATCGGCTGCCGCATCGGCCGGCGCGGAACCCGCCAACGCGACCAGGCCGACGGCGGCGGGGAGCCATGACGAAGCGCGGTATGCGAGCACGGGCGCCGGCAACCCGCGCACCCATGCGAGCGCCTTCGCGGCGCGGCGGACGAGGGAGAGTCGCGGGCGGTTCGACGCATGTTCCGGGCTGCGCCGTGCGAGCTGCAGCGCCACCGCAAGCCACGCCAGCGATAGCCCGATGTTCACGATTGCGAACTGCTGCGCTCCGAGATCGAGCCAGTGCAAGCCGATGAAAACAATGACGGCCGGGATGAGATCCCCGAAGCGCCAGAAGAACGTGTCCGTTGCGATCTTCCCCTCGTACTTACCCTTCGTGGACAGCGGCAAGAACAGCGCCTGCCGCGCCGTGTTGAAAACAGAGTAGTTGCCGCCGTACTCGCAGACCCTGACCGCGTGCAGCAAGCCGACGATCGGTAGGAACACGACGGCCCCGTAGCCGGCCAGCGCCACGATCGGCAGCACCAGCAACGCGCCGTTCACTCCGATCCAGCGAAACAATCGGCCGACGAGAAACACCTGCATCACGACCGTCAGCACGTTCACGGCGAGATAGAAGCTCGCATAGAACTCGCCGATCAGCTGACCCTTGTCGAGCGAGGGGTCGTTCCGCACCTGCTGCTCGGCGCGGCTGATTACGACGTCGGTGAGAAGGTAGTCGCCCATCGTGCTCACGCAGTTCAGGAGCACGATGACCAGTGCCACCAGCAACAGGTATCGATCCCGCGCGATCAAGGAGAATCCGCCGAACGGGCTATCGGGACTCGGCTCGTTGCATCCGGCAGCGCAGCTGCGGCGGTCGGCCGGGACGCTGCGCCGCGTCCAACTCACGAAGGGCACCGTCAGCGCCAGCAACGCCATCGCAACCAGCATCAGCTGCGAGGTATCGAGGACGTCGTGTAGTGCCTTAAACACCGTAGGGCCGACGATTCCGCCGAGCGTCGCGCCCATCATGATGGCCGGAAACAAACGCCGCCCCGTTGCGACGTCGAAGCAATCGGCCGCATGCGCCCAAAACTGCGCGACGATCGTCACGCCGAAGATGCCGGCCCAGACGTAGTAGGCGAATCCAACGTCGACGCCGCTGCGTCCCGCAAGATAGAGCGCGCCGAGCGTGGCGATGAAGAATCCGGTAACCCAGCGAACCAGCTGATTCCGGTCCGTGCGGCGGAAAGCCGCACCATAGAGAGGCACGAGCAATAGCAACGCTAGCGCGGCGACGGCCGAGGCGTACGTCTTGACCTCCGCCGACGCATCGACCAACAGCAGCGGCTCGCGCAGCGTGCGCACGATGTAGTACGCGACGAGCAGCAGGAACGCGTAGCCGAAGAAGAGCGCTAAGCAACGCCCCTCTCCGGCCTCGAGCCGCGTGATTGACCTTAGAAATCGCTCATGGCGGGGCCGGCCCGAGAGCCGGCCCCCCATGGCGGCGGTTGACGCCGGTTGACGTGTCGCAGTCATCACTTTGTGCGCCTTAAGAAGTGAAGCCGGTGCCGATCGACAGGAAGGTGCTGACGACCACTGGTGTGGCGACCACGATCAAGCACACTTCCCACACCCAATCCGTCATCAGGCCAGCGAGGAGTCGTCGTGCGAACCCCTGGTTGTTCTTTGCGTCGTTCATATTGGTCTCCTTTCTAATCGTCGAATGTTTGTGAGCGGGCGACCTTGCGGGAGTGTTCTCGTTTGGTCGTCGTGGAATATGTGCAACGACCCAAGCTAGAATCTCACCCGCCGCGCAAAGTCTTTTCCGTTCGTGAGGCGCCGGAGCTCGCCGCATCGTGGTAGAGACGCCCGATCACGCACTCGAAGCGCAGATCTCAACCGAGTTGGTGAAGCGCATCGGCCAGGGCGACCGCCGTGCCGAAGAAGAGCTTGTGCGGCGCTACCAGCGCGGCTTGATCTATTTACTTAGACGACGCACGCGCGACCCGCAGCTGGCGCTCGATCTCGCACAGGACACTTTCCGCATTGCGATCGAAAAGCTGCGGCGGTCCCCGATCGAGCAGGTAGAGCGAGTCGCCGGATATCTGCGCGCCACGGCACTCAACTTGGCGATCGCCGACGGCCGCAAGGACAGTCGGCGAGCGACAACCGCGGATTCCGACGCCGTCGATGCCGCCGCCGACCATGCCGCCGGACCGTTCGATCACGTCTCCGCCGAGCAAGTGCAGCGCATCGTGCGCAAGCTGCTCGACGAGCTGCCGGTGCAGCGCGACCGCGAAATCCTGGTCCGGACGTACCTCGAAGACGAGGACAAGAGCTCGATTTGCGAGGCGTTAGGCGTCGATTCCGCCCACTACAATCGGGTTCTTTTTCGCGCTAAACAGCGGTTCCGGGAGCTGCTGACGAGCGCTGCGTCACAGCGCGGGCTGCGGGTCGTCGGCTAGCTGAGAGAATCGGGGTGCGCGGGTCACTATACGGGTATGGATCGACAGTACATTCGCGATAACGAGGTCATCGAACGCTATCTGTCGGGCGTGCTGACGCCCGACGAGGAGCAGGCGTTCGAGGAGGCTTACCTCGGCGACCCGGAGATCTTGGACCAGATCGAGGCGGCGCAGCGGCTGCGCGACGGCATCAAGGAGCTCGGCGCCGCTGGGCGCCTCGAGCGGCTACGGGCGCCGGCGCAGTGGCGTCGAATGCTCGCGTCGCCTCGCTACGCGGCCGCTGCATCCATGCTGCTGGCGGTATCGTTGACCTTCTCGACGGTCTTGTACCGTGAGAACCGCACTTTGCGCGAAGACGGCGTCTCGTCGACGTCGATGATCACTCGGCTCGTGACGCTCGAATCGGTGCGCGGTGGCAACGTCACCGAAATTCCCGCGCCAGAGCCAGACGAGTTGATCGTGCTGCAACTTGACGCCGGGATAGTTACGTACGACACGTATCGTGGAGTGCTGACACGGCGCACCGGCGACCAGTCCGAGACGATCTGGACACGCGCAGACCTTGCGCAGGAGCCCAACGAAACGATCTTGATCGGCGCGCCCGGTCGCGCGCTGCGGCCCGCAGAGTACGAAGTCCGGCTCGAGGGCCGGATGAACGCCTGGCCTGCCGAACGTTTCGAAGAGGTCGCCACCACGCGGCTGACCGTGGTTCCTCGGAACTGATCTGCACCGGCGCCGGCCGACGTTGGACGGCAAGTGAGATTAATCGGTTACCCGCGACACTAGTTTGGCAGGAGCCAGATAGTGGAGCGTTGCAATGGCCGAGCGTGATCGTCACCCTGCGATCTTGCGGTTCTCAGAGACCTATGCGAATGTCGAACGGTCCGGCATCACGAATACGAACGAAAGACTCGGTGCGGACTCGACAAACCGCGTAACTCTGTCGGGTTCACCCACGAGTCGCTTTCTCCGAAGAGGAGCAACTGAGTGAGCAGCGGCCCAGTCGTCGCAGTGCTCGCCGGGATCGGAAGCTCGGTGCTGGCATTACTTTGCTCGCCCGCCGTCGTGCTCGCGCAAGCGGAGCGCGCACCGACTGCGTTGACCGTTGACCAACGCGCGGAGGCGACGCAGCGCGCGGACGAGCGGGTCGTTTATCGGTTCGCGGCGCGCGGCGGCGAAAGCTACTTCATACAGCTCGATCAACGCGGTCTCGACGTGATCGTCACCGTCGAGGCCCCCAACGGAACCGAGCAGTCGTACAACTCGCCGTTGATGCGCGATGAGCGCGAGTACGTGGTGCTCGACGCAGCAGTCGCCGGCGATTACCAAATCATCGTCACGTCCAACGAACTGACGAACGCGCTCGGCGGTCACTCGATACTTGTCTCGAAATTCGCGGAAGCCGAAACCGGGCGCTCGGAGGCGTGGCGGTTGATGTCAGCGGCTGCCACTCTCAACGCCGAGGCTGACCGCGCGCGGTTGGCGCAAACGCTCGAGCAAGCGCAAGTCGAGACACTGAAAAAATCGAGCCGTGACAGCTACGCGCGCGCGGGCGAACTGTGGCAACAGCTCGACGAGCGCCGCTTGTACGCTCAGGCGCTCTACAGCACCGCGAGGTTGGAGTACTGGGACCTCAGCAACTACGCCGGCGCGGCCGAGCTCGCCGAGGTTGCTGCGAACGCCTATCGCGACGTCGACGACGATCTGCACGTCCGCGCGCGCTATCTGCACGCCTGTGCGTTGGTGGATGCCGCTGGCGAGCTGGACCAACACGCGGCAAACGTCAACTTCGACACCGCGCTAAAGGAGCTCGGCGAGATCTCGTCACTCTACGCGGATCGTCGCGACTCGTACGGCCTCGCCGAGGCGTTGAACTTTGTGGGCTATACCCATCACCTGCGTGGCAACTTCGCGGACGCGAAGCGCGAGTGGGAGCGATCGGCGTCGGTCTTTTCAGGCATCGGCGAGTGGCGCGAGGAACTCAACGTACGACAAAATCTCGCCGTCATCGACATTGACGAAGGATATCTCGGCAAGGCCATCGAGACATTTCGCTTCATCCTGGGGCAAATACCGGCCGGCAAGGATCCGGACTTGCAGGCGAACGTCCTCGAGAATCTCGGCGCGGCGCACCGAGACTTCGGCGACATCGACGAGGCACTACAGACGTACTCGGACGCACTGGATTTGCGAAAAGGCCTCGGCGATGGCACGCATGTCTCCGCATCTCTTCGCGGGCTTGGATCGACGTACTACGTTTCGGGTGAGTACGAGCGCGCGAAAGACTACCTGCAACGAGCGCTCACTGCTGCCCGGAACGCGGGCGACGGCCGCAGCCAGGCCGCGATTCTCACCTACCTCGGCAACATCGCCTTTCTCGAAGCCGATTACGAAGCGGCGCTCGCGCTGCATCGTGACGCAGAGCGGCTCACGAACTCGACTCAGGGTCGCGCCGTCCGCCAGCTGCTAATCGCCAAAGATCTGGCGTCGTCGGGCCGCCATGCGGAGGCGCTTGTCGCGGCCGAGGCAGTCGCCGCATCGAGCGCAGAGCTACCGGTCGTGCTTGCTGACGCACATGTCGTGCTCGGTAGGAATCGCGTCGCGACGGGCGACCACTGGGGTGCTATCGCAAATCTACACCAAGCGTTGTCGCTGTACCGGTCGTTGCACCACGAAGAGGGAGAGGCCGACGCGCTCAACGGGCTGGCCCTGGCCACACACGGAGCCGGCAAAGCGGCCGAAGCTGTCGCGTACGGAGAGGCCGCGCTTTCTCGCATCGAGAACCTGCGCGTGAAGGTCTCAGCACCGGAGCTGCGGGCCTTGTACTCGGCTACGCAGCGCGGCTTCTACGAAACTCAAATCGAGCTCTTGATGTCGAGCGGCCGTGACACGGCCGACGCTGCGCTGTTGAACGCGCTGACCGTCAGCGAGCGAGCGCGAGCCCGAATGCTCGTGGACTTGCTGGCGGCGGCGGGCGTCGACGCGAACGATGGGCTCGATGAGGTATCCCGGTCACGCCGACGCCAACTTTACGACGACCTTGCCGCACGGGGGCGCCAGCGCGATCGGCTGCTCGCAGACCCGGTGGCGGACGCCGACGCCAGCAGGAAGCTCGACGACCTCTTGCGCGATATGGCCACGCTCGAGAACGAGGTGACGCTGCTCGACACTCGCGCCCGGGCGAGCCCTAGCGCGTCCTCCAAGCTGCTAACCGGCTGGGATATCCAGCGATTCATCGATCCCGATGCGGTGCTGCTGCAATACGAGCTCGGAGAGCGCCGCAGCTTCGTGTGGGTGGTGACCCGCGATTCGATCGACGCCGTCGAGCTCGCCCCACGGGAGGTCATCGAGACGGCAGCCCGCGACGCACTGACGAGCCTGCAGACGAGCACGTCTTCGCCGGCGCAGCGCAACACGCAGCTTCAAGCATTAGCGGACTACGTTTTGACGCCTGTCACCGATCTCCTCGAAGGCGACCGTGTACTGGTGGCTGCCGACGGGGCACTTCACTACGTGCCGTTCGCCGTGCTGCCCGTACTCCACGACGACGCGGCCGAGCCGCTGGTGGCAACGCATGAAGTCATCAACGTGCCGTCGATGTCGGCGCTGGCAGCGCAGCGCGCGAGGCGCTCGAGGGAAGTGCCCAGCAAGACACTCGCCGTTTTCGCGGACCCTGTGTTCGAACGAGCCGACGAGCGATTGCGTCGCCCTGGATCGACGATCGCCACGGACGCGCCGCAAAGCGAGCTCGTCACGCGCTCGTCGTTCGAGTTGCGTCGGTTGCCATACAGCGGCCGAGAGGCGCATGACATTGCCGCCTTGGTCCCTGAGACGGCGCGTTTGGTTTCGGAAGGCTTCAGCGCCAGCCGGGACCACGTGCTCAATGCCGACTTGCGGGAGTATCGCTACGTGCACTTCGCCACGCACGGGGTGGTGGATTCTCGCTATCCCGCACTGTCGGCGCTTGCATTGTCGCAGTTCGATCAGCGCGGCAACGCCCTAGCCGGGTACCTGCGTCTCGACGACATCTACAACCTCAACCTCAATGCGGATCTCGTGGTGCTCAGCGCGTGCGACACGGCGCTCGGCAGGGAGATTCGTGGCGAAGGTTTGGTCGGCCTGACGCAAGCGTTCCTATACGCCGGGACCAAAGGGTTGGTACTCAGCCTTTGGCCGGTCTCCGATGCCGCGACGGCAACACTGATGACCCGGTTTTACGAACACATGATCAAGGAAGGAGCCTCAGCCGGTGAGGCGCTCAAGGCCGCCCAACTGTCCATGGCAGCGGAACCCCGCTGGGCCAATCCGTACTACTGGGGGGCGTTCGTCTTAGTGGGGGACGTCCAATGACACAACAACTCAACAACAACGGGAGAACACTGATGAAGAGTCGACTACAACCGATCTATCTTGCTCTCGGCGCCGCGTTCCTGACCTCGGGATGTGTCCAAGACAGTTCGGGTCAGACGGGCGGTGCAACAGCCGCCGTTGCGTCCGCGCGATCGCAGTGCAAGGCCTTTTTGACGGTGAACGAATCCAACGACCTACACCTGCGGGAGCAACACAGGTTGAGGGTGACCGGTCCCGACGGCGACGGCGACTACCGTCTCCATCCGATACCGGGCGGCATGGGGCAGCCTTCCCACCAGCTTTTGATCAAGTCCCATCCTCTAATAATGTCGGATCTGTCCGGCAATAAATTCGTTGGTGTACTTGAGATAAAAGGCACCGGGCACGCGCAAGTCAGTCAGCATGCCTACGACGTGACAATGGAGCTTGATGCGAACGGCTGCCCAAGCAGGCTGACGTTCGACGCACAGCAGCCGCAAGAGCACATGACGATAAACGAGGGCGAAGCCCCCGATCACCATGGTGGTCACGCGGTGGCCGACTGACCGATTGGCTGCGGTGAGCAACGTGAGTGCTACGTGTCGAGACCCGCCTCGAGCGGCAGCCCCAAGCGGTTGATCGCCGCTTGGACCGCGGCTTCAGCATCGACGCGCCCGAAGCCGTACCACTGGCTGTGATCGACGACGCCGTCACCGTCGGTGTCGACCCATTTGCCATCCACGTTTAGCTGTGCCTGGTCTATCTTCTTCGCAGTCGTGCTCAGGATCCAACGGACGCGTTTCCAGGATAGGCCGGGGTTCACGGAGAGCATGAGCGCGGCGACGCCGGCAGCGAGCGGTGCGGCGGCAGAGGTGCTGCCGAAGTTCGCCGTGTAGTCGCGAGGCCCGGTGGCCACAGCTGTCCCCAACCCGTGGGCGTTCAAGAGCTCTGCCACGGTGATCTTGTTGGCGACGGTATCTACGTGGGTGATTCGGGCTGACTCCCAGCCCGCGGTGCCAGGTAGTCGAATTTGGAGACGCTGGCCCTTCATGAAGCCCGCGGCGTTGGCGACCGTCAACGCGACGTTCGATCCGGGCGCTGCACCCTGCGCTAGCGCCGTCTTGGTGACGGGGTGGCCGATGAGGTCGCCGAGGCCGGCCAAATCAGTTGAGATAGCTCCGTAGGCGGCGGGCGGGTTGTGTCGTTTGGCGCCACCACTGCTGCTGCTCGGGGCGCAGAAAGCCACGGCGTGGCCGAAATTACTGTAACCGGGACGCACCTCTTTTCCGGTCGCGTCAAGCGTAGAAGCGGCGACGGCCATGGTGCTCGCGTGCGACGCCCATGGCTGATTGTCCACGGCACTAGCGTCGTTCCCTGCCGAAAAAAACAGACAGCAGCCGCGGCCACCGCGACCGCTGCTCGTCAGCTTGATCAGCGTCGTGTCCATTAGGCCGTTGACCGGGAACCCGTTAGGAGTACCGAAGCTACTGGTGATGATGTCCGCTCCCTTTGCTGGCAACAGGGGGAAGACCGTGCCCGAATTGTACTGATTGCGGTGCGAGGTCCAACCGGGATCGAGGCCGGCCGCCCAGGCGTAGGCGTCGGCGTATTGGACCTCCCCGACCCCCATCGGACGAATCAGCGCCATCACGCGACAATTCCCTGCGGCGCCCGCGATCCCCTCATCGATACCCGCGACGGGGGACGCGTTATTCGGGAGAGCTGCAGCGATCCCCGCGCAACCCATGCCGTGCATGTAATCTGCGGCGTCGTTGTTCGGCACCATGTTATTGAAGTCAAAGAACGCAGCGACCTTTGGCGTCCCATCGCTGACCGCGCCCGAGAAGTCAGGGTGTGCGGCTTTCGCTACGCCACCTACGGTGATCGACTGGATGCCGTGATCCATGACCGCGATGAGCACGTCGGGGCTCCCGAACCTGCGGGACAATCCAAGCTTGTTCTCGAGTAGTTTCCATGCGAAGGGAAGCCCGATGAGCTTGTGCGTCCACTGCGCTGGGAATTGGTAGTCAGCGGGGTTGACCTGGTGGTCCTCCGACGTGATCACGAGGTGCGGCTCGGCGTACTCGACCTGGCGGGTAGCCACGATCCCCTCCGAAATCTCGAGGAGATCGTAGTCGGCCAGCTTGGCACTCCGGGCGAGAAAAGCATCTGCGTATGGGATGGCACGGACGATCGTCAGGCCGAACCTCTGAAGAAACTCGGCGGCCGCCTGTTCGTCGGGAACCGAGCTCTTGAAGCTCACGACGAGCTCATTCGTCAGGTAGCTCACCCCCCGCCTTGTGAGCTTGATCACCGGCCCCACGAGCAGCACACCGGGAATCTCGGCGAGTAACTGCTGGGCCTCCAAGCGCGCGGCCCGGGTCGCAGCGCGACGAAGGCGAAACACGCGGACGTTCTCGCGACGGATCGCAGCGGCGACCTTCACGGGCTTGAGGCCGAAGCGATCAGCTTGCTCGAGGACACGCAGATCGGCTTTTGGGTCATTGAGGGTGAGCGCCAAGAGGTCGTCGGGAAGCTTCACGGGCACGCGCACTTTGCCGCGGTAGAGGATCGGAAGTCCGCGAGGGCCGAGAACGAAGGTCTCGCGTTGCGCGTCGGGACCAACCAGGATTTCCCGCTCGTCAGGGTCATAGTGCCCGGCAGCGGCGTGCAGAAAGTAGCGGCCGGGATCTGGAGCCGGAGCGTGGAATTGCCCGCGCGCGGGGTCGTAGCGGAGTAGGACCTCTTCTTCATGGCCGCCGACAGGCCTCAATGTCACGCGCGCCTTGGGTAGGGCGCGATTGCGGTGATTGAATACGGTCACCGCGATGCCGCGACGGCCAACGCCTTCGCGCGAGTCCGATCGGGTGACGTCTCGAGGCAGCTCTATCAGGAAAGGTCTCGCGCCGCGGGCGCCGTAGCGCACCTTGTCGCTCGTGGTGAAAACGGTCTGACCGGCGGCGGTCTTCACCCTTAGATAGAGATCCGGTTTGCGGTTGGTGTAGACCTCCCGGAAATCCGCGCGCTCGTAGACGAGCTCGAAACCGCCATCGGTGTCGGTGATGGCTACGCCCAGCCGGTCATCGGGTCTGAAGTTCTCGTCGAGAGCCTCGACGCGGAGATCAGGGATGCCCTTGCCGGTCTCCCGATCGACGATCTTGCCGTGGACGCGGAACCTCTTGTCGGCCATGTCGCGCTCCTTTCCGCCGGCCGCTGTTGCACGCGGCTTTGGCAGAACCCCGTCGTCTATCGTACATTCAAGACGGTCTCGGTACAGCCTCGCAGTGGGTATGCCGAACGCGTTGCAACCGAAGGCGAACAAAGGTTCGCAGCAATACAGCGATACGCGGCGTCGCCGGTGACGCCGCCGATGTTGATCGACGTCGCGCTCGTCGCCCGAAACCCCGACTTGATCAGCGCCGCGTCGAGCTCGCTGCCGCGCGCAATGAGCCCAGCCGCCGTGTCTAGCATCGCGTCGCTCGTAACAGGTGTCGTAGCCGGCGCGCGGCGCTTGCAACCGCTCGCGCGGATGTCATTGACGACACCGGCGATCTCGGCTTGCGCACCAAACGATAATAGAAGGAGCACCGCTGCCGCGGCGATTACCTGAGTGTTTCGCATTGCTGCCTATCCCGCATGAAGTCGAGGTTCGCGGCGAGAATGGCTTAAGCTAGAAGCGTGTCGACCCAGAGAAACGTGCTGCTCTCGGCCGCAGGCGCTTCGTTGCTCCTGGCGACGATCGCCGGCGCCGTCGGCAGCCACGCGCTGCCGCTCGCCGACGAGCAGGCGCTGCGCAGCTTCGAAACCGCCGTGCATTTTCAGTTCTTCCACGCCCTCGGCATCATCGCGATCACGCTCGTCGGGCTCTCCGGCCGCGCCGGCAAGCTGCGTGCCGCCGCCGCGTGGCTCATGCTCGCCGGCACGCTGCTCTTCTGCGGCAGCATCTACGCGCGAGCGCTCGGCGCGCCGCCCGGCATCGTCGGCGTGGCGCCGTACGGCGGCGTCGCGTTCATGGTCGCGTGGCTCGCGTTCGCCGTGAGTCCTTGGCTCGGC
>Ga0190271_10000138_pt1 | contig 37046 bp, 23 predicted proteins | sample Popmic356T_FD_133747 | JGI IMG/M metagenome (GOLD analysis project Ga0190271, IMG submission 133747) | Populus adjacent soil microbial communities from riparian zone of Weber River, Utah, USA - 356 T | ecosystem: Environmental > Terrestrial > Soil > Riparian zone | place: USA: Utah | collected...
CGGCGATCGCGAGCTTCATCGTGTTCGTCTCTCCCGGCCGGACGGCGGCCTCGCACACGAGGACGACCGTAAGCCCGTCGGCCTGGGTGTCGAGCGCCCCCTCCGCGTTGTCGCGGTAGAGCTCGGGGTGCGCCGGGTCGGAGCCGGGCGGGTTCCCACCGTTGATGGTGTTGACCGACACGGGAGTGCCCGAGTCGGTGACCGCGCAATTCGTTCCGTTGACGAAGAACGCGAAGACGTCGTTGAAGCTCGAGTTGACGTACTCGGTGTACTCCTCCGAGGCGAAGACGTAGCTGACATAGATCGTGTCGGCGGTCGGGACGAAGTCGAACTCCAGGACGGATGCGTCCAGCGTGCTGTACTCGGCGAGCGCCGAGAGGTCGTCATCTCCCGGTGTCCCGAGGGACTGGGTCATCCCGGACTCTGCATTGGGCCCGGCGAGGCCGTCGACCCACCCGGTCGCGAGCACCACACCTTCGGTGAAGCCGTAGACCGATGCGTCCGGCTGGACGACCCTGCCCGCGGATTCGTCGGTTCCGGTGTACCGTACGTTCGACACCTCGACACCGGCGCCTGCGAGCTCCTGCGCGAGTTCGGTCGGTGTCAGACCGTCGGCGAGGTCTTCCGTCCCGGTGACCGCAACTGCGGCGCTCGCGACACCGACGGCCCCGACGCTCGCGAAGGCGACGACCGCGGCGGCTGCGGCCCACCCTGTCGTGTTGCGTTGCATCGAGTCCTCCGGATGTCGCGGTGGATGCTGCTCGGGCTGCTCACCATGTAAGAGTCACTGGCGCCACCGCTGATACAACACCGTCACGCCCAGCGCCGCGGAAGCGCCGTCAGCCCCCGGTCGCGGCGACGCCAAGCCCCCGGTCGCGGGGCGACGCCTGCCGGCACGACCGCACGTCCGCCGCCATCACCGCGTGCTGCGCTGTCCTGGCCTCACCCCGCGGCCGGATGCCGTGCGCACAACGCCCGTCGCACCGGCATCCGCGCCGAAGTATGCCGCGACCCAGTACGGGACTGTCCCGTCGCCGCTGCGTGGCCGCGGAACATCCCGAACGAGAAGGGCCTGCAGCGCAAAATCTACGCCCACACGTGATCACACACCTCACGTGACGACGTCGCACACCTGCCCCGTGAGGGATCGGATCAGGACTTGCCTATCTCGAGCCGCAGTCAGGAGGGTGGCTGCGTCGTCACGGCGCGCCGGCCAATCGAGAGCCAGGCGATCGCGCCGAGTACCGGAACGAACAAGACCACCAGGGTCCAGGCAAGAGCTTGTACCGAGGCCAGAAGTCGGGCGGCTCGAGCGAGGCTAACGAGCGCGGCAACGATCAGCGCGATGACGAGCAGCGTGAGACCTGACCAGGCGATGTCGTAGCCGGCCGGGATCAAGGGATTGTGCTCGTCGCCCACGGTTTCACCCTATGCGTCGCTCGGCCTGCGATGCGAGCTGCGCGCCGCCGACTCCCGAATCGCGGTAGGTGACATCTGCAACAGCAGACCACATGGTCAGCACCGGCACCAATCGCACGAAACAGCCGTCGTGCCCGCTCGGGGACCGGTGAGTGACGGCAGGGGTCTATCGATCGATACCGGGTGATCAGGTCGACTCTTGATCGAAGACGTAGAAGGTGTTTCCGTCCGGGTCCTGGAAGCCTGCGACACTCCCGGTGCCGGCGGCGTCTTTCTCGACCGCGATCGCAAGCGCAGGATGCTCCTCGATCCAGGCGCTGAGACTGTCACGAAATACATCGGCCCTGCGGGTTTGCCAGAGATTGAAAGCATGATCTGGCGGCTGTGCGCCGGCATCCAATACGCCGTCGACAACGCGCCGTCGCGCCACGCTTCTTCGAAGTGGGTCGCCGGGGTGCTATTACCTGGCCACGATGTCAGAGTTGCGGTCAGCCTCACCAACAAGAGTGCCCTCATCGGTGTGGTCGCGCTCAGCCCCGGCTGGGTAAACCACCTCTACGTCGTGACATCCGAACAGGGCCGGGGTGTGGGATCGCGGCTGCAGCGCCACGCGCAGGACAGCACGGCCGAGGCGCTGCAGCTCTGGGCGTTCCAACGCAACATGCGAGCGCGAGATTTCTACGAACGCCACGGGTTCGTCGAGTTACGACGCACGGACGGCGATAACGAGGAGCACGAACCGGACGTCCTCTATCGGTGGGAGCTCGCGTAACCCTCCGCCGGCGTCGCTCCGTTTCGCATTGGGATCCTCAGGTGGACAGCTGCGGTGCGGTGATGGGTCGCACGTATGGCGATCCGAATCGGCCGCAGTGGTTCCGGTTCGGGCACCGACCGGATAGGGATCCGAACTCGGAAGACGCCGCAAGCTGTGTATCTGACGCCGTACGGGCCGCCTCATCACTATCGGAGCCGTTGGCACACAGCGTCGCGGGGAGCGACGGCACCCTGGCTCCATTCCTCGACAGAAGGATCGGATCATGGACGAAAGCACCCCCTCGCAGAGCCTCGGCGCGATCATTTCGAACCTCGCCGTACGCCGGTTCATCTACAGCACGTACGTGATTGCGCTGCTCGTCGTCGGCGCCACCCAGGTGGCGCTCACGTCGCTGGGCATGACGAATCCCCACTGGTTGGTCGCCACCCTCGCCGTGCTCGGCTACCTCGGTGTCCCGGTCGCCGGACTTGCGGTCGCGAACACGTCGAAGAAGGGCGCGGCCGCGGAACCGCAGCTCGAGGGCGCGGCCGCGGCACAGCAGCCGCTGCAGCCCGCCGCGGCCTGAACCCAGCGGATCGCCGCCCCGCCCAACTGCCAGACTGACCTCGACGCACTTCAGGATCCTTCATCCGCCAGCTCCCGTGCCAGTCATGTGCCATTTCTTCAGTCGGGAACGGGGTTGGCGTCGGTACCCGCATACGGGGAAGCCGAGGTAGTCGGTTTGACGCCAGAGATTGAGCCACCGCGGCACCGAGTCCTGGCTTGCGCCGAGCACCGATGTGAGAGTGATGTCTTTGGGGTCTTGCTTCGGTGCCGGACGTGATTACGCCTCGAACTCCTCCCGCACTTGACTCTGCGGCGGGTCGGATCGCCACGAGGGCCCTTTGGTGCCCGCGACGCCGAGTATTGCGTCGCCGAAGATGCTCGGGAAGAATCGGGTGAAGTAGGCGCGGAGCTGCGACTCGGACGAGAGCATGGCGATGTGATCGACGACGTCATGACCTTTGTGCGTGCCGCTACCAATCTTCTGTCCGCGTAGTGCGAAGAGAGTGGCCGCCGCGATGGTCGAACCCAGGGAGTGTGCGGAGAGGATCACGGCACGCGGCCGCGTCAGAGAGGCCTCGTCGAGCCATTTCCTGATCGCGCTGCTAGCTCAGGAACGACCCGTTCCCCGAAGCTCGCGGTGCGAGGGGACCCGCTTCGGTCATCTCCTGCCACCAGGAGCGGTCCCGAGTGAGCGGATAACGACGATCGCGGGTGTCGTAGTCCGGGACCAGGTACGGGCCGAGAGCGCTTCTGCGCCGCCGCTGCCGCTCAGCCTCACGAAGCTTCACTTCTGCCTCATCGACGTCGGTGAACTCGATCTCCAGCCCGCTCCAGTCGTCATCGGACGACGGTTGGAACGAGTAGCTCGTCAACCTCCGGAGCAGTCACCCCCTGCCACGATCCGCCACGGTCAGCCTCCTCGAGCTGGGAACGGCGAGCGTCAGTGAGAGCGCCGCCACGCCGGCGCACGGCTCGTCGCTGAGCACGATCTGGTCGCTCACTCCGCTACCTCGATCAGCCGCAGATTGCCGGGAGCCTTCCGGCTGTCGCGCATCTTGCAGCTCCGACGCAGCGGGCGGGCCGAACGGCATGTCACGGCGCGATGAGCGGCCCGGACCAGCCCGTCACACCGGTACCGCTCACCTTGTAGTAGCGGGCGGTCGCATCACCCGCTTCACGGATGTAGATCGTCCCCTGGACGGCCGCCACGAGACCTTCTGGCGCGGCGTGGCCGACCATCTGGCAGACGCCTCCCGGGTTCCCGGCGATCACCGGGAAGATCGAGGTGATCACGTTGTCGTTTCGATCGACCTGTTTCCAGACCGCGTCGGCGCCGTTGTTCAGTCCCGCGACCACCGGTGAGCGATCGGCCGACGCGTCGGGATGATAGGAGAAATAGACGCCATTGATGGCGGCGCCCGCGGAGTGCATGTCGGTCACTCGCAGTGCCCTCATCGAGTGTCTGGGCCGCGCGGTGAAGCGAATCGCCGATCGCAACTTGCCGGTCGTGCTCCCCAACGTGACCTGATCGATGGTGACGTTGTCCGCGGCACCGACGACGTTGGCGACGACGATCCCGTCGAGCTTCCGCGGATCCGGTCCCCTGTACTCGACCCTGCTGCCATACACCCGCAGGTTCCGGGTGCCGTCGAACCGCAGTGCCGCAGCTGGGGCATGCTGCACGAACGCACCTCCGTCTACGTTGGTCCAGTCTCCGAGGTTCTCGACGTCGAGCAGATGACCTGCTGCACCGCCACCACTGCGTTCGAGGTACAGGTCCTCCAGCCGCAACTGGTGGTTGACGTCCCGAGCCAGCAGCAAGGGGCCGTGCAAATCGGAGGTGGCCACGACGGTGACGTTGGTGAGACGCACGTCCTCACTTTTGCGAATGCCGAGACGGCCGTTGAGCACGGTGAGATCCGACACGCGGACGTGCTTGACCCGCTCACACTGCGGCGAGCCGGCGATGGAGACCACGACCTCCGACTGACGGAGTGACTGGTCGATCAATCCATCGTGGATGTTGAGATGGCTCATCGGCGTGGTCCCGCTGGGCTCCATGTCGATCGGGCTGTTCTTCACGCCGTCGATGTAGAAGTTGGCGAGCTCGACTCCCCTCCAACCGCGCTGGAGCGCCACGCCCGAACGCGATCCCCGACCGAGACCTGCCATGCGCATCTCGAAGTCGGTGAAGCGGATGTTCTGCACCAGCGAAGCGTCGCCGAGGATGCGCAGTCCGTCGCCGACGGCCTGACCGAAGAATAGGTCGTGGCCGACGATGTCGGTGGTGGGTCCGGTCAACGAGAGGAGGCTGATGAGCTGGTTCTGGTCGCCAGGGTCCGGGTTGGCGACTTGGCCCATCTGGATCCCGAAGTCGGCCAGCTCGATGCGGCGGCCGGCGTCTACCATGATGCCGTGCCACGTTCCGCCGTCTCCGTTCCCTTGCACGACGATCCTCGTCGCGAACATCCCCTGTCCCGTGAGGCCGAGGTCGGACACCCCGGCGAATCGAACGGAGAAGTTGCTGTCACCATTCGCCTGGTCGACGAAGACGTCACCGGCCGGAAGGACGAGGCGCGCCTTGCTGCCGGAGAACGTGATGATCGCGGCGTTGATCCCGGCGGTGTTCGCGGGCCCGGCCGATGGGATCGTTCGCGATGATCCCGAACGGCGGCGCTGTCAAGTCGATGGCAGCAGGCATGGCGCTCCTTTCTGTTCCGACGCGAGGACGCGCGGAGCCACCGCTCGCGGCGCCGAGCTCCACGCCAACCCGGCGCGCAAAGTCGACGCCCGAACACCGCACGTGATGCGTCTCGGGTACCGTCAGGGTTACGATGCGCCTCGGCCATGAGGCTGTCAAGCCTGGGGGGAACGCACCGTTGGTCCGTCGCGGTGACGTCTACGGCCTCGCCGATACACAACCGCGCTCGGATGGTTGGAGTTGACCCCGGTCCTTGGGTGGCCCGCGGGAGCATCAGCGCGACATGTTCGATCCACTCCTGGATCTCGCGCTCGTCCGGTCGATCACTTCTCGCGTCGATCGCCACCCCCGGTCGTACGCACTCCCGATCAGCGACGATGGTGCATCATCCGATAGGCGCTACCACCAGTATCGGGGATCACCACGTGGAGTCGTGAGCCGTAGGGCAGCGAAGCATCGACAAATGGCTGACTGAGGCCGACCCGGCGCCCGCTCGCGTGCAGCGACCGCTCGACCAGATCGGTCCGCCCCGACGCAAGGATCAGTCCGATGGCTCTTCATACCCAACAGTCCGTCTCCGGCTTCAGCGCTTCGGAGCCGCAGCAGTCCCTCACTGAGAGAGGCCATACCCGCCTCTACGTCCGGATCGGCCAGCCCCACTTCCGCCGCCACGAGGACGGCACCTTCACCGAACTCGAGCCCAGCTTCCCAGACATGGTCGCCTAGCGCACCACCGCCGAGCGAGCGCTGGCTCGACTCGCCAAGGGTGACAGATTTAGCGCCGAGGGATACACACGCACGTTCCCGATCGAGCGCGACGGCCAGGTCGTCGAAGCCGAGGCGTTCGTCGCCAAGAAGCTCGGACAGGACCTGGCCCGCACCAACTGCGAGGTCGACCGTACACGGCGCTCCGCCGCGGCGAATCGAGAGGCGCCCACACCCGAGGTGTCCGCGATCCAGCCCGAGGGCGCCGTCGCCGGCGGGCTTGGCTTCTGAAAGGTCGCGATGTTCCCCGACCCGCGAGTCACGCCACCGACGAACCGAGCCGCTCTTCCCCACGGATGCCGCGGACGACCTCGACGGTCCGACATTTTCCGAACCACGCCGTCCTGTGAACTGGAACCTGCTCACGGCGGAAGAAGCGGAGATTGAGTGGATCGAGCTGAACCGATGGGTAAACTGGCTGCGCCGAACGTACGGGCTCCCCGCGTCTGTCATCCCCCCGCTCTGGCACCGCCACCCCGAGCTGGTCTGGGAGCTTTCCGCGCTGCATCTTCACCGGCACTGTGCGTACGACCCCGACCAGCGCGGATCTGCGCCCTTCGGCTGGCATCGCGACTTCGCCGACGCACGTCAACGGCTGCACGACTGGCGAGCACGTGCGGCACGCGTCTCGATAAGGATTGCCCGACACGCCAGACCGTCTGGCCCGGAGAACCCCCGGCGGTCGCGACAGACGACGTCGCAATCAGCAACCGGGACGAGGACTTAATCGAGTTCGTCTTCGACGACGTGGAACGACGACGCGAAGCTGAGCGACTCTTCTATGCGGACGTTAGCCAAGGTGCGGCGTAAACCCCTCTGATCCGTAGGCGAAGACTCCTCAGCCGAGATCCGCATGATTCCGCGGAGGTTTGAGCCAGGTTTACACACCGGTGCACACACATCCTGGTCCAAGCCTTCATCGAGCGACAGTGAATCGCCCCGGGTTTTGTGGAGGGCGAGTTCTCCCAGCGCCGGCTGACGCTGGGGGTTGATTTCACGGTAGTACTCGTTCTCCTTCTCGATGGGTGTGCGGTATTCGATCGATGAGTGCAGCCGGTTCTCGTTGAACCAGTGCACCCAGGAGAGCGTCGCGAGTTCGAGCTCGTCGGCGGTCCGGAAGGGCCGTCGATCTTCACACACTTGGTCTTGTAGAGCCCCACGACCGTCTCCGCGAGGGCATTGTCATAGCTATCACCGACGGTCCCGATCGAGGCGATCGCGCCGACGTCGGCGAGTCGCTCCGAGTACCGCAGGGCGGTGTATTGAGCGCCCGCGTCCGAATGTTGAATGACGCCGCTCACGTCCTGACCGGCCCGATCCCGCACCCACAGGGCCATCTCGAGCGCGTCCAGGGGCAGGTCGGTGGGCATCCGGTCCATGGTCCGCCAGCCCACGATCCGACGCGAGTAGACGTCGGTGACGAACGCGGTGAACGCCATCCCCGACCATGTCGGGACATACGTAAAGTCGACCACCCAGAGCTCGTTGGGCCGATCCGCGCGGAAGCAGCGCTGCACGTGATCCGGTGGGCGGAACGCTGCGCCGTCGGCCTTCGTGGTGATGAATTGCTTGCCCCGGCGGATCCCGCACAGCCTCTGTTGGCGCATGAGACGTTCGATCGTGCACCGGGCCACCACGATGCCCTCGCGCCTCAGGAGCCGCCAGACCTTCCGGGCGCCGCTGATCCCGCGACCGAGCTTGCGGTCCCAGAACACCCGCTCGATCTGCACGACCAGCTCCGCGTCAGCGACCGCCCTGGCGGATGCAGGCCTCGCTTTGAACGCGTAGTAACCTGAGGGGGCGATCGGCACGGCATGCTCGGTGAGCACCTGGCAGATCGGCTCGACCCCGAACCGGTCACGATGATCGTCGATGAACTGAACTACCACGGCAGTCGCGGGTCGAGCTCCCGCGCGAAGAACGAGGACGCCGCCAACAGAATCTCGTTGGCACGCTTCAGCTCACGCACCTCAGCCTCCACCGCCTTGATCCGCTGCGCTTCGCTCGTCGTGGTCCCGGGGCGTTCACCCGCGTCGATCGCGGCCTGCTTGCACCAGCCGCGCAGCGTGTCGGGATTGACTCCGACGCGCTGCCCGACCCGGATCACCGCCGCGTTCAACGACAGCTCCGGATCTTCCTTCCTGGCCTCGGCAACAAGCCGCATCGCACGCTCACGAAGCTCCGGCGAATACTTCCTCGGTGCTGGCAAAGGTCTCATCCTCTCGGGGAATCAGACCCTCCACTGAACCCGGGGCGATTCACTCGGTGGCCAGTTGCGCGACTGGATAGTCCAGGGGGGCCGATAGCCAACGAGCTGCCGCCAGCGCGCGGGATCGGAGTTCGCGAGAACCTCCGCCCCCGTTCGGGCACGTCGACACGGGAGTGGAACCTGATGATCACCCGTGCCGGGTCGAATTCGTCACAAGCCGTAACCCCGTTCTCGTCGGACCGATATGTCGAAGACGCCGGCTGCGGCGCTGGTGATACGCACGCGTGTCGCAGCCCCACGACTGTCGCCGCGAGATTGAGAGTCGTGGGGCTGCTGTCGCGGGCTGAAGCCTGCGTTCCGCGACCCATTGACGCGGGTCTTCGGGGAGAGGATTCTGGCACGAGAACCTGCGGTCGTCTGCGGGTTCGATTCACCGCAAGTGGCAGCCACTGGAGAAGGGACGATCTGCCATGTCCGCCAACACCGTCTACAAGCTCACCGGCAACGGCATCTCTGTGACATACCAAACGGCGCCGGCGAGCGTTGAACTCACGCTCGACAAGTCGTACCGTCCCTTCGACGGGACGAACCAGGTGTCCGGCGATGATCTGACCGAACAGTCCGGCGACCAGGGAGTTCGGTTGGCCGGCACTCTGCGCGGAGAGATCGCCGGTCGCGGTGGTCCGATCGAGAAGATGTTGCATTTCACCCTTTTCCTGCCCGTGGCACCCGCCCCCTCGGACTCGGCAGAGGAGACTGATGCGACCGGGGCCGCGGTGTTCGCGGACCCCGATCCACGCGGAACCGTCTCGCCCGAGTATCGCGCGGAGGCTCTGACCGGAACCGTGTCGTCACCTGCAAAGGGACCCGGCGGCCGATTCTGAACCGGCCGACGCCGGCGACGTCATGAGCGCGCCCACGAGTCAATCAGCGGTGGTGACCGCTGGACCGGACGCGTACGCCGTGGAAACGCGGAACCCGCTGGCGGCGGATGCATCGGCGGCGCGTTGGTCCAGCTATCTTGGCGTGCGAGAGGGGACGCTGCTCTCGATCCTGCATCCCGCATCACCACCCGACGCGTCGGAGTCGGCGATGCACGAGCTGCTGCGTGAACTGGTCTTGCGGGTGGACTACCCGTGCCTCGGCGCGCGTGCTTCGTTTCACCGCCGGCTCTACCGCTTCGGTGTGTATCCCGAGATCGCGTGGAGCACGATCGCGCGAGCCCTCTGCCACGATCTGTACGAGTTCGCCCACGAAATGCAGGCCCCCGAGCTGGGGTTCGCCAGTTTCATCGCCACTTTCCTCGGACCGGACGTGATCGACGAGCGGCACTTCGAAAAGCTGTTGTGGGATCAGCTGCAGCACCTTCACGATGTCGACATCCAGTTCTTCCCCTGGGATGCCGGCGTCAGCAGCGACCCCGACGACCCCTGGTTCTCCTTCAGCGTCGGCGGGGCGGCGTATTACATCGTGGGCCTGCATCCCTTGGCCTCTCGATTGTCCCGCCGCTTCGCCCACCCGGCGATCGTCTTCAATTTCCACTCGCAATTCGCGCAGCTGAGCAGTCAAGGTCGGCTGGAGCCCTTCAAGCGCGCCATTCGTGCCCGCGATGTCGCTTTGCAGGGCTCCATCAACCCGACGCTCACGCAGGGTTCGGGTTCTCAAGCGAGACAGTATGCGGGCCGAGCGGTGGCGAACGACTGGCGCTGCCCCCTGCACGTCGACGGAGGTGGCACTTCACCTTACTAGGACCCCGCGGACCTCCGCTCTGATGAGACCGACGCCGACAACCGGCGATCACGGCCGCTGGTGCGGCAGCACGAAGTCGTAGCCTTGCGCGGAATGCCCATCCCCCGCGGTGCACCGGCCCTTGGCGTCATAGCCGTCGTAGAACATGACGTAGCACTTGTTGCAGAAGCGCCATTGCGTCTGCGCGGTCGCGGTGCCTGCGACATCGTGCGGCAATGCGAAGTTGTGGCGGAAGCGGGTCTCCCGCGTGTGGCCACGGGAATTGCCCGGACACGCGCCCTTCTGGGAATAGCCGTCATAGAACATAGCCCAGCAGGTGCCGCAGAACCGCCAACGGTCCTGCGCGTTGGATGAGGGCGTTGCGTGCACGGGGATCTCGAAGTTGTATCCCGCCGCTTCGTGCGAGCCACCGGCGGGGCACAACCCCTTCGGCGTTCCGGCCGCCTCGTTCTTTCCCTCGTAGAAGAGCGTCTGGCATTTGTGGCAGAAACGGAATGCCTGCACGACCGTCAAACTCATGATGACTCCCTAGTTGTGTTCTGAAGGGGCATGGCCCGTCCTTTCTCTCATGTTGAGGTGGCCGAGGGCAGACCGCGCTGTGGGTGCGGTACCCCGTGCGGCCGCGCTGTCGCTTGCCAGCGATATCGGACCACCCTGCTTACGGGGGCGTGGGACCGGTCGGACGGGTGATTAAGCGTCCGGGTACCCCCGCCCGGTTCTCCCAGCACCGGTCACCATTGGATGTCGGCGGGATTGTCCAGTGGTTGCCGGTCCCCGATCGATTCAGGCGCCGCGAATGTGTCCGCCTGTCGCATCTCGTCCGCGAACCGAAGGTGCGCCCGTTCTTCGATTTCGGTGACTGCGACCTGGAATACGCGGAATTCGTCGAGGTCGAGCGCTTCGAGCTGGTTCAGGTTTTGGGTGAGCAGAAACCCCCTGCTCGTGAGTTTCCCCTGGTCGATGAAGGCGAGGATCTTCCAGTATTCGCGTGGTAGTGGTGTTTCCCGGTACACGCGGTCATCATCCTGGAAGACCGGTCCACCGAACACGCTGACCTTGAGGTCTGTGATGTCGACGTCGGCGAACACCGCGTCCTCGATCCGCCCCCATACCCCTTTCTTGCTGCTCTGGTTGAAGTCGTCCATTTGCGGTGTGATGTTAGTGAAGAAGAATGAGTCCGTATTGGCGCGCTCGGCCACGGGCATCGCCGCCCACAGGAGGTCGGCACGGCGCGCGAGGTGCCCGCGGTCGATTCGGTTCGCGCTGTAGAGCTCGTCCCCGGTCTGGAACTCAGCGGGGATCCGAGGGTCCTTGACGAAAGGAATGCCGTTCCGGCTGATCTTCTTGAGTGTGCCGCCGTCGATATTCCACGCCACCCACCTGGCAAAGCGCCTCGACTTGCTGAGCGCGAGCGAGAAATGCGTGTATGGAATGATGTGAGATCCATCGAGGCGGACCGTGTCGTCTTCTAAGGAGGCGTCGATCGTCGGCGGTTCGATCCGGATGCCGAGGAATTCGGCCGCGTATCCGCTGGGCTCGGAGTCAGCTGTCTGGTCGGATGCTGGCGCCTGCAGGGTGATTTCCAGTTTCTCGAAAACCGATTGGGGCAGGCAGGCGAGCGCGTGCTCGTCGGGGCTGCTGCCAGTCTCACCGGCGAAGTGAAGGCCCGCGAGCACGGTGCCGGGTCTCCCGTTGCCTGTCTTGAACATCCACGCCGCGCCTGAGTCGCCGCCCTTACTGACCTCGCCGTCCGCAGGCAGGTTGGCCGGGTCAGGGCCGATCTCGAAGCAGCCGATGGTCTGGACGCCGGCGGAGCCGTAAGAGATTTTGGCGATGGTGTCGATGCGGCGGACCACCCCGTGGGTCACACCTGTGGTGCGACCGCTTTTGATGACTTTGTCACCGAGTTCAGGTTCCCCCAATTGCTCGGGAGTGACCCCAAGGCCAAGGATCTTCGATTCGCATCCTCGATCCTCGATCGAAGAGACCGCACAGTCCCCAGCCACGCCGAGGTGTGAACGCCTTAGTTGGCCGAGCCGGTTGCGGTCGATGCGGTTGTCATCGTGCGGGCCCGGCTGGACGACCACGTCGCCGAGTACACCGGAGGGGCCGTGCAGCACATGCCAGTTACTGAGAATCAGTGGCGTTCCGTCTTTCTTGTCATACACGATGCAGCCGATGGTGCCCGCGCTGACCTGGACGTTGCCGACGCTGACACCGGGCAGAACCGGATCGAGCCGGAGCTTGGCCTGCGGCGGTTCCGCTTCGGCCACGACTCTGAAGTCGGGTCCATAACTGCGTTGGATCACATCCGTGGGGACGGCGACACCGTCCACCACGATCGTTTCCGGTATCGCCGTAGTACCCAGAGATTCCAAACCCTCCGGTTCCACCTTCGAATCGACGGTGAACTGCAGTGAAATCTCCTGCGTCGGCTTGCCGTCGACGATCTTGTATCCCACACCGAGCGACGAAATGTTCGGATTCTGCAGATAGTCGGCACCCTGCGACCTGATGAACTGCCGCAGCGATACCAGCAACTTCTCATCGGCAGACTTCGATGCCCCGCTGGAGCTCTTCTTGCTGGCCATGACGATTCCCTCCCCTGTTCGTACTGCTCTACTGGTAGTCGCCGTTGATGACGCGGACGCCGGGGGTGTTCGCCCAGGAGGGGATGAAGTCCGGAGCGGCCCCGGTGGTGATTGTCCACGTTCCATCACCGTTCGCGAACGCCACCGGAATCGGCGCCCGCCCCGGGGTCTGCCGCACCGACACCAGATCGGTCAACCCGTTCCCATTGAAATCCACCGCGACCACTCGCACCCATGGCGCTCTCTCCCACGAGGTGTTGAAGTCATCGACCGGACCACTGGTGACAGTCCACGTTCCATCACCGTTCGCGAACGCCATCGGAATCGACGCCCGCCCCGGGGTCTGCCGCACCAACGCGATGTCTTTGCCCCAGTGCCCGGACTCTGCTTGTTCAGTCGCCCGGGTTGTGACTGTCATCGACGCACCCACGGTGATCCGCTCGATCTCAAGGCCGGATGCGGTGCCGTCCCACCAGTTGCTGTTCGGTCCCGTCGTCGCACCGAAGGTGGCCCCGCCGCCGAATACAGGTCCTCGGCGTCGCCGGCGTTGACCCCGGGTTCAAGGTCGAACCGGTTGTCCGCTTGTTCGAGGAAGCACTGGTAGTGCTGGCTTGCGGTCATCTGTTCGTGGCTGTTGTTGCCGTTGACGTCGACGTGCCAGATCGCTACGCCGGCGTCGGGTAGTGTCGCGTGCCGGCCGGACTGTTGACGGTTCTCCAGGAATAAGTACTCGGACGCGTTCCTGGCATGGATGAGGAAGTTCTTGCCCGCCTCGACGGTCGCGGTCATCCCGCTGGCGAGGGTGCTGACCCGGGACGCCCAGCCCGCGGCGTGCTTCAGGTAGGCATCCACCTGGGTGGGATTCTTGTCCGCCCCGCCAAAGCACATCATTGAGTAGTGGCCGATGCCGTTGCCGACGGTGACCGCGTCGTAGTCGGAGAGATCCGGGAAGTCACAGACCATGTGCCCGTTTTCGTGGCAGAACGTCCTCAGAGTCAACTGGCTACCGAGATCAGTGATCTGGTAGTCACGGAACCGACGACGACCCCCGACAGGGTAAGGGTTGGCGAGGCCCCACGCGTGCGGCCACAGGCCCTGCGACCAGGTGTTTGACCGAGCGCCCGCATAGAACACGCTGAGTGCCTGAATGAAACCGGCGGAGTCTGCAGCCAATGTTGAAAAGTTAAACCCGCTCGCGACGAGGCCGTCCAGCGCCTGGCGGATCAGCTCCTGAGCCCGACTGCCGTACGCGATCGCCGGGTCGGTGTAATGCGTCCGCGGGCGGGCGGCCCGAAAGTAGGCGGCCACATGGTTCCTGTATCGGAGTTTGCCGTCGGAGACATCCCGGATGTAGTCGAGGGCCGAGCCGTTGTTGCCAAAACCGGAATAGCCGGGCTGGTTGCAGAAGTCATCGACCTCCTGCCGGCCGATTGTCTGCGGGAAGTCCGAGAAGTCGACTAGGAGTACGAGGCCGAGAAAGTCGCCCGTCGTACTGGTCGACGGGGGCGCACCCCCCGGTCCCTCGGGCGCCTCCTCCGGCGCCAAGCCCTCCGAGGGCCGGGCAATCCGGCGGACAAGGTCCTCCTGGCGCCGCTCCATCCATCGTGGAACACATCCGATGGCGGCCTGGGCCTCCTCGGTGTGCACGCGACTGGCCGCCCGGGTGAGCCGCACGTGCTTGGGGAGCGCCAGCGCCTTCGATTCCGCCTCACCGACCCGAGCGCCCCCCGGCACCAACCGCTCGCCGTCATCGAGAGTCTCGAAAACCCCCTCGAACTCGTTTCCCCAGCCGCGCAACGTCACTTCCGAGCCGTCGGGATTCACGAACGTGAACATCGCACCGACGAACGGACTGGCCACGTCTAGGCCCCTTTCGCCGAGCGCTTAGCAACCCGAGGGGGGCGGCCTAACCATGCGCCGCCGGACCGGACAAGCGAGCAATTGTCTACGTGATTAGGGAGAGCTGGATTCGGCCCCCCTTGATACATCGGCGTGAGCCCTAGAAGGACCGCACGGTGCGATCCGAACGTCCCACCCCCCCGGCCTCTACTTCGGCGAGGTCGAAGCGCGACTCTCGATACTCCGGGTTTCGCTAGCTTCGATTTGCCTGCAAGTGTCGCGGGGTTCAGTCCGAAGTCGACCCAGGCGCTTTTGCCCCCTGCATGATCGTTGACAGGCATCCTCGCTGACGCGTCACACCGTACACGCGGGTTCGCAAGTTGTCTGTCCCCCGTTTGGTGGACAGACAACTACCGCAGCCAGGAAGACCCGACCGCGATCGGCCGAATTTCGATATCGGCGCGGACCCGGACCGCGTCCAGGTCCGGGCGGACGGGCGAAACGTCGCTGACAAGGCCCCGCGTCTGGACCCGCGGCAGCACGACCACCGACCCCGCTGATGTGGGCGCGGCGAAGCGGTTGCGACAGCCGAGTTTCAGGCCCTTCGGGACCCTCGCCCAGCGGCACCGTCCAAAGGACTGGTTCACTGCTTCGAGGTCTTTGAGGTTGCTGTAGGTAATGAGGCGGGTGAACCTATCAGTCCCGAAGATCGCACCGAACTTGGTGGCATCGGGGTAACTCTCGCGGGACAGGAACTTGCCCGCCGTGCCGGCTGGATCCCACACACTGCCGGGAGACTCGGCGAACTCGGCGATACCCGCGTCGATCACAGCCTGCTGACCGGGCACTGAGCGGATGATTCGATTCTTCTTCTCGATCAGGACCTACTCGCGGTAGACGCCGCCTCGACCGAGAGGGTATCCATCGTCCATGCGCCCGAGTGCAAAGGTGATGTCGCGGAACGCACCTTCGAGTGTCGAGCCGGTGTTGCCGTTGTCACCGTCGAGGGTTCCGAAGTGATGGTTCATCTCGCGCCCGGTCTCTGTTGGATGGCGCAGATGCCGTCCAGTCAGTGTGCAGAGAAGTCCGGCACCATGCGTGGGCCGCACAATCGTGAAGCCCGTCGTCGTCGCCACAAGAGTACTTCGCTGCTGGTACCGCAGGCGGCCTCAGGCGACTACACACATGTGTGGACGTGGGATCGGCCGGCGGTACAAGCCTGACGCTCGGTTGTTGCAGGGATGCGGCAGCTCGAAGGGCCCTTGCGGCGGTTCCTGTCGAGGTGCCGACGGTGGCCATTACCTCGACTGCGATGCCGCGCCCGAGGTCCAATCTGAACGCGACCCGCAAAGAAGCGGCATAGAACCACGCACGGTTCAGGTCGGAGGAGCAGGGTCGCTTCCGGACCCACGTCAGCCCCGGAGGATTGGTCGCCGACTACCGCGAATGCCTCGCCGACGGCAGAGTGGATGGCTGGCTGGCTGCACTGCTCAATAAGGCCAGCCGCATTCCCGGCGAGACACCCCTTTACGCGGCTCGCCTCAAGCGCAGCAGCCGCAGCCCCGAACTCAGCCGTCGCAGCGGTGAGGTCCTGCACGATATCGCGACCGCCCGGCGACGCGACTTATCTCTCAGTTCAGCACATCGGAATCGACTGCCATCGGGCCGCCCCGGCACAGGTGGGTGTCGAGGACCCGACGCGAGAGAAAGGCCGGCGGCGGCGCCTCTCCCCACCAGCGGTTATCGTCCGGCGTCTGGTCGAACCACCACGAGTTGGCGCTGTGCCGGACGTAGACGTAGACGCCGTCGTTGCCGAGGCCCGCCACCCCCGCCCCGGCATCAACGGCGCGCCGGAGCATGGTCAGGTCCTCCCGCTTGGACGCGTCCGGGTAGCGCTGGGTGCGGCGCCACAGGTCGGCGGTCATCGCGATCGTGCCGGCCGCAAGCGCATCGGTGAGCCGCGTCGGCTGCACCCGGCGGCGGAAGAACCGGCCGTCGCCCAGGTCGACCATCCAGCTCTTCTGGACCGCGCTGAGGGCGGCACGACTGTCGGCCAGTGGGGCGACCTGGCGACTCAGTCGCGCCGGGCCGTACCAGTCGTCGTCGTCCCACTGCACCAGGACGTCGCCGTCACCCATCTCCATGGCGATGTTGCGCTTCTCCCCGATCGAGCCGCGGCGGGCTAGCTTCGCATACTGGATGCGATGGTCGGCCGGAACAATGTCAGCGACGTCGTCCTCGCCGTCGTCGACGATGACGAGCTGACGGTTCGGGTAGTCCTGTGCCAGGAACATCTCGATAGAGCGCCCGACGAAACGACGCCGGTTGTATGTCGGCATTACGCACGTGACCTTCGGGCCGTCCGGCCGCGGCCGGTCATGGTCGCGCCACCGGGCGCAGCCTGCGGGAACGTCGCCGTCCTGCACAGCGCGGTGCAGGCGCGCCCGCACCGCCGCTGTCAGGTCGTCGATCTGATCGGGGTCCAGCCACGGACCGGCGCCGTCGGTCTGCCACGCGACGGCGGCGTCGACCAGGTCGGCGTCGACGAGCCGTCCCCTGGCCCACTCCGCGCCCTGCAGTTTGCCGCACATCCGCCCGATGTGCAGGAAGTGAAGGTCGCGGCACGCGTTGAGCACCCGGTAGTGCGCCGATGCTCGGGTGTTGTTGACGTCGGAGAGCATGCCGGCGAGGATCCCAGCGAGCGGGACCCGCCCGATCACCGCCCGCGGGTCGGGTCCGACGAGGGCGTCGGCGTGGTTGCGACAGATCGCCAGCAGCATGGCAAGCCGCGGATCGCCGTAGCGGCCGGGGAGATCGCGGCGGACGAAGTCCCACGAGGTGAGCATCTGCACCTGAAAGGCCGGGACCTCGCCGGGCCGGCGCGCGACGGCGAGCGGCAGCAGCCAAAGATCCAGCCCCTTCAGCGTCGCCGGCCGCGGCAAGGCCCGCAGCCCGTCGACCATCCTCCGCTCCACCGCCATCGGCACCCAGGTGCGGGACACCACCAGCAGGTCGACGTCGCTGCGCCCCGGCACGAACTCGGGCGTCAGCGCCGAGCCGTAGACGTAACAGGCGACGAGCTCGGCACCGAGCGTCTCAACCAGCAGCTCCCGGACCCTGTCCAGGTAGGTCTGCGCCGCCGATTCGAGGGCCATGTCGGACAGTCTGCCAGCCTGATAGCGTCGGGCGCGTGCGCAGCGCGCCGCCCCGCGTCATCGTCACGGCCTACGACCGGCCGGACGGTCTCGCACGCCTCGTCGACGACCTCGCCCGCGAGGGGCTGACGGGCCCGCAGACGCACATCTACGACGACGCGTCACCGCAGCGGGACGCGGCACTCGAGCGCCGGATCGCCGACCTCGGCTGCGTGCTGCACCGCGCCGAGCGCCACCACGGCAAGCAGCAATGGTGGCAGTGGTGGAACACCATCCTCGCCGACCTCGCGGCCACGACTGACCCGGACCAGCCGATCCTTGTGCTGCAGGACGACATCCGACTCTGCCAGGACTTCTGGCCGCAGGCATCCGCTCTCTTTGACCACGTCGACGACCCCGCCCGGGCCAGCCTCCACCTCCACGTCACGGCTGAACGGTCCTCGCTGGGCAGCACGTGCTGGACCCCCGTCCGCGCGGCGCCGCGCGGCGATGTCACCCACACAGGCTGGGTGGACATGGGCGCCTTCGTCGCCCACCGCCGGCTCTTCGAGGCGCTGGCGTGGCGGCTCGATCAACCGGCCGCCCAGCGCTGGAGCGGGCGCGACGTGTTGGGTTCCGGCGTCGGGGAGCAGATCTCCCTACGGGCCCACGCTGCCGGGCTCGGGATGTATCAGGTGCGCCGCTCGATGGTGGTCCACGACGACAGCGCGTCGCTGATGAACCCGGCGGCGCGGGACCGGTGGCCGCTGCGCACTATCCACTTCATCGACGGCGACGCGGCCGCAGCACGGCTCGCGTCGCACCGCCCGGCCGTGCTCGCCTCGCTCGCCACCGTCCCATCGCGCGTCGACGCCCTGCGGCACGTCGTCGAGAGACTGCGCCCGCAGGTCGACCGCCTGCTCGTCTACCTCAACGGCCACCCGGAGCCGCCTGCGTTCCTCGCCGAGACGGGCGCCGAGGTCGTCACGAGCGGGCAGTACGGCGACCGCGGCGACGCCGGCAAGTTCTTCCCGGCCGGCGGCCATGTCGGCGTCCACGTGGTGTGCGACGACGACCTGGACTACCCCCCGGACTACGTCGAGCGATTGCTCGATGGGTTAGCCCGCTACGACCGGCGCGCCGTCGTCGGCTACCACGCGAGCATGCTGCGCGAGCCTTTCACCGACTACCACCGCTCGCGCTCGATCACGCACATGTCGCTGAACGTGCCGCGCGACGTCGCCGTGCACGTGCTCGGCACCGGGACGCTCGCCTTCCACAGCAGCACCCTGGCTGTCCGGCCCGAGGACTTCCCCACCCCGAACATGGCTGACGTCTGGTTCGCTCTGCTGGGGCAGACCCAGCAGGTGCCGTTCGTGCAGCTCCGCCGCGAGGCCGGCTGGCTCCGCGAGCTGGGCCAGATCGACGAGAAGTTCGGCGCGATCATGCGCAACGGCATCTACGCGACTGCCCGGCGTGCCGACACTGCCGGGGAGCGCACGCCCGAGACGGCAGCCGTGCTGACCCTTACGCCGTGGCGCGTCTTCCCCCTGCCGAGCACGGGGCCATCCCGGCGGGCGTCGAGTGCCTCGTCCGCCGGCGTAGAGGCGACGGCGCGCGCGGGCGCGCGGGCGGGGGCGGCGGCGGCACACCACGTCGAGCGGCCCCCGGCTCCGCTGGTGCGCGTGCCCGTGCGCGGCCCGACCCGGTCCGCCGTCGTCGTGCTGCCGCTGCACGACCACATCACCGTGGCCGTGCAGCGCAGCGGCACCTACTACGAGCGCGACCTCCTCGACGCCGTACGCGCGACCGGCGCCCATGGGACCTACGTCGACGTCGGCGCCCACCACGGCAACCACACCGCGTTCTTCGCTCTGGAGTGTGAGGCGACCCGCGTCGTCGCCGTCGAGCCGGCCACAGACGCGGTCGCGGGCCTGCGCGAGACACTCGCCGAGAACGGAATCGGCCACCGGGTCGACGTGCGGCAGGTCGCGGTGCACCCGGTCTGGGTCCGGGTGAAGCCGATTCCTGTTCGGTGGCGGCCGCGCTGGAGCACCGGCGCGATCACGAACACCGGCGGCCGCAGCTTCGGGGCGGACGAAGCGGGCGCGGTAGCGGCGCTGCCGCTGGACACTGTGCTGGCCGAGGTCACCGGCGTCGCGGTCGTCAAGGTCGACGCCGGAGGGCTCAGCGGCGAGATCCTCGAATCCGGACGCCGCACGCTGGCCCGAGATCGGCCGCTGGTGGCCGCCGCGGCGGGGACCGACGCTGAGGACGCCGCGGTGCGCATGGTGCTCGAGCCGCTCGGCTACCGGCCCGTCGGCCGCTTCGGCTGGAGTGCCACGTGGCTCTGGTCGCCGGCGGGCGGGGGCGCGTAACATGCGAGGGGTGAGCCCGGCCGCGGTTGCTGGTCCGGCGCGCCCGACCCCAGTGCGGGTGGATGCGGCGCGCCCCACCAGGTTGCGTGCGGTGCCCGACCAGGCCGTCGCGCTCACTCCCGCCCTCCGGTCGCCCGATCGCGCGGCGGCGGCTCCGTCGACCCGCGACCGGCTGCGCGCCGCGCTCGGCGCCGGAGAGGGCGCCCGCGACGAGCGGCGAGCACCGACGACACCCAGGCCCGCGGACGCTCCGTCGACCCGCGACCGGGTGGCGGCCGGACTGCGCGAGCCGCCGGCGCGCGAGAGCGAGGCAGCGGTCGTCGATCTCACCGAGCGCCGCACACGCGCCCGCACGACAGAACCTGGTGGCGCATCGGCCGCACAGCCCGGTCCGGAGCGGCTCGCCCCCGTCATCGACTTCGCCACCGGCCGCATCGCCGGCCCCGTCACGGGGAGAGTGCAAACGATCGCACCCAAGGCCGAGAACCGCAGCGGCGAACCCCGCGGTCCACCGGCCGGCGGTGGATCCGCATCCGGTCACACCTCGGCCGCCCACGCGGCGGCCCCCTCACCACAGCGCGCATCCGCTGTGTCAGCTTTCGTACGTCCCGGCCAGCGCGCGCCCCCGTCGTCGGCGACCGCTTCGCCCACGGCCCCGATCGTTTCGTCGACCGAGCCGTCCGGGCCATCGCCGGAAGCCACGGCCACCACCAGCCCAGCCCTGCTCTCCTTCGCAGCGAGCGCCGAGGCCGTCGCGGCCCGCACCATCGCCCACCAGCCCGGCGCGCCCGCGGCGAGCAATGCCCAGGCGGCGTCCGCCCCGGACCCCATCCGCGACGTCGACCGGCAGGCCGCCACAAACCATGTCGAGGGCTTGGCGACCCGCGAGCCCGGCGAGTTCGACGCCGAGACCTTCAAGCAGGAGGTCCGCAGGGCCGTCGAGGCGCTCGCGCCACCGGCCACCCTCGAGGAGGCGGACGAGTTCGAGGAGAGCGGCCGGGCAGGTGCCGCCGCCCAGGTTGCGCAGGGCCTCGTCGTGCAAGGCCAGGCCACCAGCAAGAGCGACCTCGCCGCCGGCGCCGCCGCCCCGCTGGACCGGGAGGGCCTGAAGTCCAAGCCGGTCGGCGCCATGGTCAACGATCGGGTCGGCCAGGCCAAACCGTCAATCGGGGCGGCCGGGGTGCTCCCCGGGCCGCGGCACGACGCCGACGTCGACTTCTCGGGCGGCCCAGCCGGCGTCGACGCCACGATGGCCGCGCGGGGTGTGACGGACGAGCAGCTCATCGCCGCCAACGAGCCGACTTTCACCGCCGCGCACACGGCCCGGCAGGACGTCATCGCACACGCGCAGACGGCGCCGCTGGACTACCGCACCGAGGAGGGAGCGCTGCTTCCCGCGGCGGCCGAGCAGCTCGGGGCGGCGGAGACGACAGCACTCACCGGCATGTACGGCACGCGGGTCGGCGCCCTCGGCGCAGCCCGGTCGGCGAAGAACCGCACCAAGACCCTCGACGAGAACCGGCGCGACGACGTCAACCGACGGATCCTCACCATCCACGATGAGACGAAGACGGCGGTCGACGGCCTGCTGCGCGGGCTGGACACCGACATCCCGGCGATGTTCACCAGAGGCGAGGCGGATGCACGCGACTCCTTCGAGCGCTTCGTCGACATCAAGATGCAGGTATACAAGTCCGACAGGTACGGCGGCTTGGGCGGCGGGGTGCTCTGGCTCAAGGACAAGATCGTCGACCTGCCCGACGAGGTCAACGAGTTCTATGTGGACGGCCGCGAGATCTACCTGTTCAAGCTGGGCAAGACGATCGACGCCATTGCCGCCCGCATCAGCCTCACGCTCACCCTCGCAACGGGCCTGATCAGATTGGGTCAGCTGCGCGTCAAGCACCTGGTCGGCACGCTGCCCGCCGACCTCGCCGAGCTCGGCGCGACGACTGCGGCCCAGCTCGACAACCGCTTCGACCTGCTGGCCAGTGACGTCGGCGCCGCGAAGGACCGCATGGTCGACACCGTCTCCAGGGCGTACGTCGAAGCCACCGGCCGGCTCGACACCCGGATCGTCGAGCTGCAGGAGGCGAACAAGGGGCTCGCCACTCGGGCGGTGGAGTTCATCGAGGACGTCGCCGACACGATCGCCGACCTCGGCAGGCTGCTCGCCCGCGTCCTGCTCAAGGCAGTCTCGGTGATCGGCGACATCCTGGCCCACCCGATCCGGTTCTTCGGCAACCTGATCAGCGCGGTCGGCGACGGCCTGTCGCTGTTCGCCGAACGCGTGGGACAGCACTTCGAGAACGCCCTGGTCGACCTGCTCTTCGGGCAGATGGGACGCGCGGGGATCAGGCTGCCGACGAACCTCGACTATGAGGGCATCTTCGACCTCGTCTGTCAGGTGCTCGGCCTGACCTGGCCCGACATCCGGGCCCGGCTGATCAACCGGCTCGGGCTGGCGGCCGTGTTGCGGATGGAGCAGGTGGCGGACGTCTTCACGCTGCTGGCGGACCGGGGCGTGGGCGGGCTCTGGGAGCACGCCATGCAGCGGCTCGCCGACCTGCCCGACCGCATCATCGGCGTTCTGCGCACCTACATCGTCGAGCAGGTCATCAAAGCCGGGCTGGCCTACGTCGGGTCGCTGCTCACCCCGGCGAGCGCCTTCATCAAGGCCTGTCAGGGGATCTACCGGCTCGTGTCGTTCGTCGTGGAGAAGGCCCGCGAGATCGCCGAGTTCGTCGACGGCGTGCTCGACTCGATCGCCGCGATCGCCGCCGGCGACGTCCGCGCGGCGGCCGAGCGCATCGACGCCGCGCTGGCCCGTGTGCTGAAGCTCGCGATTGGGTTCCTGGCCAAGCTCGCCCACCTGGACGCCGTCTCCGACAAGGCCCGCTCCGTCATCGACGCTCTGCGCACCCCGGTGCGCAACACCGTCGACGCGATCATCGAAACGGCGGTCAGGGTCTACCAGGCGACGCTGGGCAGGCGTCCCGCGGCCGCCGGCGTCGCGGCGCCGGGGCAGCCGCGCGCACCGCCGGCGACGCGGCCGGCGCCTGCGCAGGAGCCCGCCGACCCGCAGAGCCTCACCGCGTCCCGGCCGGTGGTGATGGACCACACCGACCACACCCTGACCGTCCGGATCATCAAAGACCAGCCGGAGGTCGTGATGTCGTCACGACGGGGCGAATACCTGAAGACCGTGGCGAGCGCGGCGCTTTACCAGGAGGAGCGCGGCGCACAGCGCCCGGAGCTGATCGCGAAGCTGGGCGAGATCGCGGCCATGCTGCAGGACCTCATCGAGGACTGGCATGCAGCCTCAGCCGAGGGGAAGTCCGGCGCCGAGAAGAAGTACGGCGTCGACCAGTGGCTCGGGTTGCTCGCCGAGCACCTCAGGGACCTCGGCAAGACGTTCCGGATCCAGGACCTGGAGCATCTCGGCCACGCCTCGAGATACGTCGAGGGCAACGAGCTGGCCCCGCCGTGGAATGAGGACGTCCGCCGCTGGTTCTATCCCCGCGACTATCTCAGCCCGACTGAAAAGTGGCGGGCCGGCGAGCTGGCCAGGCTACGCCATAAGGACGACCCCCGCCAGTTCTGGGACGAGTCGACCAAGCAGTACGAGCCGACCGAGGACGAGAACTCCACGAAGGCGGACGAGAACGTGACGATCGACCACAAGCCGCGGGTCGTGGAGCACTGGAACTCCGAGGGCAACAACACCAACCAGGCGGCACGCGCGACGTACTACAACAACGTCGACGCGGCCCACCTGCAGCTCGTGGCGCGCAAGAACAACTCCGCCGATGGCGCCCTCGCCAAGGCGATGGGCCACCGCTACAAGCCCGCCGTCGGCAAGGACTTCCGGGGGCCGCTCGATGAAGAGTGAATGGGTCTCCCCACTTCCCGTGACGGCTCCCCCTGGGCGCCGGGCCGCGGCACGCCCGCTCCGCTTGGAGCGCGCCCCGGCGGTGGCAGACCGGTCGGCGGGCCCGGCCGGCATCCGCGACAAGCTGGCCGCCGCGCTCACGCCCGATCCCGGCGGGAACGAACAGACGGAGCAGACCCCGACGCCGGCATCCACCACCCGCGACCGCGTGGCCGGGGCGCTCGCCGCGCAGGCGCAGGTCGCCCCCGCCTCGCCACCGAGCCACCCCTCCGATCAACCGCCGCCGGCGGCACGGCCGGCCGACGCCGTGCGCCGGCGCACGGCTGACCGAGACGCGCGCCGGTCCGCGCCGCACCCACCAGGCGGGCATGCCCCGACCCGTCCCCCCGGGCAGGCCCGGCCCCGCGCGCCGCCCCGGGTCTTCACCAAGCTCCACGTCACCGACCCGAGCGACCCCTGTGAGCTCGAGGCCGAAGCGGTCGCGGCCCTGGTGCTGCGCGCCAGCCACGACCACGCCTCCAGCCGCCACGGTCACAACCACACCGGCCGAGCTGTCGCCACGGGTGGCCACACGGGCGGCGGCGTGCCCCTGCCCGAGTCGGTCGACGACACGATCGGCGAGCAGCTCGCCGCCCCCGGGCTCGGCCGTGCGCTCTCGGCGGCCGTGCGCGCCCAGATCGAGCCGGTGCTGCACGCCGACCTTTCGCACGTCCGGGTGCGCGAGGACGCCCCCTCGGTCACGGCGGCCCGCGCCCTTGGCGCGCGCGCGTTCACCCTCGGCAGCACGATCCACCTCGGCCCCGGCTCGTCCGCCTCCGACGTCGGTCTGATCGCGCACGAGGCGACGCACGTCGTCCAGCAGGGGCTGGCCCCGGTTCGAGGGCCGCCGCTGGCGATGCGGGCGGTGTCGGACTACCTGCCTGACATCTCGGTCACCGACGTCATCCCCGACTCCATCCTGAACGCCATTCGGACAGCGGTGCGCGCCATCCCCGGCTACGTCGCGCTCAGCTACATCGTCGGCGAGGACCTGCTCACCCACGAGCCCGTGCGGATCGACGTCGAGGCGCTGCTCGACACCGTGCTGACCTACGGTCCCTTCGGCCCGGCCGTCGGCGCCGTGCTGCGCGGGCTGAGCATCCTGCAGGAGATCTACGAGGCGGTGACCAGCCGCTTCGCCGCCCACGATCTGACACTCGCCCGGATCGGCCGGGACGTGGCCGGCGCCTGGGACGAGATGTCGGTCACCAACGGGATCGACGGCAACGTCGCCATCCTGCGGCGCTACGTCAACGCCTTCCTGCGCGACGTGGACGCACTCATCAGCGAGCTCATCGACGAGGTGATGGCTCTGGTCCGGCGCGCCGTCGTCGCGATCGCCGAGCCGTTCCTCGCCCGCCCCGAGATCGCGCCGATCTGGAACCTCGCCAAGGAGGTGCTGCACTACGACCCTCTGCGCGGTGTCGAGGTGCAGGTCCCGACCACCCAGATCATCGCCGACTTCCTCACCCTGATCGGCCAGAGCGCGCGGCTCGAGCAGATGCGCGAGCGCGGCACCCTCCAGGAGACCGCCGACTGGCTCGACACCCAGATGCTGGCCTTCACGGGCATCATCGGCGAGCTCGGAGCTCTCTTCTCCGACGCCTGGGCGGCGATCCAGCCGCGCAACCTGCCCGGCCTGCTCGACACCCTGCCTGGTCTGGCCGACCGTGCCATCGGGCTCGTGCGACGGATCGCCGACTTCGGGCTCACCCTGATCGCCAAGGTCCTCGAGCTGGTCAAGAAGGCGCTCCTGGGCTGGCTTTCCGAGCACGCTCACACCTTCCCCGGATTCCACCTGCTCACCGTGATCATCGGGAAGAACCCGTTCACCGGCGAGGAGGTGGAGCGCAACGCCACCAACCTGATCCGCGGGTTCATCACGCTGCTGCCGGACGGTGAAGCGACCTACGAGCAGCTCGCCGAGTCCGGCGTCGTCGCCGAAGCCGCGGACCGGATCGAGAGCGCGATGGCCCGGCTGGGCATCTCGCTGGAGATGGTGCTGGCCACATTCCGCGGGGTGTGGGACGCCCTCAGCCTGGACGACCTGCTGCAGCCGGTCGCTGCGTTCGGCCGGGTGGTGGCGCAGTTCGGCCAGCCGCTCGCGCGGATTGTCGAGTTCGTCGGCATCGTGCTGCGGACCATGGTCGAGCTGATCCTGCGGCTGATGAACTTCCCGACCGAGCTGCTCGGCAACGTCATCACCAACGCGATGAGCGCGATCGCTGACATCCGGCGCGACCCCGTCGGATTCCTGAAGAACACGCTGGCGGCCCTCAAGCTCGGCTTCATCGGCTTCTTCGACCACATCGGCGGCTACCTGCTCGACGGCCTCGTCGCCTGGCTTTTCCGCGGCCTGGGCCAACTCGGGATCAAGCTGCCGACCGACTTCTCGCTCTCCTCGATCCTCGGCCTGGTGCTCGATGTCCTCGGCCTGAGCGTCGAACACTTGTGGACCAAGCTCGGCGAGCACATCGGCCCGGACAAGGTGGTGCTGATGCGCCGCTCGATCGCCACCCTGGGCGGGGCCTGGCAGTTCATCTCCGACGCGGAGCGCGAGGGCCTGCCGGCGCTGTGGCGGTTCCTCTCCGACCAGCTCTCCAGCCTGTGGCAGACGCTGCTGGACACGGCGCTGGACTGGATCAACCGGACCATCGTGGAGAAGGCGATCACGAAGGTGCTCAGCTTCCTGGACCCGACCGGGATCATGGCCGTCATCAACAGCGCGATAGCGATCTTCAACGCCATCCAGTCGGCGATCGAGTACATCCGCGACCTGCTTCAGGTGCTGGACCGCTACGTCAGCACCCTGGCCGCGGTCGCCGCGGGCAACGTGGGTCCGGGCGCGCAGATGCTGGAGCGGGGGCTCGCCTCGATCATCCCGATCGCGATCGGCTTCCTGGCCAACCAAGTCGGTCTGGGCAACATCCCGGAGAAGGTCGTCGAGATCATCGGCGGACTGCGGCAGATGGTCGACCGGGCAATCGACTGGCTCATCGCCCAAGCGCTCCGGCTCGGCCGGTCCGTGCTGGACGCCCTCGGCGGCGGTGGACGCCCCAGCGGAGCCGAACCCGCACCTGCCGCGGCCGAGACGGGCGTGGTCGACCCGATCAACGAACCGGTCACTCTGGGTCCGGTCACACATCACCTGGTCAACGACGGGCCGAGCTCAGCGCTGGTCCTGCACTCGTTTCCGACGCTGGCCAGCACCATCCCCGACGCGCCCCTGCAGACCCTGGTCACCCAGTACAACGCGATCACGCTCGACCCCTCGAACCCGGCGTGGCGCTCGCGCACCCAGGTGCGGGCGGCACGCAACGCCAAGGCCCACGAGATCGCGCAGTGGCTCGTCGCGAACCGGCCGCCCGGGGCAGGTCCCGGCGGCAGCGCGCCGGGTCTGGGCAACATCGAGAAGCACGGTAGCCAGGTCAACCGCCTCACCACGTCCGGCATCGCCGTGTGGACGCTCGAGTCCGAGCACGTGGTGCCTTTCGACGTGCTCCGGGGACTCGGCCGGGTCCTGGGCACCCAGGGCGACGCCACCCGCGGTCGACTCGCGTCGGAGGTCAATGTCTTGACGACGATCAACATCTACGAGCCCGCCGCGGGCCGCAAGACGAGTCAGGAGGGCAGCCGCCGGGCGACGTTCTCCGCCGAGATGGTGGCGATGGCGGACCGATTCTACGCCCGCGCCGACTACGACGACCCGGCCGCCAACCGCACCATGCGAGCCTGGGTGATCCGAGCGCTGCGGCGGGAGGCGACCTGGTACGTCGGCCTCACATGGGCCGCCGTGCAGCACGAGCACGCCCTGGCTGAGGCAGGCAGCACTCGGGGTGCGCTGCGCGCCGAAGGGAGCCCGGTCCCCGTCCGGGCTTCGATCGAGTCAGCCGCCACTCTGGAGCTGCAGGACGCCGTGGCGATCGTGGATGCGGCGCTCCCCGAGACCGCTCGGGTCTGAGTCGGCGCAGCGGCCCTAGCCCGGGAGCCCGCGGTAGAACGCCAGGTCGTCGGCGGACAGGAACTCCGGCGGCGCGACGGCGTTCCAGCCGGCCGGGCCGCGCTCCGCGTCGTACACGAGCCGCCACGAGTTCCCGCCGTGCCGGACGGTGATGTACATGCCGTCGTTCACGATCGGGGCGAGCCGACCTCCGCGCTCCGTGACTGCCCGCAGCATCGCGACATCCTCGCCCATGGAGCTGTCCAGGTAGCCGCCGGTGCTGCGCCACGCCGAGCGGGTGAAGGCGAGCGTGCCCGCGATGATCGAGGCGTGCAGATTGCCCTCGTGCAGCGGCGGGCCGCCTTTGTAGAAGCGGAACGTCGGCAGGTCGAGCATGTAGCCCTTGACGATGCCTGAGATGTCGGCGGTGCCGGCGGCGAGCGGGGCGATCTGGCGGCTGACCCGGGTGGGGCCGTACCAGTCGTCGTCGTCCCACTGGACCATCACGTCGCCATCGGCGGCCTCGCAGGCGAGCTGGCGCTTGCGGCCGATCGTCGCCCGTTCCGCCACCCGCACGTAGCGGACCGACGGCGCCTCGGCCGGCACGAGGTCCTCGATTCGGTCCTCGCCGTCGTCGATGATGACCAGCTCGAGGTTCGGGTAGTCCTGTGCAAGGAAGTCACGGATGGCGCGGCCCGCGAACGCCCGCCGGTTGTACGTCGGCATCAGGCACGAGACCGCGGGCTGCCACTGTGCCGCAGCGGTCGCGGTCACCACCGCGACGACGTAGCCGTCCAACTCGCTGCCGACCAGGGCTGCGACGTCGCCGAACGATCCAGACTCGTAGTCCTCCCGCCCCTCGAGCGGACCGAACGTCACGGCGACGTCACCGCGCTTCCCGCGCCGCATGGACGTGCCGAACTGCTCCCAGGCGTGCCGCCTGGCCAGGAGGGTGGCCTCCTCCAGCGTGGACAGGTCATGGATCACCCGGACTTTCCTGGTCTGGGTGTCGAAGTGCGACACCCAGGGCGCGACCACCCGCACGGCGTTGCTGGAGAGCAGCTCGCTCACCTGCTGGGTCAGCCGGTCCGGCGCATACCACGTCGCGGCGTCCCAGCTTGCGACGATCGGCCCCCTCGCCTCTTGCAACGCGAACCCCGCCCACTCGTCGGCCTCGTCGGCCGGAACGGCGACGACGCGGATGCGAGGGTCGTCGGGCAGCGCGTCGCGGGTGGCGGCCGACCCGAAGTCCAGCACGATCAGCTCACGCTCGGGCCACTGTTGCTCACCGAACCGACGAGCAGCCAGCGCCAGCAGCTCCGGATGCGCCGGCGCCCTCAGAATGCAGCTCACCAACGGATGGTCATCGACGATTGTCACCCGCGGCCGGGACTCGGCGACCGGCACACCGCGAAGCTGTGCCGACCCTGCCCGCGCCGCGAGCCGGGTCAGCACCGGGGCGACGAAGGCGGCCACCCGCTGCGGGTCCATCGCCGGGCCGCTACCTGTTTCACGCCACGTCACCGCGTCATCGAGCAGCGCCACATCGCCCACCCGCCCCCGCGCCCACTGCGCTCCGGTGGATCGCTCGCAGAGCTGCCCAGTGTCGAGGTAGTGCATGGTGCGGCAGGCGTTGAGCACCCTGTACCACCCCGCCGGTCCGGTCATCTGCAGGTCGACCCGCATCGCGCCGATCACCCAGGCCGGGTCGACCTCGGCGAAGACGTCGCGCGGGTCCGGCCCGGCCAGCGCGATCGCGTGCTGTCGGCACATGGCGAACAGCACCGCGAGCCGCGCGTCGCCGGGGTGGTCTGGGCCGCTGAGGAGCTCGCTGTCGATCGAGGTCAGCACCCAGGCGGAGAAGTGGGGATCGGCGCTCGGCGCGGCGGGCTCCGAGCTGGGCGCCACCCATAGGTCGAGGCCACGCACCGAGCGGGGGCGGCGTACGGCCCGCGCGGCCCCCACCAGCTCCCGCGTCCGGCCAGGGTCGAGCCAACCCCTGGTCACCACCCCCAGGTCGAGATCGCTGCGGCCGGGCACGAACCGGCCGGTCGCTCCCGAGCCGTAGAGGTAGATCCCGACGAGGTCGTCGAGGGCCACAGCAGCGACCGCCCCTACCACCGCCCTGGCGTAGGCGGAGCCGCTGTCGTCGAGCGCACCGGTCGTCGCCATCGCGCCTACCCCTGCACCGTGAACTCGGCGACGAAGTCCGAGGTGCCGCCGGCGCCGGCGCCGTCGAGCGGGCGACCGTCGGCGTCGACGACCCCGGCGGTTCCGCTGACCGTCACGCTGATCCGTTTGAGGGGGGCGTCCACTCCCCCCTGGCCGGGCCGGAGCACCGCGGGGTCGTCAGGCACGAAGGTGATCCGCGAGACGAGTTGCGGATTGGCCTCAAACGGATACGGCTGGATCGAGCCTTGGATCGGAAGCGGACTCATCACTCCCCCAGGCGTCTCGATTTGCCCCGAGACGACGACGCTGGCCTCGGTAAGCGTCTCGAAGCGCACCAGTCCGCTGAAGGAGATCATGATCGACGGCACCGTGGCGGGCGCGGTGATGATCGAACCCGACGCCGGGGTGATCGCCTCGACCCGGACCGGCGGCGCCTGTCCCACCAGGAAGAACCAGCTGTGGAAGTCGCCGCCCCGGTTCCCGTCGCCAGACGGCAGGCGCAGGTCGACGTACGTCTCGTAGCCGTCGTCGCGCACCTGTCCGATCGCGTCCCCGTCGAGCGGGCGCTGGCCATCTCGGTCGAGGACCACGTCGGCGGCAAGCCTGACCCTGCCGCGGAGAGCGCCGACGTCGAGCTGGTTGAGCCACTCGGTGACCTGCTCGGGCGTGATCCCGGTCGGAGTGAAGGTCCAGCTCCGGCCGTCCGCGCTCACAGCGCCGCCGACGACCACCGAACTGATGAGGGTGGGGTCGGGGTGCGCCTGCGGCACCTCCAGCGTGACGACGAACGACGAGTTGGTGGCCGTGGACGGATGCATCTCCTCCGTGAAGATGACCTCCAGCCCCCTGAGGAAGCGCGCCAGAGAGAGCGGTCGGTCGTTGCGCCAACTGATCTGCTCGACCGCCGGCCAGGACTGAGGGCTGGGGAGCCGCTCGTAGATCTCCTCAAGCGCCTCCTGGACGGTGTCGGCGCCGCTGCCGACCCGGTCTCCGTCGAACCCGATGTCGTCGGCGTCGAGCTCGCAGAGGTGGTCGTAGCGCTCATCCAGCCAGGCCACCAGCTCCCACGGGCCGTCGTTGCTGGTGCCCGCTGGGGACGACTCCGGCAGCCGCAGCAGGGCCAGCGGCGTGAACCATCGCGCCGGGCCGTGCGGGGCGGGTCGCCACGGCTCGGGTGAGGCGGCGCCGGTGCGGGCCTGGTACTGCCAGTACTGGCCCGACCGGTAGGCGCCGAGCCCGGGCAGGGTCACGGTGATGCCGTCCTCGAGGACGTACGGGCCGCCGCTCGGGGCGCCGCCACCGGCCGACCCGGCCGGGTGGAGCACCCCGTGCCAGCGGCGCAGCTTCAGGCCGGCGACCGTGAGGTCGCCGTACCGGTCGTCGAGCGCGACCGGAATGCCGGAGTCGGTGACCTCCGCCAGCCGGAATCGGACGGTGTCCTCCCCAGCCTGGCTGGGGATCTCGATGAGCTGGCCGAGCTGGCCGACCGCGCGCTGGGCGGGCATGAACACTCCCGGCGCCACCGTGGCCCCGACGTCGTCGCCCAGGTCGACGACGCTGCTGAGAACCTCGACGATATCGCCCGCCGCCAGCGTCGTCGTCGCGGCGAGGATGAGGTCGCCGGTCGCCGAAACCGTGGCGGCGACCAGGTCGCTGCCGTTGTCCCGTGACCACTTGAACCGCACCTGGGCGAGCGACCCGCCGTCATGCACTTCGATGCGATAGAGCCGGTTGTCGTCGCCGGAGTAGCCGCCGCTCTCGGGCAGCGCGCACGGATCGCTGGTGGCCGCCCCAGCCGGGACGGTCAGGACGAGCTCGCCGCCGGAGACCTCGACCGCGTCGAAGGCCTGCGCGACGTGACCGATCTCACCGGAGACCGGTACGGCCGCGGAGACGTCCGCGAGCTTGACCTGGCCGACCAGCTGACTGCGCAGCGAGGTGTCGGTGCCGCCGAGCGCGACCTCGCCGATTCCCGGGTCCTCGATGGCGGTGACCACGCGCTCCCAGACCTCGAGGTAGGCCACCACCCGGTCCCCGGCGCTGGGCGCCTTCGTGAGGCCAGCGAGCGGGAGCAGAGCCGGACTGCCTTGCCAGGAGAAGCCAGCCGACGCGGAGAACGCGACCTCAGGGAAGTCGGCCCCGTCGGTGTTCACGAGCAAGCCGTCGAGCCCGAAGCTGCCGGGCGCCACCGAGAACGCACCGGTCGTCCCGACGGGCTGGAACTGCTCGAGCAGGAACAACCGGACTTCGCCTGCGGCCAGCCCGATCTCGATCGGCCCGAAGGTCATGTTGGTCGCCGTGAACGTGAACGGCGCCGCGCCCCCGCCGGCGGTCGGGATGAGCGGGACGCTGATGCCGTTGACGGTGACGGTGGTGGGCACGTCGACTTCGGCCCACAGCGTCAGGCGCACGCCGAGCGGGCCTGCGGCGAGTTCCTGCACGGCAGGGACCTGGATGCGGGCGAGGCCGGAGCGGGCGGCCAAGTGGAGGGCGGGGTAGCGCTCGGCGAAGCGGTAGCGGAAGTCGATCCACGCGTCGGGAGCGCCGGTCGTCACCTGCAGGTCGTCGCGGACCCGGGCGAAGATCGTCACCAACCGCCCGGGAGTGACCAGGAAGCCGAGGTCGCTGCTACCCGCCCGGCAGCCCAGGGCCAGGTTGGTCGCGCGGATCTCTGCGAGCAGCGCATCCACCCGGGCCGCGACGTCGCTGTCCAGCACCGGCCGCCCCTGTTGCAGTAGCACCCGTCGATAACGCCTGCCGCGCGCGAGGTCCGGTTCATGGCCTCGGGAAAAGTCGCCGTACACCCTGCCCCCTTAGTCGATCCTGATGATGCCGGACTGCAGCCCGGCGGGCGTGAACTCGACAATGCGTCGGCGGAAGCCGGCCAGTCGCTGTGGAAGATGGGCAGACGCGAAAACCCCCAGCTCGCGGCCGTCCTCGGCGCCGGCGGCGACCGCGGGGTCGCAGTCCTCCCGCAGGCGCCACCAGCCGGGATCGCGCCGGTTGCGCGAGACGATGCGCAGCGGCACGTCGACCACCACTCGGTAGGCCTGCGGGAGCACTGACGCGCTCGTGACGCGACAGTGGCGGACGCAGCCGTGGAACCGGTCCTGCACGACGACGTCGCCGTCGAAGATCGCCGTGTCGGCGTCCAGCTCGCGGACGGTGGTGGTGCCGCCGACCGAGACCCGAGTCAGGTCGGCGCGCCCGACGGCGACGTCGACGGCGACGCCGGGCGCGGCATCCACGATGCTGTCGGTGACGATCAAGTCGCCCGGCCCGGCCAGTCTCAGCCCGGCGGTCTGGCACAGGTCGACGGCGACGACGCCGCCCTCCTCTGTCGCGGTGAACGTCAGGGTGTTCTCGCTATACAGGATCGTCGTCAGCTCCATCCGTACGTCGCGGCTCGGTGGCACCCGCAGGCCGGCCCACCCCTCGCCGCCGAGCGCGATGCCGCAGATCGCGAACCGGTCGTAATTGACCGGGGCGATCGGGTCGTCCCAGCCTGCGGTTGCGTCGACGAGCACGGTCGGCCGCCGCCGCTCGGCCGCCTGCAGGGTCAGCCGCAGGGTTGCGGTGGCCGCGGCGGTGGCGTCCAGCGGGCCACGTGGCCACGACGGCGTCTCGCCGGCGTAGGTCGCGTCGTCCTCGAACTGGACGACCTCGGACTCGACCTGGTCGCTCAGATCCCCGGTCAGTGTCGCCCACGTCGCCGAGACGGCGTCGAGCGCCGCGGTCAGCGTCGGGTAGCGGGGGATTTCGTGCCAGTCCGGCGGGGCGTCGCGGTGGAGCACGCCCCTGCCGCACACCAGACGGGTTGGTCGCGGCAGCCGGCGGTCGAGCACCGGCTCGCGGGCGGCGGGCAGCGCCCCGAGATGCATCGTGGCGCCGTCCTCGTAGCCGACCGTCACGGCCGCCGGAGGGGGCGGTGTGCCCACCGGCCCGGCCGGCCAGGGCCGCGGCGGCTCGGTGGCGGCCAGGGCGAACAGGCCGTGGGCGACGTCCACATCAAGCCGACCCGGCGGTGTCGGCGAGAGCAGCATCGGCGGTGAGGCGGAGGGATCCTCGTCGTCCCACGCGCACAGCACCCGGCGACGTACCCGGCGGCGGGTCAGCGCGAGGGAGTCGGCGAGCGGGGCGACGTCGCCGAGCGACATCCGCGCCAGCGCGGTGGAGTCGCTCTCCCAGGTGGAACCGTCCGCCCCGGCGCGTACGGGGTCCGACACATTGGGGTAGGCCGGGTCGACGGGCCATATGCCTCCTGGGGCCTGGGCGTCGGCGTTGAGCTGCGGAAGATGCACCAGCACGGTCCGGCCGTCGTCGGTCGTCCACGCCACCTCGCCCGGGCAGGCTGACACGGACGCCGCCGAGGACTCGAAACGCACCGCCACCGAGCTGCTTCCCGCCTCCTCGTCGGCGTTGCGGGCGATCTCGGCGAACCGGGCGGCGAGCCCGGTGGTCGGCATGCCTGCGTCGTCCAGCGCGCCCCACGTTCCGCCGGCCGGGTCGGCGCCGGTCCATGCCAGCCGCTGGAACGGGCGGAAGACAGGGCCGCCGGGCCGCTCCAGCCGCAGCGCGAACACCAGCGCGCACTGCGCGGACGCGGCGACGTCGGCATAGCCGGTCCCTGTGCGTCGTACGACGCCGAGGCCGTGCAGCGCCGCGGGCCCGCGGGCGGGCGCCGGCGCCCGGTTGAGCATCACCGGCTCGGAGACCGCGGGCGTGGCCGGCCAGGCCGGTCCCGGCCCTGTCGCGACCAGGGCCGCCGGATCCAGCATCCGCTCGCCAGCCTCGACCGGGTGCTCGACCGGGCCGGAGTCGTCGGCGACGCGGTAGAGGCTGCCGTCGAAGGCGAGCACGGCGTACCACTCGCCGAGCACCTGCACCGGCGGGACCTGCACGTGCAGCGCCCCGGCGAGGAAGCCCTCGCGGGCGAGTGCCGAATCGGGGGACGCGGTGGCGGCCGCGGCGCCGGTGCCGGCGACGGTGAAGGTCCCGCCCGGGAAGAACCGACCCGCGCCGTCGGGGGTGGACAGCCGCAGCAGCGCCACGCGCGTCCCGCCCGGATCCGGAGCGGCGACGGACGAGCTCCCGACCACGCCGGCGGCGTCGAGGTCGAGGTGCGCGCGCTGGGCGAACGACGCAGCAGGCCTCGGCCGCCACGTCCCACCGGCGGTCGAGACGGTGGCTAGCCCGAGCTCGACGCGCACCGGACCCTGCCAGCCACGGGTCGGCCGGTCGAGCATCGTGATCGTCGCCGTCCCCTGGCCGACGGTGCGGGCGGCGGGCCGGGTCGATCCGCCGCGCATCGCCGCTTGTGCCGCGCCTGCGGCGCCTGGGGCGACCGGCACGGCCGCCGACACCCCCGTGAGGCGTACGACGAAACCCCCCTCCGCCCCAAACCACCTGGCGGGGTCGGCCGCGAAGTGCCGCTCGGGGATCCGGTCGGTGAACGGCCGCCGGTCGCCGACCGGACGCCGCGCCCGCAGCCAGCCCGGCGCACCGAGCGGGTCGACGACGAACCGCAGGTCGGCGCCCGGCCGGCTGCGCTCGAACGGGGTCGCGTCGTCGAGCGGGAAGGTGAAGGTCGGGAACATCCAGTGGGCGACGTGGCGAGGGTGTGAGCGCCCGGTGTGCGGGCCCACGGCGCGGACGTCGACGGCGTGCGCGACGGCGTCCAGCGGCCCGTCGACCTGCTCGGCGACGACGGCCGGCCGGAGGTCGACGGCGGTGCGCTCGGGGCGAAGCAGGTCGAGGTCCTGGGCGACCTGGACCAGCTTCCACCCCTCTTGGAGCACCACCGCCTGGCCGGTGAGCTCGCTGCCCATCTCCTCCAGAGCGGCCGGCGTGCCCTTGCGGCGACGCCAGCCGACGGTGCCGCGCACGTCGCGCCGGTTGGACGCGGCGTCGGGGAAGACCTGCGTCGTCCCGACCATCTGGGCGAGGTAGGGGATCATCGCGTCGTCGGCGGTGTCGACGAACAGGTCGGTGTGCAACTCCTGCACGCTCTGGCGCACCGTTGCCAGCGGCGTGGCGAGCACGGTGAGCAGGCGCAGCAGCTCGAGCCGGCCCGCGGGCGGGAGGTCCGGCAGGCGATACATCGCCGGCAGCGCGTGGAAGAGCCGCACCGCGAGGTCGGCGGCGACCTCGGGGTCGTAGGGGTGGTCGGCGAGCGCGTCGGCCAGCAGGGCGGCGGCCTCGGGAGGCAGGTCACTCATCGGACACTCCCTGTGATCGTGACAGCGAGGTGCTGCGGCTGCAACCGCAGCCAGCCCGACGACTCGGGTCGAACCGCGTCGGCGACACCGCCGTTGCCCACCGTGGCGAAGCGGCTCACCCGGAGCGAGACGGCGCCGGGCAGGGCGTCGACCAGCGCATAGACCTCGCTCAGGAAGCCGGGCTGGCCGAGCTGCTCGGCGGGGAACGCGAAGCGGCGAAGCAGAGCGTCGCGGACGGCCGCCTCGACCACCTCCGGCAACCAGTCCGGATGAGCCGCGACCACCACGGCGACGTCGACGTCGTGCGGCGTCGGGCCGCGCAGCGTGAGCGGGATGGTCGTGTCGCGTCGTACGTCGAGGAACGTGCGGACCGCTGAGAGCGGGTTGGGCGTGTCACCGTCGCGGGTGGCGACGACCAGCACCGCACCCTCCTGCTGGGCCCAGTAGGCCGCCGCCCGCGCCACCCCGGGCATTGTCAGCGCGAGGTCGGCCAGGTCGGCCACCGAGACGGCCCGGTCGAACGTCCGGATCCACCGGGTCGCCTGTGCGCGGACGTCGGCCGGCGCCGCCGGTTCGGCGCCGCCCGTGATCGGCGTGAGGTTGACGACGTGGTCGAGCAGCGGGTGCGCCCGCTTCACCCGACTCAGCCGCCCGACGCCGGCGTTGCCGGAGGTGCCGA
>Ga0190271_10000139_pt1 | contig 36911 bp, 49 predicted proteins | sample Popmic356T_FD_133747 | JGI IMG/M metagenome (GOLD analysis project Ga0190271, IMG submission 133747) | Populus adjacent soil microbial communities from riparian zone of Weber River, Utah, USA - 356 T | ecosystem: Environmental > Terrestrial > Soil > Riparian zone | place: USA: Utah | collected...
CACGACAAGATCATGAAACGAGTGGCTGCGAATCATTTGGAAAGCGTTAAAGCCACTAATACCAATTTGAAAACTTGGTTCAACGATTCAAACACGCCATTTAAACAACGAGAATACCTTGACACAAGCTATTGGGAAAACATATTGAATTAGGAGGTGTTCTATGGAATTCGCTTTGTCTAACAGGGCAACGCCTCGTTATTACGGCGAATTTCGAGACGCTGTCCTTCGTAAAGAAATTCCAGTAAACCGAGAAGTCAACCTGGAAATGAACAGGATTGATGCTCTAATCGATAACCCTAATGTTTACTATGATCCAAATGCAGTAGAAGGGTTCATCAAGTATTGTGAGATGGAATTGACTCTCACTGATGGTAGTGATCTGTTTCTTCTTGACACGTTCAAGCTTTGGGCTGAGCAAATCTTCGGCTGGTATTACTATGTTGATCGAAGCGTGTATCAACCAGGAGAACACGGAGAATCAGGATCTTACGTTACCAAAACGGTAAAGAAACGCTTGACCACGAAGCAATACTTGATCGTGGCCAGAGGCGCGGCTAAGTCAATGTACGCTGCCTGTATTCAAGCATATTACTTGAACGTAGACACTGCCACGACTCACCAGATCAACACCGCGCCTACCATGAAGCAAGCAGAGGAAGTTCTTTCTCCTCTCCGAACTGCTATCACAAGGTCTCGTGGCCCTCTCTTCAAGTTCTTGACTGAAGGGTCTATTCGAAACACCACTGGATCTAACGCTTTTCGTCAGAAGTTGGCCACTACCAAGAAGGGTATTGAGAACTTTCTTACTGGTTCTATTCTTGAGATTCGGCCAATGACAATCAACAAACTGCAGGGTCTTCGACCTAAGGTTTCGACCGTTGACGAATGGCTATCTGGTGATATTCGAGAAGATGTGGTTGGCGCGATCGAACAGGGCGCCTCTAAGATGGACGATTATTTGATCGTCGCGATCAGTTCAGAGGGAACCGTTCGAAATGGATCCGGTGACACTATCAAGATGGAGCTTGCCAACATCCTAAAGGGTGAATACCAAGCTCCGCATATTTCGATCTGGCATTACAAGCTTGATGACATCGAAGAAGTTGGGGATCCGTCTACTTGGATCAAGGCTCAGCCTAATCTAGGTAAAACCGTGACCTATGATGTCTATCATCTGGATGTAGAAAGAGCAGAGAACGCTCCAGCGTCTCGCAATGATATTTTGGCCAAGCGCTTTGGCATTCCGATGGAGGGTCTCACCTACTTCTTCACTTATGAAGAGACCATTCCTCATCCTGTCAGAGAGTTCTGGACCGTTCCTTGTGCCCTTGGTGCTGACCTTTCGCAAGGCGATGACTTCTGTGCATTCACTTTCTTGTTCCCGCTTGGGAATGGGGCGTTTGGTGTAAAGACAAGGAGTTACATCACTGAGCTTACTTTGATGAAACTTCCTGCTGCGATGCGCATCAAGTATGACGAGTTCATTCGTGAAGGAAGTCTTCACATCATGCCAGGCAACGTTCTTGACATGAACGAAGTGTACGAAGATTTGGATGCGTTCATCATCGAACAAGAATACGATGTTCGTTGCCTTGGCTTTGACCCATACAACGCAAAAGAATTTGTTGCACGATGGGAAGCTGAATACGGGCCTTATGGAATCGTCAAGGTTATTCAGGGAGCAAGAACCGAATCGGTTCCCCTGGGAGAATTGAAGATCTTCGCTGAGCAAAGAGCGTTGATATTTGATCAAGATCTTATGAGTTTCGCCATGGGTAACGCAATTACTATGGAAGACACTAATGGAAACCGTAAGCTTCACAAGAAACGATCGGAAGAAAAGATCGATAACGTTTCTGCGTTGATGGATGCTTATGTAGCATACAAAGCCAACAAAGACTCCTTCGAGTAAAGGAAAAACAATGCCCAACCCGAACCAACTTGTCACGCAGGCTGTTGTGACCGAGCGCGATAGTCTCGACCCCAACACTGGCGTGCATCGACTTGCCATCTTCAATGAAGACGGAAGTCCCTTCAACAACTCCGGTCTTGCTCCTGTTGTCACGGCCACGGCCATTGGCACTGCAGCCAAGACCACCACCAGCCCCGAGCCTGCTGACAACTCTCTTGTTGTGATCAAGTTCACTAACGGAAACTCCGCCGCTGCGGTTACTGTGGCCTTTGATGGTGGTACTGCTCGTGCAGTCCATCTTGGTGGCGCGACTGCCACTGGCGCTGAGCTTACTGTCGCTGCTGGCGGCGTGGCTCTCTTCTGGTTTGATGGAACCATCCTTCATCAGGTTGGAGTGGTTGCATAATATTTTCACATTTCCTCAAAGGAGGTGAATAGTGATTATCACGGAAGACGCGTATATGGAGCATCACGGCGTCAAGGGCCAGAAGTGGGGCGTTCGAAAAGACAGAGCGGTACGAGTATCCAAAGCTGTAGGCCGAGGATCTAAGAAGACAGCGATCGTTGTTGGACGCGGGGCAAGGGGCACCTTTAGATTTGCTCGTGATAATCCTGAAACTGCAGCCAAAATTGTTGCTGGTGTTGCCGCCGCTGGGCTGATTCTTAAAGCGAATCGTGGTATGAAAGCAAGAACCATTCGCAAAGAGGATTACAAAGCCGCCGCTAAACTTCTTGAGGCTAACAAAACAAGACGACTTAGTGATCTTGGTGGAATTGCCACGAGAAGTAAACAAGGAGGCGTTATTAGGAATCTAGCTGTCAAAGAAATGGCAGTAACTAGAACTAATCATGATGCTGCCTTAACCGCGCTAGCTAAGAACTTGAAAGTGAGGAGGTGATGATCTTTGGCCATTATCGATAGGGTAAAAAGTGCATGGAACGCATTTCGAAATACTGAGCCAGAGGTTTATTCTCCGCAATACGGGAGTACATCTTCTTATTCTCAATCGCATAGTCGTCCTGCGTTTGGTTTCTACAACGAACGATCTATCGTCTCAGCAATCTACAACAGGATTGCGATTGACGTAGCAGATCTTCCTATTTACCACATCTTGATGGATGAACTTGGCCGATACAAGTCTCACGTCGGGAGCCAACTGAACTATTGTTTGACAATTGAGCCAAACATTGATCAAGCTCCTCGAGCATTCAGGCAAGACGTTGTTATGAATCTGTTTTCTTCTGGATGTGTCGCGATTGTTCCTGTTGACACTACAATTAATCCTGAAACAGGACAGTTTGACATTGATTCTCTTCGAGCTGGAGAAATCAAGGAGTGGTATCCAAAACACGTAAAAGTTGATTTGTACAACGAGGAAAAAGGTCTTCGTCAAGAAGTAGTTCTTGAAAAACGATTCGTCGCGATCATCGAAAACCCGTTGTACGCAGTAATGAATGAACCGAACTCAACTCTTCAGAGACTTATTCGAAAGTTGAGTCTTCTCGACGCTATTGATGAACAGTCTGCTTCAGGCAAACTTGACATCATCATTCAGCTTCCTTATGTCATCAAGTCTGAAGCACGAAAGGCGCAGGCAGAACAACGTCGAGAGGATATCGAGTTCCAGCTAAAGGGTAGTAAGTATGGTATTGCTTACACTGAAGCAACGGAAAAGATTACTCAACTTAACCGTCCTGCTGAGAACAACCTGATGAGCCAAGTCGAGTACCTGGTTAACATGCTTTACGGTCAGCTAGGTATCACGGAAGATGTAATGAACGGTACAGCAGACGAAGCCGCAATGATCAACTACAACAACCGGACTGTTAAGCCAATTGTGGAGTCCATTGTTGAAGGCATGCAAAGATCTTTCCTAGGACCTCGAAATCTATCCAATGATGAGAGGATCCTTTACTTCAAAGATCCGTTCAAGCTTGTTTCGGCCGCAGACTTTGCCGAAATCGCTGATAAATTCACTCGTAACGAAATCCTGTCCTCTAACGAAATCCGAGGCTACATGGGAATTCCGCCGTCTGATGATCCGAAGGCTGACCAACTGGTCAATAGCAACATTAACCCCTCGGTTCCAACAGATAGTGTCGTTACTCCGAAGCTGAAGCGGCAATTGAAAGCCGCCGAAACAACTCTTAGAAAGGAAAGTCAAAATGGAAGCTGATTTCAGCGGCTATGTCACTAAGGCTGGCGTCCGTTGCACCGATGGTCGGACTATCATGCCCGATGCATTCAAGCACCAGGACAAAGAGCAGGTGCCGCTCGTTTACATGCATGGACATACCGAGATCGAGAACGTTCTTGGCCATGTGCAGCTTGAACACCGACCTGATGGCGTGTACGGATACGGTTTCTTCAACAAAACCGCTAAGGCCGCACATGCTCATGAGGCGGTTGAGCACAAGGACATCAAGGCGATGTCGATTTGGGCAGGCCAACTGATCCAAACGGGTAAGATGGTGGTCCATGGCGCAATCAAGGAAGTTAGTCTGGTTCTTTCCGGAGCTAACCCCGGCGCGTTGATTGACAACGTCGTTATTCGTCACTCTGATGACGGAAGCGATGACGAAACCCTTCCCGATGAGGCCATCATCACCTCAGGTGAGGAGTTCGAGATCATTCATTCCGATACCGAGGGCGACAAGCCTGAAGAGAAGAATGAAAAGAAAGACGAGGACAAAGACGACGTTACTCACGCTGAGGGCGACGACGATGAGTCTCTCGAAGACGTTTATGAGTCGATGAACGAAAAGCAGCAGGGCCTTCTTCATTTCATGCTTGCAGAAGCAATTGAGGGCGCCGAGTCGTTGAAGCAAGACGACGTTGATGATGACAAATCCGATGATACCAACACTAACGATAAGGAAGGCGCTGAAATGAAGCACGAGAACGTTTTCGAAAAGGGAAACGACGCTCCGAGTCACGAGATCTCGCATGCCGACATGAAGGGCATTGTCGAAGAGGGCGATCGTCTCGGTTCTATGAAGAAGGCCGTGAAGGAGTACGCTCTTGCTCACGGTATCACGGACATCGAGACCCTGTTCCCGGACGCCAAGGCTGTTACGGACACCCCGGAGTGGATCTCTCGCCGCGTTGAGTGGGTCGCTGACCTTCTCGGCAAGGTGCGGAAGAGCCCGTTCGCCAAGATCAAGACGCTTAGCGCCGATCTGACCTATGACGAGGCTCGGGCCAAGGGTTACGTGAAGGGCACGCTGAAGAAGGAAGAGTTCTTCGGTGTCTCGGCTCGTACCACCGAGCCCAAGACCATCTACAAGAAGCAGGCTCTCGATCGTGACGATATGATCGACATCACCGACTTCGATGTGGTGGCTTGGCTCAAGGCTGAGATGCGTCTCATGCTCGACGAGGAGCTGGCTCGTGCCATTCTCGTTGGCGACGGCCGTGACCCTTCCGATGAGGACAAGATCAGTGAGACCAACATCCGCCCCATCGCGACTGACCACGAGCTCTACACCACTGTGGTCAACGTCAACGTTGGCGATGCTTCTTCCACAATGAACGAGGTTGTGGACGCGGTCATCACCAACCGTTGGAAGCTTCGGGGCTCCGGCTCGCCGACCTTCTTCACCACGGAGTACTGGCTTGGTCGTTTCATGCTCCTCCGGGACAACCAGGGCCACCGTATGTACAAGACCCTTGCGGATCTTGCTGCGGAGCTTCGGGTGTCGAACATCGTTGCTGTTGAGGCCATGATGTCTGACCAGTCGATCGTTGGTATCATCGTGAACCCGTCGGACTACGTCCTCGGCGCCAACCGTGGTGGCCAGGTCACCATGTTCGATGACTTCGACATCGACTACAACAAGCAGAAGTACCTGATCGAGACCCGGGTTTCTGGTGCTCTCGTCAAGGTGAAGTCTGCCATGGTCATCATGTCGACCGATTCCGACAGCGTTCTGGCTACTCCGACCGAGCCGGCATTTGTCGCCGCCACTGGCGTTGTGACGATCCCGACCGTGACTGGCGTGGTCTACAAGGACGCCGAGGGCGACACGATCCCCGCAGGTGCCATGGCTGCTATCGCCGCCGGCGCGTCTGTCACGATCTACTCGGTCCCGGCTTCCGGTTACCACTTCGCTTCTAGCGACGACGATAGCTGGACCTTCACTCGCGACGAGGCCTGATGTAAGGAGCGGTAATGACTCGATTTTGCGACAAAGTCGGTTACGGCATTTCCCAAGAGAAGGAAGATCAGCCCGGAGTTTGGGTAGATGTAATCACAGAATTCCCTTACACAGGAACTGTCATTCGCAATACAAGACGGTTGGACGATAACGAGAAGCTTAATCAAGACATCAATGTCGCCAACTCGATTAGCATTGTAGCCGATCAATACGCCGTCGAGCATTTCGCTTACATCAAATACGTAAGATGGTCGGGGGTAATCTGGACTGTGACTTCGGTTGAAGTTCAGAGCCCCCGGCTCATCTTGAGCCTTGGGAGCGTGTATAATGGCCCAACTGCGTAGCGAGCTACATACCCTTCTGAAAACTCTGGCTGATAATGTATATTTCCAGCCACCTCCAAGCATTCAAATGCAGTATCCTTGCATCGTCTATAATCGTGACGACAGAGACACTGTATATGCCGATAACCAGCCTTATACACATAAGAAACGCTATCAAGTCACTGTCGTTGATCAAAATCCAGACAGTGATCTTCCTGAAAAGGTAGCAGCGTTGCCATTATGTTCCTTTGAGCGCTTTTTTACGGCTGAAAACCTAAATCACGATGTCTACAACCTTTTCTTTTAGGAGGAGAAGCACATGGCAGTCCTTACATGGGACGAGACCGGCGAGCGAGTTTATGAGACTGGCGTCGATCATGGCGTTCTTTACATGCCGAATGAGTCTGGAATCTACGAAGATGGCGTTGCCTGGAATGGTCTGGTCAACGTCACCGAGGCTCCTTCGGGCGCTGAGGCCAACCCTCAGTTCGCTGACAACATCAAGTACCTGAACCTCTTCTCGGCCGAGGAATTCGGCGCGACGATTGAGGCGTTTACTTACCCTGCTGCGTTCAATGCTTTCGATGGTCTTGGCGTTCCTTCGCCTGGCGTGACTGTTGGACAGCAGGCTCGTGGTGTGTTCGGGTTCAGTTACCGGACCAAGATGGGTAACGACATTGCCGGTGAGGCATATGGCTACAAGCTGCACCTCGTGTACGGGGCTAAGGCTAGCCCGTCTGAGAAGGCTTACGCCACGATCAGTGACTCGCCGGAACCGATTACCTTCAGTTGGGAAGTGACGACCACTCCGGTGGGTGTGACTGGCTTTGCCCCGACGTCCATCATCACGATCGACTCCACTCAGGTGGATGCCGATGCACTGGCGGCTCTTGAGCTGCTTCTGTATGGTGACGTTGCTGCAGACCCGGCGCTTCCGCTTCCGGATGCAGTCATTGCTCTGTTCGAGGGCACCATCACTGAGGTTACCCCGAACGCCCCGACCTACAACAGTGGCACTGACACCCTTACCATCGTGGCCACCACCGGCATCACCTACTACAACAACGGTGTCGAGATTGCCACCGGCGCGACGGTTGTCACTGAAGACCCGCACGTCCTCGCTGTGCCGAACCCGGGCTATGTCCTGGCGCCAGGTGCCGACGACGACTGGGTGTTCGACTACGTGCCGTAGCCTTAATTTGACAGGAGTTAAGAATGCTCAAACTAATCATCAAAGACGGCGAACAATACGACGAAGAGAACAACTTGTTTTCTCCGATCAATGTTGTTGAACTGGAGTTAGAGCATTCTTTGCTGGCAATGTCAAAATGGGAGTCGAAATACAAGAAACCGTTTCTTTCTTCTAACAAGAAGGACACCAAAACTCCTGAAGAGATGATCGGTTACCTCAAGGCCATGGTGGTAACACCAAATGTGGACCTCGACGTTCTGTACATGTGTTCGCAGGAAAACATTGACGAGATTCAAGAGTATATTGATTCTCCTCAATCTGCGACAACCTTCGGGAACATGCCAGAACGTCGAGGTCCCGGCGAGGTTATTACGTCAGAGCTTATTTACTATTGGATGGTGGCGTTTAGCATTCCTTTCGAATGCGAAAGTTGGCATCTCAATCGTCTGTTTGCTTTGATTCGAATTTGCAACATCAAGAACAGCAAGCCCACAAAGATGTCTCGTGGTGAAATTGCCAGGAGAAACCGAGATTTGAACGAACAGCGTAAGAAAGAACTAGGAACAACTGGCTGAGAGGAGGGTCATGGCTACCATTACTTGGGATGATATCGGAGAACGAGTTTTTGAGAGTGGAATTGACAAAGGCGTCTTGTACCTTCCTAACGGTCTAGCAGTAGCATGGAATGGTTTGACTAACATTGTTGAAGAGTCAGACAAAGAAGCTCAGCCAGTTTACTTCGATGGTATGAAAACCAATGACATTGTGGTTCTTGGTGACTTTGCAGCGACCATGTCTGCGATGACATACCCTGATGAGTTTCTTCCTCTTGAAGGATACGCGACCCCGAGAAACGGCGTGTACATTGGCGATCAGCCGCTCAAGACTTTCGCGCTTTGCTACAGAACTCTCATAGGAAACGATGTCGAAGGAGAACGGGCGGGCTACAAGCTTCACATCATCTACAATCTTGTGGCAATTCCTAGCGGCAAATCCTATGGAACATTGTCGGCTGATCCAACCACTACAGTTTTTGAATGGAGCATTACTGCCGTTCCAGAAGAGGCTGAATACTATCGCCCAACAGCACAGATCATTGTGGACTCTCGCACACTTGATCCTGATATTCTGGAAGCATTGGAAGACATGCTGTATGGATCTGATACAGAGGCTCCAATCCTTCTCCCGATGCCAGAACTGATCGCGTTTCTTACCGATTGGTATCGCATCCGGATCATTGATCATGGCGATGGTACGTTCTCTGCTATTTCCAACATCGACGGACTTATCGTGTTTGGCGCGGATCCGATCATGGATCTTGTTACGATCAACGAAGCCACCACAAACCCGGTTGTCATCGTTGGAGACAGCTACGAACTGTCCGATACGTTCCAGGTTGGTGAGCTTACTGACATCATATTTGTCGACAATGGCGATGGAACTTGGACAGCGACTACAGACGACGCGTCTCTCTTCACTGAAACTGTCGATGGAGTATTCGAGATCAGGGAAGCGAATCCGTCCTACATCAACCCGTACACTTGGCGTGTCACATACGCATAAGGAGGAAACATGGTTTCAATTACTGGCTTCAATGCGGCACGTTCCCAAGAGATCGAAGATGCAAGTATCATTGGTGGAACTGTCGTAGGTGGAGATCTAATTCTAACTCGTCATGATGGTGGTGAGGTAAACGCTGGTGATATTCGTGGCGGTGAACAGATTCCACACAGTAACATCGTTCAAGTAACCAGTACCGGAAGCACTACCTCTTCAACCTTCAGCAACTTTGCTTCTTCTCTTGCCGTGGCAAGCTTTGTGAAGTATAGGGATGATACAAAACTTCATGTTGAATTTACTGGAGGAATCTATACTCCAGATACATTCACTCAATATGAAGTCGCCATTTACATTGACAGCGTTAACCGAATTGTGGTAAATGACTTCGGTGCCAGTGGCGGCAAAGCAGGAATGATGCAAATCACTGGACTGGCTGCCGGTACTTACACGTGCACTGCCAGGAAACGTCGAGTCACTGGCTCAGGCACTGTTTATGAAGCACATGCTGGTGGAAAGAGTAGTCTGAAGATCACAGAAACCTTCTAGCTTTGGGGGCTGCATGATTAGCATCTCAACCAAAGGCGACGGAAACGTCACTAGAAAGTTTCTTGAGCGTCTTAAGAAGCAGGATATGTTCACGCAACTTGATACGTATGGTCGCGAAGGTGTTCAGATTCTTAGGTCAGCTACTCCAGTTGAGTCTCGTTTGACCGCTGATTCATGGGAATACCGAGTCATCAGAAGTCACAGATGGCCTGGAATTGAGTGGTACAACACGAACCCTGCGGGCAATTCAGATGTTTCTGTGGCTGTCCTTATCCAGTACGGACATGCTACTGGTGGCGGGGGTTATGTTCACGGTAGGGATTACATCAATCCTGCTATGCGTCCTTTCTTTGACAGAGTTTCCGACGAGGTTTGGAAGAAGGTGAAATCATGAGTGTTGACGATCGCATTGTCGCAATGAAATTTGATAATGAGTCGTTCGAGCGAAAGCTCAGCGAAACGATCAGGAGTCTAGATAAGCTCCGAGCCAGTCTTGATTTCTCCAGGGCCAAGAGTAATCTCGCGGATCTCAGTAGTGCTGGCAGGAAATTCAACATGGAGGGCATGGGCCACTCCATTGATGGAATCAGTAACAAGTTCCTTGCCATGGCTACCATTGGCATCACTGCTCTGTCTAATCTGACGAACAGGGCAGTCGACGCCGGCATCTCTATGGCTAAAGCGTTCACAATTGGTCCGATCATTGATGGTTTCAAAGAGATGGAAACCAACATGAACTCCATCCAGACCATCTTGGCGAACACTGCTTCAAAGGGAACAACTCTGGATGACGTCAATGCTGCACTTCAGTTGCTGAACGAGTATTCTGACAAAACGATCTACAACTTCGGTCAGATGGCAAAGAACATCGGAGCCTTCACGGCTGCTGGTGTTGATCTTGATACTTCAGTGGACTCTATCAAGGGTATTGCTAACCTTTCGGCTCTTTCAGGTGCTAGTGCTGAAGATGCATCTCGTGCTATGTACCAGCTTTCTCAGGCAATCTCGTCCGGAACTCTTCGTCTTATGGACTGGAGATCTGTCGAGAACGCTAACATTGGTGGCGAGATCTTCAAGAACCAGTTGCTTCAAACGGCCTCTGCTCTTGGAACCATCACCGAGATCCCCTTTGACATGACTGTCAAGGAATGGGAGAAGGCTAACGGTTCGTTCCGTGAATCTCTTGAGAAGGGGTGGATCACCTCAGAGGTGCTCACCACGGCGCTAGGAACCTTCACCGGTGACCTTACTGACGCAGAACTTGCCGCCAAGGGGTTCACCGACGCACAGATTGCCAACATTCAGAAGCTGGCTAAGATCGCAGTGGCCTCTGCCACTGAAGTAAAGACCTTTAGCCAGCTAATTGGCACAGTCAAAGAGTCCATTGCGACCGGCTTTGCCGACTCGTTCAAGATCGTCCTTGGTGGATTCAACGAGGCAAAGGCTCTCTTCACTGAGATCAACAATGCGATTGGGAGTGTCGTTAGCAGATCTGCAGACTACCGAAACAACCTGCTCGCTGCGTGGAAGTTCTTCGGTGGAAGAGACAAAGCTATCCAAGCGTTCAAGGACGCCCTTGCCGGAATTGGCACGATCCTCAAACCGATCCGAGAAGCCTTCCGAGAGATCTTCCCAAGGAAGACCGCGGTTGATCTTCTTCGGTTTACTGACTCATTTGCAAACTTCGCCAAGAACCTCAAAATAGGAGCGTTTACAGCAGATAAGGTCAAGAAGGTTTTCAAGGGATTCTTCTCCGTTCTTGAAATCGGCTTCGAAATCTTTAAGGGTATTGGCTCGCTAATCAGAACTGTCACTTTTGCAATTCTTGGGGCAAGCCACGGTCTCTTTGACTTCGCTTCGGCCTCAAGTGGGTCTCTGGAAAAGCTCAACGAAGCACTCGTTGCTGGTGGAGGGATCAAGGATTTCTTTGACCGCATTGGTGACACCATCAAGAAGGCCATCGAGCCTCTTCATGATTTCATTCATGCAGTGGTTGACTTCTTCGAAGCATTTGACGAGAAGAAATCTGACGCCGCTCAAAAGGGTATTGACAAGATCGGCGATAGGTTCAGTTTCGTTGGCGCAATTGTTGACAGACTTTCAGACATCTTTGGCCAGATCATGGAGATTCTGGACGTTGCTTGGGAAGCATTGAGCAGTTGGTTCGGTGAACTTGGCGAGAAGCTGGTTGACGAATTGGTTCCAGGAGACTTCGATAAGGCAGTTGACCTAGTCAACGTCGGTCTTCTCGGTGGCATTCTACTTATGCTCAAGCGGTTTGTCGATGGTGGTTTGAAGATCAATCTGGGTGGCGGTGTTCTTGAGAAAATCAACGGCACTCTCACCGGTCTGACCAAATCACTTCAGGCTCTGGAAGCCAATGTCAAAGCTAACGCTCTCCTCAAGATTGCCGCTGCTTTGGCTATTCTGACAGCATCTGTCGTCGTTCTGTCGTTGATTGATTCCGATAAGCTTGCGGCTGCGCTAACGGCGACTACTGCAGGCTTCGGTCAACTCATCGGTACGTTCACGATTCTAACCAAATTGTCTACTACCGCGTTCGCTATCAAGTTCGGTCTAGTTGCTGCAGGAATGCTTATTCTTGCGGCTGCTATTCTTGTGCTTAGCATCGCTGTTAAGCAGATGGCCAACCTTGAGATGATCGACATGGCCAAGGGTATTGGCGCTGTCGGCGCGTCGATGATCATTCTCGTAAAGGGGATGAACGCGCTAAGCGCTGACATGAGGGGCATGGTTCGAGCCGGAATTGGTATGATCGGCATTGCTTTGGCGCTTCTTATTCTTAGTCAAGCGGTTGAACAATTCGGCAAACTTGATTGGGAAGAGCTTGGAAAGGGCCTCGGTGGAATCGCCGTTGGTCTTGGCGCGCTCGTTCTTGCAATGAACAAGATGCCGGTCAAGGGAATGATTCAAGCTGGCGTCGGCATTGGCGCTATCGCTGTTGCGCTTCTTATTCTTAGTCAAGCGACTCAAGAATTTGCTGAAATGTCTTGGGAAGAGTTGGCTAAGGGACTAGGCGCAGTTGTCATTGCGCTTGCAGCCATTGTGCTTCTCACAAACACCATGCCTGCTGGAAGTTTGATTGCAGCAGGAGCCGGACTTGTTCTAGTTAGTCTTGCTTTGGTTGTGATGGCTAAAGCTGTTAAAATGCTGGCTGATCTGAAGCTTACTGACTTGCTAAAGGGCATTGCCGGTATTGCTGCGTTGCTTATCATTCTTGGCGTTGCTGCATATGCCATGGAGGGTGCTGGCCCTGGGGCTGGTGCTATCGTCATCATGGCTGGAGCGCTTTATATTCTGACTGGTGTACTTGAGCGACTGGGTAAGATTCCTATCACTCAACTCATTACCGGTCTGGTTGCCATCGCGGCAGTCCTAACCGTGCTTGGTCTTGCGGCGCTTATCATGCAGCCGATCATTCCATCACTGCTTGGACTTGGTGTAGCTATGGCGGCTGTGGGCGCAGGCTTCGCTTTGTTCGGTGCTGCGGTATATTTGGTGGCAAAGGGATTGGAGCTATTGGCTCGATCTGGCAAGAAGGGTATTGACGCGGTCATTGCCATCGGCAAGAAACTCGTAGCTGCCATTCCTGCTCTTATCGGGGCGATCATTGCTTCCGTCATCAACTCTGTAACGGAGATTGTGGAAGCTTTGCCGCTTCTGGTCAAGGCGTTGAAGGTGCTCATCGGTCATATTCTTGACACCTTTACTGAATTGGCTCCAAAGTTTGCTGACACCATCGGCGCGATCATGCAGGCCACATTCGAAATCATCGGTGGACTTGTTCCTCAGTTGATTGAGCTTGGCTTCACGATTCTGGACGCTTTGCTTACTGGTATTCGAGAGAACATCGGTAAGTTGACAGATACTGCTACAGACATCATGATAAACTTTGCTAGGGCCCTTCAGAAGAAGGCTCCGCTTCTGGTGGACGCGGCAGTTGATCTGATCTTGACTTTCCTCAAGGCAATCGCTGGTCGTGCAGCGGATATTGCTGCTTCTGGCCTCCTGGTGTTGACTACCTTCCTTAAGGGGATGGCTGACAACATTGGAAATGTCATTGACACAGTAACGATGATCATCATCAGTTTCGTTCAAGGAATCGCTGACAACCTGCTTCTTATCGTTGACGCTGGTTACCAGATTCTAATCAATCTGCTTCTCGGTATCACAGAGAACATTCTGGATGTTGCTGCAGCGGTTACTGACGTCATCACCAGTTTCATCACAGCCATTGGAGACAATGCTTTGGCGATCATTGGTGCTGGCGCGAGCATGTTGGCTTCGCTTCTGTATGGTATCGCAGCCACAATTCAAACCGTGGCAGATGCTGTTGGCACAATTGTGACCACCTTCATCACAGCGGTTGCTGATAACGCTCAGGACATCATCGACGCTGGTGTTGCGGCTCTAGTTAGCTTTATCACTGGTCTTGGTGAGAACTTGGAAGACGTTATCGATGCCGGTACTGAAGTGATCGTCAAGTTCATCGAAGGCCTCGGTGCGGCTGGAGAGCAAATTGTCAATGCTGCGTTCAGAACCCTTCTGAAATTCCTGAAGGCTCTAGACGAGGCTATTGTCAGGTACACACCCCAGCTTCAAGAGGTTGGAAAGAGCATTGCTGGTCATATTCTGGATGGTCTTACATTCGGACTCGCTGGCAAGGCTAGTGGTTTCTTGAGTGGTATCACGGATTTGGCGAAGGACGCCAAGAACGGATTCATGAAAGAAATCGACGCCCAATCGCCATCCAAAGACTTCTATAAGATTGCAGGTAGCATTGTAGATGGCTTGACGCTTCGTATGGACAAGGATACGTCTGTTGAGGACGCTTCTGCAGGTCTTGCTAGTCGTGCTATCGTAGGCTTCACGAAAACTCTGGGTGGTTTCCCTAGTATTCTTGAGGGTATAGACCTAGATGCAAGCCCCGTGATCACGCCAGTATTGGACCTCACAAGAGTTCAGCAAGAAGCGAAGGGTCTTAACGGACTCTTTGGTAGTAGAGCCATCGCGCCTGTTGTTTCTATCAATGGCGCTCGTACGATTTCGGCTACGGCAGAGGTTCCAGGATCTACTGATCCAGGTGCTCAGGTTATTGAACAGAACAACCACTTTGAGCAAAACAACTACTCGCCCGAAGCGTTGTCTACGAACGATATTTATAGGAACACTAAGAGCCAAATCGCATTGGCAAAGGAGGAACTCCAAATCGCATGAGAGTAACCAGCGTAGAAATCCATCAAGTGGATTCCTCCGGAGAACCATTGGGCGGGACGTCTAGTGTAGCTGTTCTGAGCTTCCGGGATCCCCAACGGCTAAACCCGTATAACATTAAAGCACTTCTCGGCCTTGATGTGGACGAGATCGTGCCTCGATTCTACGGGATCGCCGGAAAATCAGCAGCTAAGAACTATAGTCTGTCAATGGAACAGCGTATTATTGTCGCTCGTATCCAATTGAACCCCAACTTCTCCAACAACGAATCATATTCTGACCTGCGAGACAATCTATACAAGTTCATTGCCTCGTCTAGGTCAGGATTGGTTCAACTGCGATTCAAGGATGCAAACGTAACTACCGCTGTTATTTCTGGTACTATCAGTAAGTTCGAGGCTGCATTGGCTTCGAAAGAACCAGAAGTTCAGCTTACAATCAACTGTCTTGATCCTTGGTTGAAATCTCCTGAACGAGTCAACGTTGATGTTAGTGGCTTCGATCCAGCAGACACAACGATTGAAGACGAACTGTCTACTGCTCCTCATGGGTTCCGTTTCGAAATGTCCTTCAGTGGCGCGACGACACAGTTCTTCATGGAAGACACAGCCATTGGATGGATATTCGAAGTCACTCCTGTGGATGGGTTCTTGATCGGTGACGTTCTTCATTTCTCAAGTGAGCTTGGTAATCGATATTTGTACGTGTTCAGGGACGAAGCGCCTCTTTATCTTGCTGATTGTTTGAATCCTAATTCTGTTTGGCCAATCATATTTCCAGGCGAGAACAAGTACACGATCGACAACAGCGAATACATGACTTGGGAAAAGATCTCGTATTACTCCACTTACTGGGGAGTGTAACATGGATGTTTTCAAATTCAACAATCCAACACATCCAATGCTCATGGAGCAAGGCGAAATTGTCAATGGTCTAAGCAGCAAGATGTGGATTGAGCGATATTCTGAAGCCGGAGAGTTCACATTCTCTGCTCCAGTAAGTTCAAACATTCGTGAAACGCTTCCTATTGGAACGTTCGTGTCTCATATCAACACAAGAGACATAATGCGGGTCAAAGACCACGAGATCAATGAAGAAAAGAATCAAGAAGCAGAACTCATTGTCACCGGAGTAGGACTTGAGGTGGCGTTCGACAGCAGAATCGTTGGAGCCGAGAAAACGTTTCCAACGTCCACTGGCGTAACTGACTACGTGATGAGTTCAGCGTTTCTTGACGCCAACATCGTTACATTGATCAAGGATCATATTTACGCCAGTGAAGTGGTGGATGCAGACAACGCAATTCCTTATCTTGAAGTCATCTCAACCGTTTCCAGTCATGGCACGGCTGCAGCATTGTCTTTGAGGCAAACCGATCTATATTCTGCTGTCCTTGAGCTTCTCATCGATCAAGACCTTGGAATCAGGGCAGTTCGTCCTGGGCCATGGAACACCGCCTTGTCTAATCTCATCAATACGGCAATCGAGGTTCACCAAGGAGCAGATCGTACACAAACGGTCGTCTTCTCTAATGATAGTGGAGAAATCGAACGGGCGGATTATCTTTGGAGCGACAGAAAGGACAAGAACTGCGCGTTGATCACTGGTCGATGGGTTGAAACTACAGTTGAAGGAACTGAAGTTGGAATTGATCGGAAATGGATGACGGTTGATGCCTCAGACATTGATCAATCTCTTACTTCTGCGCCATCGGGTGGTACTTTGACTTCCATCGTCAACAAAATGAAGAAACGTGGAACTGCGGCACTTAGAGCTCAGAAGAACATCGCCCTCACCAAAGCTGAGATCGCTAAGAACTCAGTCAGGGCTCTATATCGCACGGATTACGAACTAGGAGATCTTATTTCGGTTGAGGGTAATTACAATGAAGATTCGATTCGGCGTGTTACTGAATACGTTGAGATCGAGGACAAAACCGGCCGAAGCGGATATCCTACGCTTTCAGAGCCCTAAACAAGGAGTTAACATGGTTCTTCCTCAGAAGTACTACGATTTCGTAAAGTGGTTTGTTGGCATTGTTCTTCCGGCAATCAGCGCTGCGGTGTTCTCTCTTCAAGAGACGTTCAACATCGACAACGCTGAGCAGATCATGGGTGTGTGTGCCGTTCTGGCCACCTTCCTTGGCGCAATCGCTGGAATCAGTTCCAGGAACTTCAACAGGAGCGACGCGGCCTACGATGGCTATGTTGTCGTAACGAATCCGGACGATGGCCCGAAGAACTTCAGCCTTGAGCTGAACAAGGAACCTGCAGATCTGGAAGCACAGACGAGTATTCGCATGAAGGTGGTTGAGGGACCTACTGGTCCTCCTGTAGACGACGTTGCGTGATTCGCAAACAATACATCGCGTATAATGAGACCTACAGAAAGGATTTCAATGCTGAAGTACTTCTTCAGACGGAACAGGAAAGAGCTCGACGACGAGATCGGCGCTGTTCTAGTAGAGATGGGACGACTGGGACCAACCCACGACGAGTACCCCGAACAGCTAGCATTGCTGGAACGACTCGAGGAGCTGAAGGCAAACAATCGCCAGAAGCCCATGAGCCGAGACACAATGCTGCTGGGAGGAGCCAACTTGCTCGCGGTGGTCGCGATCGCCTGGATCGAACGAACCAGCGTCATGACGTCGAAGGGATTCACCTTCATTCGACCGATGAAGACGCAGTAACCATCCACCTGTAGTAAAGGCTCAGAAGCCGTGTAAGATCGAAAGATGATTTTACATGGCTTCTGAGCTTTGCTCATCACAAATCGGTCATATTCTACAAGTCCTGGTTGTTTTTCGAAAAAAATGCCCCGGGGAAAAATTTAGGTCAAGCTTTTTGAAAAAACACCCCGCTAGATTGCCGTGTAATCGATTTGATGAAGCAAACTGATATAACGATCCCATATTTTAGGTGAAATCGATTAGAGAGCCTTCTAGGGGCCTATCCAGCGATTTAGGGGTATATTTGCCTTCCGCATTCGCATGATTTACACGTACTGTAATGAGAAGACCACAAAGGAGCAATCATGCATAAGTATGCCCGCCCTTCGTACGTTTCCGACTCGAAGACAACTTCGATCGCAAGAATCATCATCACGGTGATCCTGCTGATCGTGATCGTCCTTCCGATCGTGAAAGTCATGAAGGATACAGCAGATTCGCTGCACGACCAAACCGTGGAGCTCAACAACAACGGGACCCCATAACAGGGGTTTCGTTTTTTCTCGCAGGAATTACACGGCGTATAATGAGACCTACAACCAAGGAGACCCTAATGGGCAAGCTCATGAACGCACTGGAAGCTGTTGGCAAGGTCGCGTCCGCACTGGGGGAACGCAACATGGAGATCGACGAGATGACTCGCGAACTCATGAAGCGCTCCTACGGAGTGGACCCGATCGAAGCCCGCAAGATCGCCACTGTGCTCGTTGACCGCGCAGAAGTGACCTGGAAGTAAGATTCGAAAGGGGGTGCCGCAAGGCATTCCTTTTTTCTCTCGCACGTTCTACATCGATTGTAATGAGAACATCGACCCGAAAGGAACATAATGAACAAGAAGACTGTCATTGCCCTTCTGGTTGCCGCATTCGTTGCCGGCGACTTCGTCGCGATCCCTCGAGCCAACCGCTACTTCAAGAACAAGGTTCGGAAGCTGGAAGCAGACAACTGCATCCTGCAGATGAAGCTTGACGCTTGCTGTGAGGTGTTCGAGGCCGCAGACGCTGGCGCCGACATGGATGAGACACTTCAGAGGTTCAATGCTCAGCAAGAGTACATCGCCCTTGTCGAGCGAATGTGATCAAAAGGAGGGGCCTACATGGCCTCTCTTTTTCTCGCAGGAATTACACGTCCTATAATGAGGAGAGACGCGGTAGCCGTAATACGGACCGACTTATTAAAGTCGCTGCTCCTCCCCATTTTTTTTCGCATAAAATACATGGCGTATAATGAGACCTACGACCAAGGAGAAATCATGAACGCATTTGACAAGCTCAAGGCTCGTTGGAACGACGACCCCATCACGGTGCTCACAGTCGGAGCCCTGGTTGCCACAGCAGCAGCCAAGGTGATCGACACAGTGACCGCCGCACAGGGACGCCGTGCCTACGCCAAGCAAGTCAACTACCGAGTGAAGAACCGGAAGTAACGCTCGAAGAAGGAAGGACCACACAGGTCTTTCCTTTTTGCCAATCGCAAGATTTACATGCCCTGTAATGAGAAGAGGTGAGATACGAATGCGTAGGTGCAAGACCTACCCACCTGGTGCGGGAGCAAAACCGCTAAATAACAGTTTTCGTTAGGCTGTTAACCCAAGCTTCTCATTATATTTTTCAACCGAAAGGAACCTAATGGGATGTAACTGCAATCACGCATGCAACTGCAACAACTACGGTTGTTTGAGTTTTCTGGGTGATCTCTTCATGCTCGCAATCACAGGCGGGCTTTGGGCTATCTGGATTTTCTGCCGCGAGCTTCGGAGGCGTCGATAGACATATGGATATTTCCTCACTAATGGTTAACGGACGTAAGGGCATTACTAAGCATTCACCAGAGATCCTCACGGGCATGGGTGTTGCTGGCGTGTTCATTACGTCATATTTGGCGGGTAAGGCTTCGTATGAGATGGCAATGGTTGACGAAGCCACCCAATGGACGCCAACGCTAAAGGAACGAGTAAAAGAGCATTGGAAGCTTTATATTCCAGTGGTCTTGTCAGGTGGCGTGACCGTCGCATGCATCATTGGCGCTTCGAAGGCCAGTGGACGACGTACGGCCGCTGCTGTGACTGCATATTCTCTCACCGAGAAGGCGTTCTCCGAATACAAGGACAAGGTTGTCGAGCAGATCGGTGAGAACAAGGAACGCAAGGTTCGTGACGAAATTGCACAGGATCGCGTCGACAAGTCCTCGAACGAGGTTATATTTGTCGCGCACGGGAACGTGTTGTTCTGTGAGGCATACACGATGCGTTTCTTCCGGAGCGACATGGAGACAGTCAAGAAGGCTGAAGTCACGATCAATCAACGCATTTACCAAGACATGTACGTCATGTTGAGTGAGTTCTATGATCTCATCGGCCTTCCGCCTACGTCCGTCTCCGATTACCTAGGATGGGATTCGGGTAATCAAATGGAGCTTCGTTGGTCAACAACGATGACAGAAGGCATGGCAGCCGAGCCGGCTCTCATGTTCGATTACAACTACGTAAAGCCAATCGCATAAAATACATCTCATATAATGAGAGACCACTACAAGGAGATTAAATTGGAAATTGAACTTGAGCCGACATCCCCCTCCATCCGAGTGCAAGCTGGAAAGGTGCTCGTCGTCAGTATGACGGCGTTCATCACGACCAAGCTCGCCGAGGGTGTGTACGAGATGCTCGTCGCCAGGAGCAAGAAGACCACTGCCGATCCCGAGCAGTAAGTCCTCAAAGAGAGGGGCCGATCATGGCCTCTCTTTTTGCCTAACTAACCTAAGACAAGGATACAAATGATCAGCAAAACCCTCACGTTCAACGACTTCAATGACAATGAGGTCACGGACACCTTCTGGTTCCACATGACCAAGCCTGAGCTCGTGGACATGGAAGTGAAGTATAAGGACGGCTTCGAGTCGTTCATTAAAAAGATCATCAGGACTACTGACCGCCAGGAATTGATCAACTTGTTCAAGGAGATCATTGTCATGGCGTATGGAGTCAAGTCTGATGATGGGCTTCGATTCATCAAGAGTGAAGAGCTTGCTACTGAGTTCACTCAGACGGCTGCATATGAGTCTCTGTACATGGAGTTCATCACTCAGGAGAACGCGCTTGCCGAATTCATGGTTGGCATTATGCCCAAGGACATGCAGGGCGAAGCCACTCAGAAGATCAAGGACATGCCTGCAGAAGTTCTTTCCGCACCTAGCCCGCCTAAGCCCCCTGCGGCTTAGCACGAGAAGAGGATAATTATGAGCGATCCTACGGATTATCAAGGCAATAGTAAGAAGAGCAAGGAACCGACCCCAGACAAGAACATCGAGAAGGTTGTCAAGGGTCCGGTCGTCGTGCAGAAGCGAACGCTTGGTCAGAAGATCAAGGACACGTTTGTCGAAGCCGACATCAAGACGGTCATGAAGTACGTGGTGTCGGATGTTCTTCTTCCCGCTGCTCGTGGAATGATTGTGGAAGGGGCCAGCAAGGGCGTTGAGCGTCTCATCTATGGTGAGCGAGCTCAGCGAGGCCGGATGTTTGGGAACGGTCCACGTTCACAGTACAACAACCCGATCAATCGCGACTATCGCGACTTCCGTGACCCACGAACCAGCCCGCCAGGTCGAACTCGTGCACCACGACTTGCCCGAAACGAATTCATCTTGGCGTCTCGTGAAGAGGCGACGCTTGTCCTAGAGCGTATGAACGATGTTCTGGACATGTACAAAGTGGTTTCTGTGGCTGATCTGAATGACCTTGTTGGGTTTCCGACGAGCCATGTGGATCACAAGTGGGGTTGGGAGTTCCTTGGCGATGTTGAGGTTCGACCGATTCGTGAGGGGTTCTTGATCGATCTTCCTCCGGCAGAACCGATTGACTGATGAACCAATCCGATAAACGAGAGGCTTTGCTCAAACTTAAGTCTAGCCCGGGTTGGAAAGACAAGATCAAAAAGATGGATAGTAAAGAAGTTAGTGCTCTTTACAACCAGATGAACTTTGAAGGAAGGTTTGGTGAGAAATGAAGCTAATTCCATATTCTGTAACTCGTAGTGTGGCAACAACCGTGGTGAGGACCAAGAGGAATTCTCCTCATATTTTCTTCGCCGGTGGAGTCCTTGGCGTGTTCGCCAGCACGTTTCTTGCTTGCAAGGCGACTCTCAAGCTTGAAGAAACTGTAGACGAGATTAAGATCGATCTCGACAAGGTCAAGAGCATCAAGAATTCTGAGCAGACGAAGCTAGATCTTGATGTGGTTGAGCAGAACTACACTCGTGAGCTTGGCAAGGTGTATATTTCAAGTCTGATGAAGGTTGGTCGTCTGTACGGACCTTCGGTTATTCTTGGTGTTGCATCTGTCGGTGCTCTGACTGGTTCACATGTTCAACTTGCTCGACGTAACGCTGCGCTTACCGCAACGCTTGCTGCTGTCTCGAAGGCTTACGAAGATTATCGTGAGCGTGTTCGTGAGCAGATTGGTGATGAGCGTGAGCGCGATCTATATTTGGGCGTGACTGAAGAGGAATTCGAGGAGAACGGTAAGAAGAAGACGGTTAAGATCGTCGATGTGACCGGGCTTTCTCCATACGCTCGATTCTTTGATGATCAGTCCGTCGAGTGGAGGAAAGACGCAGAGTACAACCGCGTTTACCTCTCATGTCAGCAGCAATATTTCAATCAGAGGCTTCAGGCCCATGGGCATGTGTTTCTGAATGAGATCTATGACAACCTTGGGTTCGAGAGGACTAAGGAAGGTCAGATTGTTGGCTGGATTCGAAATGGTGATGGCGATGGGTTCATTGACTTCGGCATGTACGAAGACTACAACCGTCGGTTTGTCAACACCATTGAGCGTTGCATGATTCTTGATTTCAATGTTGATGGTCCAATTCTAGACAAAATCTAAGGAGGAGTAATGGACGAGCAAGCTAATGTAGTGGTCAAGTCCTCTTGGGGTGACCGTGGTCTCGTTGGCCTTGTAGCCTTCGGTGCCGGAGTCGGTGTCGGTTATATTCTGTGGCGTAGGCCCAAGCCGTATGTGCTTCATGCGGTTCCGGATCCTGTTGACATGGACATCCATCCTGAGGATCTTCAGCGTAGTCGGGAAGAAGCAACCGAAGAGCATCCTGCTTCTGCTCCTGAAATCTCAGTAGCTCCAATTGTCGAGCAACGAATCAAGGAAAGCATGACTAAGGTTCACGATCCAGAGGCTGAAGAGCCTGTTATCACTCACAATGTCTTCGCTGGAAACGACGAAGACTGGGATTACGAGGCTGAGGTCGCAAGCCGTACAAAGGATATTCCCTACGTCCTCCACAAGGACGAGTTTCATGACGACGAGAAGGACTACACTCAGACAACGCTGACTTATTACGCTGGCGACAACATCATGACTGATCAGGATGACACTCCGATCTATAACTTCGGTCATGTGGTTGGTCCTCTGAAGTTTGGTCATGGCTCAGGGGATCCTAACGTGTTCTTTGTGCGAAACGACAAGCGTCATGAGGAATGGGAAATCGTCAAGCACACAGGAACATATTCCGAGGAGATCCTCGGTCTTGAAATTGAAGAGAATGCTCGCGCTGGTGACATCAAGCATTCCAATCAGCGCAAGTTTAGGGACAGTGATTAATCATGGAAGAGCCCATTGAAGAATCATATTTCAATTGGCTCTGCGCAAAAGTACTTCAACCGTATAATGCAAACCATCGAGAACTTCTGAAGATCCTGTATCAAACGGAGTTTGTATGGACGATTCCGGGAGATAGGAATCGAGCTGAAGACGGCGTTGAACTACGAGAAGAATTCTTGAAAGCAACGTTTATACGGGATGAGCCAATGTGGCACGCATATCCTTGTTGCATCTTGGAGATGTTCATTGCTTTTTCTAACAGAGCATCTTTCCAAACAGATACTGAGCCTCAAGTTTGGTTTTGGGTGATCATGGACAATCTAGGTCTGGATGAGTTCAGACGTGTGACTGGTCGCGACAGAGCCAAAATTGAGGACATTCTATACAACTTTGTATGGAGAACATATTCATCGGATGGTTACGGTGGTATGTTTCCTTTGCGCAATCCATCAAGAGATCAAAGAGAGGTGGAAGTCTGGTACCAATTCTGTGATTACCTAGAAGATCGGGGCCTACTATATGCGTAGAAAGGCAGGCTGTGGATTTCTATAAACCAATCATTACTCAAAAGAAAGACGGCACCCTGCAGATAAGGCCTGATTGGATTGTTGGACGATCTAAGGATCTGATGACTCGTGGCGGTTCGTTCTATGCGATTTGGGACGAAGAAGCACAACTGTGGTCAACAGAGATCTATGACGTTCAGCGTTTGGTAGACGCGGAATTGGCGAAGTATGCAGCCGAGCAAGAACAGAAGACAAAGCAAGTATATTCCGTTCTTACCATGGAGTCCAATGGAACGAAGTTGTGGGACGAGTTCCAAAGATTCATTCGAAACAGCGGAAACAACTCTCGTCCTCTGGATGAGAAGCTTATATTCGCCAATACTGAGGTCAAAAAGGAGGATTATGCAAGCAAGAGGCTTTCTTATTCGTTGCATGAAGGTTCTTATGCTGCTTGGGATACCCTTGTCGGCACTCTATATAGTGATGAAGAAAGAGCTAAGATTGAGTGGGCTATTGGAGCAGTTGTCTCCGGTGACTCGAAGTTCATCCAAAAGTTCCTGGTTTTCTACGGACCGCCAGGGAGTGGAAAGTCCACAATCCTTCACATCATCGATCGACTCTTCCGAGGATACACAGCAGTCTTCGATGCACGTGAGCTCACAGGAAACAACTCTTTCGCCACTGCGGCGTTCAAGGCGAACCCGCTAGTCGCGATTCAGCATGATGGTGATCTGTCCAGGATCTACGACAACACAAAACTAAATTCCATTGTCGCCCACGAGATCCTGCCTGTGAATGAGAAGTATCAACGAGTGGTAGAGATGCGATCCAATGCGTTCTTGTTCATGGGCACGAACATGCCTGTCAAGATCTCAGATGCAAAAGCTGGAATCATTCGACGTCTCATCGACGTTATTCCAACGCAGATGACGATTGAGAATGGGCATTACCATCGTCTCATGGACCAGACTGAAAACGAATTGGGCGCGATCGCTCAGCATTGCCTTGACCGGTACAAGGTCATGGGCAAGAACTACTACAGCAACTACCGTCCCAAAGAGATGATGCTTCAGACGGACGTGTTCTACAACTTCGTTGAGTCATGCTTTGACATATTCAAGCAAGAAGATGGCGTGACTTTGAAGAGGGCTTGGGAACTCTACAAGCAATTCTGTGGGGATACAGGCATCGAGAAGATGCTTCCACAGTACAAGCTTCGTGAGGAACTCAAGAACTACTTCTATATCTTCGAGGAGCGAGCACGAATTGATGGGCAAAATGTGCGTAGCTATTACAGTGGCTTCAAGCAACTTGAGGCGCTACAACCACAGACTGAGCTTCCGATAAAGACAGAAGGCATCTATGAGATTGTGCTCGAAGAGCAACCTTCTATATTTGACGAACTCAATCCTGGATGGCCAGCGCAGTATCATCATGCAGACGAAAATCGTCCAGCTAACAAGTGGGTAAACGTCAAGACAACGCTTGCTGATATCGATACTTCGAAGCTTCATTACGTGAAAATTCCAGAGAATCACATCATCATTGACTTTGATTTGACGGACGAGAATGGCGACAAGAGTCTGGAGATTAATCTTGAGAAAGCATCCAAATGGCCAGCCACTTATGCAGAAGTTTCTAGAAGCGGACAAGGACTACATCTCCACTATAATTACACCGGAGATGTTCGAGAACTTGCTCAAATCTATGACGTGGGAATTGAGGTCAAGACACTTCTTGGAGACTCATCCCTTAGGCGAAAGCTGACTAAGTGCAACAACATGAACATTACTCCGCTTGACGGAGGATTGCCGAAGAAGGAGAAGCCACTGATCAACACAAAGAGTATCAAGACGGAAAAGGGGCTTCGTGACCTTATCGCTAAGAATCTCCGTAAAGAAATCCACCCAGGTACTAAATCGTCTGTCGATTTTATTCATCACATCTTGGCTGAAGCTTATGAAGATGGTGTGGCTTACGATCTTTCGGATATGCGTGGCGATATTCTTACATTTGCGGCAAGAAGTACGCACCAGTCGGCACAAGCCATAAAGACAGTTCAGGACATGCAGTTCGTTGGGAAGAACCAGATGCCAGAGATTCCAGAGGATACTGAATCGCCTCTGGTGTTCTTCGACGTTGAGGTATATCCCAACCTGTTCGTCGTGTGTTGGAACGCTGAAGGATCTGACACTGTCGTTCGAATGATCAACCCAAGTCCACAGGAGATCGAAGCACTGTTCTCCATGAAGCTTGTGGGGTTCAACAACCGTCGGTTCGACAATCATATTCTGTACGCTCGTTACTTGGGCTATTCTCTTTTGGAGCTGTACAAGTTGTCTCAGAAGATCATCAACGGCGACAAGAGTCGCGACGTGTTGTTCGGTGAGGCATACAACATCTCTTACGCTGACGTCTATGACTTCAGTTCTAAGAAACAGGGCCTCAAGAAGTTTATGATCGAGCTCAAGATCATTCACATGGAGTTGGATATTCCGTGGGATGAGCCGGTGGACGAAGGTTTGTGGGACAAGATCGTCGAATACTGTGTGAACGACGTGTTGGGCACGAAGGCAACGTTCCATTACAGGAAGCAGGACTTTGTCGCGAGGCAGATCCTTGCTGATCTTTCTGGGTTGAGTGTCAACCACACGACGCAAGCACATACTGCCAAGATCATATTTGGCGAAGACAAGAACCCACAACGTTCGTTTGTGTACACAGACTTGAGCGAGAAATTCCCAGGTTATAGCTTCGAAGGAAAGGAGAGCATTTATCGTGGAGAAGTCACCGGTGAAGGTGGATATGTATATTCCGAACCTGGTGTCTATGAGAACGTCGCCCTTCTGGACGTGGCGTCCATGCATCCGACGAGTATCGAAATCCTCAATCTCTTCGGTGTGGAATACACACAGAAGTTCAGTGAACTCAAAGAAGCTCGTATGGCAATCAAGCATAAGAACTACGAGAAAGCCCGGACTCTCCTTGACGGTAAGCTCGAACAGTTTCTTACAGACGATTCGCACGCTGAAGATCTGGCCTATGCTCTTAAGATCGTCATCAACATTGTCTACGGACTCACTAGTGCAAGATTTCCCAACGCATTCAGAGATATCCGTAACAAGGACAACATTGTAGCCAAGCGTGGTGCGTTGTTCATGATCGATCTCAAGCACGCAGTTCAAGAGGAAGGATACCAAGTTGTCCACATCAAAACAGACTCTATCAAGATCCCAGATTCAACGAGTGAGATCATCGATTTCGTTATCGAATTTGGCAAGAAGTATGGTTACGACTTCGATCATGAATGCACCTACGACAAGTTCGCTTTGGTCAATGACGCAGTTTACATTGCCCGAAGTGAAGAAAAATGGACTGCAGTAGGCGCTCAGTTCCAGCATCCGTATGTGTTCAAGAAGCTGTTCTCTAAGCAGTCTGTCGAGTTCTCAGACTTCTGTGAGACTAAGAACGTCACCAAGGGCACCATGTACCTTGACTTCACTGATGATGAAGACGCGACTAGCAAGGACATGGTTCACGTTGGACGTACTGGAAGCTTTGTTCCAGTAACAGAAGGCGGAGCAACCCTTTGGCGAATCATTGACGATAATAAGTATCACGTTTCTGGCACCAAGGGATACAAGTGGATTGACAGAACCGTTGCAGCAAATCGTCAGAGCATTGACGAATTGAAGATCGACTCTTCATATTTTGAGGAGTTGAAGGCTAAGGCAATCGAAGCAATTGTACAGTTTGATGAAGTTGAATCATTCGAGCAATTTATTTCCTAGGAGGAAAAAGTGGGAGAATACCAAGAGTACCAAGTCGCGGAAGGACTCGTGGCTACGAAGTATGTCATCGGCAATGAGACAGTTGACGGCCATGATCATGTTTTCTACTTGAGGGACCATCTCCCTATTGCTACGACGGTCAGCTTCGTCAACAGCCGAGGACATGCTCATTCTATTGAGAAAGGACCGGGTAACACCGTCGTATGTGCAGAGGCTGAAGGGCATGTCCATGATAATCTGGTCGTCGAAGAAGAAGGCGACTACGAAATTCGCACACTATATTCTGAGGAGGAATAATGGCAATGGACGAGGACTTGAGACGGATTTTGAATGAGGCCGGAAGACCTACTATGGGAAGAGCAATTCTTAATTCGCCTGTCGTTTTGACGAATGATGAAGCTCGGTCTCTGTTTCCTGTAGCCGATGACTTGACTGGGTACGATTATTTGAATACACCCATGACTCAACTCATTAAGCACCCGGACTTCAGTCCACAAGCAATGCGAGCAGTAGCGACGATGTCAACTATGACGTCAGATCAACTTAAGAAGATTAACTTCAGAGGAGAAAACTAATGCCTGATGACGCAAAGACTTTCCAGATCGAGGATGTTCAGATCATCTTCCGAAATTTCGCAGGAGAGAAAAGCACGTTCAACCAGAATGGCGATCGCACTTTCGCAGTGGTTCTGGATGAGAAGCTCGCTAAGACGATGGCCGATGACGGCTGGAACGTGAAGCTGCTTGAGTCTCGTGAGGAGGGTGAGCCCGGCACGCCGTATATTCAGGTGACCGTCGGATACAAGAACCGACCCCCCTACATCGTCTTGATCTCTGGTGACGACAACCGCACACATCTCACGGAAGATATTGTCGGGATGCTTGACGGAATCGACATCAAGACCGCTGATCTCATCTGTCGTGGATACGACTGGGACGTCAATGGCAAGAAGGGCACCAAGGCATATCTCAAGACGTTGTTCGTGACCCTTGAGGAAGATGACCTGATGCGTAAGTACGGCGTTGGAGCTGATGGCTGATGGCTAAGTACGGTATCGTCGAGCTATTCAAGGGTGAGAACGCTAAGTGGTATTTCCATAAGAAGTCCCGCAACGGAAAGATCACTGAGCCCTCACAAGGATACAAGTGGAAGAGCTCTGCTGTTAGGGCCGCCAAGCGCGATATTCCTGGGGTACCAATCTTTGAGGTGAAGTAATGGGCCGTAATGTATTGGAGGAGTTTGGGACAAGCATCTCAGATATTGCCAGCCCAGACGCGCCCACCATCACAAACGAAGACGGAGGCTCACAGTCCGATATTCCCGTTCGCTTCGACCTGATCGATGCTGGCGCCATGTTCGAGATGGCCAAGGTTCTTGATGCCGGAGCGAAGAAATACGGGGAAGAAAACTGGCGTCTCATTCCGGTCAAAGACCACTTGAATCATCTACTGATGCATACGTTTGCGTATTTGAAAGGCGATATCACAGACGAGCATCTAAGTCATATTCTCTGCCGAGCCACATTCGCGCTCGGTGTATCACTTGAGGAGAGCTAGTGGAGTTTGTACTTGGAGCAGGAGTGCTCTTGATCGGTGTGCTTCTAGGAGCAGCTATCACGAGTGCCAGTTACACAAAGATCTTTAAGAATGCAGGAGAGGAGGACTAATAATGCCTGCACGATTTACTGCAGTCAAGAACGCGTTTCCGTTTGTTCTTGGTGCTGCTACGTTCGCGGCTGGCGTCATCGTTGGCGCTTCGCTTGTGAATCTCAACACCGACAAGAAGTAAGACACATACCCGACCTAAGGATTACATTTAAAATGGATATGACCACGTTTGTTCGCAAGCCGTTCAAGGTTGAGGCTGTCGAGATCACCGAGGAGAACATTGAAGAGATTGCTGAGTTCGTCGGCACTCTGCAGACTAAGGAAGACGGCTCCCCTTACATTCGGGTGGATCGCCGACTGGTTCCCAACGTCTTCAAGGTTTTCCCCGGTTTCTGGATGACCAAGATGGGTGACAACATTCGCTGCTACTCCAAGAAGATCTTCGAGGAGCAGTTCGTGAAGAACGCGCCTGATATCGAGGAGTGGGTCGACTTCATGGATCGTCAGACGGCACAGCCTGAGACGCGTGTCGGTGAATACGGGCGCATCGAGGAGGTCCCTCAGCCAGAGGAGTCTGTTCTTGCCTCAGAAGGCCCACAGGGTGAGGATGCTGAGGCTGTAGCCCAGTAATCGCAGGAATTACATGTCCTATAATGAGAAGGATACCATTTGAGTATCATGCTACCCCAAGCACTTCTCATTAGTTTTTTGGTGATGCTATGACAAGGGGCTTAGCCGTTTAGTCATACAGTCTGTGGAAGATCAGATCTTGGTCTTCTTGCTACGTCAGACCATCACCGTTTCAGGGTGTCTAGAGCCGTTGGATCTGAATGCGCAGAGCGCGAACGTGCCTACGAAAATAGCTACAGTCCGTGGGGATCCCAACCAGTGGCAACGAGAGGGATTGAAGTCGGACGCACCCTGGTAACCTCCCATCCATTAATCGAAAGGAAAGTTCATGGCTGGTTTTGTTCAAATGCCTGCGGGCGGTGTTTATCAGTTCCACATTGATACACCGAACGTGGCCGAGAGAATTCGAGACGCAGGAGAAAACAGACGAGTTCTTTCGCTTCAGCTTGACGGCGATGAGCTCGACGCTGCTCTCTGGGGAATCCAGAACTTCCAGAAGGGTCGCACTGAGGGACCGCTTCGAGCGATCAAGCACACAGACAACTGTTCATGCCGAATCACACGAGACTGCGCCCAGAACACCTTGGGGGCGAGGGTCTGGTGAGGAAACAAGAAAAGAAGTGGGGCTGGAATTCAGTTAGACACGAACAGATCTACTTGAAGACCAGGGGACACAGCGTCGATATTCATGTATACCCAGTCATGCAACAGCTATGGGATGCAGGAATCCAGACGTTCTTCTCGTGCCAGGGTGGCCCAGCTCGCCTTTACGGGAATCGGAAAGTCACTTCGGATCGAGCCATGGTCGTCGTCTTGAAGAAGGACAAGGACAAAGTGCTTAAGATCTTGAAGAAGCTGAACCCGAAGGCTGGGAAGTGGGAAAACCGCGATCGTCGCAATCGATGCGGGATTACCTTCGATGCTTCTCCAGAAGCACAGGCAGTACAAGTAATGGTGAAAGGCGAATAGAATTCCATCGACTGAAAGGAACGAATAATGCACAGCTCAGTCATCGAGGCGAAGGCCCACCGAGATCGTGAGAACGGTCGCCGTGAGCTCAACCTCAAGAAGCAGCGAGCTGGGAAGCTCATGCTCCTCCTGGGTTGCGACCCAGCGTTCACCCCGTCTCCGTACGGGAAGAAGCGCTCCATCCGACAGGAGGAGAGCCGACCGCAGCGGAAGCTGACCCGAGACATGGGCATCTTCTTTGCCTCGTGGGTGTTGTACTACAGGTAAGATCCGAAGTTAAGGGAGCCAGGTAACCGTGACTGGCGATAAAGGAGGAAGACGGATGGGCGCCTCCTGTTATTACATCACTTAATCAAAGGAGCAAGTTAATGAGTTTCTATATTGACGAAAACGACAATCTCAAGGCTTCGTCGGTGGTGAAGACCATCTTCGGCGTTCTTGTCGTTTTGGTTGGGATCTGGTTGATGTTCGCTCTTGTTGGTCCTCAGCTTCGTCTGTACAGGGTCAACACCGAGAAGCAGGCCATCATCACCGAAGCCAAGGCTCAGGCTGAGGCAGCTCAGTACACGGCGGAGAAGAACGTGGAGATCGCAGAAGCTGAGGCTGATGTTGATCGCGCTCGCGCTGCTGGTATTGCCGACTCGAACACCACAATTGCTCAGTCTCTGACGCCTGAGTATATCCAGTGGTATTTCATCGATCGGCTTGACAATGTCGATGGACAAATCATCTATGTCCCTGGCGAAGGTCTCATCCCGATCACCGAGGCTGGACGAGCTGTTCAGGAAGAGACAAAGAACGAGTAGTAACTCGTCTGAGCGAGTATAAACAGCGTTTAGGCTCAGAGCGGTAGTGGGAGATAAAGACGGAAAACGAAGGTGCCAGAGCCCCTGAAAAATGGGGACGGTAGCCGGAAACGGAATCGGCCGACAGTTAGCAAAAACGTCGGGTAGCCCACTACGTACTGGCTAAGGAAAAAGCCGAAAGACAGTATAGGACTCGACTTGGGGAACCTGAGCGAGACGTACGCCTATATTGTGGTAGCAAATAACCGCTTTCGTGACGATTAGCGCCTTATCGGCGTTATGGAGCAGAGACGGGTACGCTAACTTGGCGTACATGTGTCGAACGCGCACTGAAGAGTGCTTGCGGCGAAAGGGCGGGGAGAAGAGCTCAGTGGAGCAGCAGCACAAATGGTGGCTACAAATCTTCTCCTCAACTTCTCAATCTCGGTTCTACAGCGGAACTCTGTAGGAGTGTTAGGTGAAACCCTGGTAGGAAGAAGCGGACACAGCTCAGAGCCGTGGACGACAGGTGGAACCACTTAGCTTGAACTCGTATCGTCCCGATGGCGTGTGGCACTAGTCACATAAAGCGCACAGGGCTAAGCACGAGCGGGTCCCGGATATGCTTGCGGGACAATTTCTCGGTGGGGTGACGGCCCGTAACGCCGTGACTGAAATGAGGCGAAGTACCGACGAAAGCAAATACTCCGAAGGGAACCGTTATGAAAGGTGGTGACACGGTAGACTGAGTCCTTCCCGGATTAGGTCTTAAGACCACGCCCTGATGACGAGTTGAGGATAGTCGGGAAAGATAGCCAAAGCCACCATTTCTTGGGAGGAAGTAGGGTTAACAGTGCCCGGGTCCCTCCAGGGGTCACGCTCTGGCCTCCCACCTTTTGAATGGGGACAGTAACAGAATAGCCAATCCTCGCATCCCCTGTAAGGTTGGAGCTGTTATTGGTGGACCAGACAGGAAACACCTAACCCAGATTTTTAGTGGGGTCTCAGTTCACGCCACCCGTGACAGAGATGAGCGTCCTTCCCGCCCCCAGCGCGAGGACGTAAGAGGACGGGAGACCCGCCCCACTATATCTAGCAACTCAACCTAAGGAGACTTAATGAATCAAACTCTGCTTGGATATGTGTTCACCAACATAAAAGGCTTTACTTCTCTGTACGAAGAGGAGCCTGATCTTATTTCCCTGAGGCGACCTAACGGCACGAAGCTCTCAGCAAGCGTTGTTGGTCCAGCTTTTTGTCTAGTCAGTGGTTGGGATCTCAATGGATGCGTCTTGCGCGTCAACAAGAAGGACATGGCTACGGGGCCGCTTGAGATCATGCTTTGGATGGTTGAGTGCGCACCGAAGACACTGAAAGAGGTCATTCGTTTGTCCTTGGAATACGAACGACAGGAGCTTGCCGATGCCGGATGAACACGGGCTTGATTTCACAGCCGCTGTCGCGATCTTCGGCATTGTGGTAGGCGGCACACTCCTGATATACGCATTGTGGGCATACCGATACGCCAAGTCGCATGAGAAGACTTGATGCTTAGGTTTGTCATTTACATGGCTTCTCTTTTGTAATGGAAGAGGATTGTCCGTTATCTAAGGCGATTAGATCGGGCAATCATGACGATATTATGTGGCGGCTGTTTGACAACATGGCTGCTGGGCGAATCGTTAAACATAATAAGTCAGGTGGGAGCCGATACGATTCGACAATTGGGGAAGAGAAGAAATCATCAGTCCACTATTGGCTCATGTTCGAATGGATGAGTCGATTCTAATCAAAGGAGAATAATGCCAAAGAAGCGCTTTGTGTTGTTCGAGGACAACGAAGATGGAACGACCACCATGACTGCGTGCGTTGACGAGAGTGGTGAAGAGCACGTGTTTGTCGTGGGCATGAGCTTCGAAGATCTTTCTGAGTCGCTTGCTCCGGCAACGATGGACGACGCCCAGGCTTTGATGAACGAGAACGCGGTTTACATTCCACCGACTCCACCAATGGAGGGAGACTAATGAAGGAATTCGCAGCGGTGTACGATGAAGACGACGATGTCGCTTTTGTCATCGTGCGCCCCAAGCTGATGTCACCTGTGTTGAAGAACGACGCAACATGGAAAGTGTTCACCAGGATCGACAGCGAAGACAACGCAATCAAGATCGCAGACGCGCTTAACAAAGCGGAACCTTTTAACTAATCACCAAACAAAGGAAAGATACATGAGGAAAACACTGGCGGGTATCACCGTCGGAGGCATGGCGTTTGGCACCATCTGGATGGGTGTTGCCGCTCCCCATGACTTCAACGGTGGTGGCGACTGTGATAGCTACACTATCGTGCTTGACGGTACGTATGAAGCTCACACCATCCTTATCGATGGAGTCGCCCAGGCAGAAGTGAAGCTGACGTATGATATTCCCGATACGTCTGACAATGAGGAGCGCAGTTTCACTGTCAAGTGGGACAAGACTTCTAACGACATCATCAAGACTCACACTCTTGAGCGAGACACGAGTGATTGTGTTTCGAAGAAGGTCACCATCTGTCATGCCACGAACTCCAACACGAATCCGTATACGCATCCCACTGTGGACGCTGACGCGGTCGATGGAGACACTGGTAACGACAACGGCAATGGAGATCACCAGACTCACACGGGTCCGGTTTGGAATCCTCTGCTGAAGGATCAGCAAATTTCCTGGGGGGATATCATTCCTCCGTTCTATGAGGATGGTAGCCCTGGTTACTGGCCCTCGAAGAACTGGGATACCGCTGGTCAGGCGCTCTACCGAGCCGGATGTCAGATCCCGAAGCCTGACGATCTTGTCGAATACACTGAGTGGGAAGACGGGGACTATGAGTGCCCGGATACCACGGTGGAACAGACTCGTAGCAAGACCACAACTACCTACAAGCTCGTCCAGGGTGAGTGGGTTGTTGACACCGTTACCACGGTTGAGGAGACTCGTACTCGCGATCTGACTCTTGAGGAGCAGCAGAGCGTTTGTGAGGAGCCTGAATCCAAGGTGGAGTACACCGAATGGGTTGATGGTGACTACGAGTGTGGTGACACGACTGTTGTTCAGACTCGAACCAAGACGGTGACGAACTACACGTTTGTTTCTGGCGAGGGTTGGGTTGCTGATGAGCCGATCGTGACTGAGGAAACTCAGACTCGTGATCTGACTGCTGAAGAGCAGGAAGAGGCTTGCCCCGTGATTACACCGTTCGCCTTTGGTGCTGCTCTTACAGAGTGCCAGTCTGGCGTTCCGTATATCGTGATCACCTTCCAGAACACTTACCCGCAGCTTGCTGGTCTGACCGGAACCCTCTTCATCGATACTCTCGCTGAGGAGCCGGTTTCAAACCAGCCTCTCGTTTACCAGCCCGGCACTACGGTTCAGGTTCTGTACCCTGGAGCCACGGTTGACGAGAACGGTGAGGTTACCGACCTTCCTGGTTGGAATCTCAACGATGACGGCTTCTGGGTTCGTGACCCATCGGATGAGTTCCTTCGCGACGGGCTTCTGTTGCGATACGAGCTCAACCCAACAGCTACGGCTGAGGTGACATACCCGCCTGAGTCTTCGCTGTGTTCAAGCCCGGAGAACCCGCCGGTTGATCCTCCTGTGGATCCGCCGGTCACTCCTCCGACCTCGCCGCCGGTGACGAAGACTTCGTTGCCTGTGACTGGATCGGAAACTGGTATGCTTGTCAGCCTTGGAGGCCTTCTCCTTGCTGCAGGCGCGGTCACTCTCTTCGTCAAGAAGCGGTTGATCTAGCAATTGGTTCGTAGAGGGGGGTCGGGCTTGTTTAACAACTTGCTCGGCCTCCCTCTGTATTGGCAGGCGAGAAAGGTAATAATCTTGGAGGGGCCTAATAGTAACCACTAAAAGAAAGAAGCCCTAAAATGAAGACACGAGTTAGAATTGGTGCAGGCTTGCTAGTACTAGCATTCCTGGCTTCGGCATGTGAGGCAGTCGACATGCAAGTTGGTCAGACGCAGTCTCGTACCAACGAAGCAACGGTGACGTTCACTCAGGTGGACGCGCATATCGTTGATGCATTCAGCAACGGTAAGCAGACAGAGCGATACAACTGCAAGGATGGTTTGGCCGCACCATTGCTTGTTAGCAACACACTTACGGTCGATTGTGTGGAAAATCCCGCAGGGAAAGTTCAGCCCACGGTTACGGATGTGCTTCTGGATAAGTTGGGAGCAGATCAAATTGCCATGCCGCCTGATGGTGACATGGAAGACATGAGCGCGCAGCCTATGACTGAGCTTCAGTCAGTGGTCTATTGCTCTGGTGGTAAAGGTTGGACAACCAACGATCTAGTTTTTCAGGATCGTAGGGGAAACAAGCCTGATTCCTCTTCGGATGCTCTGAATTGGAAGATCATCTACAACGTCAAGTGGTGTGTGAGAAGTGGCGTTGTGTCAACCGGACTGACTTTGACGGATACTGTGATCAATGGCCGTATGCGAGAGATCGCTGATCGGACATGGACGTATGATCCGCCAGGACTTCCTTCACGAACCTTCAGCGCTGACTACGACTTCATGTTTGGTTGGTGCCCATGGTGCACGGATATCGACGCTGATATCCGCGTTACCGTTCGAAATGATGGACGTTACAGCGTTTCGCTGTCACACAACGGAGACGGATTCTAATGGATCAGACTGAAGAAGAAAGCTTCTTTACCAGGAACCGAAGCCCCATTTGGATCCTCATCTTGCTCTCTGCCCTCTTCGCGGCTTGGCTGCTGCTGGGGTACTGGAGCTAGCAATTGGATCGCCCCTGTAACTCAATGGCAGAGTTGTGGCCTTTTAAGCCGACGGTTGTGGGTTCGAGTCCCACCAGGGGTACTGTAATGTTCATCTATTTAAGGAGACATGATGGAAACAGTAACTGAAATTGAAATCGTGTTCAACGAGTCGAGCCTCCATTGGCGGAGGGATTACGACTACAACAAGTACTTCTTGCTTGCCCAGCAGAACTACTTCAACAATTGTCTCGCAACGCGAGGGCATGTGTTCCTCAACGAGGTCTTTGACGCGCTGGGGATGAAGCGTACAACTCAGGGCGCGATCAGTGGATGGATCGGAAAGAGCTTCATCCATTTCGGAATTCAGAACAAGAGTGAGTCCGAGATGGTGATAACTCTGACCTTCAACATCGACGGGGTTATCTACGACAAGATTGAGGACTAATGATTGAAATCATCTCTCTTGTCGCGATCGAGTTGGATAAGAGGTTGACCAGATTAGAGGAGGAGACTTGTGGGGCCCGTACCACGTTGGTAGACAAGCCATGGAGCATTCCTGTAGTGTGCAATCGA
>Ga0190271_10000140_pt1 | contig 36822 bp, 28 predicted proteins | sample Popmic356T_FD_133747 | JGI IMG/M metagenome (GOLD analysis project Ga0190271, IMG submission 133747) | Populus adjacent soil microbial communities from riparian zone of Weber River, Utah, USA - 356 T | ecosystem: Environmental > Terrestrial > Soil > Riparian zone | place: USA: Utah | collected...
ACACCGATGGTCGGGATATTGAGCTTCTGATACATCCGAATCGCACGGCGGCTGTCGGCCAGCGACACCTGCTGCGGCGTGGTCACCACGATCGATCCAACAACCGGCACGGTCTGACTGAGGCTCAGGGCCACATCACCGGTTCCGGGTGGCATGTCGACGATCAGATAGTCCAGATCCTTCCATGCCACCTCGCGGAAGAACTGCTGCACCGCCCCGTGCAACATCGGCCCGCGCCAGATGATCGGCGCATCGTCGTTGGTCATGAAACCGATCGAGACGACCTGCACGCCGTACTTCTCCGCCGGCACGATCTTCTGCCCGTCGGTCGCGAGCTGCGCGCTCAGCCCGAGCATGATCGGCACGTTCGGTCCGTAGATGTCTCCGTCCAGAATTCCGACGCGACTGCCGCAGCGTGCAAGTGAGAGCGCGAGATTCACGGCGACCGTCGTCTTGCCGACGCCACCCTTTCCCGCTCCCACGGCGATGACGTTCTTCACGCCGGCGAGAGGCGGACGCCCTGTCTCAGGCGCGGAAGCCGAGCGCACGTTCGCCGACATCTTCACCTCAACGTCGGAGACGCCAGGAAGGGAACGAACCGCGGTGACAGCCTGGTCGCGTAGTTGATCCTTGACCGGACACGCGGGCGTGGTCAGTTCAATGGTGAACGAGACTCGCGAACCGGCAATCGCGACGTCCTTCACGAACCCGAGCGTCACAATGTCCTTGCGAATGTCGGGGTCAACGACGACACGAAGCGCGTGAAGGATCGAGTCCCGGTCCAGCGTGGCAGCCATATCCTTGTAATTTTACCGCGCGGGCTCGAAGAGACGCCTTCCTTCGTCGGTCAGGAGAATCCACAAGGCGTACGCGCCGAGTGCAGTACCGAACGGCAACACCAGCAGATTGACGAGTGCGAGCGCCAATGTAAGGACCCTGCCGAGTGGACGATGGCGCCTCAGCAGTGTGGCAGCCCACGCGTGTGTCCCACCCCAAAGCAGCGCAAATGCGCCAATTCCAGCGAAAACCAGCGTCGTCAGGCCTGCGGCAAACTCCACGGCGGTCCCAAGCGACTCGCGAAACTCCGCCCAGGCGCCGGCGGCGAGCAACAGCATGGACACGCCAACCAGCATCGCCAGACCACCCCAGAGTCCCACGAGAAGCCGCAGCAGTCGGACGTGCCGCTCCACAGCTAGCCGACGCGAACGTGCAGCTCGATGCGCGTCGGCGTGTGATGGCGTGGGATGACGGTGAAGTAGAAACGGTCACCGTCGATGACTCCGGCAGGGATCGTCACCTGAACGACATGGTGCATGAGGAGGGTGCCGGTACCGCTGCAACGCGAGCAGTGCTCGGCCCACGACTCACCCCGTCCGCCACACTGATAACAGGTGAGGCGCACCGGTACTTCAATCGGTGTCGTCACTCCGCGACGCGCCTCGCCTGGCGACACCAGGACGGCCGTCTGCCATCGCGGCGGTGGCTCGTCAACCAGGAACCCCCTGCGAATGCGATCGACGGCTAGTGCCACCGACGGAAAGTCGATGACCACTTCGTCGGCAAAGCAACTCCCGTCGACGCGAGTGTCGTCGGTCGGCACAAGCGCCACTGGTTCGCCGCCGAGAGGACGGAACGCATCTCCAGTCATCGGAGTGCTGGTACGATAGGTAGGGCCTGAGGAGAAGTCAATGCCCAGCAAAGACTGCCCGATGTGCGGCGAGCTGATGCACCTGCGTGAAAGTCAGATCACTGATCGTGTGCCGGGCACACCTCAGACGAAGACGGTTAAGGTCGTTGAATGGGTGTGCCCGGAATGCGATTACTTCGAAGACGCGGAAGCCGAGGACCTAGAAGGCGGGTAGTCGGCGCGTACCTCAGCGGGCGCCGAGCGTCAGCAACAACTCTCGTCGAACTGCTTCGTCGATCTCCTCGAAATTCAACGCGGTCTCACACTCGTCGCATTGCACCTCGAGCACGGCGGGACGCCCTTCCTCGGACACCTCGACTCTCGAATCTTCGAGATGCACGACGTGCATCTGCAACGTCTTCACAAGGAAGTTCTGGTCGTTCCCACAACTGGGACAGGTCAGCGCCACGCGGATATCCTCTTTCGTCGTCAATCTAATCTCTCCAACTCTCGATTTTATGGGAGCTATCCAGCATGCGCAATGCGGAATTGCACTCTTCGCTGATCTTAAGTGATTGCTCCCCGGATCCCGCATATTTCCGGTGCAGAACCGGGAACAAATCGTTCACACGGCGGAATCCGACGTATACACGAGCCGGCTTTCCACGGTGAGAGCCGGAAAGAGTGCCTCCGCCGCGGCGCGGTAGACCTCTGCCTGAGCCTGATGCTCGGGGCGCGGCCTGCCCGTCTTGAACTCCAGCACGGTCACCTTATCGTTGGACGCAATCAGGCAGTCAATAGTCCCTCTGACGATGCGCCCGTCGAAGAACATTGTGAACGGGACCTCATGATAGGGGCGTCCCAGGCGGTAGAGGTCTCGAACCTCGGGGCGCGATGAGATCTGCCGAAAGCTGGTCACGGCGCACTCAATAACGGCGGGCGGATCCTCAAGCTCGGCCAAAACCGCCGCATCCAGCATCGTTTGCGTCGACCGCCGGAGCTCCTCGTCGCTCGGCTCGGAGATGAACTCCTCTCGCTGCAGGAGTCGGTGAACCAGGATGCCGATCCATCGCCCCGACCGATCGCCATCCCCGCCTCGCGGCGTCTGTGCGTCAACATCGCCGGACAGCCCGGACACGCTCACCCGACGAATGGCGCGGTCGTCGAGCGGCGCGAAGTCGGTGTCGCCGGCTTCGTAGCGGCGGGGCGTCAGCCCCGACGTCGGCTCGGCGCCCTCTTCCAGGCGGGTCTGCCCTCGACTTGGCTCGGGCCCGGGAAGACCCGCCTCTACCTGTTGCTCCACACACACCCGCATCACGTGGGCCTGCGATGCACCGGTCCATGAAACATTCGTCACGCCGGCTGCCGCTTCCACGAACAAACCGTGCATCGATGGAGGCAGCACTTCCCCGAGACTCCCCCGGGTCGGCTGGAACCGCCCCTCCTTGACGACCGACCCGAGATACAGGCGATCTCGCGCGCGCGTGAGCGCGACGTAGAGCAGGCGCTTGGTCTCTTCGCGATCGCGCTCCGGCTCGTCTTCATCGGCTCGCGACTCGAAGTCGCCCACCGACACCGACACATCGTCGGCAGCCTCGCCCGCGATTCGAATCGAATCGCGCCAGTTCCCCGTGCCGCGAGACACGTTGACGACGAAGACCACCGGAAACTCGAGGCCCTTCGCCGCGTGCACCGTCATCAGGCTCACCGCGTTCGTCGCATCGATCACGGCGTTGGCCTCGTCGCCAACGGCCAGGTGATCGAGATGCGTCACGATCCGCTCCAGCGTGACGTACCCGCGGTTCTGAATCCGCCGAATGATTGCGCGAATCTTCTTCAGGTTCTCACGCGCCTGCGCCAGGCGGACACCTTTGAGCTCCATCGCGTACGCCGATTCCTCGATGATGCGATCGAGCAGTTCGGCCGGCGGCAACCAATCCGCCAGCGCGCGCCATCTCGCCACCGATGCGCGCGCCAGTCGAAGCACCTCTGCATCGTCGTCATCAAGCGTGACGGCGGGTGCCTCGGAGCCGAGAGCGTCAGCCAGGTGCGGCCCGAGCCTCCTGAGCCCCTCGTCCGAGATCCGGACGAATCGCGAGCGCAGCAACGCGGCGGCGCGAAGGTTCGAGGCCGGATCGGCGAGGTACGAGAGCATCGCGAGCATGTCTTTCACTTCATCGGCATCGAAGAAGCCCAGCCCCTTGTAGACGTATGCCGAGATCCCGCGCTCCTCGAGCGCGCGCTCGTACTCGCGATGACTCTCACGCGTGCGAAACAGAATCGCAATGTCGCCGGCTCGCACCGGACGATGAACACCGGTTTCGCGATCGCGGATCAGGACCTCTTCCCGAATCAGGCGCGCGATCTCTGCGGCGGTCGTGCGCGCACAGGACTCGAAGGAGTTACCGGCAAAGATGCCCAGCACGTCGGGCTGATGATCCTGGGCCTCATCGACCGGGAAGCGATCCTGTTCTTCGTACACGAATGCGTCGCGTCGCTCGGGAAGCTTGGCAACCGCGTCGCACAAGTCGTTGACGAACGACAGCAGCGGCGGCACAGAGCGAAAACTGCGTGAGATAGAGCGACGCACGTCACCGCCAGGTCTGAGCCGGCCCATGTGCTCGCTGGCTTCGCGGAACAGCGAGACGTCGGCGTCGCGGAATCCGTAGATCGACTGCTTTCTGTCGCCGACGATGAAGATGGATGGAGGCAAGGCGCCGGTGTGCGTAAGGCCTGCACCCTCACCCCATGTTTGCACGAGCAGCGACACCAGATCCCACTGTGCGCGGCTCGTGTCCTGAAACTCGTCAACGAGCACGTGGTGATAGCGCGACTCCAGCCGGAAGCGGCTCTGCGCGAACTCCTCCATCTGACGGAGCAGCTCGATCGTCTTCAGCAGCACGTCGGGAAAGTCGAGCAGCGCTCGAGCATCGAGCGTCCGCCGGTATTCCGCCTCGGCGATCCGGAACATCCGCCACACACCGCGCGACACCAGGACATTGAGATCGCGGCGCCACGCGCGATGTGCGTCGAGCATCGCCTGCCCGTTGCCAACGACGAACTCCTTGTGCGCCTGCCAGTCGGCGACGGACGCAAAGATGGCTTTCTTGAACTTCTGGGGCAGTTGCTTGCGAGGCTCACTGTCCTGCGTCAGGAAGTGCTCGCGAACACGGCGGAAGGACTCCTGGACGGCGGTTGGATCGATGTCGCTCCCACCGGTGCAATGGCGCTCGAGATCGCGGAGTTGCTGCAGGAGCAGCCTGAACGACGGATGCAGCGGACCGGTTTCGAGAAATCGATCGAGACCTCCGCGCATCGACTCGAACACCGCGAGAAGAGATGTGGCACCCCGTCGCGCCGCCTCGGCGACCGTGAGGTCGCGAGGCCCGGAGGACAGATACCGGCCCAGGATGCTTGGCGCCACGATCCGGCGATTGAGCAACGCCGCCAGCCCTTTGCGCGCACGGCGATCGCCAAGCTGGGCGAATACGAGTGCAACGTGCTCGTCCTGTCGCGCGACGTTCCTGCACGTGCGCAGCGCGCGATCGAGCGCCTCGTCCACGAGCCGCGGCACTTCGGTCTCGTCGGCCATCTGGAAACCCGGATCCAGGTCGGCCTCGAGCGGGAATTCGCGGAGCAGCGACAGGCAGAAGGCGTCTATCGTGCTGATCGACACGTCCCCGGTCCTGTCACGTAGTTCTCGCCAGCGGGCAGCGGAAAACTCGCCGCGGGCGCCAGCCAGGCGCAGGGTCGTGATGATCCGCTCGCGCATCTCGGCGGCAGCCTTGCGCGTAAACGTGAGCGCCAGGATCTCTGACGGGTCAACACCCTCGCGCAGCAGATTGACGTAGCGATCGACGAGGACGCGCGTCTTCCCGGTGCCTGCCGATGCTTCGAGCGCCACGTTGAATCGAGGATCGACGGCGCGCTCGCGACCCGCGCGATCGCGGGCATCGATGCGAGAGTCCGCCGTGACCGGCTCCTCTTCGAACGGCAGGCGGCCGTCAATCATGCACGTAGTCCTTCCGGCAGACGGCGGAATACGCACAGAAGTCACAGAGGATCTCGTCGTTCGGTTGAGGCGGGAACTCTCCCTGTCCGACGCGATCGACAATGCGAAGCAGCCGCGTGCGCGCACCCTCGAGCGCTTCTTCGGAATCCGGGTCGCCCGCTTTGACCACCGGAGCCTGCGACCGCTTTCCGCTGAACGCGAGGTAGATCGCTTCGGCAACCGGCCACGCCTGTCCGTCGCGCTCGCGCAATCGTTCCTGCGCGCACAGCGCGTAGATGGCGGCCTGAAGTGCACGCGATGGATTCGGAGCGCTGCCAGACTTGTAGTCGACGATGCGCAGCCGGTTGTCGGCGAGCAGATCGATTCGATCGGCAACGCCCTTCAGCGCCACCTTTCGGCCGTCAGGTGCTCCCAATGCGAACTCGCCCTCGAGCCGGTACTCGAGCCAGCGTTCGCGCACATCCATCGGCGCGGCCGCCTCGTGCCCGAACACGATCTCCACGGATCCGGTCGAAATCGCCGATCCAAAGAGTCGCGCCCGCTCGAGCGCGGCATCGGCGTCGGGCAATCGTGCGAGCAGCGGCTCTGCGACTTCAGACATGAGCGCGCGCGCCTCGTCGATCCGTTCGGTCGTGATGGCTCCGCCGCCGCGCCTCTGCCACTCTTCGAAGAAGCGTTGAAACACCTCGTGGATGAAGCGGCCTCTCGCACGCGGCGACATCGTCGACTCGTCTTCCGGCACCTCCTCGAGGCGAAGCACGTCGGCTGCAAAGAACTTGAACGGGCAGTCCTGGTAGCGCTCGAGCGCGCTCAGCGAATAGGGCCGCGGCTCCGGTGGTGACGTAAATCCTCTGAAGCTCAGAATCGGAAGCTCCGCAACGCGTCGTCGCCTATGCAACCACTCGCGCGCGAATCCACTCAGCGGTGTGGCGTCCGCGGGTTCGTTATACAGAGCCTCGGCCTCGAAGATGAGGCGCGGCGGCATCGCTTCTTCGAGCGAGTCGAGGCCGCACTGCTCCACTTCATCAATCAATGGCGAAGGGCTGACGAGCGAGTCGCCCTCGAGCAGAAACGTTGACACCGACAGCCGGGATGTCGGCAGCTTCAGGAGATCCGCGAACGCGGCGCGCGCGCCGGTCAGGCGATCCGATTCCGCCGGCCAACCGAGCTCCCGCAGCACCGCGGGTGAATAGAAGATGTTTCGCCTGGCGCGATCCGGCCACTCGTTCTCGACGAGACCGGCGATGTGGACGTGCTCGAAACGTCCGAAGCGCGCGCTGTCCGCATCCACGAGATGCACGCCCTCGTCGCCCGACTGCGGGGCGAACGTTTGTCCCTCGATCCACCGACGGACGAGCGCCGCCACTTCGTCACCGCTCACCGGTCTCGAGTCGAATCGAGCATAGGCGTCGCGGAGCGAGCCGAGCGTCGCGAGCACTGCACCTCGGGCTCTGAGGTGGCGAACGCGAAGAGACTCGTCCGGCACATCTGACGACTCGTGCGCCAGCAAAAAGGTCTGCAGAACCGTCAAGTGATCGGCGACTGACGCCGTCGATCTGAGCAACGCCAGCTCGCGCGCCACGTTCAGGAGTTGTTCACCCGCCCGCATTGCACGCTGCACGCCGCTGCGCATCGGCTCTGCCTGCTGCCACACGCCAAGGAGTCGCTCGAGCGATTCGATTCCGCCGAGGTATCCGGCTTCAGCCAGCGACCGGTCAAGCGCGGAGACGTCGCGAGCGGCGCTCAACTGGAACAGCGGCGATCGCAGCAGCGCTGTCGCGGGTACACGCGCGAAGTCCGCGCTGACGCACGACAGCACCAGGTCGAGCGCCGTCGCGTACGGTTCGGCCGCCAGCGGCAAGGTCTCGAACGTCTGGCACGGCACGCCGGCCGATCGAAGCACTTCGCGAGCGACGTAGACGTACGGCAGGCGCTGCCGCACGATCAACGCGGCATCCGATGGAGACGCCAACGCACCTTGACGAACGGCGTACTTCACACGCCGCGCAATCTCAGCGACCTCCTCTTCACGATCGCGCGCAACGTGTACCATCCCGCCGCCCGCGGGCGTTTCAGAAGACTCTTCGCCAGGCGGGATGATCAGGACGGGCAGGCGCCGATCGATCGGCGTCTCGTCACGCACCTCTTCGATGCCGGGCAACATCCGATGAATGCGCTCGTGCAGCGCACCGGCCAGCATCGTGTCCGTGATGACGATGTCCAGCCGCTCGAGCCCGGGAATGCGCGTCAGCAGATCCCAGTCGGCCGGCCCGACACCGTACGGCTCGAAAGCGTCGTCGGTAACCGTGAGGACCATGTGCCGATAGGGTCGTGGTGAGATCTCCGTCACGAGACGCGCGCGCAGCATGTGCTCGTCGTCGCCACACTCCGCAGATCGGCGCTCGAAGTCGCGAAACGCGGTGACAAGGAATCTCGTTTGCCGTACGAGGCGCTCGGCACCGCGGTCGTACGCCGCTCCCGGCTCGAGCACGCCAAGCGCGCGCCGCTCGAAATCGTCAACGCTGTTCTGACGCCGCTTGAGCTCGTCGTACAGACGAAGGATTTCGGCGACGAGACCGGGACGGAGGTGGAACGGCGGCACGGCGCCCTGCTCGTGCGCGACGCGGCATGCGACTCCGAGAAGCACTTCGCGCTGAGCCGGTGTGAGGACGGGACGTGCGTGACCGAGCCGTTCGCTCAGACGGGAGACAAGCTCACGAGGTGTGACGAGATCGGGAAGTGCCAGCGCGTGCGTCGATGCGCTGAGCATGGCGTCCTCGATGGAGCGAACGAGCAGCGCGGCCGCCGAGCGAGTCGGCACGACGACCATCCGGTCGCGTGCGTCAACTGGCGAACCCGACGTCGCGAGGCCGATGACGGTCTGACGAAACGACTGCAGATCGGGAGTGCGGACGAGACGAGTGCTGCGAGGGGTCGGGCTTCGATCCACTCGTTACAGGCTACCTTAGACAGTCCTCGGTCCTCAGTCTTCAGTCCTCGGTTGGTTCGAGGTTCGAAGACCGCTACTGCAATCGCGGCGGTGTGAGGAGATTGGTGAGGTCTTGCTGGACGCGGGCCAGCATCATGAGCGCGCCGGCGGCGGATGACGACGCTTCCCATGCGGCAGTCGAATCGGCGCGGGAGACAGCGTCGAAACGGGCACGGACCGCGTTCTCGGCAAATCGCCAGGCGCCGACGAGCCGCTCGTGGACGTCGCGAAGATACTCGGGTGTGCGCATGCGCTCGAGTCGATCGGCACCGCCGCTCAACTGCGACTTGAGCAGGACGAGTTGCGCGGGATCGGGGCCGTCGAGCGTGCGAATGGCTCTCAGTGATGCGGTCGACTTCACCAGCGTGAGCATCGACGATCCAACCGAGCTCTGATACTGACGATAGGTATCGCGACGAAGTACCCACTGATCGCGAAGCAATCGAAGGCGACGGGAGTCGGCGAGCTTCGTCTGTAACGACGTGTTCAGCGCCTCGACTGTCTGCGGTCGCTTCTGCCCGAGCTTGGCGTCCTCAGCGCGCACGCGTGTGACGATTCGTTCAATCGCGGGGCTGTCGGCGCGTTGGGCAGCACGGTCCGCCTGATCCAGCGTCTGGCGTGACAGGTCGGAATAGCGCTTGTCGACAGAAACCTCTTCGCGAATTGCGCGCTCGACCTCGGTTCGATAGTTGGTCAGGTCTGTTGCCGACAACCTCGGAGCGGCTTCGGTGACCGCCGCCAGCGCGCCCTGCAGGAGCGCCATTCGTTCAGTCGGTGCGGCGGTCGTTGAGGCCAGACGCATCATCTGATCGATCTGCTCTTTCACGTTCGGCATCCCGAGCACCGGTTCGAGGTCGGGAGGACCAGCCATCGCGACGAGCGACAACTCGAATGGATTGCCGCTACCGACCGCCCGCAGCGACGAAATCGCCTGATCGAGCAGCGAGACGATCTCGCGAATATCGTTCTGGCGGTACCCGAAGTGCGTCTGCGGCCAGGCGGCAACCGTCACCCGTGCGCGTTCCGCGATGACGAGCGCCTGCGCCCGGTCGGTCGTGAGGGCAATCGTGTTGAGCACATCCGCGACCTCGTTACTCAGTCGCAGGTAGTCCTCTTCGCCGCGCGTTTCCGCATAGCGTCTGTATCGTGCCGACGTGGCGTAGCGATCCGTCTTCGGCCAGTCCACGAGGCTCGTCTTGACCATCGCCACCTGGAGGCGCGGCTGATCGGGCGAACCGCCGACGGGCATCGAGAAAATGACGTTGTCGTCCAGCTTCACGAACTCGCCGTAGCTGACGAACGAGCTGCCATCGAGCATGAAAAGCCGGAAAATCGTGGCATCCGGCTCCGCCCCCACGACTCGCGGAAGGGCGAGGCAGGCAAGCACGAGCAGGAGACGAAGTACCAGAGTCATGCGATTGAGAGCGTTCATTCTATCCGCTGATCGGATCTCGGCTCGAACCCTTCATTTCGGTCGTACTGTGGAAAACCTGTGCATGAATCGTGCAAAACCTGTGCGGAAGCTGACAGCCAAGATTTTTCTTCTTCCAAATTGCCAGACGATCCACTTTGGCCGACTTGTGGACGCGGTCTTCGCGTCCCGCTTCGCTTGACCCTACGTAACGTCCGCGTAAGATCTGCGCTTCCGTCTTCACTCACGACAGCGACCTTCTGTGAACGTTCATCGCTTCCAACACGATATCGGCGGACGCCCGTATCAGATTGAAGTCACGCCGGTTGGCACCAAGTGGCGGGCGCAACTCCGACGCATGGCCGGGATGCCGACAGCGCTGATGCCGTTTTACGGCGCCACTCCCGAAGAGGCCGCGGATCTGCTGACCCGCTGGCTGGTTCTGGCTCACTCTCGTCAGACGGCCCAGACTGCCCGCCCGGCCGGGCCGGCGAGTCACGACCTGGTTGCCGGGTCTCGGCCCGTGCGCTACGATTGAGTGTTGGGCCGAGCGCGCATCGGTCAGCACGTCCCAGTGGGCCAGTAGCGCAGTTGGGAGCGCGCATGAATGGCATTCATGAGGTCACCGGTTCGATCCCGGTCTGGTCCACCATCCTTCGCTCACGCTACCCGCGAGCTTCGGATAGCAAGCCAAGCGAGCTCACCCACAGGCGAAGGATGCCCACCATAGCGTTGCGAAGCAACGCGGCGGTGGGCCCTGGCAAGCCGCCCTTGTGACAACCAGAGTTCACGCCTTCTAGCACCACACGGCTTCGATCGCTCTCTTCACTACGGATCTAACGAGGTATGCGGATTGCCCATTCCTGGGCATGAGCCTGCCGAAGCGATTCGTGTACGTCCTGAAGACTGACACCGCTCCACCCCACTACTACACCGGCTTGACGTCCAACGTCGTGGAGCGGCTGTTGGCTCACAACACCGGGCACTGCCCTCACACCGCAAAGAATCGCCCGTGGTCGCTGGATCTCGTAGTCGAATTCGCCGACGAACGACGAGCCATGGCATTCGAGCGATACCTGAAGTCAGGTCCAGGCGTTGCGTTCGCTCAACGGCATTTCAGATAGAGCGCGACCGAAACCTATGGTCAAAAGGCAGCGGGCGCCTGAGCGGGTCCGTTTGCTCATTTCAGGAGCAGATCGCCTGCCTGCCGCTCGAGCGCCGCACGGACGTCGCGCAAGACGTCGACAGCCTGGACGACACGACGGCGCGAGCTGACCAGAAGAAGCTTGTCCCGGAGTATTCCCTCACGCTTCCCGATCTCCTGGGCCACCTTCTGTCCGCGCGGCGTGAGATGCACGAGCGGCGACTGTTTATGCCAGGGGTTCGGCCGCGTCCCGAGCAGCCCTTCGTCGATCAGCGCGTTGACCAGCGGCTGCAGGCGCTGTCGACTTTGCGCACGGGCTCGAGCCAGGTGCGCAACCGTCTGCGGGCCCGAGCGCGCCAGCGCTCGCAACAACGTGCGGCGCGGCCCCGACAGCTCTCCCCGTCGATACATCGTTGCCGCGATCGCCGTCAGCCGCAGATATAACGAGACGGCTTCATCGAACAGCTCTCCCAGCTCCGGTCGTCCGGACCCGCGTTGGGCGGCAACCTTCACCGCCGTTGCTCGCCTTGGTTTCGGCATGGCTCGCCTATTCTGCATTCAGTTTTCATGCTGACAAGTTCTTGTCAGTTGGACAATAACGGGGACAGTTGTGCCCGGCGGTGGACACACTTACTGTCCCTTGTCGCGACCGCCATGTGTTCGACCCAGTCTGCGAGCGTCCTGTCCCGCGGCGCAAGGTGTTGGTCCCAGCACGCACGTGGCACACGCCGTGCCTCCCAGCGTCGCCCGGGAGGTCCGCTGCATGACGCTCATCCGATTCGTGCTCCCCGTCATGTTGCTCGCCGCCGCGGTTCGACCCGGCGGTGCGCAAACGTCAGCCGTCATCGCCGGGACTGTGCTCGACGCGCGGAGCGAGCGGCCGCTGGCCGGCGTCCTCGTGACCGTCGATCAGCATCCATTCTTTGCCGAGACGGACGCTGAGGGGCGCTTCCGGATCGAAGCGCCCGCCGGCACCTACACCGTTTCGTTCCGGCTGATTGGCTACGCCCTGCTCCGCCAGTCGGTGCAACTTGGCGCTTCAGGATTGGAGTTGAACGTCCAGCTCGACGAAGGCGTGGGCGCCTACGAGGAGCATGTGACCGTTGCTGGAACGATGCGTCGCGCGGCGGACGAGGCGCCGGGCGGCCAGGCGCTCTACGGCCGCGAGCTCCAGACCCTGCGCGGACTGCTGATGGACGATCCCTTGCGTGCGGTGCATTCTCTGCCCTCGGTGACAGCCACAGATGATTTCTACAGTGAGTTCGCCGTCCGTGGCAGCTCGTTCCGCCATCTCGGCCTCACGGTCGACGGCATCCCCACGCGGTATCTGATGCACACGATTCATGGCGCGACCGACGGCGGGTCGATTGCCATGGTCAATAGCGAGACGCTGGGGGCCGTGTCGCTCCTGCCCGGCAGTTACCCTCAACGCACCGGGCGTCGAATCGGTGCGCTGGTCGATCTCGCCACGCGCGACGGCGGCCGCGAACGGGTCAGCGGCCGCGTGGGGTTGAGCGGAACCAGCGCCAACGCGCTGGTCGAAGGCCCGCTGCCGGACGGCCGCGGATCGTGGCTCGTCTCGGCGCGACGGAGCTACCTGGATTTTCTGATTAGCCGAATCGATCCCGAAGGCAGCTTTGGTTTTGGCTTCACCGACGGCCAGGCCAAGCTCGTCGTCGATCTCACGCCGGCCAATCAAATTCAGTGGCTCGCCATCGTCGGCCAATCGAAGTTTGATGAAGACGCAGACACCCTGGGGCTCAATGAAGAGAAGATCGCGACCGGCCGTACCTGGTTGTCGGCTGTGACGTGGCGCTTCACGCCATCGCCGAGATTCGCAATCTCACAGCGGCTCTACACCACTGGCGTGGATTTTCAGAATCTGAACCGCGATGACGACGTGTTGAACGACGGCAGATCACAGGATCTTGGCTGGCGTGCTGATGCCACGCTGAGCGTTCGCCCGCAACTGCTCCTCGACTTCGGCGGGGACGCTCAATGGCTCTCCGGCAGGAGCGAACACAATCGCTCGCTGAACGATTCCCCCACGTTAACGACGATCGTCAATTATCGACAACAGACGGCGGCGGCATCCGCGTACGCAATGGCGACGTTCGCCGTGGGGGATCGTCTGTCGATTGGGCCGGGCGTTCGGTTCGACACCGCGGCGCTGACCACGGACACCACGACGTCGCCGTGGCTCACGGCCGAAGTGCGTCTCAGTCCTGCTACTCGGATCCGCGCCGGCGGCGGTGTCTATCACCAGTTTGCCGACATCGATCAGGTGTTCGGTGTGCGCGGTGGCGGCACGGCGCTGAGGAGTGAAACGGCCACGCACTTTGATGTCGGCCTCACGCAGCGGCTCACGCGCGAGACGACACTGCAGGCGACGTGGTATGCGCGCGACGAGCGCGATGTGCTCTGGCCGCGTGGCGCCGAGCCGCGGCGGTTGCCCAACGGGACCGTCACACCAGGCCGCGCGGACGCGCCGTGGGTCAATGCGCTCGACGGGCGCGCGCGAGGGATCGAGTTCGTTCTGCGACGCGACGCTCCCGCCGGGTTGTCTGGCCTGGCTGGCTATGCATATGGCCGACATGGATATACCGATGTCGCCACCGGCGAGGAATTTGATGCCGATGCCGATCAGCGACACACGTTGTCGCTGTATGGCAGTTACCGCCTCTCGCATCGATCGACGATTGGTGCGAAATTCCGCTACGGCTCCAACTACCCGCTGGTCGGCTACATCGGGGAACAGCGTGCGGGCGGCGGCGCGCCGCTTCCGCCGCTGTTTGGTGGCGGCGCGGCCCCGTTGTTCTATCAGTTGGTCGACGAGCGCAACGGCCTGCGCCTGCCGGCGTACGCGCGTCTCGACCTCCGGGCCGATCGCACCTTCACGTGGTCATCGCGGCGCGTCACTCTGTTCGCAGAAGTCGCGAACACACTGAACCGGCGCAATCTGCGCAGCGTGCCATACGGGGTCGATCCTCAGGGGCGTATTTTCGGGGCGACCGACTCGCTCATGCCGATCGTCCCCTCGGCCGGATTCATCGTGGAGTTCTAAGGCTACAGCCGCGACGCAGCCGACTTCAGGAGCGCGATCGCTTGATCCTTCTGCTCCCGCGCGACCGAGCCGTCGAGGCGAACCTCCAGGATGCGGCCCTTCAGAAACGCGCTCGCAGTGGCGTAGTAGGGCGAGTCGGACTTGAACACGGCGGCTTCGCCAACGTCCGAGATGACCGCCTCGGTCGTGTCCGGTGTGACTGACTGCACGAGCCGCTGCTTGATCTGGTCGGGAGTCATCCCGGGAAACGCGCGGGCTGCGTCGTGGACGACGACGGAGAGTTTGAAGCGATCAGTGCCGACACCCCACGCGTATCGACAGGTCGAGTAATTGAAGGACGGTAACGAGCTCGCGACACCCTCGCCGACGCTCGCGTTCGCCGCGAGTGGCTGAATCTCGTCGGTGGTCAGCAGCGCACACGTGTTCGGCGCCTGGGCCGAGACCGTGCCATCGACACCGCCGAAGCTGGACACCCCGCTGGCGACCATCCCTAGCGCCAGGACGAATGCGGAGGCAAAGCCGTATCCGGCCCGTGGACGAAGAAGCCGTGTCATGTTCATCATGTCCGTATTGTGAGCCAGGACGTCCCGCGTCGCATATCGGGAAGTTCCTTCCCCGCCGAAAACCTCAGATAGCCGCGTTCACCAACGACCAGAACATCGGGGCCGGCTCGAACGGAATGGCGCCGACGGCACCGTGGCGCTCGGCAAGATCAGCGTGACCGCTTCCGTGTCAGTGGCATTTCGGCTGCAGCCGCAATAGCGAGAACGTTCTCTCACGCGAGCGGCAACGGCGATCGCCTGATGAACGCAGGGCCGTCGCCCTCGCGTATGAGCGACACAACCAGCGCGCAGAACCCGAGCAGGTGCAGCGCGAATCCAATCGCGTGACCGTACTCCCAGCGATTCCGCAGCGCCTGCCAGAGTGACGGAACCGTCTCAGGTGCTGCTGCCAGAGCCGACTCGATCTGCAGGTTCACAGGCTCGACCAGAGCGAGCCAACTGATGAACGACAGCAGCAGAAGCGCTGCACCAGCGAACGCCCATCTGTAACTCAGACGACGTCGCTTGAGCAGCGCGGTCAGGATCCACGCGGACACGATCCCGCCAACCTGATACACACCGCCGACAATCGCGAAGTAACGGTAGAGAGTGGTGTTGACCGCGGAGTACAACTCCGCGCTGTACGCCATCTTCTGCGGCATCTCCAGCACATGAGCCGACGTCATCGTCAGCCCAAGCGCGGCCAGCACAAGCGTGATGAACTGCGAGAACGAAAGCATAGAGAGTACCGACACACGCTGCCTGCAGTAGGATCCAGCCTCGTCGCTCAGCGCTCGCACCGCCGATGTCGTCGGTGCGACGCCACTCAAACGTCAGTGGACTGTGAGGCGTGTATGCAGCGTCGTGACTTTGTGACGTCGGTTCTAGTAGGCGGACTCGTCACGCCGGTCATGGGAGACGGCCACACCGCGGAGAACGACCAGCAAGGTGAACAGGGTGAGCATGAACACGGCAAGCGCAACGATAAGGGCACGAACTACACGATCAGCTTCGGCCACTGGAACCCAACGCCGACCAACACACCAACGCAGACTTCGTCACCCATCGACAGGTTTGCGCCGGCGGATCCGAATCCACGGTTCTTGAACGGCCACGACATCCTGCCCAGCAATTTCAAGATCCGGGTGGGTGACACGGTCTCGTTCGCCATCAGCGGCTTCCACCTCGTGTTGATTTACCGCGGGATCAAAGCAGAAGACGTGGACCGCACGAATCTTCTGATTTCTCCCCCGATGACCTTTCCTCCGCTCCTGAACGATCCGACCAACCGGCTGTACCGGGGTCTGGATCCCAGGACAATGCCCACGAATCAGGATCGCGTCGAGGTGGTGGGATTCAACACACCCGGGCGATACCTCGTCGCGTGTGGCGTTCTTCCCCACTTCTTCGATGCTGCCACCGGAGACTTCGTAATGGTCGGCTACATCGACGTGCGCAACTGAGAACCGCCAGGGGAGCCACGCGGCTCCCCTGGTAACATTCCAACTCAAGCAGCAACGGCACCCGCCAGAGCAATATCAGAAACTGCTTCCGAACGGCCCCGTCCTTGGTAAGAATGAGTCCCCCGTCACATTTCGTGGGTCTTGGTTTGAGGTTTATCAGGATAAACGGCGATGAAAGCACTCTTGTTCGCTTTCTCGATCGTCGTCATCCCCACGGCAGTGCTCGCACAGGCCGCGATCACTGGAGTTGTGCGCGATTCATCTGGCGCCGCGGTCGCGGGCGTCGTCGTCGAGGCCAGCAGCACTGAGCTCATAGAGAAGTTCCGTACGACCAGCAGCGACGAGCGCGGCCGATACCGCATCGAGAACCTGCGGCCGGGAACCTACACTGTGCGGTTTGCGCACGCGGGCCTGAGTGAGATTCAGCGAGACGACATCGAGCTCACGGGATCGTTCACGGCGACCGTCGATGCGACGCTCGAGATCGGACCGCTCAGCGACTCAATCACGGTCACCGCAGAAACATCGCCGCTGGACGTTCACGGTGCGAAGCGTGAGCTGACGCTCAGCGACGAGATCATCCGCGCGATTCCGACCGCGCGCAGCTACAACGCACTCATCGTGCTGATCCCTGGTGTCGTCACCACGAGCAACGACACCGTGACGGGGACAGCGACGACCGCATTTCCCATTCACGGCGGTCGCACGACTGAAGGGCGGCTCCTTCTCGATGGGTTGACCGTCGGTAGTCCGCCCAGCGGTAACTCGGCGACCAGCTACAGCTTCGATGTCGGGCAGGCGCAGGAGGTCTCGCTGACGACATCGGGCGCGCTCGGAGAATCCGAGACGGCCGGCCTGGTGATGAACATCGTCCCGAAGGCCGGTGGCAACTCCATGCACGGATCGCTCTTCGCCAGCGGTACCGGCGAAACCTTCCAGTCGGACAACGTCACCCCCGAGTTGATGGCGCAGGGTGTCACGTCGGCGACGCCATTCACCAAGGTCTACGACGTCGCGGGCACATTCGGTGGTCCCATCCTCGCGGATCGCCTCTGGTACTTCGTCAACGCACACACGGGCGGCAGCACGAGGGAGAGCACCAACGTCTTCTACAACCTCAATGCTGGCGCGCCGGCCGAGTGGCGATACGCACCCGATTTCAGCCGACCGGAGTACTCCGATCGGACCTACGAGAACGCCAGCGGACGTGTCACGTGGCAGGCGACTCCGCGCAACAAGATCAGCGCATTCTGGGACGCCCAGGCACTCTGCCGGCAGTGCACCGGCGCTACGCCGGGGCTGATGGATCCCGCGCGTGTCTCGCCGGAAGCGGTCGGTGTTCTCGGCCGCAGGCTGGACGTCACCCAGGCGACGTGGTCATCTCCGATCTCGAACCGGCTGTTTCTCGAAGCTGGTTACGGCAGTACCTATTTCGGCGTGGGCAACTTCGAGCGTGAACCAAACCCGACGCGCGATTTGATTCGCGTCGCGGAGCAGTGTGCGAGCGGATGCGCGGCGAACGGCAACATTCCAGGGCTGGTCTATCGATCGCAGGATTTCAGCGTCGCCCACACCGGATCGTATCTGTGGAAGGGCTCGCTCTCGTACGTCACCGGCGCCCACAGCGTGAAGATCGGCTATCAGAACACCCTGATGACAGACGATCGGACGTGGTTCACCAACAATCAGAACCTGACGTATCGGTTCAACAACGGTGAGCCCAATCAGCTCACACAATCGATCTCGCCGTGGGTGAACAATGCGCGCACCGCGTGGGACGGACTGTTCGTGCAGGAACAGTGGAGCCACCGCCGTCTGACGCTGCAGGGCGCTCTGCGATTCGATCGCGCCCGCAGCTGGTTTCCTGCCCAGCAGGAAGGCCCATCACGGTTTCTCCCAACGCCGATCATCATCCCGGAGACACGCGGGGTCGACAGCTACAAGGACATCACCCCACGGATTGGTGTTGCCTACGACCTGTTCGGAACAGGTCGGACCGTGCTCAAGACCAGCATCGGCAAGTACCTCGAGGGCGCCGGCGTGTCGGGCAACTATGCGAACAGCAATCCCACGCTTCGAATGCCGCAAACGACGTCTGCGTTCGGCACCGCGGGCGTGACACGTGCGTGGACCGACGCCAATCGCAACCAGGTGCCCGACTGCGATCTGCTGGACCCGGCCGCACAGGATCGCCGCGCGACCGGCGGCGATCTCTGCGGTGTCATGTCGAACACGAACTTCGGCAAGAACATCCTGACCAACAACTTCGATGCGAGCATCCTCGAAGGCTGGGGCGTCCGTCCGTCCGACTGGAATCTCGGCGTCTCCGTTCAGCAGCAGATCGGACCGCGCGCATCGGTTGACGTCACATACATCCGGCGCGCGTATCGCGGCTATTCAGTCGCAGACAACCTGGCGCTGCAACCGTCCGACCTCACGCCGTTCAGCATCGTCGCGCCTCTGGATCCCCGACTGCCTGATGGCGGAGGATATGTCGTGTCCGGACTGTTCGACGTCGTTCCCGAGAAAGCCGGTCAGGTCGACAACCTCGTCGCGGATTCAGGTCGATATGGAGAGTGGTACCAGTACTTCAACGGCGTTGACGTGACAGTTCATGCCCGGATTGGACGAGACCTTACTCTGATCGGCGGCACGAGCACTGGCCAGACGGTTGCCGACAACTGCGACGTGCGCGCGCGCGTGCCAGAGCTCGCGACGACGACAACGGGAACCAGTGCATTCGGCGCTGGCCTCATGACATCCGCTGTGACGACGACCAACCCGTACTGTCATGCCGCATACGGCGTGCTCACACAGGTCAGGGGCCTGTCGTCATACGTGATCCCGAAGATCGACGTCCAGGTCGCGGCAACGTTTCAAAGCAAACCTGGCGCGCCACTGGCGGCCAACTACGCGGTGCCAAACTCACTGGTCGTCCCGTCGCTTGGCAGGAATCTCTCGGGGAACGCGCCCAACGTCACTGTGAACCTGATCGAGCCAGGCACGATGTACGGCGATCGCGTCAACGAACTCGATTTCAGTGTGGCCAGGACGCTCACGTACGGCCGCTCACGGACGCGCATCGCGTTGGAGGTCTACAACCTGCTGAACTCGAGCGCGGTATTGACCTACAACAACACGTTCGTCCCCGAGGGCACGTGGTTGCAACCGTTGACGGTCATCACGCCGCGCTTTTTCAAGATCACTGCGGAGATCGAACTGTGACCATCCACTCACGATGGTCGTTCTCGCGAGTGATGCTCGTCCTCGTGTTCGTCCTGTGTGAACTGGCGCCTGCGAGCTTCGCGTGGGCCGCCGGTGAGCACAAGCGGATCCTGGTCCTCTATTCCACCAGGCGGGACGCCGAGTTCTCCATCGTTGGCGAAGACGTGCTGCCGAAGATTCTGGACGCTGGCTTGGGAAGGGATCTCGACTACTACTCCGAATTCATCGACGTCACGAGATTCCCCGATCCCTCCTACCGCGTGGCGTTCGATGATTTCATCCGGCTGAAGTACCAGGGCATCGCGTTCGATCTGGTCATTGCGATGGGTGATGTCGCCGCTGCGTTCGTCGATACTGGCCGCGTCACGCTGTTTCAGGAAGCCCCGGTCGTGTTCCTGGCGAACAATCGCGACACTCGAGTCGCCGGCAACTCGAGTGGATTCATGCTCGAACGTGACTTCACCGGGACACTCCGCGTGATCGAGCAGCTGCAGCCTGATGTGAAGAATGTCTTCGTCGTCACCGGTGCTGCGCCGGCCGATCGGGCGTTCGAGCGGATGGCGCGAGAGCAGTTCAAGCCGTTCGAGTCCCGCTTCGCCTTCACATATCTGGCCGCGTTGAGAGCGAGCGCTCTGGAAGAGCGGTTGGCGACCCTCCCCGAACACTCGGTCGTGTACTACGTGCTCGTCACCGAGGACGCGGCCGGCGACAAGTTTCATCCACTCGAGTTCGTCGATCGAGTCACTGCAGCCGCCAATCGGCCCACCTATAGCTGGGTGGACTCGGGTGTGGATCACGGGATTCTTGGCGGCGATCTCTACGTCCAGAAGGCGGCGATCGAGAGCGTGGGCCGGCTCGCCCTTCGCGTACTACACGGCGAGCGCGCGGACAGCATTCCCACGTCGGCCATCGATCTGAACGTCGTCCAGGTGGACTGGCGCCAGTTGCAACGGTGGGGCATTGACGAAGCACGCGTACCAGCAGGCGCGCTCGTCATGTTTCGAGAGCCCAGCCTCTGGGACCGCTACAACGTCTACATTCTCGGGGCAGTCGGCATTCTTCTCATTCAATCCGGGTTGATCGCGGCACTGCTCGTTCACCGCGTGCGGCGATACCGCGCTGAGCGCGAACTTCGCACAAGCCAGGAGGCGCTGCAAGCGAGTTACGAGCGACTTCGCGACGTGAGCGGCCGGCTGCTGCATGCGCAGGAGAACGAGCGCGCGCGAATCGCCCGGGAGTTGCACGATGACATCAGCCAGCAGATCTCGCTCCTCGTGATCGATCTCGGGATGATGCGGGGCGACGTCGCACCTCAGACACAACGGCTGACGAACGAGGCGTTGAGCCGTGCGGAAGGGATCGTCAGAAGCGTCCACGACCTCTCGCATCGTCTGCATCCGCCCAAGCTGCGGCTGATTGGCCTGGTTGCAGCGCTACGCGATCTTCAGCATGAAATGTCGCAGCTTGGCGTGCCGGTGACGTTCACGCACGAGAGCGTCCCGATGCCACTGCCGCTCGAACTGACGCTGTGCCTCTTCCGAGTGGTGCAGGAGGCGCTGCAAAACGCACATAAGTACAGCCGCGCGCGCCATGTCTCTGTCCATCTACGCGGCGAGAGCGAAGGACTGACGCTGACCGTGGCCGACGATGGCGTGGGATTCGATGTCGATCAGGCGTGGGGTAAAGGCCTCGGGCTGGTCAGCATGGGCGAACGGCTCGAGGCCGTCGGCGGCACGTTCAAGATCTCATCTGAGCCAGATCAAGGAACAAAGGTACATGTGTATGTACCTTTGTCCGCCGTGCGAGCCACAGACACTGTCTCGGTCTGACACACGTACCTCTACGACACGGGAAAAGCGAACCTCATGTGATGGCACGATGACTGCACTTCGAGGCTTTGAGGGTTCCTTGACCACCACTTTGCCCGGACCGGTTCGCGTCCTCCTGGTGGACGACAACGACTCCATGATTGCGCGAGCGGCAGCCGCTTTGACCCCCGCATGCGTCGTGGTCGGTACTGCACACAGCGGTGCAGAGGCGCTCGATGCCGTGGGTACCCTGCGGCCGGACGTGGTCGTCCTCGACATCTCGATGCCTGGAATGACCGGGCTTGAAGTGGCGTCGACGCTCCGTCACCAGGGTTCAACGGCCGCGGTCGTGTTTCTCACGGTCCACGCCGACGAAGACTTCCTTCACGCCGCGCAGGAAGCGGGCGGCACGGGTTATGTCGTGAAGCGGCGTCTCGCGTCTGACTTGATGGTCGCGGTCCAGGAAGCACGGGCCGGACGTTCGTTTGTCTCTTCCCTGTCCTGAGCCTCGATCTCACGCGGAAATTCCAAACGAAATCAGCTGTCCTCTGAGGGAATCGGATCGGACTCGGCACGTTCGCGCCGAGCCAGCCAAATCAGAGGGACCGTTACCACCTGAATCGCGGCACAACAGAGATAGGACGCAGGGTATCCCCAGGCGTCGGCCGCCCTTCCCAGCGCCGGCTGAAAGACCACGCCACCAGCCGACCCCATCAACGAGTCGAACGACAACACCGTCGCGCGCTGCTCGGACGGAATCAGGCCGTTGACGAACGCCTGACGGACGGGCATCACCGTCGCGAAGACGAGCCCCCACAACATCAACAGCACAATCGCCACCCAGAACTGCGGGACGAATCCAACGACAGCGAGGACAGTGGTGCCAACGAGCGTCGCCATCAGGAGCACCGACGTTCGTCGATCGAACCCACGACGAAGACGCGGCACGAGAAGGCCTCCTCCGATCTGCGCGCCGCCGACGATCGCCGCCGCGAGCCCGGCGACGCCGTACGCCTTTGGATCGCCATACAGCTGCAGGAGGTACGGCTGCATCGCGTAGAAGGCATACATCGAGACGCCGTCCATGAAGATGCTGGCCAGCATCACCCATCGAACCGGCGGATTGCGAAGACCGTAGCGGATCGAGCCCGCGAGCACTCGCTTGATCGCGAGCAACGGGCTGCTCGCGTCCTTCGGCGTAAAGCCGATGTCGCGCATGAGCGTGAACGCGAACACGAACGTCAGCGCCAGGACGACAATCCTGACCACGTATGGAACGCCGAGGTTGGTGATTTGAGCGATGTAGCCACCGGCGACGGAGCCGGTCAGCATCGCCACGCCCTCGACGATCTCGCCTTTCGCAAAGACGGAGTCGAGCCGTCCCGTGAAGCCGGTGGCGGTCAACGCATCTACGAGCCAGGCTTCGACCGCGCCCGAGAAGAAGGTGAAGCCGAGGCCGAGGAGCATGGACGCAAGCGCCCACGCCCAGAACGGCGCCGAGATACGCCACATCAGGAGATACAGCAGCGTCGAGAGAGTCAGCGTCAGCGTGCCAAGGAGATATGAGAAGCGCCGGCCACGAATGTCCGCCGTGACGCCTGTCGGCACTTCGAAGAGCACCTGCCCCGCCGTGAAGAACGCATTCGCCGAAAATGCCTGTGCATTGCTCAACCCTGCATCGAGCAGGAACAGCGTGTTGATACCCCAGATGAACGACGCTGCCAGGGTGTGGAGCAGCATCAGGATGAGATAGACCCTCTGCACGTGCCTCGACTGGTCGTTCATCGAACGTTCATCTCGATCGCTGCAAGCTATCACGCGGTCCTAACATGAGCCGGATGCTTTGCTATCGTGTCGCCATGCTGTTCTCGAGATTCACGTTGATCGTCGGCCTGCTCGCCGCGGCATCCTCGGCGGTGATGGCGCAGGGCCCACCGGGTGGATCGTTGACGATGCAGGCCGCGCTCGACCGCGCGCTCGCCGCCAACCCGACCATCGCTGCGGCGCGCCTGCGAGGCGCAATAGACATGGCCGGGCTCGCGGTCGCACGCGAACGCCTCAACCCTGAGGCCTCGATCGAGTTTCAAAAAGAAACACCGAGCGAGTCGTATGGCTTCTCGGTACCGCTGGAACTTGGTGGCAAGCGTTCGAAACGCATCGCCGTGGGTGAAGCGACGGTTCGTGCCGGTGAAGCGGAGATCGCCGTGGTCATCGCTCAGGTCCGCAACGACGTGCGTCGCGCCTACTTCGGCTTGCTCGTCGCCGAGACGCGGCTGTCGCTGATGCAGGAGATCCGGGACATCTCGGTTCGCGCGCGCGACGCCGCTCAGCAGCGATTCGAGGCCGGCGGCGCGCCGCGGCTGGAGGTCATGCAGGGCGAGCTGGCGCTCGCATCGGCGGACAATGATTTCGCTGCCGCGCGTGGTGAGGCGGACGGCGCACGTGCCGAGCTCAATGCATTGCTTGCGCAGCCGCTTGATACCCCCATCACGCTGTCGAGCGCTGTCGATTCGGGAACGTCGCTCACGAGGGACGCCGCGCTCGCGCTGGCGCACGATGCAAACACCGAGCTTCGCGTGATCGATCGACAGATCGAGACCCAACGCGCCCGCCTCGCGCTGGCGGGGGCTCTCCGCAACCCCGACTTGATCCCAAGTGCGGCGCTTACACACGGCGCTGCACCGGAGTTCGACTACGGGTGGCGCGCAGGCGTGGCCATCGCGGTTCCCCTCTTTACAACGCATCGCGCCGGAGTGGAACTGGAACAAAGCACGCTCGATCAATTGAGCGCGCAACGTCAGGCATCGCTGTCGCGTATCGATGCGCTGGTCTCCTCCGCCGCTGTCCTCGCCCAGACACGCCGGCAGCTCTTCCTGCGCTACCGTGACGAGATCCTTCCGCTGGCGCAACAGGTCGAGCAGGTGGCGCAGGACAGCTATCAGCTCGGTCAAACGGGCATCGTCTCGCTGCTGCAGGCGCTTCAATCGTCCCGCGATGTCAGGCTTCGATCGATCGATGCCGCCTCGCAGTTTCAGAATTCGCTGGCCGACCTCGAGCGCGCGATCGGCGCGCCACTGCCGTGAGGACCCTTATGGAATCGCGACGCTGGCTGCTCGCATTGGCGATGTCAGCCACACTCGGCGCGGGCGCATGCACGCAGTCAACGCCGGAAGAAGTGGAGAGCGAAGCGGTCGTCCCGGTTCGCACCGTCGCCGCGGAGAAGGGCACGATCCGCGGCGTCGTCCATGCAACCGGCCTTGTCACTCCAGCACCAGGAGCAGAGCTGATCGTGATCGCGCCCGAGGCTGCCCGTATCACGGAGATTCATCTCGGTGAGGGCGAACGCGTCAAGCGTGGTGACGTGCTCGTGCGCTTCGAGATTCCGGGCGCAGCGGCTGAAGTGCAGAAGCAGGCGGCGGAGGTGAAGCGGGCGCAGGCCGCGCTCGCCAATGCCACCGCCAACCAGACGCGGGCGGAGGATCTCTTCAAGCGCGGTGTTGCGGCCCGCAAGGAAGTAGAGGACGCCGAGCGGCAGATTGCGGACGCGCAGGCCGCCGTCGCACAGGCCGAGGCAGCACAAGCCGCTGCGGAAACCGTCGCCACGCGCTCCGTCGTGCACGCGACCTTCGACGGCCTCGTCGCGAAGCGGTATCACAGCCCTGGTGATGTCGTGGAGGCGAGCGCCACTGATCCGGTGCTCCGCGTCATCGATCCGCAGCATCTCGAAGTCGTCGCGTCCATTCCCCTCACCGACGTTACGCGCGTCGCCCTCGGGGGGAGTGCACGCCTCGCAGGCCGTTTCGCCGGCGACTCGGACGTCGCGTTGAAGGTCGTCTCGCGTCCTTCTGCGGTCGATCCAGGCACGGCGACGATTCCTGTCCGTCTCGGGTTCGCACGGCCGACGAATCTGCCTGCCGGCGCGCCAGTGCAGGTGGACATCGAGGCTGAGAAGCACGACGGCGCGGTGATCGTTCCCGATTCGGCGATCGTTCGCGAAGGCGACGACACTGCCGTCTTCGTCGTCAACGACAACAAGGCCGCGCGCCATGAGGTCAAGACCGGGCTGTCAGACGGCGAGCGGATCGAGATTCTCTCCGGCATCTCAGCGGGTGATCAGGTCATCGTCGAAGGCCACGCCGGCCTGCCCGATGGCGCGGCGGTTACGACCGCCACACCCGGGAGCGACACATCCAAGGAAGACAAGTGAACGGCGCTCCGCTCGCCACGCGTCACTCACGAGCGATCATCCTCGTCGCCGTCGCACTCGTCATCGGCGGCGCCATCGCTGCCGTCACCCTTCCCAGCAGCATCTACCCCCCGCTCGAGTTCCCGCGCATCGTCATCGTCGCGCAGTCGGGCACGCTTCCACCGCAGTCGATGTCGCTCATCGTCACCAGACCGATCGAGCAGGTCGTGATGGCGGTGCCCGGCATCAGGCGCGTACGGTCACGAACGATTCGCGGCGCGACGGAGGTCTCCGCACAGTTTGCCGCGAGCACTGACATGGTGGTCGCGCTGCAAATGGTGCAGAACCGCGTCGCGGAGATCAACAGTGACCTGCCGACCGGGACGACGATGAGGATTGAGCGGATGACGCCTGAGATCTTCCCGGTGTTCATCCTGAGCCTGACCGGCAACCTGCCGACGGCGCAACTCTACGAGTACGCGAACTACGTCGTGAAGCCAGAGATCGCACGCGCGCCAGGTGCGGGCATCATCGAAGTCCTCTCGAGCGATACGCGTGAAGTCGAGATCGTGCTCGATCCCGCCAGGCTGACGGCAGCGGGTCTCAGCGTCGTTGACGTCGCAGACGCGCTCGCCGCCGAGAACACGATTGAACCAGTTGGCCGCTTCGCCCAGTCGGGCCAGCAGCATCTTGCCCTCGCCTCCGGGCTGTGGAGCGACGTCCACGATATCGAGCAGGCGCCGGTGCTCGTCAAAAGCGGCGCGACCGTGCGTGTATCCGACCTCGGCACAGTGTCGATGGGCGCACCGGATCGCACGCTGCTCGTCACGGGTGATGGACGCGATGCCGTGTCGATGAGCATCTCGCAGCAGATCGGCGCGAACATCCTCGAGCTCAAGGCTGCTGTGGACACGGTCGTTGCCAACCTGAAGACTGTCCTGCCCGCCGGCATCACGATCACTCGCGTCTACGATCTCGCAGAGTTCGTCGAGGAATCGATTGCGAGCGTGCGCGACGCGATCCTGATTGGTGGCCTGCTCGCAATTGCGGTCCTGCTCGTGTTCCTTCGCGACTGGCGGCTCACGTTGATTGCTGCCGTCACGCTGCCGATGGCTGTGATCCCGACGTTCGCGTTCATGTGGCTCTTCGGCGGCACGATCAACCTCATGTCGCTCGGCGGGCTCGCCGTTGCCATCGGCCTCGTCATCGACGATGCCGTGGTGGTCGTGGAGAACGTGCACCGGCGGGCTGGAGAAGGCGGCGCGAGCGTGCTCGGCGCGGTGTCGCAAATCACCGGGCCGCTCATCAGCTCGACACTGACGACGGTGGTCGTGTTCGCGCCACTCGGCTTGCTGTCCGGAGTGCCCGGCCAGTTCTTTCAAGCACTCTCACTGTCACTGTCGGTCGCCGTCCTGATCTCGCTCGCGCTCGCCGTCAGCGTCGTCGCACTGATGGCGCGCTGGGCGGCAGCGCGTCATCGGCCCGCGGGCGAATGGCACGGCCGCCTCGAGCAGACGTACGAGCGCATGCTCGGCGTGATGGTCCGCCGCCCGCTGATCTCGGTGGCGACGGGTGTTCTCCTCCTGGCTCTCACGGTTGTCCTGTTCTCGCGTGTCGGAACCGGCTTCTTTCCGCCGGCGGACGAAGGCGGCTTCGTCCTCGACTATCTGACCCCTGAAGGCAGCGCTCTGGCAGACACTGATCGCCAGGTGCGCTTGATGGAGCGCGTCGTCGCCGAGACGCCAGAGGTCGCTGCGTACTCGCGCCGCACAGGCTCGGAGCTCGGTCTCTTCGCGACGGCACAGAACAGCGGCGACATCCTCGTCCGCCTCAAGCCGCGAAATCAGCGCAGCCGGTCGTCTGAAGAGATCATCAGCGACCTGCGTGAGCGCGTGCACGAAGCGGTTCCGCTGGTCGAGATCGAATTCGTCCAGTTGCTGCAGGACATGCTCGGCGATCTCGAAGGCAGCGCCGAGCCGATCGAGATAAAGATCTTCGGCGACGATCCCGAGCGGCTCGCCGCGTTGGCGGAACCCGTCGAGGAAGCGCTCGGTGGAATCGACGGCGTCGTGGACATTGTCGGCCCGCAACGCGGCAACCCCGAAGTCACGTGGACGATCGACCCACTCGCGGCCGCGCGCTACGGACTGAGTGCGCAGCAAGTATCGAAGCAATTGGCCGGCAACTGGCTGGGACAACTGACTTCCGACCTGCGTCTGGCGGATCGCACGATTCCCGTTCGCGTTCGCCTGCCCGATTCCGTGCGCTTCAACACGGATGCATTGCCGCACACCTTGATTCATACCGGCGATGGAAAGCTCGTTCCGTTGTCCGAGGTGGCGACGATGACGCGCGCGAACGGACAGGGCGAGCTGCGTCGCGAGAACCTTCGGCCGATGGCCGTTGTCAGCGGACGGCTCGAAGGACGCGATCTCGGCAGCGCCGTGAGTGACATTCAGAGCAAGCTGCGCGAGCTGGCACTTCCGATCGGCTACACCTACGAGCTCGGCGGGCAGTATCAGTCGCAGGGCCAGGCGTTCAGCGAACTGCTGATGGTGGGCGCGCTGGCGATCGGTCTCGTGTTCATGGTCCTCGTCATCCATTTCCGGGCATGGACGCCGGCGATTCTCATCCTCCTGGCCGCACCCCTGTCCGTCGGTGGCGCACTGATCTTGTTGCTGCTCACCGGCACCGACCTGAACATCTCGTCCTCGATGGGGCTGATTCTGCTCGTAGGATTGGTCGTGAAGAACGGCATCATGCTGCTCGACTTCTCAGAGAAGCTTCACGCGGAAGGACAGTCGTTCGAATCAGCGATCGCAGAGGCTGGACGCATCCGCCTGCGACCGATCCTGATGACGACGTTCTGTACGTTGTTTGGTCTCCTGCCGCTTGCGCTGGGGCTCGGAGCAGGAGCGGAGCTGCAACGTCCGCTCGCGCTTGCCGTGATCGGTGGCCTCGCGCTCTCCACACCAGTAACGCTGCTGGCGATCCCGGGCCTCTACGCCGCGATCACCCATCGACGGCGATAACGCGTCGACTCAGGACATCGCTCAGCCCCTGCGCTTGAAGAACTGAACCGCGCGCTCGTGTCTCCTCTGCGGCGCGTGACGAGAAGGTGCCGAGGTTACGTCGGCGTCCCCAAGACTTCAGCCAGACGAGCGATCAGATTCGCGCGGTCGAGTCTGTCCGCACCTGTGCCCGCTCACGATCGACCGCTGCAAAGGCGCGCTTGAGCAGTGTAGGTGTGACGATCGTTGTGACCATGCCCATCAGCACGAGCACGGAGAACAACCCGGGGCCGATAAGCCCGCTGCTGAGGCCGATCCGCGCGACGACGAGCTCCATGATGCCTCGGCCATTGAGTCCCATGCCAAGCGCCCAGCTCTCTGCCGGGCCCATGCCGGCGAGCCATCCACCGATGCGTCCCGAGAGGATCTTGCCAACGAACGCCACGACGACGACCCCGACAGTCAGCCATACGTCGCTGAGCCCTGACGGATCGAAGGCCAGTCCGATCGACGCGAAGAAGAGCGGCGCCAGGAATCCCATGCTGACTGCCGACGCCGTCTTCCGCGCTTGCTCGAACTGCGCCGGGCCGAGCAGCTCGTGACTGAGGAGCACCGACCCGAAGAACGCGCCGACCACGAAGTGAAGACCGAGTGCTTCGGCTAGCGCGGCGAACACGATGACAAAAAGCAGCGTGGCGGCGAAGACCGGTTCCTTCACACGCAAGCGACTGCCGATGCTTTCGCGCAGCGTGTCGAGATGTGCCATCGACGCGGCCTTGTTGATTGCCTTGCCAGCGAGCACAACTGCCGCCATGAAGAGGACAACCTTCGCCGTAGGCACCCCGGCCGACATCACAACCTCACGCCAGCCTGCCTGAGTTCTGTTGGCGTTGACGATCACGCCGAGGACGAGCAGCGCGATGACGTCGTTGGCAATCGCGGCGCCGATGATCCGCTGACCCACGGTGGTCTGAAGGCGGCCGATGTCCATGAGGATGCGAATGCTCACGGGAAGAGCGGTGATCGAGATGCACAGTCCGACGAAGATCGTGCGATGCGCGTCGAGCCCGAGCGCCACGCCGAGACCGAGCCCGAGCGCGAACGGGACAATGAATCCCATGATCGAGATCCAGAGATTGCGTCCCCTGAACGCGTCGAATAGCTGCTCGAGGCTGATCTCCATGCCAGCGAGCAGCACCAGCATGAGCAGGCCGATGTCGGCGATCGCGGTGAGCTCTGGCGATTGCTGAATGAGGCCGAACAGCGCGGGGCCGAGGATGAGTCCGGCGACGATTTCGCCGATCATGGCGGGCTGGCCGACTCGCTCGGCGAGCTCCGCGGCGACGCGCGAGACGATCAGCAAGAACAGGATCGCGATGATCAGGGTCATGGTCGATTGCCCGGGCCTTCGGCCGGCGCTACACTCCTCGGCGCGCGGTTCTCATACTGGGAGGAACACATGGCTCGACGGATGGTGCTGGTATTCGCGATCGCTCTGATTGAAGCCACGCTCAGTGCGCAGTCCCAGACACCTCGCAACGATCTCCCGCAGCCGTATAAGACTACTCGGGACTGGGGTCAGCTTCCCCCGGGCGTGGCCTGGGCCGCCGTCACCGCAATCGAGCCTGCGCCCGACGGAACGATCTACGTCATCCATCGCTGCTTCGAGAACTCGTGCGCCGGGCGCAGCGAGGCGCCGATTCTCAAATACGACGCCAACGGGAAAATCCTCGCCACGTGGGGGCAGGGGATGTTCATCTTCCCGCACGGCGCCACCGTCGATCGCGAGGGAAATCTCTGGGTGACCGACGCCCGCGGCGAGAACGGCAAGGGACATCAGGTCTTCAAGTTCAACCCGCAGGGCAAGGTGCTGATGACGCTCGGCAAGGCCGGCGTCAGCGGCTCCGGCCCGGATCTCTTCGATCAACCCACGGATGTGCTCGTCGGCCCCAACGGCGACATCTTCGTGACGGACAGTCACCGCAACGGCAAGAACAATCGCGTCGTCAGGTTCACGAAGGACGGCAAGTTCATCAAAGAGTGGGGCAAGAAAGGATCGGGTCCGGGAGAGATCAGCGAGCCGCACACGATCGCGATGGATTCGCGCGGGCGTCTCTTCGTCGGCGACCGCGAGAACAATCGCATCCAGATCTTCGACCAGGACGGCCTCTACCTGGCCGAGTGGCGTCAGTTCGGCCGCCCGAGTGGCATCACGATCACGAGCGACGACACGATCTACGTCACGGATTCGGAATCAGGCCCCGACACCGGCGCGCACGAACTGCCCGGCATCAAGAAAGGCATCCGTATCGGGAGCGCAAAGGACGGCACCGTCACCACGTTTATCGAGGACATGGAATCGACTGTGGCGGACCATTCCGGCGCCGAAGGCCTGGGCGTCGATGCGAAGGGCAACGTCTACGGTGGCGTCGTCCGTCGGCGCATGCTGGAGCGCCACGTCCGCGCATCGAAGTAAATCGTGCGCAAAGATGTGAAGGGGTCTAACCCCGTCTAAAACCCGCGCGGTCTTCAGCCGACACGTGAGATAGAGAAATGTCAGCTGGACGCGTCGTCGCTGCCCTCGCCATCACTACCGTCGGCCTCCTCGCGACGACCGCCAGCGCGCAGGGGCTTGGCGCCGCCGCGGCGCGCGCCGCCGAAGCACGCACGACCACTGGCACGCAGCCGGCCGTCAAACTGACGGACGCGGACCTGCCCAAGGCAAGCGTCCTCGAAGCCGAGCTCTCGAGTTTCACCATCAACACCCACGTTCTTCACCGCTACGCGTCCGCGCGTGGATGTATCGCCAGCGTGCGGTCCCTGACGCCGCCGGTTGACGAGGCGCTGCTCGCTGCGGAACGGGCGGAGAAGGATCAGCTCACCATCGAAGGCATCATGCGGGATCACGCCGAGGTCCTCGGATGCTTCGAGCGCTGGCGCATCGAGGCGCGCGAGTACACGCTCGCGCACATCGCCTTCTATCGCGCGATTGAAGACACGACGAATCTGGAGGCCATCGGCAACCGACTGCCGCCCATCCGTAAACAGAACGCGAAGTTTCTGCGCGAGCTCGACGACAACGGCAGCTACTACTTCTCCGAGTGGACGACGAAAGAGAGCGCGCTGGTCGAGCAGCGCAAGCGGCGGAAATGATCCTCGCCATGCTGTTGTCCTCGTTGCTGGCTGACGCACCGCCGCAGACCCTGGGGGAAGCAGCCGCCAAAGCGCAGGAGGAGCGACGGGCGCGTCAACCGGTCGTGACCGTGAGCGATCGCGATCTTACGTTTGAGAATCCCTGGCAGATCACGATCGCCGGCTTCAGGCAGTACGCCGCGATCAGATCGGACCTCAAGGCGCTTCGACGGTACCGGCCGACGCTCAACACGCGGCTGTACGAGGCGAGCGCGCGCGTCGAACGGCTCAGCGAGCTCGCGCCGGCAGTGGCCTCGGAGCCGTTCGTCGTCGATGTGCTCGATCGCTATCACGTCTCGCCACATGAGTACCTGTGGATGGAGCAGGCTTTTCTCACAGCCGATTACTGGTCGCGGCAGGACACGCCGCGCACCATGCGGCGCCAGTTGATTCACGTCGCCAACATCCGGTTCCTTCGCGAGCAGGCCCGCCTGGTGCGGGAGCTCATTCCATATTGGGGAGAGCAGTGGTCCAGCGCCGATCGGTTCGTCGAGCGATTCTGACGCTGTGCGTCATGTCGCAGAGCGGCCTCGCCTTCGGCCAGAGCCTTGGCGATCTGGCGAAGAAGTCGTCGGAGGCAGGCAAGACGACGACCGCGCCGACGATTGTCCTGCGGGAAGCGCCACCTCCGAGCGAGAGCGGTCCGCCGCGCCTCACCGAGAAAGTGCTCGAGACGTATCTCGACGCGCGCGTCGCACTGGCCGACTTGCGACGAGCGGACAAGGCACTCAGCAACCGCTTTCATGCAGCGCGGAACAAGACGAAGCACTACGACGAACTGGAGCGCGTGTACGGCAGCGAGCCGGCGATCGTAGACCTGTTCGCAACTTATGGCCTCAGCGCGTACTCCTATGTCGAGATCGAGCGCGCGCTGTATCGCGGCCTGTGGTGGGTCGTTGAGTACAAGATCAGCCTCGAGCGGTTCTCGCCTCTCGATCAACAGAATGTGAAGTGGGTCGCCGCCCATCGATCGTTCGCCGAAAGCATCCGAAGCCGATCCAAGTCGGCCGAACAGGGCCTGCCCTTCCAGGGCTTCATTCAGCAGGTCTTCTGATGCTCGCGATGAAGCCGTGCACTCTGTGCGCATGGGTCGTCGTCACGTTGGCGGCGGTCTCTCCGCAGGCGCAGGCGCAAGGGCTCGCCGACGCCGCGCGACAAGCCGGCGAACAACGTAAGACCGCGGAGGGCCAGCCGCGAATCAAGATTGTCGCCGTCCCCGAACACACGCTGCCGACGGTGGCGCTCAGCAGGCCAGACGTCGAGCACTACACGCGGCTGCGCATGGCCATGGGGCAACTGTGGCACCGCGATCTGCGGCTGTACGAACGCATGCGAGGCGGCGTCCACACCGCGCGGTCGCTCGACGAAGTGCTCAAGGTGCTCGACGCCGAGCCGGAGATCCAGAAGCTGTTCCAGGTCTACAACTACACGTCGGAGGGATTCCTCTCGATGATGAACTCCATCGCGAGGGCTGAGACGCTCCGCGAGAGTGGCGTCCGCGCCGACACGGTCCCCTCGATCGAGTTCATGAACTACAACTTCATCGCCAAGGAGAGCGTCTGGCTCAGCCTCATGCGCGGGCGAATCTACAAAGCAGAGGGCGGTCTATCGATATGGCAGTGAGACACGCGATCGGCGCGCTGACGCTCATGGCTTTCGCGGCCGGCCCTGCGCACACGCAGGGCCTCGGACAGGCGGCGCAGAAGGCGAAAGAGCAAAGCGAGGCCGCTGCCGGCCAGGGCACAACTGTCACAAAGCTCTCGATTTCGTCGCTCGACGGAGACCTCGAGGAGATGGTGCTCACCAACGATCTCCTGCAACAGTACGCTCAGGCCCGTGAGTCGATCGGCCGCGAATTCTATCGCGACACTAACATGTACAACCGCGTCGAAGACGCGATGCGAAAGGTCACGCGACAGCGCGAGGCGTACAAAATTTATGAAGCCGAGCCGAGGCTCAAGCAGGCAGTTGAATTCAACGGCCTCACGGCGGCCGCCTTCATGGATCTCTTTCTGACAATCAGTCGGGCACAAAGCCGAGGCTATACGGGCTACGGCGCCAGGCCTCCCGCGTCGATGTCGCCGCTGCAGTCGTCGAACACCGCCTTCATGACGCAGCATGCCTCGGAGCTCACAGCGATGGAGAATCGGCTCAGTCGAAACCGCGCCTGGCAGTTCGTCAGGCCGCCGATGACGCGCGTGCCGTACTGACGCTGTCCGTTCCCGCATCAGGCCAACCCGCACCCACGACCATCCGTCTAAGGCGCCATGGATCTCCTTGGCGACCTGCGCTACGCCCTTCGCTTGCTGCGAAAGACGCCCGTCTTCACACTCGCTGCCATAGGCACGCTGGCGCTCGGCATTGGCGCCAACACCACCATCTTCTCGCTCGTGCAGACGATGCTGCTCAGGCCGCTGCCCTACCAGAGTCCAGACCAGGTGGCCATGGTCTGGGAGGAGAGAACCGCGGCGGGTTTTCCCAGGAGTAACCCCGCCCCGGGCAATTACCAGGACTGGCGCGCGATGAACCGGTCGTTCACCGACATGGCGGCCACCGCCTTTGCGTTCGCGAACATCACCGGCGACGGCGCTCCGGAAGTCGTCCTCGGCCGTCGTGTAACAGCGAACTTCTTCTCCGTCCTGGGCATTCAGCCCGTGATGGGCCGCGCCTTCACGGCGGCGGACGACACGAACGGAGCACGAGTCGTCGTGATCAGCCATGCACTGTGGCAGCGTCGCTATGGCGGCGATCCGGGAATCGTCGGCCGCACGATCACGATGAGCGTCGAGCGCGTTGGCGACGTCAAGCACGAGGTGATCGGTGTGGCCCCGCCGTCGTTCGTTCACCTCAACCGCGACATCGACTACTGGGTCCCGATCCAGTTCCCGCCCGAGGAGGCCGTCACGCGCGGCAATCACTTCCTGGAGGTGGTCGCTCGCCTGAAGCCAGACGTGACCGTCGAGGCCGCAGACTCGGACATGCGGGCGATCGCGAAGCGCCTCAGTGAGCAGTATCCGCAGTCCAATCGCGATCTCGGGGCCGTGGTCGTCCCGATCCGAGAGCAGGTGCTCGGCAACACCAGGGTCCAGGTCATCGCATTGATGACTGCGGCGGCAGCGATCGTCCTCATCGCCTGCGCCAATCTCGCCAGCCTGCTCCTGGCCCGCGCATCGGTGCGCCGCGGCGAATACGCGGTGCGTCTCTCGCTCGGCGCGTCGCGTGGACGGCTGGTGCGGCAAGTGCTCGTCGAGGCCCTCTGCCTGTCGATTGCGGGCGGTGCGCTCGGGCTCGCAATCCCGCTGCTGACCACGACGTTCGTCGAGCGGATCGTGCCTATCGGCTTTCAGTCGTTGGCTGTGTCGATCATGGATTGGCGTCTGCTCGCGTTCGCCGCCGCGCTTTCGATCACGACCGGCGTGCTGTTCAGCCTCGGGCCGGCGCTGCAATCGGCGCACGCGTCCACTGCGGAAGTACTGCAGCAGCACGCGCGCGGCAATGCTGGTGGACGAAGCCGTGCGTTCCGCGACGGGCTGGTCGTGCTGCAGGTGGCAGCCACACTGGTGTTGCTTGTCGCCGCCGGACTGATGCTGCGAACGCTCGCCAACCTGAACGCCGTTGACCGCGGGTTCGACGCGAACAACCTGTTGACGATGCAGGTGCCGCTGATGCCGAAGTATGCGGACCCGATCGCGCGGCCGCCGTTCTACGAGCGCGTGATCACTGGCGTCCGCGCACTGCCAGGTGTGCGAGGGACTGCATTCGGCTCCGTGCTTCCATTCCAGTCCGCGGGTTTCTCACGGTCCTTCGGTGTTGAGGGGCGTCAGCGCGCTCCCGGAGACCAGCCGGACGCCCTGGTACGTGTTGGGACGGCCGACTATCTGCAGACGCTTCGACTGTCGCTGGCGGAAGGGCGCCTGCTCGATGCGCGCGATGGCGCCGACGCGCCTCTCGCCGTTGTCGTCAACGAAACGCTCACCCGGCAGTTCATGGCGGGACAATCGGCGCTCGGCCGGCAAATCCGCTTCAACCCGGCGGATCCTGCGGAGCCGTTATTCACCATCGTCGGCGTGGTGAGGGACGTCCTCGAGCGTGGATACCAGCAGGACTCGAAGCCCACTGTCTACATGACGCAGGCGCAGGGGCCACGCTACTTTCCGACGACCAATCTGATCGTGCGCGTGGACGGCGACCCGCTCGAGTACGCGTCCGCCGTCCAGCGAGTCGTTCGTGAGGTCGATCCTGACCAACCAGTCCGCCTGATCCGACCGATGACCGAGGTGATCGCACTCACCGTCGGCGATCGCCGTCAGCAGACGACGCTGCTCGTCATGTTCGGCGTGCTGGCGCTGGTCATTGCATCGCTCGGCCTGTATGGGCTGCTCGCGCAAACGGTGTCGGCGCGGGGCCGGGAGATCGGGATTCGCATGGCGCTTGGCGCCACGTGGCGGAGCGTGATGCAGATGGTGATGTCGCGCGGCATTCTGCTCACCGGCGCCGGCGTGGGCATTGGTGCCGTGCTGGCATGGTCGCTGACGCGAGCGATGGAGTCGCTGCTCTACGGCGTCGGCGCGTCGGATCCGCTGACGTTCGCGCTGGTCGCCGGCCTGCTTGCCGCCGTGTCCGCCGTGGCGTGCGCGATTCCGGCCGTGCGCGCGGCCCGTGTCGATCCGATGCTCGTCTTGCGCGATCAGTAAGACGAGAGCGTCCTTCGTCCTTCGTCCTTGGTCCTTAGTTCTTGGTGCTTGGACCGAGGACCCGGACGAAGGACCAAGGACCAAGAACCAAGAACCAAGGACTTTAGTCCTGATTTAAGGCGCGCACCGGATCCAGACGCGTAGCGCGCAGACCGGGCACGAGACACGCCGCCAGGCCGACGAAGGTAAACACCACGAGCGCCAGGCCTGCGGCGGGATCGGTCAGCGGTACGTCGACGATTTGCGCCGACACGGCGCGACGCAGTACGACCGACGCGACGCTGCCAATCGCGATGCCCGCCAGAATCAGCCCTGCGCCGCCGCGGACGATGGTTTGCAGCACTTCTCGAGGCTGCGCGCCCAGTGCCAGGCGGATGCCGATCTCGCGCGTCCGCTGTGTGACCGCATAGGACATCACGCCGTAGATCCCGAGCGCGCACAGCCCGAGCGCGAT
>Ga0190271_10000141_pt1 | contig 36752 bp, 64 predicted proteins | sample Popmic356T_FD_133747 | JGI IMG/M metagenome (GOLD analysis project Ga0190271, IMG submission 133747) | Populus adjacent soil microbial communities from riparian zone of Weber River, Utah, USA - 356 T | ecosystem: Environmental > Terrestrial > Soil > Riparian zone | place: USA: Utah | collected...
AGCCCAACCGGCCGCTCTCCGGATTCTCGATCAGCATCGAGCCGCTGCCATGAGCGAACAGCTATGGCGTTGCGGGCGCTGCCTTGAGCACAAGGCGGCGTCCGCGTTCGGCAACAACAGCGACTCGCTCACCAGCGACAAGCGGCCCGTCTCCTACATCTGTCGGGACTGCATGCGGCGGTATCAACAGATGCGCCACAAGCAACGATCCGATGGAACGTGGAGCGGCTGGCCTATCCGCAGGCGGTCGCAACTGAAGGAGCCATCATGAACCACTGTGGCTCATGCACCGCGTGCTGCCGCGTGTTCGATATCGCGGAGCTACAGAAGCCCGCAGGCAAATGGTGCGATCATTGCGCCATCGGCAGCGGCTGCACGATCTACGAGGCGCGGCCAAAAGCGTGTGTCGAATTCGAGTGCTTATTTTTGTTGAGTCAAAAGCGGGACGATGCGCGCGAGCATCTCCCGCTCTCACTGCGTCCCGACAAGTGTAAGGTCGTGTTTGCACCAAGCACCAACGAGAACGTCGTCGCTGCGCTCACCATGCCCGGCGCACCGCTAGCATGGGAGCGCAAAGACGTGCGCGCATTGATCGATACGCTTGTCAACGGCCCCGGCAACTTCGCTGTCGTGGCCGGTGCGCCGGGAGCACTGCGGCGCACCCTCATTGACCGCGACGGCCAGCGCGAAGTGCGCATGACCCCGCCCGATGAGAACGGAATGCAATTTAATATTCCCGAACCCGCCGAGTGATCGGCGGTTCAGGAGGCCCGGCCATCGCTACGTTGAAGCCCAATGATCCTGTGCCGGGCCTCCGCTCTCTCACATCAAAGGAGCAAATACCGTGACCAAAAAACCTGAGCCGCTTCTGTGGCTCGATAGCGCGCGTGGTGTCTTCATCCCTCGCGACTTCGCAACATCGATGGCTGGCATGCGCGACAGCGTCGCCAACGTCACCACCTTAGACTGGACTACCCTCGAAGCTGGCCCTGAGCTTGGTGGTGACTCCTCGAACTACTGGGAAACGTGGACCGAAGTAGAGGCCCACGCCATCGTCACCTACGAGGGTGTCGAGTACCGCGTCTATCAAGACACGGATTGCTGGCTCATCCCGGTGGGGATGGAATGGGACGACGAGGCTGATTGGTTCGTATGGCCATGAGCATCATCGTCTCTGTCCCGCGCACCATGCTGGAGCGAAAGCCCCGGCATGGTGATCCCTGCAACCGCTGCGGCCTGTGCTGCTACGCGTCACTGTGCGACGTGGCGCGCGTGATCCATGGCGAGCGCGCGGGACCATGTCCGGAGCTTCAGTGGGACGCCGATGGCTCCCGCTGCGGCTTGATCGAGCGCAGCACCGGCGAGGCTCGCGAAGACGCCAAGCTGCTCATCAACTCCGGCAATGGTTGCGATATGATTTTGCGCGGTGAGCAACGCAACCACCGCTACATCGCGCAGCGTGACGCTGCCGACATCAAGAACGGCGAGCGGCTCACTGCCGCCCGTAGACGTTTCGGACTCAAACCAAAGGAGCAACGACAATGAACGACCCTACCGAGTCAATGCGACGCGAGATGCTGGAGAGCGGCGAACCGTACCGCGATCTGGCGCGCGCTGAGCAACGCTGGACGACTGAAGAGTTGTCTCGCGACTTCACCGTGCAAAGCTTCCTCGCCCCGTTCGTGTTCGTCACTCGCAAGGCTGACGGCGCGCGCGGCACGATGGAGTTCACGCACAGCCCGCGTTTCTACTTCAACTTCGTGAGGGACCGGCCATGAAACGCGAACAGGCCACCCCCTACATTTCGCTCTGCATCGATGACGCACTCGGCGAGCGCAGCATCGATGACATGCCAGCCAACGCGCGACTCGTTGGCTGGCAGTGCGGCTTCGAACCAATGTTCGTTGCGGTGTGGTCCTATCAGGATCGGAGCGTTCGCGTCAGCGACCTCTCAGCCGAATGCGTCGCCGTCAAAATTCTCGAAGCGCGCCGCTGGTTCAGCGGCGAGCCTACTCCCGCCGACTACATCATCTGAAACCCCAAAGGAGCAAAACAGATGTTGACCGATGCACAGTCCCTTCGAGCTATTCGCAACCCGCGTCATCCCGACACTTGGAATTTGATTATCAACGGGAAGCACAAGCTGACGCAGCTTGAATTCAACGGCGTGATCACCGGCATCAATACGCTGATGATTGCGACGCACGACAAGGTCACCGTCCCCGGCTTCAAGGCGCAAGCCAATTGGTCCGGGTTGCCGTGGCTTATCCTGTACACGAAGGCTGCGAACTACGACGAGCGGCTCGCAGCATGGATGCTGGGCCTGATGGCGCAGTACGCTTTCATCCATCATCCGCAGCACTGGTACACAGACCGCACCACCTACGCGGGCCGTGACTTCCCGAACGCGTTCTACTTTCAGGGAAGGTGGCCCTACAAATGAACTTCCACGACATCCAGACTTGGGCCAAGCCCAAGCAGCCGCGCGTCATTGATAACGACGAAGGCGAGATCACCATCGAGCTTGATGGCGAGGAGCTTCGCGGCTGGAGCTACAAAAACGAAACCGAGCGCCGGACGAAAATGCTCTGCGCTCGTGAGTATGTCGAAGGCTGGTGCGACGCGACCGAAAAAATATTTTCGGGCATCACCGCGCTCGCTCTCGCAGGCATATCTCGAACCACGCCGCGCTGATCACGCACGACTTGTGCCCGGTTCATCGATGTCAAGCTTGAGCAAAACGCGATGCGAGTCCTTGCAACACGCGGACTTCCTGCACGCGACTCATGCTGACTCGTGAAAACCGAGAAGTGCGTTTGCTATAAAAGATGCCCGCGTCCGTAGTGTCACCTCCGGACGCGGGTCTACTCACCGCAACCAACTGAACGAAAGGACACTACCATGGCCAAGAGGCCGACGACCATCGCCGACATCGAGAAGAAGATCGCGCGATGGCAGACTCGATTCCGGCGCGCGATGAATGCCATCAGCAAGCTGAGCGCGCAGCACAAGCGAATGGTGAAGGCCGCGCAGCAAGCGGCTCAGCCCCCGGTCACGATGATCGCGGTCGCCAGACCGATGGTCGAACTGACTCCATCCAGCATCAAAAAGATCGTCGCGCCTCCGCCGGTGGTGACGCCGACCGGCGCAATAAAGATCAGCCGCGTGCCGACACCGAAGGCCACCGTGCCGGGGGTGGTCGACCTCGCCGCAGAGAACGCCACCGCTCTGGCAAAAGCCAAGGCACTGCGCGAGGAGATGCAGCGAAAGAAACCTGTGCGAACCAAGCGCGCCCCCTTGAGCACGCCGCCCGCAACGGCATGATGCTAACCGGCTGAATTGAACATCCAGCCAAACCCCAAACCTCCGCCCGGCAGCGCCCCACGCTGCCGGGCTTTTTTTATCAAAGGAGCAACAATGTCTATGCGATCTCACTTCGAGCTATGCCGTCAGGCGTTCGGCCCCAACGTCTACAACGACTTCCTCCTCGCGCACGGTCGCGAGTATCCCACCGGACCCCACACGTTCACGGGTCCGCGCGGGGAACAGCACGGCTGCTACATGAACGCAACGCATCTCGCGATCATGGACTCCTCGATGACCTACTGCGAAGGCAAGGTCTCGTGCATCGGCGTGCCCCTCGATCATGCGTGGTGCATCGACCGCAACGGTGTCGTGGTCGACCCGACCATCACTCCGACCCTGCTCGATGGCACGGCGCGAGATGCCAAGTACTTTGGCGTGCCGTTCACGACCGCGTACATTCTGCGCGCCAGCAAGTTCAACAAGGTCTATGGCGTGCTCGACTTCTTCTACGCGCGCCACACCGCGCCGAAGCTGTTCGAGCTTGGCCTTGAGGCTGGCCAGAAATGGCTAATGGATCAGCCGATCCCGAAGCGCACACGCAAGAAGAAGGAGGCCGCGTGATGCACAGCTACATCAGCAACGCTGACGGCAGCTACACAGTCGGCGTATGGCTGTCCGGCGACATCGAAAACAAAGCCACCTTCTGGAAGCTGTTCGATGTCGCAGACTTCGTTACCGCGTGCCGCGCGGTCAGCATGTTGAACGGCGGCGGCCAGCCGTTCTGGAATGAGATCAAGATCACAAAGGAGCACTAACGATGAAGACCCTCACCACCCTCACCGTGCTTGTCCTGTCGTGCGCTTCGGCTCACGCACAGGGCACCACGTTCAAGAACGCGAACGGCCAGATCATCGGCCGCTCGGTCACCAACAACGTCGGCACCCAGTTCTACGATGCGAGCGGACGCAACACCGGACGCTCGACAACGAACAACGCGGGCACAACTTTTTATGACGCATCCGGTCGGCAGACCGGCAGCGCACGGAGACGATAATGACTGACCAAGAAAAACACGAGCGCATGATGACCGATCTAGCCAAGACTGCGGTTGATCGCGCCCGCAAGAGCGTCACCCTCGTCACGCAGCTACTCGATGGCGATGACGATGACACCAACATCGCGTTCGTGCTGACGTCGGTCGCTGCCGATATGATCAACGGCTCCGCCTATCACCTCTGGCAAAGCGAAGAAGATATGACTGAGGCCCAAGCGCTCGGCCACGTGCTGAAGGGGCTCTTTGTCGTTCTTGGCTTTGAAAACGTGAGGGACGCCATAAACGCAGTACCGCCGGGGAGGAAAAAATGTGGAGACTCTTAGCCTCCGTCCTCGTCGTCTCTGACACCGGCGGCGTCTCGATGACCCTCGCCCACACTGACTGGCCAACCGAAGCTGTCTGCAAGGAGATGATCGAAACCATGTACCGCGCGCCGGAGTCAGCGGTGATCGGCGGTCATAAGCTAGCGATCAAAACCACCGCATCGTGCGTGCCGGTCGGCGGATCGTACGCTGCACCCCGCGTCGAGTTCGTGCCGCCCGGCATCAGCTTCGGTTGGGGTGGCGTCGAACCCGTCCCGCGCAGAGGAGGTTACTATGAGCGGCGCTGAATATCTTGCGGCCCTTGATCGCCTCGACCTCACGCACATCGAGGCCGCTGCCTTTCTCGGAGTCAACGAGAAGACATCAAGGCGGTGGGGTTTGGACGAACACGCGATCCCCGCCAGCGTCGAGATGCTCTTGCTCGTGATGGCCAGCTACGGCTTCACGCCTGAGAGCGTCACAGCCTTGGTGCAGGAAAAGCGTCAGGCCGCTTGAATCGCGAAGGGGCGGCAGTGGTATGACCCACGCGCCGCCCCTCCGGTTCCTGCGGCGAGCGAGCTTCGGTCAAAGGAGCAAACTCCGAGCGAGGCTTCTAGCCGCGAAGACGCTGAACCTAACCACGATCAGGATCAGCCTCAAGCCCCTGATCACGAAGACGCTCAAGTGTCGCAAGCACAGCAACCATGCGCACAGTGCGGGCCTCCGCATCGCTGGGGTCGAGCCGTTCAGCGGCGATCTCCCGCTGATAGACCTTCTGCCTCATCCCGATCTCGCGCTTCACCTCCGCGATCTGATCGGCCAGCGTGATGTCATCTATCCTCATTGCATCGCCCCCTTACAACTGAGCTTCACCGAACGCGGATCATCGGGACGACCGGCGGTGCTGATCGCAACGCGCAGGCCACACTGGCTGCACTCGATCATGTAGTAGCCGATGCGCTTCGCCGGGTAAGGTAACGCCACTTCGCAGAAGCGTCCGCCCCGCGACATGTCGAGGTCTATGCCGTCCGGGTATTTCGGATTCGGCCGGTTCTGCGGCTCGTGCCCGGAGTCCACCCATTCAATGCTATGCGTCATTCGCGCCTAACCCCATCCTGAAAACCACCAGATCAGCGCCGGTCCACACCTTCGCCCACTTATGCTCAACCGCTGGCGCGTCGAATTTATTCACCATCACGTAGTCACGCCACACGCGACCATCACCGGGAGCAACCGGCAACTTGATGTTCAGCGCGCGCAACGCCTCGACCATCGGTCCCGTGTCCGCCATCATCTCCGATGGCGCAGGCGGCCCCTGTACTGGCGGAGGCTCCCACGGCGGAAGGGTCTGCTTCGGCTGCCACGGCGGCTCCCACGGCGGCGCTAGTCCGGCCCTGCGCTGCGCTATCGCAGCCTGAATTTGCTTGGCGTCCTCCACCTCGCGCTGCTTCTTGCGCTCCGCATCTTCCCCCCGCCATATCTTCTCCCACGCTGCGTGCTCCGCCTTCTCACGCGCGATCCGCCTGCGATACCGGGGGATGCTGACGAACTCGCAGGAGGAGTGATCACCGTCCGGCACGTGGCTGCACAGCGGCACGCGCGGTGGCTCATAGAAGTTGGCATTCGGATGCAGCCAGATCGACCCCGTCGTTTCGATCTGATGCCGCCACAGGCTCATCGAGTGCTCAAGATCATCGTCATCGAAGTCGGGTTCGAGAACGTAATACTCGCGAGGCTCGAAGAGCGCTTCTATCGCCGCAGGATAACGGGTCCTGCGTCCGCTGCTCCCCCACCCCCGCGCGGCTGGCTTATTTCCAAGCATACCCTTCATCTCGCCTGCGCATCGGCCGCCTCCCGCATCACTTGAAGTTTGTGTTGCTCGCGCTCCAAATGCTCTTCGGCATAACGCATCAGCTTCAACAGCGCATTTGCTCTCGCCTCTGCCTTGGCAAGCTCGCCCTGCGCCTCACCGGCTTCGCGCCGCAGCACGGTGTGAACATCATGCAGACTCATCACGATATCGGCCTGCGCCCGGAGCGGATCAAACGCGGCCATTATTCGACTCATTGCCAAGCACGATCACGCTCCTCACGCTTGCGTTTTGAATTCGCGATCATGCGCGACGTGATGTAGTTGAGCGTTTCAGGACGACACCACTTCGCCATCGGCGCATGCTTGATCGTTGGGTGGTTCGGCCAGACGCCGGTCTTGTCCTTGTACACCATCGAGGCCCAGCCCGGCTTATAACGCTGGCGATAGCCGTAGTACTTTAACTCAGCAAAGAATTCCGCCTTCTCTTCCATCGTGTCAACGCGCAGCGGATCCGGCGGCGGCTTCGGCTTGCCCTTTAGCTCGCGCGTCATCTCCTGTAGCTCGCCAGCATCCGGCTTGATCTTGCTCACCACCACCGCGACGAAGCCGCACGCTGGACACTTCGCTGTCGCTGGCGGCTTGAGGTACGCGCACTGCGGACACTCCTTCGGAAGCCTGATGCCTTCGGTGCGGTTGTCGTGCGTCGGCGTCTTGGCGTGATGCAGCCCGGTGTATGATTCATCGATGCTGGTGACGAAACCGAGCCGCAAATGGTTGTCGCTGTGATCGAGGATCAAACAGTCCTGCTTGCCCGGTGCCGTGCGCAAGCCGCGCCCCACGATCTGCACGAACAGCATATCGCTCTTCGTGGGTCGGCACATCGAGATGCATCGCACATCCCAGTCGATGCCGACCGTGAGCGTGCCGACGTTGCACACGACCTTGTAGGTGCCGTCATGGAAACCAGCTTTGATCGAGCGGCGGCCCGGAATGCGCCTGCCGGTGTCCTTCTCGATGCGATCAGCATCAGGAGTGTACGCGTCTTGGTATGCACAGCGGACTCCCGCCGCCTCGAACTTATCCGCTAGCGCCTTGGCGTGCGCGCGATCCACCGCATAGCAGAGCGTCGGCCGGTTCTCTCCAAGCTTGATCCACGTGGCAACTGCGTCGCCAACGAGCTTGCCTTGCTGCATCGCCTCTGAAAGCTCGCCTTCATGATAATCGCCAGCCACTGTCCGCACGTTCGAAAGGTCTGGATGAGACGGGGCAAAAACCCGGAATGGCGCGAGGAAACCAGCATCGATCATCTGCCCCGTTGTGCTCGCTTTATAAAAATGCGTGTACCAATTTCCTAAATGCTTCGTCCATGGTGTCGCGGAGAGTCCGATGATCGGCACCTCCGCGAACTCCGGCATCTTGTCGCGATGCATCAGCTTCTCATAGAACTTGAACCACCTGTGGCATTCATCGATCAGGATGATGTCGGGGTCCGGCATCTTCCGCTTCATCAGCGTCTGCACCGACGCAACTTGGATCGGTAGATTCCAATTGGTTAAATGATGCGACGCTTGGATAACCCCCACTTCAGTGATGCCGTGCGACGCAAACATCTCGACGGTCTGATCGACCAGTGAGATGGTCGGCACGGTGAATAGAACCTTCTTCCCCTTCTCTCGCGCGCTCTCGACCAATGCGCATGTGAGAACTGTTTTGCCCCACCCCGTGGGCGCTTGCATGCAGATTCGGAATTGCTTTTCCGCCACCGCCCGACGCAACGCATCGAGCGCTTCGCCCTGATCCTCTCTCAACATTCGTTTGCTCCTTTGTGAAAAAGCGAAGGCCCGGCAACTCTCATCTGGGATTCACTACACCGGTGGCCGGGCCTCCTATCGTCGCATCACTGCGGTGAATTCTTTGTCGTCAACGCATCCAGCGCGCTTTGCAAAAGCTTGCGCGCGTAATGCAGTTTGTCCTCCAGCATGATCGCGCGAGCATGCCAATATTCCCAAGCATCTCCTTCCTCTTCCTCGCGTGTGATCGGTCTCCCCGCGTTCTCGTCGGTCATAGTGTTTGCTCCTTTTCACGTCGCGGCGGATCGCCGCCAAATTCCACGTAGTCGATAGCCTCTTCAGCCGTCTTGAAACCTCCCTTCTCTCCGATCTTCGCGCCGTCCATCTGCACGGACCAACGCCACTCATCGCGCACGGTCTTGAACGGGCGCACGCGATAGCGGATGCGACCGTCAATAGCGGCCCACCCGTTACCCTCCTCCTTCCACTCCAGCGCCTGCATCGTTCACGCCCCCCATCATCACGCGCGCCCCGCACAGTCCGTGTAGGGCGTCAGCGGTGCGTCGTAGCCGTACTGATCATTCATATCGACCACGCTGCCATCGGCACGCGTGTAGAACACCTGCGTGCTGCCATCATCGAGCGTGCGATACCCGATTCCGGTGATGCCGTTGGCATCCATCCAACGCTCCATCCTGTCGTCTTCGTAGTCCTCATCCATTTGCTTTGCTCCCTTGCTCTGTGATGTTCGCGATGGCCACCGCGCCCACCGTTCCCGGCAACGGCTCGATCAACCAGAGCACGCCCATATCGTGCGCCCACCTCACCGCCATATCGGGGCCGATCATGTCGTGCCTCAGCGCCGTGCCGATGCTGAGCAATTCGTTCTCCATCAACCGGCACCGCAGCGTTGCGACGCGGAGCCGGTCGAGAAGAAATTCTTTGTGGGTGTCGATGGGGTCGTCGGTCACGGCCTGACCTTCTCAAATGCAAAGGTCCCCGGCTTCATCTCCAACAGCAACCGCAGACGTTGCTCTTTTCCGTCCAGCCGTTTGGCGACCACGAGGTCACCGACCTTGCCGCCGTCTACTTTAACAGCCCACTCTTTTGTGAATGTCGCGTATTTGGTTTCGTCGTCGCTCACGTTTTGCTCCTTTGGTAGTAAATTAAATCCGGCTCCATTTTTTCGCGACACGCTCTAGTGCCACAAGAGAGGTCTGAGTCTTCCTTCCTTCATCGAGAGTCCGCTACCCAGACCGAACACCCCCCTTACCCCCCAGACCCAGACTGCACGGCAGGCAATCGTCTGCGCTCCGGCAAGAGGCCGGTTCGCACGGGTTGGACGAGCGGGGAGCATTCGGCCCGCATGCGCATGCGGTCCTAGACCGGCGATTGGTGCCACGCATCCGGTCAGGGCAAGCCCTCACACCTGCGCGCGTTCCGGAACCTTGATGAGGGGCTGGGGCTTGATCGCCGCGCGCGAATGATTCATTATTGCGCGCAAAGCAAACGAACGCCTCGCCTAGATCGAGGTTCGGTTCGGAAGGGGGTGGCTTAGCAAGAGCCGCCCTCTTCGCCTTTTAAGGGTGCCGCTGACTCTGCGGCATTGTCAAACACCCTCCCTCAAATCGAGCCGAAAAAATTAACGGGGACAACCTCACCCCAACATCTCGTGGCTTCGGGCACCGCGAACGCTATTCGTAGAATCCCATCTCCCACGTGGGGCGATATATCGGATACGTGGGGAAACGAATCAGCGAATCAGCGAATCACCCACGCCGTGTGGCGAAGCCTCTCGGCTTCCTGATGCGCCATGCCGTCAGGTACGCGATGTTGCCGTTCGAGTTCAGCACAGCTTTCCTGCCGCATCTCTCAATCCAGCCTTTATCCTCCAGCGGCGCGAGCCGGGGCGACACGGACCACGAAACGGAATCGCCCGGTTTTCCCAACTCGTTGTGCAGATAGCGAGAGATGCAGAGGCTGGTCATTGGCACGCCGGTTGCGCGAAGCACGCTGTAAACCATCATCTCGGAATTGGTGCGGTTGATCTTCGCGGCGGCAAGTTGCGACGTCTCAGGATCGCTATTCCGTGCGTAGGCTTCCGTCTCAGGGTCATCGAGGTCGTCAGTCATGGTTTGCTCCCATGAGAAAACAGCGGCGTCGAATGCGCAGCGAGCTTCGGGTTGAGCCACGCACATTGAAAATCCCAGAGCGCGCAGGCGTCGCTCTCGTCGGTCGTTTGCACATCCCAACCCAGCATCCGGCATTGATCGAACGTGGCTTGCTTCGCCATCGCGCTCTTCATGTTCGCGCCGATGAAATGCACGCGCACATCAGCTACGCGCGCCTCGCGCAATTCGATGCGCTCGTAAGCCCACTCTTCCAAATGCTCGGTGAGACCGACCAGAAGCTTGATCGTTTCAATATTCGTCTTGCCCGCCATGATGCTCGGCACCGCCGGACTCTCGAACACGATCATGTCGGGAGTCGTCGCCCACTTCGCATTCAGCCAGCGCCGGAATTCTCGATAGATCAGCGCGCGCGGTGATCCCGGCTTGGCGAAGCGCAGGTGCCCGAATTTCGGGATCGAGCCGGGTGCGCCATAGCACCAGCCGGTGGTGGTCGCGAGATCGAGCGCGAGAACGCGACCTTCAAACATGCTCAGGACTGCGCGCGATAAGGTCTGTCCATGGCAATAGATATTTCTGTTGGACGAACCACGCTGGAGGACGCCCGCCATACGTCTGTATCCACTCTTCTCGCTGCGCATCGCGCGCGAGCATGTAGCCACGAATGATGAAGCGAGGTGCCTTGCCGGTCATTAGGATGAAGTAGTTATCAGGGTTGTCACCCCTGTAAGTCTCCGTCTTCGGGCGGATGTAGAGATCGTAACTATGACGCGAGCGGGTCCGGACCTGAAGGTTTTTCCCGATGTCCGGCGCGCTGAATGTGTTCACGCTTGGCGACCAGAACCGGTTGAGAAGCTTTGCGGCCCCTATCTCGCCACAGGCACCTTCGATGTGGATATTCCACGGATCGTCGCCCTTCTCCTCATCGAAACCATTTGCTGGCTCAAGGCCAGCCGCCATGGCCGCAATGTTGCGCATGATCCCGCAGTGCGCGCCCATCGCCACTTCGCGCATGGTCAGGATGACTTCGCTCATCGTCCCCTCCCGCTGCGCCGTGCCTTGATGTTCGTCTTGATCTTCTCGACCTTGCCGCGCACCTTCTCCTTGATCTTCCCTTTGATCTTCTCGCGGCGCGGCCCGACGTTCTCCTCACGCATGCGCCGCAACTCCGCCTCGCGCGGTCCCATCTTTTTCTCGCTCATAGCTCGTGGCTCCTTTGTGTGATGTTCTCCGGTTTGTGCTCAGCGCAGAACCACGCGCCGAGTTGCTGCTTTAGCACGCTCACGCCGACGCCGTGTGCGCCCCACTTGCCGCAATGACAATAGTGAAGAAGCCGCCCCTGCGTGTCATAGCCGACAAAGCCCGCAAGCAGGAGGTCGATACCGATCAGGTCGCTCTTCTCGATGAACCATGTGCCCTTCGAGAGTTTGCCGTCGTCGCTGATTCCATCGGCGATCTTCTTGCGCTCGAAAAAATCAACCTTGCTAATGTAGCCCTCGATCCAGCATTGCGACCAGTCGCCGTCGTCAATCGACACGCCAACCAAATAATCAAATCGCTTGCGCTCATAAAGATCGTTCAACTGGCGAGACCATATCAGCCAGCGCTTGTGCTGCGGTGTCGTCTTCACATCGAGAGCAAAGCCCGCTGCGAGGGTTACATCGGTTCCGCCGTCCGCCACACTGATCCTGCGGCTGACAGCAGTTGACAGATCAAGCGCGAAATGGAGCGCGACCGCATATTCACCGGCCTTGCCCTGCCCTTGGCGGATCGGATCAAGCTCAGCGCCCCATTCGCCGGATCGCGAGCGCGACGCCGATGCCGCGCCCTCTGGTGTCGCGTACCACTTCGCCATTGCCTCGCCGTACTGGCGCGACACGCGAACGATGTTGTCGTTCAGCACCACGAGCTTGCGATGTTCGTTCATTCGGCGGCCTCAGCCGGAGCCTCATTGCCCCAACGCTCCCACCCCTTGCGCGCCTTGCGCGCGTTAAGCTCAATCTTCGGCAGATCGGAATAGTATTCCTCAATCATCTCATAAACCGCGTCGGGCTTTTCGCTGTGCCTGCGGCGTGGCGCTTGGATGACCGAAGGCCACTGCGTGCCCTCCAGCGGAGCCGAAATGTTTCCGCGCGTGCCTACCAGCAAGTGCTCGTGCTGATTCCGATTCCAATAGCCGGTGCCAGCCTTGTCTTTGACCCACACGAAGTTGCTGACGTAATCGAACCCCCACGCGGTCATGACTTCGAGCGCGTGCGGCAGCATCGGGACGGTTGCCCAGAGGAACAGCACACAGTCATCCGCGCAGATCGACGGCACATCGCGCGCCTTGATGTCTTCAAGCGTGCTGGTCGGGTACTGGTTGTCCGCAGAGGTACCGTCGAGCCCTTTCTCCGACCACGCTTCCCACCTCCATTCCGGATCGGCAAGAATCACGGCGAAGGTGCGCTGCGGCAATGCCTCGATCTTGTCGGATAGCTCCCTCATGCGGCTATCCCGCTTCGCCTTCTTCACCTTGTGGCGTTCAGCGCGCGCTTCCTTGATCACCTCGATATAGTTTTCGGCAGCCGCTACCACGATGCGGATGCGCTGCGCGATCATGGCCTCTTGCTTGGCTCGCGGTAGCCTAGCCAGTGCCTGCCAGCGGCTCGACTGAATCTTGCTGACGCCAAGATCGGAGAGCTTGGGAAGCTCCCGTGGTAACTTCGTGTTACCACGGGACAGCGTATCCTTGCTCTTGGCGCGCTCGCCGCCCTTCGCCATCGTGATCAGCAACTCGCCCGCGCGCACCTCCGCATGCAGACGAATATCGGTAGCCATGCCAATCAGTTCGCCGTCCCTCGCTTGCTTGGCGTAGGTCTGCATGGCAATCGCTTTGTCGCGGATCGTCTTCACCTCATCGACCCGCGTTGCTTGCGCAAGCGCTTTGCGTACCGCGTCGTATTTAACGAGCTTCATGCGTCCTCCTTGGCCCCCTTGCATGAGCGCATAAGCTTATCTATACAATGCACCTTTGCAAAGGCAAATGCCCAAAGGAGCAAACCCCCTATGAGTCTCGAAACCCTTGCTAAGACCGCACTGGTCAAGAGCGGCGGTGACATCGAAAAAGCACTTCCCCAATTCGTCCGCGCGGTGCGTACGGCGAATCTGATTGACGATCTGGCGCGTAAGTATCTCAGCCAGATCGCCAGCGGGTCCGGCCAGAGTGAGAACGAAACCCGGAGCGCGGCTGCCGGACCCGCATCTCCAAAGCACAAGCTCGGCTCGATCAAGGTGCCTCAATACGACGTCAAGCCACACCGCCGCCGGACCCACGCCGAGAAGCAGGCCGCGCTCGCCGCTGCGGCTGCCTCTATCGAGGCTGTGTTCGAGCTTGAGATCAACGGACGCGCCATCGGCAATATCCGCTTCGGCGAACTGGCCGCGCTGCGCCACGATCTCGTGGACGATGCATCGAGCAAATTGATGTTAGGCATCGATGCAGCCCGCGCCGCCGTGCTCGCCGAATTGATTCAGAACCACGCGGTCGTGCCAGATCATTCCGCGCGCGTGCGTGACGTGATCGACGCCCCAACCCTCAGGGGACTTGTCGCGGAGGCCGAAGAGGAAGCGCCGCGCCGGATCGCCGAAGCAATGCGCCGCGCCTCCGGTGCCATCGAGAACAGGAGCGTAGCATGAAAAACGAAAACGGTCGCCGAGTGGCTGATGAAGACCCGAGAAGTGGTGCGACCGCGCCCCCGGCCAGTGGTGATGTGAAGCCCGTGACACTCTTGCCGGGGGCACCTAAAAAGAAAAACGGTCGCCAACCGAGTGCTGACACCCTTGGCAGCCATGCGACCGCGAGCGCGGCCACCGCAGAGTCGAAGCCCTTACCGCCAGTGCCGCGCTCACCTAAAAACGGTCGCCTTGCAACTGATGTAACCCAGCGCAAGATTGCGACCGCGCCCCCGGCCAACGCACGCGTGAAGCCCAAAGAAGACTCGCCGGGGGCATCTTCTCGAACCGCTCGCCAAGGTGGCCTTGACGCCCGTCTGACATGTGCGAGCGCGCCCCCCGGCCAGAACGCACCTGAAGCCCAAATAAGCTCTGCCGTGGGGGCGACTTCTTCTATTGTCGAGACCATCCGCGCACATCACCGCGCGCGGCGATTCGCCATGGGCATTCAGCAGGTTCTTGATAACAAGCTTGGCGCATTCGTCCGGATTAACGCGACCGACTGGCATCCCACCGACGATGAATCCGAGCGCACGAAGGCGAACAAGGAAGTTGCCGTAATCATCAAGGCGGCCCGCGAAGGTCAAGGCGATCCGCTCATCATCGGAATGGTCGCCGTGACCGACAAGGCGCGCGAGCCTGCTGACGCTGAGCGCGCGAAGCACGAGAAAGCGATGGAGACTCTCGCCAAGCAGTTGCCGGTGGCTGCATGGGTCGAAAACATTCCCGGCTTCGGCATGCTTGGACTCGCAACGATCATCGCCGAGACCGGTGACCTCGCGATGTACTCGAACGTGGCCAAGGTCTGGAAGAGACTCGGCTACGCACCGTACAAGGACAAAGCGGGCTCGACGTGGAAAAGGCCGAAGTGGCGCAACGCGGATGCGCTCACCGCTGAGGAGTGGACCGAGAATCCATTCTCAGGTCGGCGCTACGCTTTGATCCACACCATCGGAGTATGGCTGAAAAACAAACAGTGGGTTGGAGCCGCGAAGACGGAGGACGGCGTCGGTATTCCGAATGGATATTACGGCACGGTCTACGCCGCGCGGCGTGCGCACACATCGATCACGCACCCCGAATGGACAAAAGCCCATGCTCATATGGATGGGCTCAGGGTGATGATGAAGCAGGTCTTGAAGGACCTATATTTAGAATGGAATCAAATCGGTCGCCAACACTGGCCTGAAACCCAACGAGCCCGTGCGACCGCTGGTGACCCGGCCCGTGTGTTGGTGCAACCCAAAGAACATTTGCCGGGCTCACTCTAAATGACGAACGGTCGCCAGTGTCGCCTTGAAACCCTATGCGCTTGCGCGACCGCGAGCCCGGCCAATTCACCGATGAAATCCGGAGGAGCCATGCCGGGCTCACCTTTTTTTGACACGGTCGCCAGAGAACCGTTGAAACCCTTGATGCTTATGCGACCGTTGAGCCCGGCCAAGCGAAGAATGATACCCACGCAGGTATTGCCGGGCTCACCTATTTCCGAAACGCTCGCCAATTCACCCATGAAGCCCAGAAGGTACTTCGCGAGCGCGAGCCCGGCCCGGTACGCGTTGAAGCCCATTCGATCCATGCCGGGCTCACTCTTCCAAAACGGTCGCCAACGCGGTGGTGAAACCCGCATCCGGCTAGCGACCGCGCCCCCGGCCATCGCACTTCTGAAACCCAAAGCATGCGTGCCGGGGGCATCTATTCAAAACGGTCGCCAAAGCTCCACTGCAAACCGGCGTTCCGGTGCGACCGCGAGCCCGGCCATTAAAGTATTGAAACCCACGACACTTGCGCCGGGCTCACCTTTCTACGCTCGCCACAAGGCTTGTGAAGCCCACCGACGATCTGCGAGCGCGAGCCCGGCCACCATTGCAATGAAACCCATTGGGTGCTTGCCGGGTTCACCTATCCAAACGGTCGCCAGCGTCGCCTTGGAACCCAATGCGCTTCTGCGACCGCGAGCCATGGCCAGAGTCGGGCTGATGCCCAAAGATGGTTTGCCATGGCTCAACTTCTTTACGGTCGCCGGTGGACCATTGAAATCCAGCACCCCGACGCGACCGCGAACGCTCGCCGAAGCGCGGCTGAAATCCGCTATACTGATGCGAGCGCGAGCCCGGCCATGCCCATCCTGAAGCCCAGACGTATCGTGCCGGGCTCACTCTTCTTCCAAAACGCTCGCCAGTTCACCCATAAAAACCTGAAGGTACCAGCGAGCGCGCCCCCGGCCACCAGTGCAATGAAGCCCAACGAAGGCGTGCCGGGGGCATCTTTTCGATACGGTCGCCTCATCAGCTTTGAAGCCCACTCAAGCGGTGCGACCGCTGAGCCCGGCCATCAGCACCATGAAACCCGCTGGTCGCGTGCCGGGCTCACCTATTCCGAAACGCTCGCCGATTCGCGAATGAAGCCCAGAAGCCCGATGCGAGCGCGAGCCCCGGCCCAATGTTGCTTGAAACCCAGTCGGCCCGTGCCGGGGCTCACCTATTCGATACGGTCGCCACGGTTTTCTTGAAGTCCAAAACAGTGATGCGACCGCCGAGCCCCGGCCACCCGGCAAGTGAAGCCCAACGTGATCGTGCCGGGGCTCTTTTTTTTACGCCGCGCTCGGAGCGTCGGCGGTCTCTTCGGCCCGCATCGGCACCACGTTCAGCTTCGGAGCCTTCTCAGCCTTCGGCTTCTTCTCAGCCTTCTCGCGCACCGGCTTCGGCACTTCGAGCAAAAGGCTGAGTTGCTTGCGGTCGCCCTGCGCGCGCGCGACGCGCTCCAACATCTTGCGCTGATCGATATCGAGATCAGCGGTGAGCTTCTTGATTCGCTCGATCAATCTGATGATCGCGATCTCGGTCTTGGCGACCTTCTGCGCGAGGCCGCGTGCGCCCATCGACTCATAGATCGAGGTCATGCCGTCTCTTTCGGATCGGGCCTGACGCATGAACGATCCGCGCGCACTCTCGATGTTGGCGTAGCGTTCGAGAATATCGGCAACGAATTTATTGACATCGCGGTCGGTGAACTCGACCGAAGCTTGCTTCGCTTGCTTCGCCATCACGCTCTCCTTGGCTGATTCGTGTACATCATGAGGTGATCCGTGCAGTAGCTCGACCGGCTGCCGCTCACGTCCAAGCAGCGCGGCTTGCCGCAAACCATCTGGAGCCCCCACGGACCACGGCGCACGCCAAGGATCGCCTTGCAGTGATCCTCCTGCATGTTCTGGTATTCGACTCCTTCGGTCGCGGGCGGCTGGACGCTGTCTTTGAAAATGCGAGGCTGGGTCATGTGATGGTTGCTCCTTTGAGGCGGCTTCATTCTCGGTGGCGGCGGCGGCGTTGATGGGCGGTTAAATAGTTCGTGCGGCAGACGATGCTTCCTCCCGGCGATCATGCCGCGACTCGCAGCATAGCCCGCCGTCCGCATGTCGCGCTCTACTGTTGTCAGACTACCCCCTTCATTCCACAGCCTGATGAGGAGAGCGTCGGCTTCTGGTGTCCACTGCATCCCGCATAAAGACTCACTTGCGACGGCGTTTGAAGATATCCGGTCGTATAGCCTCTGGCGACATTCCAAGGATCGGCGCTAGCTCGATCACGTGGTGCGGAGGGACCTTCGTCCACGCGCTCACGGCTTGATGTGAGAGGCCGAGCTTCTTCGCAAGGACCATCGCGAAGCCCGGCTTTGAAAACACCATTTGCATGACGGCGTCACGCTTGGCATCCCGGCTCTGGGTGCGCTTTCGCCTACGGACCATTGAATCCTCTGACATTTCACGTGACAGGAAGCCGACTGTTTGGTTGCTCATATCTTCAATGCCCTATTGCGTGGCGCACTTTACAAGATCACCTTGCAACGGGTATAAAGCAACCCTACGAATCGAACAAGGGATCGGTCGCCTGCGCCTTGTTGAAGCCCTTATCACCAGTGCGGCCAACGCCCCCGGCCACTTGATGCGTGAAACCCAGAGCGCGGGTGCCGGGGGCAACTTTTCTCAAAGGAGCAATGAAATGAAAGTCACGAAATGGGATGGCCAGCCGATCTCGAAAGCAGGTTGGTACAGCGGAATTCCGATTGAGCGTTATCACTCACCGAGCATGTGCGACGGGCCAGCGGTGTCGTCATCGAATTTGCGAACGTGCTGGAGCAAATCTCCTAAGCATATGTTTTCGCAATGGGCCGAGAACCCGGAGCGCGAAGAGCGCACCGTCACGCGCGCGATGCTGCTTGGCGCGGCAGCGCATCATCTTCTTCTGGGTGAGGATAATTTCAAACTCAAGTTCGTCGCGCAGCCAGAAACCTATCGCGACGTGAAGACCGGTGAGCCGAAGAAGTGGAATAACAATGCGCACGCCTGTCAGGAGTGGAACGCCAAGCAGGCGAAGGGCGGTAAGGTCGTCGTCAAGGTTGAGGAGCTAGACTGCATCGTCGCGATGGCGCGCTCACTCGCGTTGGAGCCGTTGGTCAACGAAGGCTTGCTGCGCGGTCGCATCGAAACATCTGGCTTCTGGAAGGACCAGCAAACCGGGTTGTGGATCAAGGTTCGGCCCGATGTCATCCCGGTTACTGACGCCGACTTCGTGGACCTGAAGACCGCGTCCGACGTGACGACGGTCGCACTGCAATCCACCATGCGCTCGTACGGCTACCCGCAACAAGGTGCTTTAATTTGGGAGGTCTGCGAGGCGCTGGGTCAGCCGTTCACGAGCTTCATGCTCATGTTTGTCGAGACATCGAATCCATGGTGCGCACGCACGGTGCAGGTTGATGATGAAGACTTGTCATTTGGGCGACAACAAAACCGCTGGGCTCTGCGCAAGATCAGGGAATGCATCGACACCGGCCATTGGCCGGGGCCGGGCGAAGGCGACCTGCGCCCGCTGCGCATCTCGAATGATGAGCGCGAGCGTATCAAAACTCGCTTGAAAGCGGAGGGGCTACTCGATGAGGACACAACCACGAATTCCCGACGATATGCATAGGGTACTGATTTCGTCCGGACTGCCATGGCGCATCGAGACGGGATCGCGCCATTTCAAGGTGATCGTGAACGACAGGATGGCCGCCATCCTTCCGTTCTCGCCGCACAATCGCATGATGAAAAGTCACGCCCATCTCAGCGCGATGGGTCACGTACGCCGCGCAATTAGAAAATTAAAGGAGCAGGCTAATGGTTGACGTTTCAGTAATTGAGCAGCGCATTGATCGCGCCATCACGTCCACGATCCCGGTCAGCGCGCCGCTGGGTGGCATCGATCCCACAGACTACGGACAGGTGATGGAGTTCGCCAAGACGATGGCGACCGCCAAACACGGCATTCCCGCGTGGCTGCGCGGCTCCGCCGGTGACTGCCTGATGATATGCAGCCGCGCGATGCGCTGGCGCATGGACCCCTACTTCGTCGCCGAAAAGTCCTACCTGATGATCAACCCGAGAAACAACGAGTCGCGGGTTGGCTGGGAGAGCCAGCTTGTTCACGCGGTGATCGAGACGCTGGCTCCGATCAAGAACCGCCTGCGCCATCGCTTCGAAGGCGAAGGCGACGACACCGTCTGCATCGTGTGGGCGACCTTTAAGGGCGAGGACGAAGCGCACACGTTCAAGAGCGAACCGCTTGGCAAGCGCATCAAGGACATCGGCAAAAGCGATAAGGGCAATTTCCGTGGCAGCCCGCTCTGGCTCACCAAGCCGCGCGTGCAGTTGTTCTATGACGCGAGCCGCGACTGGGCGCGCATCAATTGCCCCGACGTTCTCGCGGGCGTCTACACGCGCGATGAGCTTATCGAGCACGAGGCGGTCGACGTTCCACTGAAAGAGATAACTTCTTCACCAAGCACGAGCGATCTTCAACAGCGGCTGAAGCTCGCCAGAGAAGCGCAGGTGCGCCCCGTGGATCGCGGGCTCGATGTCGAGCACGTCGGTCGCGAGGCGGCGGCGCGCAGCAAGATCATAGAAGGCGATCTCAATTCTGAGATCACCAAGGAGGAGGCGAAAGATGGCGGACCAACCGACGATGGGAATCACGTGGAAGGACGGGGTGCCGATGCTGGAGATGGGGAGCGGCGTGCTGACGACGCGGTCACAGGTGACAGCGCTGGCGGAGGACCTGACGAAAGTGGCCGAGCTAATGCCAGATCGCAAGCCGCGAAGGTCAAAGGGCAGGGCGAAATCTTCCCGGCCGACGACAAGGACAGGTCGAAAGACAAAGGCAAACGGTGACACTGAGACAGAGGCAGCCGCGTCAACGTGAGGTGACGACCATGAAGGCCAAGACCCAGAAGCTTGAGACGTTGGAATTCGAGGTGCCCATCAAGCAAGAGGACATCGACAAATCCAATTGCCTCAAGGCGAACAGTTGCATGATCCGCGTCGCCGTCGAACGCATGCTTCGCAGCATGAGCGGAAAGGCCAACCATCACACGCGCGTCGACGCCGGTCATGCAACCTTCCACTGGCAAGGCTATCGGTACATTGCCGACATGCCGAAGCGGGGGAAGGCGAACCTGATCAAGTTCGATGCTGAGGACAAAGCGCGGAAGAAGGCGAAGAAGGCTGGCGAGGAGTTCGTGTCCAGCGTCAAGCCGTTCGTGCTGAAGTTCAAGGGACGCAAGGTGGCCAAGCTGCCGAAGAACACTGCGGCACGACGCGAGCAGGTCAATGCCGCGCGTCGCGCACGGGTCGCCGGTGGTCAGAAGCAGGAGCGGTACACGCTGCGGGATCGCATCGTGGGGTTTGCGTGAGACTGCGGCAACGACAGCCGCGTCAGCGTGACGACGGCTACCTCAAATGGCTGCGCGCGCAGCGATGCGCGTGCGGCTGTTTGCAGGGACCACCATGCGATGCGGCACATCTTCGTGCGTCATCGCACCAGTACGACAAGCCGATGACCGGCATCGCGGCCAAACCGGATGACATGTGGGCGCTGCCGCTGTTGCACGCGCATCACATGAACCAGCATTCCAGCCGACACGGTGAGCTTGGGTGGTGGGAATCGAAGGGTGTGGACGACCCCTTTGCGCTATGCCTCGACTACTACGCGCGATACCAATTGGAAAAGGAGCAAACCCAGTGACAGAGCCAACCGAGTTTCGGACACGCCGCCTTGACGCACGTGAGATGGATCAGCTTGGGAAGGACGCCCGCGACATCCTGTCGAGGGCTGTGGATGCGCAAAGTTCCGGAAATTTTCCCACCGATCCGCTGGACCATGTGTTCAAGACGCCGCCCGCCGCGCCAGTGAAGCGCGAGCTTGACGACCTTGGGCGCATGTCCGCCGACGCGGTCAGCGCACAGTACGAGGCCGCCGCCAGCGCGTTCGAGGAAATGGGGGTGGAGGTGACAGAGCGTGTCGCCAAGATCGGCAAGGCGCTGATCGAGTGCGATAAGGACCTGAGGGAAATTGCTGAGATCGCAGCGCAAATCCGCGAGAGGGGCAAGCACGTGCAGGCCCAGATCGAAGAGGCGTCCGCACTGTCAACGGACATCCGCTCCGCTGCCATCGAGGTCCGGCGGAAGCTCAAGCTATGAGCATCGTCTACCGGCGGCGTCCGGCGGAGCCGTGGCACGACTGGCTGGCCTATGGTGAGCGCGTCGGCGTCCTCGCGCGGGAGCGCGGCCGGGAGCTTGTTGCGTCCACGAGGCGGCTTCCGCATGCCAAGGCCGCCGTCTGGGGCGTTTTGGTCATCGTCGCGCTGGTAACCACCCTGCACGCCACAACGCGCACCCTTGCCCCGCTGCGGCCCGCCCAGCCCCCTTTGGCGCAGCGGCTCGATGACGCCCTGTCCGACTCCGTGGCAGCGGCACCGAAGGGGGATATGCGGGTGATCCAGATCACCAAGCAGGCCGACATCGAGTCGCGGATGGTGAAGACGGAGCGCATCACCGCTCCGCCACCGCCGATCTTCGCCGCCCCGCCACCGGCAGCCGTGCCGCCGCAGCCGGTCGCACAGGTTCAGGAGGAGCCGCCGCCGCCGGTCACAACTCGCAGGCGCATGGTCACGCGCGTGGCACGCGGGGGAGACATCTGCACGCGCCACGGCATGCGCAAAGAGATCACACGCGGCGGCCGGTCATGGAGGTGCAGGCGATGAGTGACCGCGCGTGGATGATCGTGATCCTCATCACGTGGCTTGCCATCGCAATGGAGTTGCTGTGGCGGCGCTGGGACCGGAAGCGTACGCAGCGCCAGTTGCTGCGCACACTGAGCCGGTTCGGCAACGGTCGCTTCATCAGGAAAGTCGAGGACGGGCAATGATCGAGAGCAAAGAGAAGCTAAACGAACTTGCGATCTTCTTTCACGACAAGGTGCGCATGCTCAAGATCAGCCAATCGGTCATGATCCCGCTCAACAAATTCTCGGCGGAGGACATCGGCCAATACATGTGGGGCTACGCGATGTTCAAAAAGAAATGGTTCGAGTCCAAACACGACAAGATCGCGAACGTGCTCACCGTCGAGCGCGTCGAAGTGCCTGAATTCAGGCGCGGCGACATCGATGTCGCGTTGGGCAATACCGCAGTTTTAACCGGAGAAGAGGAAGCGTGACCATGGCCAAGAACGAAAAGCAGACGGCGTCATCAAAGGATGAACTCGCGACCACCATCCTGAATATGAGCTACGGCGAACTGATCTCGGTATCGGAGGTGCTCTGCAACATGAAGCGCGCGCGGCTCGAAACGCGCGAGGACTTCGCGGAGCTTCTGCATCAATGGGCGGAGGGTCAGTAATGGAAGACCCCGGCCTCGATGATGGTGGGCCGCCGCCGCCAAAAGCGGTAGGGGAATTTCTCGATGCCCTCGCCCGCTCGCTCGATCAAATCCTCAATGGCAAGGAAGTGCTGGAAGACAAGAGCCTGCGCAAGAACGGATTCATCTTGCTGATATTCCCATACGGCGAGAACGACGGGCGCGCCAACTATGTCTCGAACGGCGCGCGCCGCGAGGACATCATCAAGATGTTCGAGGTGCAGATCGAGCGCCTCAGGCAACAAGAGAAGGAAAAGGCGGAGAAGGAAAGGGCAGAGAACGGGAGGGCGGGGCCGACGTGAAGAAGCGCGTGCCGCTGACGTTGCAGGAAAACCGCATCCGCGAGGGCCAGTACGCCAGCGATGAGAGCTACGGCATGGCCGGAGGCTTCCGGCTGATCGGGCCGAAGGGCGTGATGTTGCTGGTGATGTCGAGCGGCACAGAGGACGGCACCGGCTGGGAGCACGTGAGCGTCACCTGTCAGAACCGGCCGCCGAATTGGGAAGAGATGTGCGTCGTCAAAGACTTGTTCTGGGCCGAAGACGAGTGCGTGGTCCAGTATCACCCGCCACGTAGCGAATATGTGAACTGCCACCCGTACTGCCTCCACCTGTGGAAGCAGGCGAGCGGCGCGTTCCCGATGCCGTCGAGCTTGCTGGTGGGTCCAAAGCGTCCGCTACGCAGCGCGCGCGATCATTGAAAAACGCTGGAATGTCCGGAAAATAGTATGACGGAATCGTGGCCGGTCGCGCTAAGGTTGGCCGGTCAAGTTTGCAAACTGACATCAAAAGGAGTCGTACCGAAATGAAGAATCTATTGCTGGCAGCCGCCATGGTTGGTGCGCTGTCCCTACCGGCATCTGCCGCAGAAATCACCATCGGTGGTCAGGTCTGGACTATCGGTGGCACTGCTCTCACGCTGGGCGGCGTGCCGTCTGGTAATCAGGTTGACAACAACCCCTGCATCATCTGCGGGGCCAATCAGCCCAACCAGACCAACTTCGCCCAAAACTTCGGCTACACTGACTTCGGCAACAGAGGTAGCTTGTCCGACATTATCTTCTTCTCGTCCGGCATCCTTCGGGATGGCGACCTTGCAGCGGATACGATCTCCGGGACGAACTACACCGGGACGCAGATCGGCAACCTTCTGACGGCAATGGGAGGTGATGGTTATACGTTCAGCATTGGTATCGACGTGAACGACACCAACAAGGCGCAGATTTTGGAGAGCTTCTTTTTCCTCGATCTGACCTCGCATACGGTGCTTGCATCATTCTCTCCGGAACTGGGTGGCGTCCCGCTTCCGTCTCTCAGCAACGGGACGGGCTTTCCCGACTACCAACTCAACGGGCTGACTCTGGCTGGCCTCGATCTCACCCACGAGTACGCTTTCTTCGGGCGTATCAGCGGTGCGAACGATGGTCCGGACAGCTTCTTCATCGTGGCACAGGCGGTCCCCGGTCCCATCGTGGGCGCGGGTCTTCCCGGCCTCATCACGGCTTGCTTCGCGCTGATGGGCTTGGCCGGTTGGCGTCGTCGCCGCAACGCGATGGCTTGAACGCCAAAAACAACAGCGGCCCCGGTGATGAGCCGGGGCCGTTTTGTTAGGAGCAACCATGTACGCGCTACTCGCCGCATTCATCCTCGCTGCCACGCCAGCGTGGGCGCAGAAAAGCGATCATCCAGTCACGCACCAACTCGTGGACAAGAACGGTGCGAAGGCTGGCACCGTGACGATCTCTGGCAATCGACAGTTTCTGCGCGACATCAACGATGAACTGATTGCCACCATCGTCATAGAGAAAGACGGCACACGCACCGCCTACGATCCGGACGGCAAGGTGCTCAAATCCGACAAGCTTCCAGTACCAAGGTGAACATCCGCATCCCACGCTGGCTCGTTGCAGCGTGGGATGCTTTCGGTGACTGGGCCAACGTCAACGTCTACGAGCGCGGCAAGATCGAGCTTCGCCGCATCGATCTCGTGCTCGCCATCGGCTTCTTCGGCTGCGTCGCTTGGTACGCGTACCACGACGGAGTCATGGGCGCGCTGATCGGCGGAACGCTCTACGCCTTCCTGATGATGGCCGCGCTCTGGATGTTCTAACCCGACATGAAGGACGGCATGGACATCGTTCCGAGATTGCGCGCTTACCGCTCTCGTATCATGAGCGAGGCCGCCGACGAGATCGAGCGGCTGCGACGAGCCGGATTTGGCGGCTTGTCCTACGACATCGCAGAGAAACAGCGGCAAGAGATTGCGCGGCAGGACGACGAGATCGAGCGGCTGCGGGTTGCCCTACATAAATCCGAAGCTGGCCTGCTGCTAGCGCAGTTCGAGTTCATTGCAGACCTGAATTTCATCAAAACGTTCTGGCGTGCTGAGCTGTCCTGCCTCCATCTGGCTTGTGTTGCTGAATGTAATCCGATGACAACGCATTGCGGGCGCGCTGCTGAGGTCTTTGAAAAGCACAACGCAAGGCCGCCGTTAACCGGCCGCGACAGCAACCCGACATGAAGGATGCGATGGACATCGTGGAGCGGCTGCGCGCGGGGCGACCATCTGAGCTTCAGCTTGATAAATCCGAAGCTGGCCTGCTGCTGGCGCGGTTCGAGTTGCGAGCGTTAACCGGCCGCGAGACATGAAGGACGACATGACTGACCGACTTGTGAGAGGGCTGCGCCTGATCGAAAGCGGCCATTATCACGGCTTAGGCGATGTGTGGCTGAAGAAGACTGGAGGCGAGGCCGCAGACGAGATCGAGCGGCTGCGGGCTAAGCGTCTGGATTTTGCCAAGGAGGTCGAGCGGCTGACAAACGGTGTCAAGAAAATCCAAGAGTACCTTGAGGAAGATCGCACGGGCGATGCTCTATTCGTCTGCGACGCCCTCCTAGCCCGCTAACTGAAGGACAGCGAATGACTGACACCGACGAGAATGTGGGCGCGCGACCTCTGACCGGGTTCTATCAATACCGCCAAAAGGTTGGCAAGGCCGGGCCTCCACCCAGCACGCCCGCGAGCCAGATCACGACGGCGATCAGACACAACAGGGCAACGACGATCTTGCCGAACTTCAGCACGTTGGCGTCGATGGTGACGCCGAACCAGTCTCTAATCACCCACAAGATGATGTACGCGATCAGGACAATGATCGCGATGTACAAAAGCAGATTCAGAAACGAGAGCAAGATGTTCATTGTGTCTCTCCATCGGTCGAGCTAAGCGAAAGAGCTTGGCCGCGCGGAGCAAAGTATGGCGAGGCGGGGCAAGGCAGCTAAACGAGAGGCGGGCTTCGGCTCGCCTCTTTAGTTTTCCACCACCTCGACGCGGACGCCCGCTGGTACGGTGATGGCGAGCTTGACGACAAGCTCCTCAGCTTCAGGCAGCGGCGGCGGATGCTCGCCCTCTTCCGGCGTCACTGGTCCCTCGACTATCTCGCCCTCTTCGAGCGAGTCTTGGAGCGCGACGAGAAACTTGTTGTAGTAGCCCTTGATCAGGTCGCCGATGTTCACGCCGCCGGACCAGTTCGGCACCTTGGTTTTGTCACCGTTGATGATCTCACGCGCCGTCCATGCGTCCGTCACGTCGTCGTTGAAGTAGCGGTCCAGCGTCTGCCGACCTTTAGAGTCGCCGCGAAACCACCCCTCGATCATGCCACGGAACATGATGTCTGCGGCGATCAGCGGATGCAACGCGTTCTCGGCGTGCCACTCGCACGACATGTCGCCTTCAAGGCCAAGCTCATCATCCGACTTCGCGTAATTGTCTCGCCACGTTAGCTGGACGAATCCGCGACCGTAGTAGGTCTGTCCGGTCTGCGGATCGGGCTTGCCGTAGTCCATCCCGGCACCAAGACCGTACTCCTCGATGGGCAACATTGTGGAGGCTGTCTCGTGCTTCGTCGTGGCAAGGGCGTATGCGAGATGGCGCAGATCGATGGTCGCCGGATCGGCCTCCCATCGCGTCAGGATCGCGTTCTGTCCGTCGACCTGACCTTGATCGAGCGCAGGAGCGAACAGCGACTTGCGCACCGAGTTGAAATAGATTTGTCGGTTGAACGCCTGCGGCGCGGCCATCATCTGTGATGGTGTGATGAGTGCTCGCATGGTGGACTCCTTGGGTTACCCCAAAAAAATGGATCGCGTGCTCGCGCGCTTGGAGGGCACCACGCGCAAGCGATCCAAGTCTGGGGAGGACCGTGAATTGCTGGAAATTACTGGAAAATAGCGGTTCGCCTTACGGGGACGCGGTCCCCTCCGCGCCTGTGTTCAGCGTCCCGAGCATGCCGCCGATCTCTTCGCCGAACTCCTCGCGCATCTGTTCGAGCCGCTCTGGCGTGTAGGTCTGCGAGGTCGAGGGGTTCGGGTTCTCGGCTGGCGCTGGTGTCTCCGGCGCGACCGGCGGCGCAGGCTGCGGGTTGAGGCCCTCAAGGACCGTGCCGATATCCTTGCCGAGCGCTTCGTTTGCGGCCTCGCGCAAGCGCTCCAACTCTTCCGGCGTGTACGACTGTTGCGACACCGGCGGCGCGCCGGGAAGAATGTTCAGCACCTCAGGGACCGGTAGGTTGCGGTCGGTGAAGAATTTGCGCAGCTTTGCCTTCTCCTCCTCCGGGAGGAAGCGAGACTGCGGCGTCACCTCCGGCTTCGGCGCGTCGGTGAAGCCCGGAATGAAGCGGCCCGGATCGTTCCACCATCCGCCCTTCACGTAAGCCGGTGTCGGATATTGCACGTTGATGCGCGTCGTGTAGCCGACGCCGCGTGTGTAGTTATGCTCGACTTCGGTCATCAGGTAGCGACCATCGACACCCGGCCGCGCGTTGCGGATGTTGACGAAGCCATTCGCGCGCGCACGTGGCTCACCATTGATCAGAAGCCACCCGGTGCCGCGCCGACTCTCCGTCGTCCCTCCGGTCCCCTTGTTCACCTGATCAGCTTCGTTGCCGCTTTGCTGTGGGTTGATGTACGCCGCGATGGCCTTGGCGCTGCCGAAGGGACCGCTCTTGTCGATGCCCATTTGCTTCGTAAGCCACTCGGCATCGTTGATGTTGAAAAAGCGCGCCTCCGCCTGACCGTACTGCGGGCGACCACTGTAGGGCTTGATGCGCCAGCCGATCAGGTTGACGCCCCACACCGCATCGATGACATCCATCGCGTTGCCGTCGACGTTGACGCCTTCGGTCTTGCCAACGATGGACACGACGTTGCCCGCGATCTTCATGCGGCCATTGAGTTGCGCCGCCATGTCGCGGGCGAAGTCCATCGGACTGCGGTTCAGCATCGCCCAGCTTTTGCGCTTGATCTTCTCCATCTCCGGCGAAAGCTTCACCGTAAGCCCAGTGCCCTTAAAAGCTTTCTGCAAAAAGTCCTTGAAAGGAATTTCACCGCCGCCACCACCTCCGCCAGCGCCTCCCCCACCCGCCGCGCCGCCGCCAGCACTCTTGTCCTCTTTGTCTCCTTCTCCATCGGTGACGGTGTTCGGTTGTTTTGCCAGTCCTGCGACATTGCCGCTGGTCCCTGTGATCCAGACGCGACGGCCACCGCTGCGTCGACCGAAGCCTGACTCCACTTCCGACACCCAGCCGTCAAAAAGCAGTTCCATGCCGGGGCCGCCCCACGGCAATTCCTTTTCGCCGCCGATGGCGCGCACCGTATCCGCAAGTGCTAGCTCGCGCGCCGTCCGGCCGCGATCCGGTATGCGCGGACCCTCACCAGACCAACCGAGCGAGACTTGGATCGGCACGTTGTCGGGCGGTAGCTGAAGCTCAGCGTTTCGGTCATCGAGTTCGATGTGACATTCGTCATGGCCGTTTTCGAGCGTGTCGATCACCTGCACCGAGATCAGATACGGGTGCAGCTTCGAGGTCACGTCCTGCATTCCATGCACGACGATGCTGCACGCAGAGAGCCGACGTGGACCTTGATGTTCCGCCATTTAATGATCCATGATGAAGTGTGAGGGCGGAGCGGCGGCCAATGACAATCTGAACCCCAGAGATGCGGTGCCTCCGATCTCGCCCTCACACTGTTCCCTGTGTCTTGTTTCCTTCCGGTGTCGTGCCCCACAACACCACCGAGCTTTTCTTCTGCGGCATACCCGACATAATTTCGTAGTCGAGCGGAATGCGCACCTGCGTGCCTACGGGAATAAACGGCGAGTAGCGATGATGCTTGGCGAGGTGCGGGTTATCGTCCAGCATTCGCTCGACCATGCCCGGCGCGACCGCACGATAGGCGCGCCACAAGATCAGATCAGCCGGGATATAATCGGACCCGACCGTAACCAGATCATAGCTGGTGACTGTCATGTGTTTGCTGTTTCTGGGTTGCCGCCCTGCACTGCACCTGAGCCCCACATCTGCACGATGCCCTGCGAGCCGTCGTTCGGAATCGGCACGCGCTGAAACAGCGCTTCGAACTCGATCATCTGACCGACGCCATCCTCCGCGATCAGCGAGTGACCACGGCTCAGCGTCTCGATGACGAACCACCCATAATGCCAGCCGTCGCCGCGCATCAGAATCTGCGATTGTCCAAGGCGGCGCATGTTGTCGAGCACGTCGAGATGCGCCAGCCCGCCTGACGACGGAAAGCCACCGGGGTTAGCGACCACCAAGCCGGTCGTCGGATCGCGTGTGGCTGTGTTGGAATACGCCAAGGCGACATTCCCTTTTTTCTGGCGCGCGAAGAAGTGCGGAAAGACCTTGCCCTTGAGCGTGATCGTCTCTTCGTTCTCGCCGACCCATTCTCGGTACATCGCAGCACCGGCGATCTCTTTCTTGGCCCAGTCCGCGCCGGTGCTGTGGGACATCTGGTTCACGTTAAAAGGATAGACCTGAAACTGGATCGGTCCCCACTGAAACAAAACAGAATTTGCCATTCACCGCGCCTCCATCACCATGGTCTCGACGCCCGGCATCTGCGCGGCCTGCACGAGGAAGTCATCCCACTCTTCCGCAGGCCCGACGATGCATTCATGGAGATGTAAGCGACCGAGCCTGTCATCCTCGCCGCTATGCGAGCGCGCCTTGATGCGCTGGCACTCCTCACGCGAGCCGCGATAGAACTCGATGATCAGCGAGCCCTCTTCGGTGAAGAGCTTGTAGGTCACGACCCATTTCATGCTGCACCTATGTCTGAATAAGAATTCCACCGCGCCTCCCGCACTTCACGATCCGCCGAGCGCCGCATGCTCGTGCGCGCGAACTGCACTTGTGCATCGTTGACCTTCACATTGAGTTGCAGATCGCGCTCTTGCGTCGTGGGCGTCGCAGGAACGGGCGTTGCCGCTGGCCGCTCAACCGGCTCTGCCGCGCGTGCCGAGCCAGTCCTTGGCGCAGGCGTTGCCGCCACACGCGCGCGCTCTGCTTGCTGCGCTGCGATCTTCGCGCGGTCCTCTGCGGCAGTATCCAGAAGTCTGCCTTGAGCGTCGCGCTTCTCCTCGTGGAGATGCGGGCCTGTTGAACGTGGGTCTTTTGCTTTCAACGTGCCGAGCGGCTGCCCCTCCGCAACCGTGTCGCCAACCTTCACATTCGGGTCGACATGGCGGTACGTGCTGGTCGTACCGTCTTCATTCTGCACCGTCACGTCGCCATGCTCGTTGACGCCGGTCACCTTGCCGCCGTGGCGTGAGCGAAACTCCGAGCCAGCCGGACCCGGTGTGTCGGTGCCTGCATGCAGCTTGCGGCGGCCAGTGATCGGATGGACACGCTCGCCTACGCCGGAGGAAATGCGCTTGCCAGCCGGTAGCGTACTGGTTGGCGATCCGGTGTCGGGCGTCTCGGTTGATGTCACCGGCGTGGCTGGCGTCGAGCCCTTCGTCGGCGTGCCGGTCGCTGTCGCGGTCCAGCCCCGCCGGTTCTTCATCTGGAATTCGCTCTGGTCTTTCGGGTTCTCGAACTCGCTCGTGAGCGTCGAGACGTTCTGCGCACGGTTCGTCGGATCGGCTCCCATTAGCGCAGCGCGTGTGCGCTTGTATTTTCCCGACATGGCCTCATGCGCCATGTAGCGCGACTGGCCTTCGAGGCTGTTGCGCGCGTAGCCGTGCTTGTCGAGCCAGTTGAACATGGCAGTGCGCCGCTCAAGACGAGCGCCGTAGATGCCGTATCCGGTGCCGCTGTCGTGCGATGTGTCGGGTTGCAGCTTGCTTTCGGTCAGAGCCTGACCGGCAAGCAGGTTCGCAGCCTCCTTGATGTTCGCCTCTGGCACGCCCTCTTTGCGTAGCTGATCCTCCATCGCTTCCTTCGCGGTCGCGATGCGCTCGCCAATCTTCCCGCTCGCAGCCGGGCCGGTCGTCGGTCCCGTGGGTCCTGTCGGCCCATCCCCGCCGCGTGTCGCCCCGCGCGCGAGGCTCCCGCGTGGCCCGTAGTCGGTGCCAAGCCCGCCGGGACCCGCGCCGCCGGGGCCGGTATCGCCGGGTCCCCGAGCGCCGCCGGGGCCGCCCCAGAGATAGCCGCGACCGCTCGGCGTGTAGGACGCTGGGAGCACGCGCGCGTCGCCGCTGCCGCCGTACGTGCGGCCCTCTTCCGCTCGACGCGCTTCGGTTTCGACTCCGATGTTGCGCGTGCCTGCGCCGGTGGTGCCCTCGCCAGAAGTAGGGCCAGCGCCCATACGCACGCCGTACGCGCGCGGGGTAAACGCAGCCCTGACGAGTTGCGCGCGCTCGCTGTCCGGGAGCGCTTCAGCAAAGGACACGAGCTTCTTGGTCGCGTCGTCAAGCGCCGAGCCCATCTTCTGCAACATCCCCTCCGGGCGTCCCGGGGATGGAGTCGGCAGCAACGGTGTGGGCAACAGGCGCGGTCGAGCGGATGGCTCGTGCGGAGGCAGCATCGGGCTGACGCCCGGCCCCCGCCCCGGCCTCTCCGGGATCACATAGTTGGGGAAGCGCTTTCTCGAGTCCGCATCCAGTTTCTCGCGCTCTTGATCGGCCGCGTCCTCACGTGCCTTCTTCGCCTTAGCGATCCCCTCAAGCTGTTCTTTATCGAGCTTCTCTTGGAATTCCTTGACCGTCTTGTCGTAATATTCCTGACCGCCGCGCTCGTAATCCGCGTACGGCACGATGGGCTGATCACCCTCGCCGCCAAAATCTTGGGGGGTCTTGGCCCATTGGCTATATTTGAATTCCGCCCACGACTTCGGCATGCCCTTCGGCATGACGTCAGACAGGCCGACAATATATTTCAGTCCGCCAACGATGCGCTCAACGGAAGTCGCAATTGCCGTCATCGTTGCCGCGAGCGCTTCGATTCCTGCCGTGACACCGATGGCGTTGAGCAGTAACCCGAGCGAGTTTCTTAGCTCCTCAAGTGAAGTCATCAGCCGCTTGATTGCAAACTCCGGTCCCGCTTCGACATACTTGCCGCGCGCTACCGCCCCCTGTGCCTCGCGCACGCCCTTGAGTTTATCGGCGAACGTACGCAGTTCACCCATCAGTCTGGTGTAGGAAGCCTTGTCTTGGATATCGAGCGCCTTCATCACGAGGTCTTGGTTATCGGCCTGCGTCATCAGGCTGATCAACTCGCCAATCGGGTCCTGCACCGAGCGCAAATACTTTTCGAGTTGACCAGCGCCGAAGCCGAGCGCCTTGCCCATGCGGTCGTTGCCAAGATCACCAAGGATGCCGATGAGCGCTGAGCCTGCCTTGGCGGCGCTGCCGGTGCCTTCCTTCAACACACCGAAGAGCGTGACGGCGCGCTGCATCGCATCGACACCCTGATAGCCCCACGTCGCCATGTACGCAGTCGCCTGCGACAGACGCGGACCCATCTCCTCGATGTTGATGTTGAATTGACTGTTGGCGTGCGAGAACGCCTCCATCACGTACTTGTATTGATCGGCGGGAATTTTCAGGTTGCGCATGATGTCGCCAACGGCGCGGTTGAACAGCTTGGCGTTCGCGTTAGCGCCGTTCGCAGCCGTCGTCAGGTCGGGCATCATCTTCAACGCTTCTTCAGGCGTGAAATTCCCGGCCTCACGAATTTCATTGAACGCCTCAAGCAACTCCTTCGATGACACGCCGGTGATCGCGGCTAGTCTCTTCATCTCAGTGCCAAGGTCGTGAATTTTCTGTTCCGACAATCCGGTCTGGTTTCGCGTCAACCGCAATTGATTGTCGAACGCAGCGAAACCCATGAAGCCCTGCTTCAATTGGTTGAGGGCTTCGTAGGCGGTCAGCGCTCCGCCCGCCATTCTCGCGAGCCCGCCGACAATCGGCGGAATCTGCGCGCCCATGAATTTGAAGGCGCTGCCGCCCTGTTGCCCTGCCTGAACGGCTGCTTGGCCCGCCTGACGATGCTTGTTGACCAGCGCGTTCTCGCCGTCGATAGCTTTCTTGTGGTTGGCGAGTAACTGATCGTAGGAAAGATTGCTTTCCTTCGCGCGCTCGCGGATCGCGCGCGTGTTGATCATGTGGCCCTTATAATCCTCGTAGTCCTTCTTGACCTCCTTATTCAGGTCCCTGAAATTCTTGGTCGCCGACTTGACCGCCGGGCCAGTATTGTCGACGCCATCAATGTAGATCGTGGTTCGTTCGTTCATCAGGGCTCATCCGACAAATCGAAACCAGTTTCCGGCAGCGGCACGCCCGGCCCTTGGAAGTTCTGCGGCGCGTCTGTCGCGCCACTGCCATTGGTCGCGGCGGACTCTGCTCGTTGCTGCGCCTCAGCTAAATTGATTTTCACGCGCTCCAGCGCTTCCTCCGGCGATGCCAGTCGCCGCTGCGGGATGGTGCCGTTGGCGATGTCTTGCTGAATTTCGGTTGGCATCATCGCGAGGAAGGCTTCCATCACGCGGTTCACATCGGGATAACGAAGGCTGCGGATGACGCCCTCCTCGACGCCCGCAAGCTCGACCACCAGACCGAGCGAGTCTTGCCAGTCGCCCGCGCTCCAGCGCAGCAAGTGACCGAAGCACATTGGTGCGAGGGTGATGCTCTCGATCTTCCTGCCGCCGAACTCGAACGGAATGAACAGGTGGACCGTGCGCCCACCGTTCTTGTCCATGCTGATCATCGATGCATCCAGATGCAGACGACCGGCACACCCTTGTGGATGCGCTGGTCAACGAACTCGACGTCTTCGGCAGGACCCGCGCCGTCGTGATCCGCCACGACGACGCGCTTGTCCTGATCGAGCTTTTGCAGAATCTCAATTAGCTCGCGGACGATCATGGCAGCGCCAGAAGACGCCGCAGATCACCGTTGAGGTCAGTCTCGCCGCTGACGAACTCTGAAGTGAAGAAGTCCCATTTGTACATCAGCACCGGCTCTTGAGCGCCGGAGGAAAGCTGCATGTGCAGCGTGTAACTCACGATGCTCTTGATGCTGTACTCGTGCGACATCAGGTTGCCCTTCGAGAACGCAGTCGGGTTGCTGCGGCCCAAGCGGCCTTCCATGACGGCGATGGCTTGCAGCGCTTCGGAGGTGCGGCGGTTGCGGATCAGGCCATACGCGGTGAAGCGATGGAAGAGCGGGTCTTGCTGGCCGACATAGGCCATGACGTCCGGGTCCCAGCCCGCGAGGTTGAACGTCGCTTCCAGCTTGTTGAAGTGCGTCGCGATCTCGATGGCGACCGGCGCGCCACCCGCCGCGTGGTCGACCGTGTTTTCTTCGAGCGTCGGCAGCTTGAGTTCCTGCAAGATCAGATGGGTGGAGACGCCCGGCACGGTGCCGCCGCCCGCCGCACCTGCTTCCGCTGGAGCGCGCGTGTCGCCGCAGATCAGGTTCGCGCTTTCCATGATGTAGACGTTCTGAGCCATGATGCTATTCCTTTTCGATGCAGGTAAAGATGTTGTTGTGAGCGAGTGCTCTCGCTCACTCTGGTGCGCCCGGCCATTACAGTCATGAAACCCTTGTAGGGATTGCCGGGCGCACCTTTTCGATGTGAGGGATGGCGGGGCGGATGCTTCCAGTCATCCTGCCAGTTCAAAGCACGTCGCTTCGTGCTGCCCCGCCGCGATGGCGCTTACGTCGTCGCAAGATTGAGTTGCGAGGCGAGGTCGGCAACCATCGCATCGATAGCCTCACGATAGCGCGAGGACTCGATGGTCAGATGCTTGAGGACCGGCGGCTCTTCTGCGCGGAAGCCAACGGTGAGCTTGCCGAGCCTGATCTGTTCAGGCGTGTTGCCCTCAGTGCGGAAGTTGACCCTGTAACCAAGGATGTGCTGGTCCGCCTGCAAGTCGCGCAGGAAGAAGCGCATCGTATTCAATATCGCTTGCACGGTGTGGCCCACGATATTGTAGCGACCGAGATAGAAGCGCAGCGAACGCAGGAGTCCAAGGTGGATGTAGTCGCGGCCTCTCATCACATTGTACATCTGCCACAAAACATCTTCGCCTGCGTTGTCGGTCGAGATCAGCACGAAGCCGCCCGATGCGATGGCGAAGTCGTCACCGATCTCACCGCGCACCAGCACGCCGATATTTGCGCTGAGCAACTCCTGTGCCTCGTTCGCACTGTCAGTGAGGCTGAAGCCGATCTCGCGGTTGGGTGAGACGATGCCCTGCACCGCTTGGTTCGCTGAAGAGTGGAACGGCGCACCCGTCTCGTGATCGCGCCGGACCATGATGCCCGCCATGCGCGGAGCGAGCGGCCGGATCATGATGAAGCTCGTCACCGGGTCCATCACACGGCAGCCGCCCGACAGCGGAATGAGGCGATGGCTCTGCATCGTCTCGCGCCAGTCGAGATCGTTCTGCAACGACGAGCCCGCCGACTCCACGATCATCATGCCGAGAAGCTGGTTGCAGATCGGCGTGGCGCTGGCGACCACCGGGTTTGCACCGGAAACCAGCGTTGCCGTATAGGTCGCTACCGTGCCGCTCACCTCCCACACGTAGGTGAAGGAAGCGCCGCTGCCTGAGCCCGTCGAGGACGTTGGTTCGACAGGCGCGTCATCCGGGTCTTCGGTGCCGACGATGAAGCCCGGCGCAACCACGGTGACGGTCAGCACGCCACCGCCTGCCGCGATGGTCGCGACGTTGAGGATCACGCCATCCGGCATCAGCAATTGCTCGCCGACCTGATAGCCAAGACCGCCAGTTGCGACCGCTGCCGTGTCCACAGTCTGGCCGGGAGGCGGAGCGGTGATGGTCGGAGCCGTCGTGTACCATGCGCCCGGCAGTTCAAGCTCGATGGCACCGAGCGAGCCATCGGTCAGGCCGTAGGCAAAGCCGGTCGCCTGTACAGCGTTCGCCCCACCGCCGGAGAACGTGACCGGATACATGTGTTCGGCAACGTAGCCGGAGCCCGCCGTCTCGCGCTCGATCACGCCGACGCCGTTGGCCATCTGTGAGGTGTAGCCGGGAGCAAGAAGAATGCGCGGCGTGCAGCCGAGCTTCTGCGCCGACTTGAGGAAGGCCCACATGCCGGTCGAGTTGAGGCTGTCACCAGCGATCTTGCTGATCGTCTGTTGCAGCTTGATCGCCGGATCGGGATCGGTGCCCTCCTGCGTACGCACCACCACGACGCGCGCGGCGAACTGAGTCTCGCCAAGCTGGTCGTTGATGCCGCGCACAGCGTCGGACAGATAACCCGACTCGCCGAGCTTGCTTGTCTTCTTGGTGTCGTTCGAGTTTAGCACCACCGGCGTATCGAGCGGGAAGACCACCGGATCAGCGAGCGGTGCGGGGCCGACCAGTCCAATGGTGGAAAGATCGGCCGAGAGAACCGGCCGCGCGCCTTCATCGACTTTACGAATAGAGATTCCGAATACTGGATCGGCCATGGGGGATTCTCCTGTTGAGAGGTTCGTTCGAAAAGACGGAAGATGGAGAGGGGGGATTTAGAACGAGCTAGGCGGCGTCTGAATTTCCAGTTGCTTCACCGTCAGCGCATGCACGCGCACCGACAACAAAAGCTCCGGCTCCGCGCCACCAGCCGGAAGAGAGAAGATGCGTATCTCACGCACGTAGTC
>Ga0190271_10000142_pt1 | contig 36623 bp, 46 predicted proteins | sample Popmic356T_FD_133747 | JGI IMG/M metagenome (GOLD analysis project Ga0190271, IMG submission 133747) | Populus adjacent soil microbial communities from riparian zone of Weber River, Utah, USA - 356 T | ecosystem: Environmental > Terrestrial > Soil > Riparian zone | place: USA: Utah | collected...
CGTCAACTTGGCTTCATCATGGGAAAACCTCCGTTGTTGATGAACGGAAGCAGTCTATGCCACCCCGGCAGCCCTGTCAATCTGGCAGGGTGGCATAGAAACGCTGTCAGCGTGACGCCCGCCAGCTTCCCTCGCCGCCGTTCAGGTAATTGACGTAGGCGGCAGCTTCGACCTCGCTGCCAAAATCCTTCATTGCTTCCCAGACGTGCTCCGAGGAGCAATGTTCGTCACCGACGAGCTTGTAGTGCCCGACGGTCCAAACATCCTCGCCCTTTGTCTTGAAATAGGTGTGCATGTCAGTCCTCCTCGATCGGCTCGTCGTGCCAATAGTTCGGGTCGGTCAAGACGTCCGGCCGGTAGCGCCGCATTTTCTCTTTGTGGCACTTCAGGCAGGTCCGGGTCAGCTCGATGCCGCGGGCGTCGCACTGCCATTCGCTGGCGAGCCCGGAGCCGCATGGGCAGGCGCGAAAGCGGCTCATGGGATCACCAGCAGGATCGCGCCGCAGAACGCGATCAGCGCGGCCGCGGCGAGCAGGTTGGATGCTTGCATTGTCAGTCCTCCGTTGTGATGGGCGGCCCTTATACTGCCACCACGGCAGGCCTGTCAAACCGTCAGTGCAGAGCCTCGTCCTGGCCGGCGTCCTTGACCAGCTGCGCGCCGAACGTCTCCAGCTCTTTTCGCAGGTTGGCGACGGTGCGCCGCAGATCCTGCTCCGAGGCGCGCTGCGCGTCGACCATGATCTCCAGCATGAAGCGCGCGCCAAAGAAGAACCCGCAGCGCGCCACGTACAGCTCGTTTTCGGTGGCCTCCGGCGGGGCCCCCATTCGCAGGTTAACGATCCAGCCGGCCTCGAGCACCCGACCGTCCTGGAGCATCTCGCGCGCCTGCTGCTTGAACTGTTCTTTTGTCATTTTGCCATCTCCTGTGCTTGACCGGCACGCTAATCCAACTAATCTGGACGTCCAAACGATTTGGAGGAAACCCCAGGATGTCCACAATTACCTCGACCCGGATCCTGATCGACGTGCTGGGCGGCAACCAGAAGGTCGCCGCCCTGACCGGCTCGACCCCCAGCGCGGTCAGCAACTGGCGCAAGGGTAAGCTGCCGGCGGCGACCGCCGATGTCCTGCGATCCCGCATCAAGAAGATGGGCCTCGATGTCCGCGACGATCTGTGGGCGATGCGGCCCAAGCCGAGGCGCAAGCGATGAAGACCAACGCCACCACCGGGATCTGGCGCAGGACGCCGCAGCTCGACGCGCGCTTCCACGAGCTGCTGAGGATCGACCCCAAGCTGAGCTACACCGCGATCGCGCAGCGGCTGTCGCTGGAGTTCAAGATCACGCTGACCAAGAACGCCTGCATCGGGCACGGCCGGCACGCCGGGGTGCCGAAGCGCCAGCCGCCGCGCTCGTACGCCGGCCGCAAGAACCGCAAGCCAAAACCCTACGTGGCCAAGATCCGGCTGACGCCGCGGTTCAGGCCGATGTCACGACCGTCGGCCGGGCGGGTGCCGCTCGAGCAGCTCGAGCCGAACGACTGCCGGTGGCCGGAGGGCGACCGCGCGCCGTTCCTGTTCTGCGGCGAGCCCAGGCACGGCAGCAGCTCGTACTGCTGGGTGCACGCGGTGCGGTCCTGCCCGTCGCTAAAGGTGCTATCGTGAGTGTCTACCAACCCCAGAGGAGACGAAGCCTATGAAGAAGCTACTGCTGGCATCTGCCATGCTTTGCGCGCTCGCCAGCGGCGCGAAAGCGGACATTCTCGGCGGCATCGATTGGAATTTGGCCGGCGCTGCAGTGCTGACGGTGTCGCCAACGGCACCAGGGCAGCAGGTCACCAACCTGCCATGCCTCATCTGCGGGGCCAACCAACCTCAACAGCCTAGCGGGTTCGGCTATAACCTGTTCGGAAATCAGGGGAATTTGACCACGCTGCCGTACTTCTCGACGTCCGTGGTCGGCGGCTCGCTGGGTGCCGACGTGTTCGGCGGCGTGAACTCTGGCTACACCATCAACGCCGGCTCACCGTTCCTGCAGGCGCTCGGCGGCAATCTGACGTTCTCGGTCGGTGTCGACAGCAACCAAGCCGGCACCAGCACGCAGGTGCTGGAGAGCTTTTGGTTCTTGAACTTCACAACTCAATCCGTGCTCGCGGTGTTCTCGCCGGGACCGGGCGGCTACGACATCGACCCGCTGAACAACGGCACGGGGTTCCCTGACTATACCATCAGCGGCTTCTCGCTGGCCGGCATCAACGCCGGCGATCGCATCGGGTTCTTTGCCAGGATCACCAACGCCAACGACGGGCCGGACTCGTTTTTCCTGCTGCCGTTCGCGGTGCCGGGACCAGCGGTCGGCGCGGGCTTGCCTGCGTTGCTGGCCGGCGTTCTGGGATTGTTTGGCTTCAACCGGCTACGTCGTCGTCGCTTGGCGTAAATGCGCAAGCGGCCTCTGCTCACCGAGGCCGAGAAGAAGAAACGCCAGCGGGCTGCACAGGCTCGCTGGCGCAGGTTGCATCCCGACTACCAGCGGGAATGGCACGCCGCCAACCGCGAATACGTCAAGCTGCAGAAGCGCAAATACCGGGCGAGGAAGGCCAAATGTGGATCCTGATCATGCTGCTGCTGTCGACCACCGGCGCGCTGGCACAGGCCTGGACGCCACCGTTCTGCACCGGCCCGAACGCGGCGCTGCAGTACAACGCGCAAGGCTGGGTGTGCGCGACGATCGCCGCCACGCCGCTGCCGGCGCAGCCGCCGCCAACGCAATGCATCACCTCGAACTGGAACGGCACAGCATGGACATGCGTCCCGACCGAATACCTGACGACGCAGGCGGCCCCGCAACGGGCGCTGCGGGCCACCGACACCAACGGCTGCGAATGGACGATGACCGGCCCCGGTGCAGCGAGTGTGGTCGCCCAATGGGTGCCGGTAAACCCAGCCGACGCGCGCTGCGCCGCGAGGTAGTGGAGGGCGCGGTCGCCGCCTACCTGCGCGGCGTGCCGCTCAAGGAGATCGCGGCGCGGTTCAACATCAGCATGACCTCGGTGATCAATTACGCTGCCAGAGCAGGGTTCAAGCTGCGCAAGAAACGGAGACGACCATGAACGACCCCAAGACTGCACTGACGTTCGAGGAGGAAATCACCGCGGCGTTCATGCACTACGTGCGCGGCGTGTCGCAGCAGGACATCGCCATCATGATGGGCGGCGTCAACGGCGGGCGCGTCAACGACGCTTGTCGCAAGGTCAGCATTGGCCTGGGCCGCGGCTGGGGCAAGGCCAAGCACGGGGACTGGAACCAGACAGACCTCGAGGATCTGCCGCTGAAGGCGGTCAAGCCATGAGCGAGTTCGCAAAATACCGCCGCAAGCAGATCGCCGAGCTGCGGCCGTGGCAACCCAGCGACGACATGAAGCGCATCAGCGTGTCGGTCGAGGACAGCGAGGCCGGCTCGCCCAAGCAAGGCGACATGATCGCGCGCAACCCGAAGAACCACGCCGACCAGTGGCTGGTCGCCGAGAAGTACTTCAACGACAATTTCGAGCCCTGGTGAGCAGCGCGCCGCAGCGACCCAGTGCAGGGGGTATCGAGGTCTAGTGAATGCCCAGCCCGCCACGACGCGCCAACCTCGAGCATAACCTGCAGGCCAGGGTGTTGCGATACCTCACCGAGCATCACATGCCGGACGTATTCGGCTTCGCGATCCCGAACGCCGGCCGCCGCACCTATCGCGCTGCCGCCGCCCTGCGCGCCGAAGGCATGATGCGCGGCGTCGCCGACACCTGCATCATGCTGCCGCAAGGCAAGACGCTGTGGCTGGAGCTGAAGGACATCCGCGGCGTGCAGTCCGACGAGCAGCGCGGCTTCCAGGCGCGTTGCATGCGGCTGCATCACGTCTATCGAATAGCGCGCACGTTCGATGAGGCGGTCGGCATCCTGCGCGACTACAGCGCCGTGCCATGACCGACGACAGCAACCGCGACAGCAGCCCGTTCGAGCAGCTCGCGCAGCGGCAGATGGTGCAGGCCACCAAGCGCAAGCACGCCAAGCGCGAGGCCAAGCTGTTCGCCAGCGATCGCCACGCCCCGATGGTGCCGGGCGAGCAGGAGAAGAAGCAGCGCGACCAGCAGCGCATGGTACGCGCCTACCGGCGGCACAAGCGCGCCGAGATCCGCACGCTGCTGGAAGGTCAGCATCGCATACCCTTCCTGCAGCTCACCCGCGTGTTGCGCCGCATGACGATCGAGGACGGCCCGGCGCTGGTCGCGCACGTCGACAACGCACAATGGCTGGTGGATGCCGATCGGCTGACCCGCTACATCGTGCTGGCTGCGATCTCCGACAAAATTGTCAAGCTGCGGATCCAGAACGGCTATGCTCCGTTCGACGACAGCCTGCCCGGCGAGCTGCCAACCGTCTACGAAATCATTCGCGCCAAGCTGTCCGCTTGACAGGCCTGTCGTGCTGGCGCTACCGTGGCGTGTTTCATCACACACGAAGGATACCGCTATGACCGGAATTGTTTCTGACGCGCTCGACGTCTACGCGCGGGCTAACATCAAAACCTTTTTGACCGACCGGATGTCGACGGTCGGCGCGTCCGAGATCGGCCAGTGCGCCCGCAAGGTGTTCTGGATCAAGAACGAGGACGACGCCCAGCTGCACGCGCCGCGCGACGACAAGTATGTCGACGGCTGGGGCGCACGGCTGCGCGGCTCGACGTTCGAGGAGCGGCTGTGGGTGCCGGCGATGCGCAAGCGGTTCGGCAAGCGGCTGAAGTACGCCGGCAAATCGCAGCGCACGTTTGTGCACAACTATCTCAGCGCGACGCCGGACGCCATCGTGGTCGACCTGACCGAGGCCGAGAAGCAGGCGATCGGCACCGACGCCAGCGTCGCGCTGTTCGAGTGCAAGACGCTGGATCCGCGCGCCACGCTGACCGAGGCCAAGGCCGAGAACGTGTACCAGACCCACGTCCAGATGGGGATCCTGCACGCCACCACCGACCTGCGCCCGAGCCACGCGGTGATTTCCTACGCGGACGCCTCGTTCTGGAACGAAATCAAGGAGTTCGTGGTGGCCTACGACCCCGACATCTACGCGGCGGCGCAGCTGCGCGCGACGCAGATCATGACCTCGACCCACGTCGAGGAGATCGCCCCGGAGGGCTGGATCGCCGGCGGCTCGGAGTGCCGCTATTGCCCGTTCACGAAACCGTGCGGCGTCGAGCGCCGCAACCTGCCGTTCGCCGACGACAACGCGCCGGTCGACCCGCAGTTTGCCGCCGAGATCGCCGACCTCGCGCGCGAGCTGAAGGCCGCGGAGAGCCAGGGCCAGACCTACGAGGCGCATGTCCGCGGCCTGCAGGACGAGATCAAGCGCCGGCTGCGCGACAAGGGGCTGCGCAAGATCCCCGGCGTGGTGACGTGGTCGCCGGTCAAGGGTCGCAACGGCTACGACAACAAGGCTGTGATCGCCGCAGCCGTTGCCGCTGGCATCGACGTCAACCAGTACAAGACATTAGGCGAGCCCGGCGATCGGCTCGTCATCACGATCGCGGAGTGATCCGCGATACCGGCGGTCGCATTCGCGGCCGCTGAAACATCAGAGCAAAAGAAGGCAAAGCAAATGAACGATCTTATCAAGCAGACCAACGGCCAGCTCGCCCCGCAGGGCGACGATCCGTTTCAGCAGTACGGCGAAGCCGCCAAGCAGACTGCCATCGTCGGCAAGCTGCTGAAGTTCTCCAAGGGCGACTGGACGGCCGGCGAGTACAATGAGCCGGTCGAGGACGGCACCACGTTCGTCGCCAACATGGACGAGCTGCTGATCGGCTGGATCCGGTGGCAGGACATGAAGCCGACCGACCACGTGATGGGGAAGGTCAGCAAGCGCTACCAGCCGCCGCGGCGGCCGGAGCTGGGCGACCTCGACAGCTCGATCTGGGACACCGACGAAACCGGCAAGGCGCGCGACCCGTGGCAGATGTCGAACTACCTGCTGCTGCAGGGCACCGGCGACGACGACGGCGAGCTGTACACGTTCACCACGTCGAGCAAGGGCGGCCTCAACGCGATCGGCGACCTGTGCCTGAAGTACAGCAAGGGATCCCGCCAGAAGCCCAACCAGTACCCGGTGCTGAAGATCGGGCAGGGCAGCTACGCGCACTCCAACAAGGCGTTCGGCCGCATCAAGTACCCGACGTTTACGATCGTCGGCTGGGTGCCGAAGGCGGCGTTTGCCAGCGTCGAGGATCTCGAGCGCAGCCCTGAGGAGATCCTCGAGGAGGCGTCCAACCCACCCGAGGTCGACACCACCCCCGTCCCCGACAAGCCTCGCGCCCGAGCCGCCGTTCCCCCGGCCGCGGCCGCGAAGCCTGCCGGCAAGCCCAGACCCAAGGCGCGCTTCTAGGACGTGAGACTGCCCCGGCGGTGGCGCAACACGCCGCCGGGGGCTTTTTCCTTTTGGGGGTTTCATATGAAACGTGCCAGGGCCGCCAAGGTCATCACGGCCGGCGATTTTCTCGTCGCGCTGTTCCACTACAGCGAACACAACATCTACTTTTCGTCGTTGCCGAACGAGCGCAACGACCCCAAACAGCCCGGCGAGCGCCGCATCGTGACCCGCGAGGTCGACGCGCTGTCCAGCTTCATCGCCAAGTGGGATCGGCCCGGCCGCGGGCTGTTCTTCTGCGTCAGCACGATCGACGGGCCGCGCCGCGCCAAGGTGCACGCGATCGAGATCCTGGGGCTGCACACCGATCAGGATTTTAAGGCCATCGAGGGCGGCGAGACGGCGGCCCGGCTGGCTTTGACCGGGGTGCGTTGCGCCCCGACCGCGGTGGTGCACAGCGGCAATGGCCTGCACGCCTACTGGCTGTTCAAGGAGCCGTTGCTGCTGACCGACGACAACCGCGACCGCGTCGAGGCGGCGCTGCGGCTGCTGGCCGACCACGTCGCCGGCGATCTGGCGGTGTGCGAGGTGGCCCGTCTGATGCGCCTGCCCGGCACCCACAACACCAAGGGGGGTTCGTGGTGCGAGGTGACGGTGGAGCGCATCGACGGGCCACGCTACGAGCTGGACGATCTGGAGGAGTGGCTCGCCGAGAGCGCACCGGTCGCGCGTCGCGCCTCGGTGAGCCGCCCCTCCGGTGCCCAGCCCGCGGCCGCTAACGCGGAACCCGACAACCCGTTCCTGGCGGCGGCGCTGGCGCTGGGGTTCAAGCCGCCGGTCGATGTCGAGGCCCGGCTCCGAATTATGCGCTACGGCGGCCCCGGCGATAGCTCTATCCATTCCACACAACTGAGCGTGTCGGCGTCGCTGCTCAACGCCGGCCGGCCGATCGACGACGTGGTCGAGCTGCTGCTGCAAGCCACCAGGGCGGCGGCCGGGGAGCTGGGCACCCGCTGGCATTGGGGCCGCGAGGAGAAGGCGCTGCGCCGGATGTGCGAGACGTGGCTGAAGAAACACCCGCCGCAGCCAGTACAACTTCCGCTCGAAAACACGGTCAACGTGACCGCGGATGACGGTAACATTAATTCGGACGCAACCCAGGGTGAGGGGGACGAAATGCCGGCATTTAACCCCCCTCCTGACAACGTGACAGACCTTGGTCAGGCCCGCGCCAAGCGGAAGGCCAAGCCGAAGCCAAAATCCGACAACGTCCCGGCGGCGTTCTGGGCTGCCGATGCCGTCATTGAGGTACTGCGCAAAAGCGGCGAGGACGTCATGCTGACCGAGGGCGAGCTGTGGTTATACGGCGAGGGGGTGTGGCGGATTGCCGACCGGGCCGACGACCAGCGGCTCACCGTTATGATCCAGAGCGCCTTCGAGGAACTGGCGTTGCCCGCGAGGGGTCAGGCCCTCAGTCTCGCGTTAAAACGCATCAGGGAGCACCCAGAGGTCTACAAACGGGCAGTGGCGTGGGCTGGACCCGGCGTGGTGGTCTGCCAGAACGGCGTGCTGCGGCTCAACCCCACGGCAAATGGCGATTTGGTGCGGGGTTATGAACTGCACTCGCCGCTCAACTACGCGCGCCGCAAGATCGGGGCCGAGTACGACCCGACCGCCGCCTGCCCGCAGTTTCTCGAACTGCTGGGCTCGATGTTCACCGGCCGCGACGATGCTGTGGAGCTGATCGCGCTGGTGCAGGAGTGGGCCGGGGCCGCACTGGCGGTCGAGAGCCTGAGCCGGGAGGAGCGCAAGGCCCTGCTGTCGATCGGCCCGTCGCGCACTGGCAAGACCGAGATCAGCCGGATGTTCCGGCATCTTCTGGGTGAGCCGATCGCGGCCCCGTCGATTGCCGACATCAGCTCGCACGACAATAAGTTCGGGCTGGAGACGCTGTATGGGGCGTCCGCGTGGATCCGCGACGACGCCATCAACGAGGGCGACCGGCTCGACCCGCAGCGCTTCAAGACCATCGTGACGGGCGAGCCGATCGACATCCAGCGTAAGGGGCGCGGCAACGTGCGCGGGCATCGCTTCGCCATCCCGGTGATGCTGACCATTAACACCCTGCCGAAGGCCCGTGATGTCTCGGACGCGATCTTTAACCGTTCGCTGGTGCTGGACATGACCAATGTCGTGACCGAGGCCGAGGCGGTCGAGATCCGGCAGGCGAAGGGCGTGCCGCTGGGCGAGACGATCGGCTCGCATATCGTCAAGGCAGAGGCACCGGGTATTCTCAATTGGGCGTTGGCCGGGCTGCAGCGGCTGATGAAGCGCGGTCATTACGACCCGCCGCTTAGCGTTCGGATGGCGACCCAGCGGTTCAAGGACGACAACAACCCGGTCAGCGAGTGGATCAGGGAGGCGGTCGAGCGGGACCGCTTCAACAAGATCAGCCGGGCCGATCTGCTGTGCGCCTACCACGGGTGGCAGCGCGAACAGGACGGCGACGAGGCCAAGGCGATCGGGGCCAAGTCATTTTGGCCGTTGATGCGGACCCTGACGCCGTGGATCGCCGAGGCGCGCGACAGCAGCGGGATGCGGGCGTTCAGCGGGATCCGACTGACCGAGGTCGGGCTGCGGTTCTGGGAGCTGCACAAGCAGGGGCCGCAGCTCAAGGGCGGCAGTACCGGCAACTCGATGGGGCGCACCGATGTCAACAAAGTATGCACGCCGGGCGAGGTCGGGGCGGAGCCGCCGAACAAGCATCAGGCGCGGTTTTGAGATTGTCAGGGCGATGTGTCAGAGGCCCCTTTTTTTGCACAGTACGTGTCAAAACCGTTGTCACATCCACAGCAGATCTTGTCCGACCGCGCGAGCGATGTGCCAACGCAAAATCTTCAGCCCTCTCAATAGCCTCTCTCTCTCTTGTACACTTGTACACTTCTTTTGGGGGAAAGAGAGAAAGATGAGAAAGAGGGGTGAACAGGGAACGAAAAGGGCGTGTGCGTGAGTGGTGGGGTGGGTAGCGGGGTCGGATGTGTCAAGTGTCGGAAAGGGAGAACAAACCATGAAGGCTACGGATTATTTACCCATGTACCGGAGGGCCGTGCTGAAGGCCTCTGCGGGGTTCGCGGAGCGGTGGACGTGGCGTGCGCTGCGGGTGGTCGATCCTAATCTGGCGATGCGGCTGTGGGAGCAGATCGAGATCTTCGATGAGGCGTGCATCACCGGCACGGTGCGCGAGATTGTGGAGCATGGGCAGGCTACGGAGCGTGGCTTCGCCGCTGCTGTTCAGGCGATGGAGCTGCACAAGGTCAGGGCCGAGGCGATCGCCATTGCCAAGCAAGGGCCTAATCTGGACGCACTGGTCGCCAAGCATGGCGGCTACGACAAGATCACAGAGGAGGCGTGGGAGCAGTTCGAGCGCGAGAAGATCGTCTGGCGCGCCAAGCTGCGGTTCGGCGAGTTCGACAAGGAGGACGACCCATCACAACAGGAGGAAGCACTACGATGACAAATGGTAATGGACACGGGCTACAGCAGGAGCTGCCGCCGACGAGGGAAGCCGTGGTCGAGCAGGGCCTGAGGATCCAGCAGGAGACGGCCGCGGAGCGTGACACGCTGCGCCGCGAGGTGGCCGGCCTGAAGGCCGACATCACGGGGTTCAAGGTTGCGGTCGAGGCGCTGCAGGCGCAGCTCGCCGATGCCGACAGCCGGGTGGCGTCGATGCGGCTTACCACCGACGACGCGGTGCGGCGCTGCGCCGAGGTCGAGACGGTGCTGGCGAGCATGCTGGCGCTGGGCCGGGCCTTCAACATCAAGCATCAGCCTCACATCACGGGGGACGGCGACCATGAGGGCGACGACATTGACCACGATCGCACTGCTATGGGGGATGTTCGTTATCGCCCCGACCACCGCGACGTGGGCTGACGGAGGCCCTCCAGGCTCGCGCTGCCTGGGCTACGGCGAGGCTAAGCAGGTCTACCGCGGCGCGTACCTGCACTGGTACCGCGGAACGCATGGGCGGCGCTGCTGGGGGCAAAGGGACAGAAGGGGAACGGGAAGGATGGGATTGGCGCGGGCGCAGGCCGAGCCGGATCCTATCCTTCCGCCGGCGCAAGCACGGGTGCCAATTACCGGGGAATTAGCGCCCGTGCAGACCGTGCAGACCGTGCAGACCGTGCAGCCCGTGCAGACCGTGCAGCCCGTGCAGACCGTGCAGACCGTGCAACACCCCAGCTGGGCGTGGGACGAAAAGCTGCGGCCCAAAAACGAGCCACAGCTTTTCGTCGAGCCGTGGGTGATGCTGGCGCGGTTCGAGCAGGCGGAAGGGCGAGAACCCCCTGGTGACGGGGTGGTTGACGGGGTGGTGTTCTCGACCTTCCCACTAGGTCAGGAGCCCGACACGTGGCCCGAAATAGAAACCGCCGCCCCCTGGTGGAGGGCGGCGGTGGCAGGCTTGCTGGCGGCGCTGGCGGCGTGGGCCGCGTGGCTTACGCTTCGTCCGGCGTGGTCGGCGCTGGTGCAGAGGGGCATTCGGAGATCAGGTGAGCGCCGAGCCGGCGCGCCTCCTCGAACGTGAGCTGGACGCCGACGTAGCGGCCGTTCCAGCGCATCTGCAGGTAGACGTCCTCCGGGGAGGAGCGGTAGGCGCGGACCCAGTGCAGGGCGCGGTCCTCCGCGTCCAGATTGCGGATGATGCTCAGCCGCGGGGCTGATCGGGTCTTGATGCTGTGCTCGGCCATGTCAGATCTCCGTGCAATCGTCGAGCATGACGCGGATGGTCTTGCCGGTGGCGTCGAGCTTGACGTGGGCGACAAGGTACGCCGGATCTTCCGGGCCGTTCTTGGCGCGGCCCTTGCGGGGCGTGATCTTGACGATCTCGCCGAAGCGAGCGCCGCGCATCCACCAGTCAGTGTAGGCAGGGATTTGTACGCGCCGGGGAGCCGACAGCAGCTTGCCGAAGGTGTCGCCGTTCGGGTCGTTGTTGCTGAAGCTGTTCGGGTTGTTGGCGTGGGGGATCCTGGTCATGGTCGTAGTCTCCTGTTTCGTTGTGACGACCCCTTATCTGTCAATCTGACAGGCCTGTCAAGCGGTCATTTTGGGCCGTTTCTGCCCCGTTGACAGCCCTGTCAGGCTGGCCTAAAAGGGGGCTATCACAACGGAGGTGCCTGATGAAAACCGACATGATCAACATTCTGCCGCTGCTGCCTTACCTGGGCAGTGAGAAGCGGATTGCCGAGTTTCTCGAGACTGTGAACGAGCTGGAGCAGGCGGTCGACGCCGGCTTCATCCGCAACAGCAAGCTGTCGCGCGCCAAGGAGCACATCAATTACAGCGTCGACAAGATCGGCTGGGCCTACAACGAGCAGCATGGCTATGGCTTCGACAAGGTGGTGTCGAGCGCGCACGACGTGCCGTCGGCGCTCAAGCTGGCGATCAAGAAAAACGACACCGGCCGTGTCGCGCTGTTCTCCGCGCTGCTGCCGATCGCCGAGCTGTTGAAGGCGGCAAAGCCGCTCGCGGTGAAGAAGCAGGATGCCGGCCCGACCGATCGTCAGCAGGAGATCGCGGCCGAGCGCGCCGGTCACGAGATGACCTGCCAGTGCTGCTCGCGCAAGATCTTCGCCAACGCCGGCAGCATCGCGCACCACGGCTACCAGCGCCCCGGCGACGGCTGGCAGACCGCGAGCTGCTGGGGTGCCAAGCGGCTGCCGTGGGAGGTCGATCGCACTGCGTTGGGCGAGCTGATCGCGCACCTCACGACGATGCTGGGGCGCTTGATCGAGAGCCGCGACGAGGCCGCGGCCGAGATCATCCCGGTGGTGCACCACTACCAAGTCTACGATCGCACGGTGAAGGGCGGCTATCGCTACGGCAAGCTGACCATGACGCGCGACACGTTCGACAACATCAAGGCCGCCAACGTCGATGGCGTGTTCACGCACAGCAGCACCACGTTCGATCAATTCAAGACGCGTGACCTCGACAAGCAGGACACCAAGATCCGGCAGATCAGGCGCGACATCGCAGAGTTCACCCGGCGCTATGCCGGCTGGAAGCAGACCCACAAGCGCGAGGGCGATCAGTGGGTGGCCCTCACCACAACGAAGGAGCAACCATGATGAGCTGGCAACGCGAGCGGCGGATGACGCCGCGGCAATACAAGATGGCGGTGAAATCGCTCGGCATGACGCTGGCCGGCGCGGGGCGGTTTCTCGGCACCTCGCCGCGCACCGCGTTTCGCTACGCCAGCGGCGTCGCCACGGTGCCGCCCAGCAGCGTGCTGCTGCTGCGGAGCATGATCCATCACGGCGACCAGCCGGTGGTGCCGCCGATCCCGGTGGTGGAGGACTAGCAAGCGGTTCAACAGCTTGCTGCCTCTCAGGAGGGCGCGTATCTTGCCGATACGCGCTCTCTCTGCGTTCGGGGGTCATTCAGCCATGGCGGGCGGCAAAATCGATCCCCTGATCGCCGGAAGCCACAATACGCTGCAGCGCGAGCTGCAGAGCAAGGTCGACGAGATTGACGCCGACGTCGTTAAGGCGCTCGATCTTATTTTGGACAGGCTCGATCGGCTGCGCGACGACGTCGATGAGCTAAAGAGGAGGGGAGTGCCCCCGCTAAATGCCCAGTCCTAAACGAGTTCCAGACCTTCGATCCCTGGCCCGAGGTTACACTGACGTGTGTATCAAAACGCTGGGCGGCATTGCCAAGGAAGGCACGTCAGAGCAGGCGCGCATCAGCGCCAGCGCGCTGCTGTTGGAGCGCGGCTGGGGCAAGGCCGCGCAGCCGGTGACCGGCGCTGACGGCGAGGGCGCGATCGAGATCACGGTGCGACACATCACCGAGGGCAAGAAGTGACCGCGCTGCCGGGTGGCATGACTGAACTGGAGCGCATGGAGTTGGTGCTGCGGCGCGTGCATGATCGGCTCGAAAAGACGTCGCGGTTCGGTGTTTCCGACGAGCTGTATCTACTGAAGAAGATCCTCGAGGAGCTGACGATCGAGAACAACACGCAGTATGAACAGAGGGAAAAAAGTGAAGGAGAGTGACGACCACGACGAAGGACATCGCGGCGCTGACGTCGGCGACGGCTATAAGGCGTACAGCGCGACGCTGAGCGGCTGGAAGATCAGCGTCAACGACGACGCGCCGCGCGAGAGGCGCTGGCGCGCCGTGCATCCAGAGTTCGGCACAAAGTATTTCGACAAGCACGACAAGATCCTCGAGTACACGGTCAAGCGCATCGCTGAGATGTTCAAGCTGCTCGTCGACGCCGGGCCACGCCGATGATCCGCGTGTCGTTGCCCAACAATGCGTGGACGCCGCGGCCGCACCAGATCGAGCTGTGGAAGTATCTGCGCAACGGCGGCAAGCGTGCGATGGCGGTGTGGCACAGGCGCGCCGGCAAGGACGATGTCTGCCTGCATCACACTGCGATCGCGGCGTGCGTCGATCGGGTTGGCAACTACTGGCATTGCCTTCCCGAGTTTCAACAGGCGCGCAAGGCGATCTGGACTGCGATCAATCCACACACTGGCAAGAGGCGCATTGATGAAGCATTCCCCGTCGAGCTGCGAGCTAATACCAACGACACCGAAATGTTCATCCGTTTCCACAACGGATCAACGTGGCAGTGCATTGGCAGCGACACCTACAACACCACCGTCGGAGCGTCCGTCGCGGGTATTGTCTACTCCGAATGGGCGCTGGCGAACCCGTCAGCCTGGGCCTACCACCGTCCGATGGTCGAGGAGAACCAGGGCTGGGCGGCGTTCATCACTACTCCCCGCGGACGCAATCATGCTTTTGCCATGGCCGCCCACGCCGCTCAATCACGCGACTGGTTCTACGAACTCCTCACCGCAGAAGACACTGCAGCACTCACCGCAGAGGCTCTTGCCGAAGCCTTGAGAGAGTACAGCGCGCTGTACGGCCGCGACATGGGGCGAGCCCAATATGCTCAGGAGTATTTTTGCGACTGGATGGCCGCGGTGCTCGGGGCCTTCTATTCGGAGGAGATGGCCGACGTTCGCCGCGAGGGACGCCTCTGTGCGGTCGAAGCCTTGCCCAACGAGATGGTGCACCGTGCTTGGGACCTGGGGGTGTCTGACGATACCAGCATCTGGTGGTTTCAGGTCCAGGGCGCACAGCTCATCGTGCTGGATCATTACGCGGCGAGTGGTGTCGGCGTCGACCATTACGCCGAGGTGATCGAGAAGCGGAAGGCCGAGCACGGCTGGCTCGACGGCAACGACTACGTGCCGCACGACGCCAACGTGAAGGAGTGGGGCAGCGGCCGCACCCGCATCGAAACCATGCGGGCGCTCGGGCTGCATCCCGATCGGGTGCCGAACGTCAGCATGCAGGACGGCATCAACGCGGTGCGTCGCACGCTGCCGATGGCGGTGTTTCATCCGCGTACCGAGGAGACTGGCGTCGCGGCGCTCGAGCAATATCGCAGGGAGTGGGACGACGATAAAAAGGCGTTCCGCGCCTCGCACGTGCACGATTGGACGTCGCACCCGGCCGACGCGTTTCGCTATCTGGCGCTGGCCTGGAAGGGCGTGCGCGTCCGTGTCGTGACGCCGCCCAAGGTCGAGGGCTGGAGGATCCCGCCGCCGCCGGACGATCGTCGGGGGATCCGGCTGTGATGGATCGCTTTGAACGCAAGGATCTCAATCGCAATCTGCTGATCTTTGTGGTGTTCCTGGCTGTGGTCGGCGCGCTCGTCGCGCTGGTGGTGTACTGAGGGAAAACCGATGGCCGAAACCGACAAACCGCAGGACGAGGATCTCCGCACCGCCGACTACGAGTACAACCCCGCGGTCGAGCCCAAGAGTTCGAAGGCGTGGCTCAACATGCTGGAGGAGAGCGAAAAGGCGTTCGAGCGCTGGCACGATCACTGCGACAACATCGACAAGCAGTACGCGTCACTGGAGCGGCTGTCAGGGATGGCGCGCGACAAAGAGTTTCAGATGTTTTGGGCGAACTGCGAGGTGATCAAGCCGAGCATTTACGCCAAGAAACCCGAACCCGTAGTGGTGCCAAAGTTCAAGGACAAACGACCGGTCTACCAAGCCGCGAGCGAGGTAGCAGAGCGCTGCGCAGTTGTGGCGTTCGATCTGACGCATATCAACGACCTGATGCTGCTGGTTCGCGACGACGTCGCAATGATCGGCCGCGGCGTCGCGTGGTGTCGATACGAGAGCGGCAAGGGTGGGCGCTACAAGCATGAAAAGGTCTGCATCGATTTCAAGAACCGGCGCGACTTCCTGCACAGCATCAGCCGCAATTGGCCTGAGGTGACGTGGGTCGCGGCGGCATCGTATCTGACCCGCGGCGAGGCACGAAAGCGGTTTCACAAGTACTCCGGCGACGCCTACCGCGACGCCGAATACGAGGTCGACAAGGACAGCAAAGAGATCGGCGGCGCGGACAATCGCGAGCGCGCCAAGTTCTGGGAGATCTGGCACGCCGGCGAGAAGCGCGTGCTGTGGGTCGCCAAGGGCAGCGACAAGATCCTCGACGAGGACGACCCGCACCTCGACCTCGGCTCGTTCTTCCCATGCCCGAAGCCGGCCTACGGCACGGTGCAGCGCGGCTCATTGGTGCCGGTGCCGGACGTCATGCAGTACCGGGACCAGCTCGAGGAGATCAACCTGCTGACCGGGCGGATCCACGCGCTGAGCGACGCGCTGGAGGCCAAGGGGTTCTATCCGGCCGGCGGTGCCGAGCTGGGCGACGCGGTCGAGGCGGCGATTAAGACGCACACGCCGGGCCGCATGCTGGTGCCGATCTCAAACTGGGCGGCGTTCGGGGGCAGCAAAGAAGTGATTGTGTGGCTGCCGATCGACATGATCGCGACCACCATCACGGCGCTGGTGGCGCTGCGCAAGCAGGTCATTGAGGACATCTACCAGATCATGGGTCTGGCTGACATCATGCGCGGCTCGACCGATCCTGACGAGACGTTGGGCGCACAGCAGCTCAAGAGCGAGTACGGCTCCAAGCGCATCAAGGACAAGCAGAACGAGATGGTGCGCCTCGCGCGCGATCTGGTCGAGATCGTGGTCGAGATCATGTTCGACAAGTTCGATGCCGTGACCATCATCGAGATGTCGCAGACCGAGCTGCCGACCCAGGCCATGGTGCAGCAGAAGATCATGGAGGTGCAGAAGCAGCTCACCGCGCAGCAGAACCAAGCCCAGGAGCTGGCCGGCAATCCGCAGGTCCAGCAGCTCGCCCAGCAGCAGCCCGACATGGCAAAGCAGGCCATGGAGCAGATGCAGCGCGCCCAGGACGCTGCGATCCAGACCATCAACCAGCTCCGCGAGAAGCCGACCATTGAGCAGGTGCTGCACTTCCTGAAGGACAACCGCGCCAAGGCGTTCGTGCTCGACATCGAGACGGACAGCACGATCATGGCCGACGAGAATGCCGAGAAGCAGCGCCGCACCGAGTTCGTCGGCGTGCTCGGTCAGCTGCTGCCGCAGCTGGCGCAGATGATCCAGGGCGAGCCGAAGACTGCACCGTTCTGCGGCGAGCTGCTGAAGTTCGCCACCGCGCCGTTCCGGGCCGGTCGATCGCTGGATGGCGCGATCGAGGAGCTGATCGAGCAGATGAAGAAGAAGGGCGAGCAGCCGGCGCAGAACCCTGAGGTCGAAAAGCTGAAGATGATGGAGAGCATCGAGAACAAGAAGCTGGAGGCCAAGAAGCAAAGCGACCTGCTGACGGCGAAGAACGCCCGCGACGAGCTGAGCATGAAGGACCGCCACAAGCAGTGGGAGCTGGAGAATGATCGCCGCATCGAGTACGCGAAGCTGCGGGCCGGTGAGCAAGACGAGCAGCACAAAATCCTGATCCAGAACGAGAAGCGGATGCAGAACCGCGAAGCGCATCAAGCGCACATTCTGGAGAAGACGCAGGACATGCAGCTCAACCAGCAGAAGGCGCAGCAGCAGGCCCAGCAGGCTAGCCAGCGCTCGAGCGACATGGCGCAGCGCGCGCAGCAGCAGCGCGCTGCGCAACAGTTCAAGATGATGAACCCGACCGGTGGCAATGGATCACGCTGATGGGCTGGCGCGACAAGATCGCCAAGTCGTTGCTGGAGCGGTTTGGCGGGCTGACCACTGACGCCTACCACGGCACCCGGCGGCAGTTCGAGGGCCGGGCGTTCAAGGAGCAGCCGATCTCGGAGAGCTACACGATCGACCGCGCGCTGGGGACGCATGCAGCTCGTGATCCTGCGATGGCGTCCGAGGCGTTTGCTGGCTTGCCAAACGATTTCAACCACATTGCATACGGCACCAAAACACCGATGACGCCGCAAGTGTTTCCGGTGAAGATCCCCGACGAGAGCGCGTTCTTGCAGGCGGTGCAGCCGCCATACGAGCGGGCGTGGCCGAACCACGAGCAGCCGTGGCGTGACGTCAAGACCGATACGGCGGCGATCGAGCAGATGGCGGCGGCGGAGGCGTACAGGCGCGACCCTGACCTGCTGAAGGCGCATCTGGAGCGGGGCCGCGCCATGCGCGAGCCTGATGCGCGGGCGGTGTCGCGCGCGCTGGTCGCCGGCGAGAGCCCGATGATCGAGGGCAAGCCGCGGGACCTCGAGAAGTTTCTGGACAACTACGGCGCACCGCCGGGCGACGACATCAAGCAGCGCGTGACCGACCTCGCGCGCGACAGTTGGCAGGACAAGGGCTACGCGGGCATCCGCTACGTCAACACCGCGCCGATGGAAGCCGGCGCGCCGGGCGTCAAGGACGTCACCAGCTACATCGTGTTCAATCCCGCCGACATTCGGTCGCGGTTCGCGCAGTTCGATCCGAGCCGGTGGATGGACAAGGATCTGCTGGCCGGGGTCGCTGGCACGGGGGTGGTCGGCGCTGGCACGCTTGGCGCGCTGGCTGCACCCGATCGATACGAGATGCAGCAATGAGCGACTGGTACATGGGGCAGCTCGCCGAGGACGCGCCGCCAGCCGCGGCGGCGTTCCCGCCGCCCGCGCCCGCGTGGCCCGAGCCCGCGCCGCCGGTCCAGCAGCCGGGCGCGCTGGCGAGGCTCGGCGGCTTCATCGCCGAGCGCGTTCGCAACGACCCGTGGATCTATCCGTCCGAGCCACAGGCTCCCGGCGCGGTCGCGGCAATTCCCGACACCAACCCGATGCAGGCCGGGTGGGCGCGCAACGTCAACGCGGTGCGTCCGGTCAGCGGCGAGGGGCGCACCGAGAGCGAGGAAAGCCGGGCGGCAAACAACGATCCGTATTGGGGCATGGTCGAGACGGCGCTGAATGTGTTCGGCCCGACCAAGGGCGGCCTGAAGGCTGCTGCTGTCGGCCTTCCTATTCTGGCGGCGTCGACCTCCGACGCTGAGGCGGCGTCGACGCGGCTGCTCAAGCACCTGCCGTATCTCGACAAGCTGTTCAATGCCAAAACCGGAGAGCTGGTCAAGAAGACTGCCGACCCGTTCACCGAAGCTGGCAATTGGCTGGTCAAGTACGACCAGAGCAAGCCGTATCTGTCCGGTGCCGACTGGCACGGCTTCTCGGGGCTGCGCGGCAAGGATCTGGACGAGATGGCGTTCAACATTCTGAACCCGCGCACGCCACAAGCGCCGGTCTGGGACATCGCCGATTTGCAAAAGAAGAAAGCGTCGCTGGTACTGGGCGTCGCCGATCGCACCGCAACCGGCGGCGAGGTCGCGCAGATCGGCGACATCAAGCTGGGCCGCCCGGTTGCGCGCGAAGGCGGCATTGCCTATCCGCAGTATCACGCCGACACGCCGGTTGCGGGCGCGCCACCGGGAGCGCGCCGTGCGTTTGCCAATGCTCCGGGCGCGGCGTCCGGCATCAACAACACGGCGCTTGAGGTGTTGAAGCAAGGCCGCACGCCATACTTTGTGCCGCTCAGCATGGGCAAGGGCGCGGGCGACAGCTCGATCCCGGTCGCCGACGCTGCGCTGCAAGTGGCGCGGCAGAGCGAGCCCACCAAGGGGGCGATCAGCTACGTGAACCGGCGCGTGAAGGAGGCCGACAAGACGTTCCCCGGCTTGATGCACGACGACGCACCCGATTGGATCAATCAGGCCAAAGGCAAGGCGCGTCGCGCGCTGGTCGAGGCGCTCGACATGAAGCCAGCGCGCATGGGCGGCGTTGCCGACATGGGCGAGGTGCGTGTTGCGATGACCGATCCGCGCCTATTGCGCGCACCGACCGGCAGCGGCGGCTTGACGATCGCCAAGATGGCACCGGAGCTGGGCGTCACGTCTGACAGCCTGCACTCGACGTACCCGCGCGCGTTCATGTCGCCGAGCAAGGCCGACATCGGCGGACTACAAGGACCGCTGCCATTCCATATGATCGCCCGCGACACGCATCGCGGACTGATGCAGTATGATCCCATTAGCAAGTACGCCGAGCGCGGCGCGGACTACATCATGCGCGGCGTGCCGGAAGGCGTGTCGCGTGTGCAGCCGGTCGACCAGCGCATGGTCGATGCGGTGTCGGAGTTCTATCGAAAGCACCCGCTAGGGTGGCGATAACCAGAGGAGGGCCTGATGGCTCAGAGCGCGATTACCGTTACGCCGACCAATCCGACGCCGCCGACCAACTTCAGCTTTCTCGGCACCACGCCACCGACCGCGCCGGCGCAGCCGGCGGCTGACGACGGCACGGCCGGGGCGCTGACCGTGGTCGCCGCCAAGACGGCGAGCGTCGACAACGCCAACTTTCCGAGCGTGGAAGGCGAAGCCAAAGGCACCGAGGTGGTGGTGACGGCTCCGGGCAGCGTCGCGGCTGCGCCGACGGCTTCGATCTCGGTGCTGGGCTCGTACACGGCGACGCCGAACGCGCAGCATGCCTCGTCGATGTCGCCGGCTACCAATCCGGCGCTGGCCTCGATCACGCCGACCACCGCGGTGTCGGGCACCGGCACACAGCTGATCACGTGCACGGGCACCAACTTCACGCCGCAGTGTCGGATCTGGGCCAACAATCAGGAGCGCACCACGACGTATGTCAGCGCCACGTCGCTGACATCGACCGTGCCGAAAGCGCCAACCGCCACGACGTGGCCAATCGACGTCAAGCTGGGCGGTGTGACGGTGCCGTCGACGCGAACCTTCACGTGGACATAATCCGCGCTCGCGCGTTGTAGCTCGTTACCAACCCCCAAGGAGGAGGGCCAGATGGCTCAACAGCAGACCCAGACACAGCAAGACCGCGAGCGGCAGGAGCGCGTCAAGAAGGAAACCGCCGAGCGCGAAAAGAGCAACAACCCGGCCACCAAGGCGCGCCGTGAGTTCGGTCGCGAGGGCGATGCACCCGGCATGCACCCGGCCAACCAGCCGGCACCCGACACCAAGGAAACCAAGGGCACCCGGCTCGATCTCGAGGACGTCACCGGCAACCCTGGGCACCGCGGCGTCAACCCGGACGCGCCCGGCAACAGCATCAACCGCGGACCGAACGAGCCGCCGACCGACGCCGAGCGGCGCTCGATCGCCAGCTCCAACATTCCGATCGGCAGCATCAACGAGCCGCCGGATGTCGAGCCGCCGTCACGCGCTGCGCAGCTCGGCCAGATCGGCAGCGCCAATGAACCGCGAGGATCTGACGTTTATCGGGGCATCGAAGGCGATGGCGAGAACACCAAGGCAGCGGCGCGGCTGGGTGGACAAGCCAGCACGCGTGGAGCAACACCCGTCGCCGGGCAGGGCAGTTCGGCCAGCATCAACGAGCCGGCCGGCTCTACGATCGGCAGCAACATGCCGGGCACCGAAGCGCCTGTTGTACTCAGTAGCATTGACCCTGAGAGCGCTCCGGTCCAGGCCGCGGGAGCAACCTTTGCGCTGACCGTGCACGGCGAGGGCTTCACCGACGAGTGCGTGATCGTGTTCAACGACGAGGACATGGACACGACCTACGTGTCGGCCAACGAGCTGCGATCGGACGCTACACCAGTGTCGGACGCGCCCACGATCGTCGACGTCGAGGTGGCCAACGGCGAGGATCTGTCGGAGGCGCTGACGTTCGAGTTCACCGCCGTCGCCGGTCGCGCCAGCGGCAAGTCGGCGCGCAAGCCAAGCAAGGGCAAGCGCGACAAGAGCAAGGCCAAGAGCAAGAGCAAGCGCTAGGAGATCGACATGGGCATGCCGGTTGTGACAGTCGCCGCAGGCGGCATGCCTGTTGTCGATGTGACGTCGATCGCGCCGCGGACCGGCGTGCCGGTCACCGAGGCCGCAAACGGCAGGGGCGTGCCGGTCACCAAGGTGGTCGGCAAGCCCGGCATGCCGGTGGTGTACGTCGTAGCACCGCTATAGGGATCCTATGGGGGAGCTGATCGAGGTCGAGCCCGGCCGGTGGCGGTTCGTCAAGCCGACGATCGCGCCGGCGCGCTCCGCGCTGCCGTGTCCGCACATCATCAGCGACATCATGCCGGCGACCGAGCAGGTCGACGGCCGCTTCTACACGTCCAAGTCGGCGTTCCGCGCGGTCGGTCGATCGCTCGGGCTGACCGAGGTCGGCAACGAAAAGTTCAAGCCCAAGCAGCGCGCCAGCTCGAGCCCTGTGGCGAAGGCGGCGCGCCGTGAGGCGATCGGCAAGGCGATGGCCCGCTATAAGGCCGAATAGCCGGGCCGTTCCTGAGACGTCCCGTGAATTGATTTAGATCAAGAGGATCAAGAGGATCAAAGGAGCCAGCCATGTCTGACGTTCTCGTCGCGCCTGATGTTGCCCCGCCAGCCGGTAACGAAGTACCGATCAACCAGAACCCAGTGTCGTCGCCGCAGCCGCTGGGGCCGCAGGCCCCGCCCGCGCCGGTCGAGGATCTGAAGGGGGCCAAGGCCCGGCCGGAAAGCCGCCGCGAGGCGATCCAGAAGGCGTTCGACAAGGCCGGCCGGACCGAGCCGGCCGCGGCCAAGCCCAAGATCGGCCACAACCGGCCGCCGGAGGAGACGCCGCCGGACAAGCCGCAGCAGCAGCCACAGCAGCGCGAGGTGCACCGCGAGGGCGGCCGGTTCGCCAGGGCACCGAATGCGCAGCAGCAACCCGGCACCCAGGCACAGCCCGGCCAGCAGCGTCCAGCCACTACCCCGTTACCGGCCAACGATCCCTACCGCGAGCCACCGTCACGCTGGGTCGACGAGGCCAAGACCGACTGGGCCGCCGCGCCGGCGACCGTGCGCGGCGAGGTACACCGCATGGCGCAGGAGTTCGACGGGGCCTACCGCAAGTACCGCGGCGACCACGACACCATGAACAGCATTCGCCATTTCCACGAGATGGCGCAGCAGCACGGCACCACGCTCGATCGCGCGCTGACCAACTACGTCAGTATGGAGCAGAAGCTGCGCAGCGATCTGGTCGGTGGGCTCGACGTCATCGTCAACAACCTGGGCCTGACCACGCCGGACGGTCAGCGGATCTCGCTGCGCGACGTCGCGTACCACGTGCTGTCGCAATCGCCGGAGCAGCTTAAGCAGGTCCAGCAGGGCAACGCCCAGCAGGCGGCGTCGCACCAAATTGGGGCGCTGCATCAGGAGCTATCGGGCTTGAAGAACCAGCTGCATCAGATGCATACTCAACAGCAATTCGTTCACACCCGGTCTGCGGTCGATCAGTTCGCTGACGCGCATCCCCGGTTTGACGAACTGGGGGACCTGATCGAGCACGAACTGCAGTTTGGTTTTGACCTTCAAACGGCATACCAACGCGCAGAGCTGCTTCGTCCCGCCTCCCACACGGCTCAGACCCGTGACCCATCCAACCCGGCTCAGACCCGGTCAGACAAGTCGATCTTTGGCGCACCAGACAGCGGCCCCTCAAACGGGAAGCCGCGCCGAGACGGCAAACCGATTGGTCGACGCGAAGCCATTCAGGACGCCATCAGGCGTGTGAACGGCGGCGTCTAATCTGAACCCGTAATGGAGGGGCACGATGCCCAATATCGCACCACTGTCCCAGTATCAGCAGATACTGTCGATGTCGCTTGAGACGCGGTCCTCGGGCTATCAGGATCTCGTCTCCAACAACAACGCGCTGCTTGCAGTGCTCAAGCGCAAAGGCTTGTGGCAGACCTACTCTGGTCCGCGTATCCGCCAGACCCTGCAGATCGGCAAGCAGGTCGCGCAATGGTACAGCGGCTACGATCAGCTGCTGAACCCGGCGATCGATCTGTTCAACGACGCTTACTTCGACCCCAAGATGGTCGTGGTGCCTGTCATTCTCAGTATGCAGGAGATCCTCAACAACGAGGGCGACAACCAGCTGATGGATGTCTACGACGCATACATCGACGCGGCAGAGCGCGCGCTCGAAGACGTCATGGACGCCGCGCTGTACGGTGACGGCACCGCCAACGGCGGCAAGCAGCTCACCGGCCTTGCCACCGCGGTGCCGGTCGTCACCAACACCGGGATCTACGGCGGCATCGATCGCGCCACTGCCACGATCTGGCAGACCAAGACCTATGACGCGCAATCGATGGCGGTCGCCCTGGGCACGCAAGTCAGCGCGACCACGATCCGGCCGATGCTGAACTACGTGATGACCAAGCAGAGCCGCGGCAAGGACTACGCGGATCTGTTGATCATGTCGCCGGAGCACTACGCGGCCTACGACGCGGCCGCGGTGGCGATCCAGCGCCAGACCAACGAGACTTCGATGGCGAAGCTAGGCTTCTCGTCGGTCGAGTATGTCGGCGGCGGCAAGCGGGCCGAGATCGTGCTCGACGGCGGCATTGGATCAAACATGCCGGCCAACACCACGTTCGGCTTGAACACCGACAGCCTGCGCATCCGCTACCATCCAAACCGCAACTTCGATCGCGTGTTCGAAGGCGATGGGCAGATGCCCATTGATAAGGACGCGGTTGCCCAGTTCATAGGGTGGATGGGCGAGCTCACGATGGTCAATCCGCAGTTCAACTGGCGTTTCTACGACAGCAACCCGGCAGCGTAATTTTACTCTGCCGTCCTGAGCCGCCGCTCCGCAGCCTCCCAGCCACCGGGCGGCGGCTTCTCATGTTAGCAACGGAGAACACTGCCTATGGCTATGATGCAGCAAGATCCGGACGCGGTGATCGTCGCGCTGTTTCGTCACCACGCCATCAAGAACGAAGCCAAGTCTGCCTCCGAGGGTCGTCCGATCTACGACGACATGGAGATCTGCGAGATCCGCTTTCCCGGTTCGCGCAGCGTGTCGGTGTTCCCGGCGACGGCGTTCTCGCACTGGCGCAACGATCCGCAGACCGGCGAGCAAACCGCGGTGACCTACGCCGAGCGGTTTCGCCGGCAGTACCAGCAATTCAAGGGCGAGCAGCAGCAGACCAAGGCCGGCACGCCGCTGGCGGTTGCACCGTTCCTGACCGAGGCGCGCCGCGCTGAGCTGCGTGCGCTCAACATCTACACGGTCGAGCAGCTCGCTGCGATCGACGGCCAGGAGTTGAAGAACCTGGGCCAGAACGGCCGTACGCTGAAAAACATGGCGCAGGAATACATCGTTGAGGCCAAGGCCGCTGCGCCGAGCGCAATGATGGCGGCAGAGGTCGAGGCGCTGAAGGCGCGCAATGCCATCCTCGAGGAGGACGCCAGGGCGCGTCGCGATCGCGTCGGCGATGACGAGGACAAGCAGCCCGGCGACGCGGATCTCACGTTTGACAACATGAGCCTCGAGCAGCTGCGCGACTTCATCACCGTCAACAGCGGACACGCGCCGCACGGCTCGATCGGTCGCAAGACGCTGGCCCGCATGGCTCGCGACGTGCAACAGCAGAAGGTCTAGCGATGACGATCCTGTCGGTGACGAAGGATGTCTGCGCGACGGTCGGCGTCGTCGTGCCGGCCAGCGTGTTCTCCGGGATCACCGCCAATCGCACCATGCTGGAGATGCTGGCGCTGGCCAACGAAATGGCCCGGCGCATCGCCTATGACACCCGCGACTGGACCCGGCTCAAGGTGCGGGCAACGCTGGTCGGCGACGGCGTCGCCACGGCGTTTGACCTGCCAGACAACTACCTGCGGATGCCGATCACGTCCAACGTCTGGAACTCAGGTCAGACCCAGACCCCGATGCGGTTCGTGTCGGACACCGACGAGTGGGTGAAGCGCCGCACCAACGACGCGTCCGACGGCCGCGGCGAGTGGACGATCTACGGCGGGCAAATGCACATCTCGCCGGTGATGCCGGTCGGCCAGACCGCGTCGTTCGTCTACATCGACAAGAATTGCGTGGAGCTGAGCGCCGGCGGGTTCGGCGATACCTTTGCGGCCGACGATGATCGCTTTGTGCTGAGCGAAAGGCTGTTGAAATTGGGCATGACGTGGCAATGGAAGGCCCACAAAGGCTCGCCCTACGCGGAGGACATGGGGACTTACAGTGACGCGCTGGCGATGGCGATGGGCTACGACAAGCCGTCGCCGATTATCGTCGGGCGCGTGCCGATCTCGGTCGCCGCCACGGTCGCCTATCCGTGGCCAGCCCCGACACCACCATGAGCGCGCATCTTGCCTTCCGGCGTCAGCCGGTCCCGCAGCAGGTCGCCCAGAAGCACACGGCGGCCACGCTCCCCGCGCCGACCCGCGGGCTGAACACCAACGACAATCTTGCCTTCATGAAGCCGGGCGCTGCGGTGGTGCTCGACAACTGGGTGCCGACCACGCGCGGCATCAAGCTGCGGGCTGGTTTTATCCCATGGGCGACGCTGCCGGGCGGCACTCCGGTGGTGTCGTCGTTCGAGTACGCCAGCGCCGGCGTGCAGCGAATGTTCGCCGCCACGCTCGACACGCTCTACGAGGTCACCTCGCCGGTCGCTGCTGTCGTCAAGGCCGGACAACTGTCCGGCAACTACGCCGCCTCGCAGATGGCAAACGCTGCCGGCGACTGGCTGATTGCGGTCAACGATTTCGGCGACCCGCCGCTGCGCTTTGACGGTTCGCTGTGGGAGGTGATGGACGCCGCCTACATGCCGCCGGCCGGCAAGCCGTCCAAGATCACCGTCGACATGATCAAGTACCCGGACGCCAACATCGAGAACGGCAGTAACCTCGTCTACGTCTGGAAGTACCGCAATCGGTTCTTCTTCATCGAGGCCAGCTCGATGAACGCGTGGTATCTGCCGATCAACGCGGTCGGCGGCCAGCTCGAGATGATCCCGCTGTCGGGCGCAGCCAGCAAGGGCGGCAAGCTGCTGTTCGGAGCGGTTTGGTCTTTGGATGCAGGCGACGGCACCGACGACAAGTGTTGCTTCGTGACCGACCTCGGAGAAATTTTGGTGTTCACTGGCAGTGACCCCAGCAACGCCGCGAGCTGGCGGCAAGAGGGTCGCTATCAGGTGCCGGCCCCGATGGGCATGAACGCTCACATCAACATCGGCGGCGATCTGCTGATCGCGACGATCGACGGCATCATCCCGACCAGCGCTGCGATTTCCAAGGACGCCGGCCAGCTCGATCTGGCGGCGGTCACGTTCAACATCCGCTCGATGTGGCGCGCCGAGGCAATCGACAAGCGCGAGTGGCCGTGGACGATGCAGCGCTGGGACGAGTACGGCGGCATGTTCGTGACATGGCCGGGCGGCAAGCCGGGCCAGCAACGCTGCGCCGTCGTCAACACCAGCACCAACGCGTGGTGCCGCTTCACCGGCTGGGACGCTACGTGCTTCATGATGATGCGCGGCGAGCTGTTCTTTGGCACGCAGACCGGCCAGATCATGCAGGCCGACCGCACCGGCTACGACAACGGTCAGCCCTACGTCGCGACCATGGTCGGCGGCTGGGGCGCGCTGCAATCGCAGCCCTCGCAGTTGGTCTGGCATCAGGCGCGGGCGTCGTTCATTGCGCCGACCGGCCAGCCGTTCCTGCCGCAGCTCAGCGCCGCCACCGACTTCGTCGTCGTGCTGCCGACCCCGCCGCTGGCCGGCATCGACAGCGGCGTCTCCGATTTGTGGGACCAGGGTCTGTGGGATGACGCCAAGTGGGATCAGGAGGCGACCGCCGGCACCGCGCCAAGCATCCGCAACACCGGCTGGGTTTCGGTCGGCCGCACCGGCTACTCGCACGCGCCGATCCTGCAGGTGATGGTGGCGCAGGGCGCGCGGCCGGTGGTCGAGCTGGTTTCAATCGATGCGACGTTCGAGCGTCTGGGCGTCAACGTCTAGGAGCGTGTCATGCCTGCTGCTGCTGTTGCTGTTCCGATCCCCGAGGTGCCGGTGTCCCAGGCCAGCCCGGAGGCGCTGGGCGAACTGTTCGCGCAGTACGACCCCGGCGCGCCGACCGACATGTTCGCACCCGGCTACATCCGTGGCTTCCGGCCATCCGAGCGCGCGGTCGACGCGTGGCGCGCCGAGAACCGCGGGCTGACGCACGCCGACATCGAGGCGACCCGGATGCCGGAGGCGTGGACCGACACCCGCGTGTCCGGCGTCTATCCCGGCGGCGTCGGGCCCTACGGGGCGGCCCGCGTTCCAGACAACTTGCGCTTTACCGATCAGCGCGGCACTGCGGATCCCGAGGCGCTGCGCGCGCTGGCGCAGGGCGGCCGCTACGACATGGGCGCGCGGCGCGCCTCGATCGCGCAGCGGCTAATGGACAACACCACCAACCGAAACAACTGGGCGCGCAATATCCAAGACGACCCCTGGTATCTGGGCGACGACGCCTACAGCGGCCAGCCGGATCAGTACGCGTTCCAGTACGGGTGATGCATGCTGCGATACGTCTACGATCACCACGACGTCGTCGCCGATTTTGTCTCGGCGATGATCCCGCACGTCGGCGGCCGCTCGTTCGGTCCTGGCGCGCGCGCGATCGGTGTGATCGACGAGGACGGCAAGCTGATCGCCGGGCTGGTGTACGCGAACTACGATCCGCTCTCCGCGACCATCGAGATCAACGGCGCGGCGGTCGACAAGCGCTGGCTGACGCGCGGCACCATCGCGCGGATGTATCAGTACCCGTTCGTGACGTGCGGGTGCCAGATGGTCTGGCAGCGCACGCCGGCCGACAACGAGGAGCTGCTGGGGATGCTGGCGGCCTACGACTACGCGTTCATCAAAGTGCCTCGCATGTTCGGCCGCGACCGCGACGGCGTGCTGTGCACGTTGACGGTCGAGGACTGGGCCAACAATCGCTTCAACAAGCGCCTCAAGCATCATCTGCCTGAGGCTGCCACCATGATGGAGGCCGCGTGATGCCAGTCCCGAGCTACGGCGCAGACCGTATGCGCAACCAGATCACGCAGGCGCTGATGAATGTGCAGAACCCGCCGCCGCGCACCGCGATGCCGGGCAGCGGTGCCGGCGCGCCGACGCAGTCGCCGATCGTCCCCGCCGGCGTCGCTGCACCGCCGGGCATGCCTGGGATGCCGGGCATGAGCAGCCCGATGCCTCCGACCGCCGCGCCGCCGGCTCCCGGCATGGCGGGCGCAATGCCGACCGCAATGCCGGGTGGCGGCCCCGCGCGAGGCCCAGGACAGATGTTTGCGCCACCGCCGGGCTCGATCGCCCAGCCCACGGTCGGACCGCCGCAGGCACCGCCGCCGCAGATGGGCGGCGCGCCGCTGCCGCCGGTGCCGCCGGTGCCGGGCGTGGTCGGCGGCCAGCCGCCGCAGCTCGGGCAGGTCCCAGGCACCCAGCTGCCGTTGCCACCAGTGCCAGGGCAGGGGCTGTACTGAGATGGGCGGCAAGTCCTCACCACCTCCCGCACCGAACCCGGTCGACACCGCGCGCGCCTCGACGTCGACCAACGTCGCGACGTCGATCGCCAATGCGTTTCTCAACAACACCAACCAGATCACGCCCGAAGGCTCGATGCGCTATGACGTGACGGGCCAATACAATTGGAGCGACCCCTACACCAACCTCTCGGTCGGGATCCCGACCTTCACGGCGACGCAGGTGTTGTCGCCGCAAGGCCAAGCCATCCAAGACCAGACCATGGCCACCAAGTACAACTTGGCTGGCATGGCGAACGCGCAATCGGCGCGGCTGTCGAAGCACCTCGGTGCCGACATCAATCTCAAGGCGGCCCCGGAGGCCGGCGACGCCTCGACCATCAGCGGGATCCCGCAGGCGGCCACCACGTTCGGCGACGTCGGCGCGCAGCAGCGCACGTTCGGCGATGCCGGCGACATCACGCGCAGCTACGGGCCGGCCGACAACTTCAGCGCCGACCGTAGCCGCGTCGAGGAGGCGCTGTTCGGCCGGCTCAATCCGCAGCTCGAGCGCGAGCGCGGCAACATCGAGCAGCGGCTGGCCGACCAGGGCATTCGCTATGGTTCGCAGGCCTACGCGTCGGCGATGGACGACTACAACCGGCAGGCCACCGACACGAGGCTTGGTGTGACGGCGGCCGGCGGGGCCGAGCAGCAGCGCATGATGGACATGGCGGCGCAGCGCGCCGGCTTCCAGAATGCCGCGCAGCAGCAGGCCTACACGCAGGCGCAGGGCCGCGGGCAATTCTTCAATCAGGCGCAGATCAACGATTTCACGCAGGCCGCGGCGCGTGGTGAGTTCGCCAACGCCGGCCTCGCGCAGCAGATGGCGCAGGCGCAGACCGCGTTCAACGCGCAGAACATGTCGCGCAACCAGTACATGAACGAGCAGTACGCGCTGCGCAATCAGCCGATCAACGAGATCAGCTCGCTGCTGTCGGGCTCGCAGATCAGCAACCCAAACTTTGTCAACACGCCGAACAACCAGATCCCGACCACCGACGTCGCCGGGCTGATCAACACGCGGTTCTCGCAGGACATGGACGTCTACAAGCAGGAGAGCGCCAACCAGAACGCGTTGATGGGCGGCATATTCGGCATGCTCGGCGGCATGATGAAGATGTCCGACGAGCGCATGAAGGACAACGTGGTGCCGATCGCCAGCGTGTTCGCGACCGACCCGAAGGGCGAGCGCGAGGAGCTGCCGGTCTACGAGTACAGCTACAAGCACGACCCGCAAAAGCAGCGCCACGTCGGACCGATGGCGCAGGACGTCGAGAAGATCGACAAGCGCGCCGTCAAGACCCGCGGCGGCATCAAGTACATCGACCAAGCCAAGCTGGGCTCAATCCTGAAGGTGGCGTGACATGGCCCGCGAAGAAGGTGGCTACCTGATCTGGCCCGGCGGCGGCCAGGATCCTGGCATGAGCTACAGCTCACTGGAGATGCGCCGCCGCATCGCGCTCGCCCTGGCGGCGCGGCAGAAGGGCTACCCGAAGAACCTCGGCGAGGGCCTCACAGCGCTGGGCGAGGGGATCGGCGAGGCTGGCCTGATGTGGCGGCTCGAGCAGGCCGAGAGGGCGCGCGACGCCAAGCTCGCGAAAGAGAGCCGGCAATTCACCGAGCCGACCGTCACGACAGAGCCGACGCCGCAGCGGCCCTCCGTTGCGCCGCGCACCGAGGCCCCGGTCGACGTCGCGCCGGCCCCGGTCAGCAGCGCTGACCCAGGCGCGTTCCCGGATCCGCCGATGCGCACCGCGGCGCTGCCGCCCGAGGTGCCGCCGGATGTTGTCGCCGACACCGGGCCGCCGCCCGGCGCGGCGTCGCTGGCCCCGCAGGAGAGCCCGGTCGCCGACCGGTTCAATGCGGCGTTCACCTCGACCGCCCCGGCACCCGAGCCGTCACCGAACGCTCAGGTCGCCAGCCGCTTCGCTCCAGCAATGCAGCAGCCGCTGACGCGGGCGATGCCGTCGCGCAACGATCTGGTGTTCGACCCAACCCAGGCGCAGGGCGGCGTGCAGCCGGACGTCAGCAATCTACCCGCGGCCAGCTTTGCCGGTCGCACCTACAGCGACCCGCAGCTCGCCGCGCTGAACGCCCCGCTGTCGCCAGTGCAGCCGCCACCGGAGCTGGCGCAGGCCCCGCAGGGGCCGCCGCAGGGCGCTGGTGGGCCGATGACGCTGCCGACTGCCGCGGTCAATCCGCCGGTCGATCCACGGGCCCCGCAGCCCGGCCCCATGGCCATGCCACGGCCGCGGCCGCAGATCCCGGAGCCGCAGCAGGCGGCTGCAGCTCCCTCACCTAGTGGGATCCCGTTCGAGGGGCCACAGATGGACCCGCGGTCGCAGGCCCGTATGGCGGCAAGCAGGGGGATCGAGAGCGGCGGCAACCGCGACCCCTACAACATGCTGCATGCGGTCACCAAGACCGGCGATCGAGCTGTCGGTGCCTACGGCATCATGGGCCGCAACGTCGGCCCGTGGACCGAGAAGGCGCTGGGCTACCGAATGACGCCCGAGCAGTTCCGAGGAAACCGGAACGCCCAGGACATCACGTTCCGGCAGAAGTTCGAGGGCGACTACATCCCCAAGTACGGCGACGAGGGCGCGGCGCGGGCGTGGTACGCCGGCGAGCGTGGCATGAAGAACCTCGCCAAGACCGACCAGCATGGCCGCCTGACGGTCGCCGGCTACGGTCAGGATTTTACGAGACGGATGGGACTGCCCGGCGAGCCCGGCGGTGGCGGCACCGCCATCACGGTCAATGCCGGCCCGCGCGAGCGGGTGGCGGCGGCGCTGATGCAGCAGGACGAGCCCTCCCCGCGGGAGCTGCTGTCCGACGCGCTGCTGGCCGAGGTGGTCGGCGGCAGCGGCGGCGGCCGCGGCGTACAGACCGCAGCGCTGGGCCGTGGCGACGTCGCCAGTGACGCGCCGCCGGTCGACGTCGGGCCGATCACCGGCGGCGGCATCGCCGATGCTGTCAGGGCGCGACGCAACGCCATCACCAACACCATCCAGCAGCAGCAGCAGACCCCGGCCCCGGCGGTGCCGCAACCGGACCCTACGAAATCGGGGGCGATTTCGCCCCCGACCTCGACTGGCTCTGAGCCGGCGACCATCACCACCGACATCCAGCCGATGCCGGCGGGGATCCGGCCCGGCGACGTGCTGGCACAGGCCCGTGGCGGGCAAGGCGCAGCGCCCCAAGTCGCGCCGCCGCCGGTCGGGCAACAGCAGACTGCCGCGCCCTACGAGATGCAGCCGCCAGTCAAGCCGACGCTGCCGCCCGAGCCGCCGATGGGCGAGCGCGAGCGCAAGGCGATGCAGTGGAAGATGGCAAACCCCGGCGACCCGGATGTCGCCCGCATCGCCGATCAGGTGATCACGAGCGAGAAGGAGAAGCGGTCGCACGCTTACGCGCGGTCGGTCGAGCAATACAAAGCCGACATGGACATCTACAAGCAGCAGACCACGACTTACGACACGTTCCAGCGCGAGCGCGACAAGAACGCCGCGGCGTTGGGCAAGGCGTGGTCGGAGGCCAGCGACGCCCAGCAGAAGGCGGCCGACACCAAGCGGTTCGGGCGCGAGCCGGAGAAGTTCTTCACCGACTTCAGCAAGCAAAAAGACGCCGCCGCCATGAACGCCAACGTGCTGCGGCAGAGCCAGCTCGCCAAGGAGGCGATCAAAAACGGCATCATCACCGGGTTCGGGGCCGAGCGCCGGATCGATCTCGCCAAGCTGCGCGACTGGATGTTCAACAACAAGGTCGAGGGCGACCTCGCCTCGAACAGCGAGCTGATGTCGGCGGCGGTCAAGTCGATGCTGAGCGTGGCGGTGCAGAACATCCAGGGCACCGACAGCCGCGTCACCGACAGCGACATCAAGGTCGCCAGCGGCACGATCGGCGCGGATCCCAAGCTGCAGCTCGCCACCATTCAGAAGATCATCAACGAGAATGAGCGCGTCGCGCGGACCAAGATCGCCGACTACGAGGACCAGCACCACCACTACCTGTCCGGGCACGGCGCGGAGAAGGCGTTCGAGGTCAAGGCCCCGCCGTCAGCGCCGCAGCCGTACATCGAGCGGCTGCTGGAGTTCAGAACCAATCGCGAGGCGCGTGACGAGTTCGACAAGCGGTTCGGCGAAGGCGCTGCCGAGCTGGAGATCGCCCGCGCCAAGCGCCGCCAGCGCCAGGGTGGGTGATGGGCATCTACGACGATCTCGACGCGCAACAACAGCAACCGCCGCCGCCGGCCTACGCGCCGATCGCGTCGACCGAGCCGACGGTGCCGGTGGCTCCGCGGCCGAGCCTGTACGGCGACCTCGATGCGCAGCGGAGAGACGCCGCTGCGCCGCCGCCGCCGCCCGACAAGTACCAGCAGGCCGCGCTCGAGGAGCGTGAGCGGCTGGTGAAGGCCGGCGTGCCGATGAACGAAGGCTACACCGATCGGCTGGCGCGCGGTGCCGGGTTCGGTTGGCTGGACGAGCTGTCGGCCGGCGCATCGGTGCCGCTCGAGATGATCCGGCGCGGCGTCGGACCGACCGAGGCGTACCGCTACAACAAGGCCTACCAAGACCTCAAGAACAAGAAGATCGACGAGAACACCGCGGGCTTCCTGGGCGGTGCCACCGAGGTGCTGGGCGGTCTGGCCGGTGGTGCCGGCGTGCTGGGGGCCGGGACGCGGGCCGCACCGGTGGCGATCCCGATCATCAACAAGACGCTGCCCGCCGGCGTCACGGCCTACGGCGCGAACGTCGCCAAGGCTGGTGCGCTCGGCGCTGCGGTCGGTGGCGGCGAGGCCCCGACCATCGCCGACATGCCGGCCAACATGGCGATGGGTGGTGTCATCGGTGCCGGGGTCGGCGCGGCGCTGCCAGCGGTGACCTCGGTGATCGGGGCGACCGGACGGGCGCTGCAGCTGCCGCGGCTGCGGGATCCGCAGAAGATTGCGACCGAGCAGGTCGCCGACGTGGTCCGCGCCAGCGGCCGCTCGATGGACGACATCGCGCAGAGCGTGCGCAACGCGCACGCCGCCGGCCAGACCGACTACACGATCGCCGACGCGATCGGCGTCGAGGGCCAGCGCAAGCTGGCGGCGATGGCGAAATCCCCTGGCGTGCAGCGTGACGCGATCACCGAGGTGATCGACCGCCGCACCATCAACATGCCGCACCGTGTCAGCGCCGAGGTCGGGCAGGCACTGGGCGCGCCCGGCACCGCCCGGCAGGCGCGGGAGGAGCTGATCACCCAGGCACGGGCGGCGTCGCGGCCGCTGTACGACGCCTCTGAGCGGCACGGCGTGGTGTGGACGGACCGTCTGCAATCATTCTTCGACGACCCGATTATGAAGCAGGGGCTCAAGACCGGCGTCGAGGTGCAGCGCCTGGAGAGCCTCGCGGCCGGGCGCAAGTTCGATCCGAACGATTACGCGATCACCAGCTTCGACAAGGCGGGCGACCCGATCATCAGCGGCGTCCCCAACATGCGGACGATCAATCTCGCCAAGATCGGCCTCGACGACATTCTGGAGAAGTACCGCGACCCGGTGACGCGACGGCTCAACCTCGACGCCAGGGGGCGCGCGATCGATCAGGTGCGGCGCGCCATGCTCGAGGAGGTCGACGCTCTCAACCCGACCTACGCCGCGGCGCGGCGCACGTTTGCCGGCCCGGCCTCGGTGCGCGAGGCGGTCGACGTCGGCCGCAGCATGGCGACGCGCGGCCGCGCCGCCGACACAGTGCCGGCGTTCCGCGCATTGCCGGACGCCCAGAAGCACGGCGTGCGGATCGGCTACGCTGACGCCGCCGTGACGCCGCTGGAGCGCGGCGGCAATTTCCCAGGGCTGCTGCGCGAGAAATCGCTGAAGGGCTCGACCGAGCTGCGCGACCTGTCGATGTACCAGGGGCCACGCCGCCCCGGCGAGCCGGACCAGCTCCGCAAGTTTCTCAACCGCGAAGAAGAAATGTTGCGGACCAACACCGCAGCCAAGGGCGGCTCGCCGACGGCCGAAAACCTCGCCGACATGGCGCAGGGCCCTGGAGCCGGCGAGCTGCTCGGCCTGTTGGGTTCGGCTGCGTCGGGGCGGCCGTTCCAGTTCATGCGGTCGGCCGCCGAGATGGCCGGCCGGGTGGCGAAGGGCGAGAGCGAAGCGCAGCGCGTCGCCATCACCAACGCATTGCTGTCGCGCGACCCCGCCGCGGCGCAGGCGCTGGCCGATCGTGTTAAGGCTTGGGAGCTGCGCCGGCGCGGTGTCGACCCGTGGGGCAATCGCCCGCCACGCTACAGACAATAGGGGGGTCGCATGCCACGCGACGGTTCAGGGATCTACAGCAAGCCGTTCCCCGACGTGGTGGGCGACACCACGATCGAGAGCGTCGTCTACAACGGCTTCGTCGCCGACGTTGAGCAGGATCTCAACGCGCCGCGGCCGATCAGCTCCGGCGGCACCGGGGCGACCAGCCCCGACACCGCGCTGATCGCGCTGGGAGCCGAAAAAGGCAAACAGGTCGTCGCCAATTACGACAGCCACGCCTGGGTGCCGGGCTCGTTCCTGTCGAACACCGGTGCGACCGCCGCGCCGCCGTCCGGCGGCACGGCCACTGAATTGTTCGTCGGCACGGTGCTGATGCACACCGCGACGTCCGGCGTCACCGCCAACATCACGCTGGAGGCCTACAGCACGTCGACCGGCTTCCGCTACACGCGACAGAAGGTGGCCGGCACGTGGGGCAGCTGGTCGATCGGCGACAAGTCGGCGGTTGCCAAGACCGGCGGCACCATGACGGGCCCGCTGTCGATCGAAACCGAGGATCCGGTTGGGTTTGTCATCACCAACAGCGCCGACGATCTGACGGCGGATCCCGACGTCCTGTACGACACCCACTACATGATCGGGACGTTTCAGGATCCCTCGGGCTACGCCGAAATCAGCACCGAAGGCTACGGCGACGGCGGGGTCGGTGGCGGGGCGTCTTACACCTACGGGCGCGGCACCAAGGAAGCGCCACTGGTCGTCGAGATCGACGACGAGGTCGGCGCGCACTACTTCTACTTCCGCGACACCACGGACTTCCGCTACAGCGCCGAGACGGCGGCGGTCGTCGACGGCGCGCCCACGGCCGCCGGCACGCCAACCGCATTGGTGTTCCGCACCAGCGCCGACAGCGCGCCGGTCGAGCGGGTGCGGATCCCGAGCAGCGGTGGCATGCTGGTCAACGGCGTCACCACGTTTGAATACGGCGTCGTCGGCGTCGACGAGGACATCACGGCAACGCTGTTCGTCAAGGGCGGCGCGTGCCGGCTGGAGAAGGCCGGCGGCTACATCGAGAGCGCATTGCCGGGCACCACCGGCGCGGTGGCGTGGGATGTGTTCGCCAAGCCGGTCGCCACGGTGACGCTGACCGGCGACGTCACGCTGTCGGTGACGGGGGCGGTGACCGGGCACGTCTACACGCTGCGGGTCAAGCAAGCCGCGGCCGCCAACAAGGCGGTGTTGTGGACGGCGGCC
>Ga0190271_10000143_pt1 | contig 36595 bp, 26 predicted proteins | sample Popmic356T_FD_133747 | JGI IMG/M metagenome (GOLD analysis project Ga0190271, IMG submission 133747) | Populus adjacent soil microbial communities from riparian zone of Weber River, Utah, USA - 356 T | ecosystem: Environmental > Terrestrial > Soil > Riparian zone | place: USA: Utah | collected...
CCGACCTCGATGGCACGGACGACCACATCGCCAACGGCACATTCGAGGTGATGCCCGGCGAATCGCGCCCCCTGGCCCCCTTCACCGCGCAGCGTATCGATTACTCGCTGCATCGGCTGGCGCACTACACCGCGACCGGCCCCGAGCATTTCCAGAATTTCGTGTTGTTCACCAACTACCAGTTCTACATCGACGAGTTCTGCGTCTATGCGCGAGACCTTATGGCCGAGGGCGGTGGCGGCTACACTGAGTTTGTCGAGCCCGGCAATTTGACCACCCGCGCGGGTGACACCGCGCCCGTCATGGGCGCCACGCCGTCGCGCCTGCCTCAGATGCCCACCTATCATCTGAAGAAGCCGGGCCATGGCGGCATCACAATGATCAACATCGGCGTCGGCCCGTCGAACGCCAAGACGATCACCGACCATGTCGCGGTGCTCAGGCCGCATGCGTGGCTGATGCTCGGCCACTGCGCGGGGCTGCGCAATACGCAGCAACTGGGCGACTATGTTCTGGCGCATGCCTATGTGCGCGAAGATCATGTGCTGGACGACGATTTGCCGGTGTGGATCCCTATCCCGCCGCTGGCGGAGATCAATGTCGCCCTGCAGGAAGCCGTCGCCGAGATTACGGGCCTGACCGGCTATGATCTGAAGCGCATCATGCGCACCGGCACCGTCGCCACCATCGACAACAGAAACTGGGAGTTGCGCGACCAGCGCGGCCCGGTGCAGCGGCTGTCGCAGTCGCGGGCGATCGCGCTCGATATGGAATCGGCCACAATCGCCGCGAATGGCTTCCGCTTCCGCGTTCCCTACGGCACGCTGCTGTGCGTGTCGGACAAGCCGCTGCACGGCGAACTGAAGCTTCCCGGCATGGCAAGCGACTTCTACAAGCGGCAGGTGGCGCAGCACCTCAAAATCGGCATCCGCGCTATCGAGAAACTGGCGGCAACGCCGGCCGACCGGCTGCATTCGCGCAAGCTTCGCAGCTTCTCGGAGACGGCGTTTCAATAGAAGAGGCGAGCGCTCGTCCGATATGGAGCGGCCCGGGTGGAACGGGATGACGGCTCCAGGTCTTTGTCTCAGCCGCATTTGTGAAACGCCACGTCATTCCACTCGGCAGTAAAAGCTCTACCGCTCGTTCACCAAATCCTCGAGCATGACGAACATCCGGCCGCCGAAACCCATCTCGGCCTTGTCGAACGCACGGCTGCGTTGACGGTGGGCCTGATAGCCCTCATCGATCCTCGCGGAGACCGCCCTCTTCACCTTGGCGCAGGTTCGGTCATCCTTGACCGACATCCCCACGAGCGAGGCCTCGGTCGTCTTCACCATCTCCTCGATCATCCGGACGTGCTGGTCTTCGTGCTGGCGCATCCCAGCCGCGAATTTTTCCCAGCGCCGCCGCATGTCATCATCAAGCTTGCCGGGCTTGGGAAAGGTCTGCGTGATCGATAGGACAGGCTTTGCATGCACCAGGAAGCAGTCGCCGCCGCGTTCGTCGAAAAGGCGCTTCCAGGTGAGCTTGAAGCTTGTCTGCGCCACGTGCCCGCCGCCATTGGGCGCCTTCTCCGCGATTGAACGGTAGAGTTCCAGGCCGGTGCCGCCGGTGATGGGGTAGGTGCGCTCCTGGACCGGCGCCTGGGCGGCTGCCGGCGCGGCAAGAGCGACGGCCGCTATTGCCGCGGCAATTCTTCTGATGACATCCATGCGCGATGGCGAGACCCGTTGAAACGCGGCGACCATAGGCAGAGCAGTGCCGTAGGGCAACCTGGATGGCTGGAAAGCGCGGCGCGTGCGATCATCATTGAGCCGCAATTTTTCGCCCTATGGCAAGGATGCAATCCTCAAACCGCCGCACCTTCGCGCATGCCGCCGCGCTAGCGTTGACCGCCGGGCTTTCCGCGGCGCTGGCGCTTGGCTTCCTTGGCGCGTGGCACCCGGCGCTGGACTCGCTCGCCCATTTTCGCGCTCATCTAGCTGTATTGCTGGCGCTGACCGCCCTGCCCCTGTTGGTCCTACGCTACCGAGCCCATGCCTTACTTGCGGCCGCTTTCGGGCTTGCGGCGCTCAGCACCACCTTGCCCGCCGGGGCGTTCGGGTTAGGTCGCGTTGAGGCAGCCTTCCCGCTTGACCAAAACCAACCGGTCTACAAGCTGATTCAGCTCAATCTCTATCACAGCAACCAGACGCCCAACGAAGTGCTGTCGATGATCGCCCGTGAACGGCCGGATGTGGTGACGTTCGAGGAAGTTTCCCCGATGTGGGACGGCAAGCTCGACCTGCTCCGCGCAGCCTACCCCTACCAGCTCAATTGCCGCGAATTTTTCATAGGGGTGGCCATCCTGTCGCGGCGGCCCTTTGCCGGAGAGACTGCGACGCGCTGTTACGACCAGGGCTCTCTGGCGGTCGCTAAAATCGACTTCGCCGGGAAAGTGGTGCAGGTCGCCGCCCTCCATTTGGGCTGGCCGTGGCCCTTCGACCAGGCCGAACGGATCGATCAAGTGGAGACCGGCTTGACCGAAATCGGCGACACCGCGCTGCTCGGTGGAGATTTCAACGCAACGCCATGGAGTGCATCGCCCGCCCGCGTCGAGAAGATCGCCGGCATGTCGCCTTTCGACGGCATAGGGCCGACCTGGCTGCCGCTCGGCCTGCCGCGCGCGTTGCAATTTGCCGGACTGCAAATCGACCATATTCTGAGCAAGGGCAACATCGACCTGCGTTCCGCCAAGCGTTTGGCGCCGATCGGATCGGACCATCTACCAGTCTGTGTGGAGTTTTCGCTGAGGCCGAAAGCGGACAATTCGCCGCCCGCGCCCGTCACCACCGTTCTCCTCGCGCCAATTCATTCAGGCGCATGACCGCAGCCGCGGTCGCCGAAATGCGGACAGATCTACCAGACGAGCGCCGCGATCATGCGGTCGATATTGCCGCCGTCGCGGTGTTCCTTGGCGTCAAAGGCGCGCTGGCGCGCCTCGTAGGTCGCGTAGATCGCGGTGGCCCTCCGCCGGACCTCAGCGCGGGTCTTGCGGCAGCTCGGATCACCAGCCATCTTCAGTCCACGAACCGCGGCTTGCGCCGCGCGAACCATCTGGCGCGCCATCGCGCCGTGCCGCTGCTCATGCCGCTTCACGCCTGACATGAAAGCAGCCCAACGGCGTCGCGTGTCACGTGTCATGGCCTGTGTCGGTTGCGGATAGGTGTAGGTTATTTGCAAAGTCGGTTCGGCTCGAACCAAGCGGCATGTGCCGCCGGTTTCGACCACCTCGGAATACCACTCGACCTTGTAGCTCGTCTGGGCGATGGCGCGCGACAGGAAGCCGTGACGAGGTCCCCTGCTCTGCAGCGAATCGTAAAGCTCAGCGCCGGTCTTGCCGGATATCGCGTAGGTCTGGGTCCTGACCTTCACCCTGTCCGCCGCCTGTGTTGAGACAACGCTGAAGCACAGCAACCCCAATAGTCCTGCAGTCCATGCGACTACTCGCGCCATGCCGGACACCTCCGCTGACACCAAAACCAATAAATTCCGGCGACAATTTACACGGCGGTTGGGACGATGGCACGCAATATTTCTACTTGCTAATGCGATAGCTGCGCGCGGCTTATCAAGGAGTACGCTGGCGGCCATCCGCCCTTGACGTTCGCCAATCGCGCATCCGGGCTCCTCCACGAAGCGGGTGATGTTCAGGGCGACGTATCCGGCATGCCTCACATATTCGAATAGACCGGCCCCTCGCCGCCCTGCGGCGGCACCCAATTGATGTTCTGGTTCGGGTCCTTGATGTCGCACGTTTTGCAATGGACGCAATTCTGCGCATTGATGACAAAGCGGACATCCTGGGCGTAGGGATCGGCGGCGGCGTTGCCGTCCTTGTCGACCCATTCGTAGACGCCAGCCGGGCAGTAGCGCGTTGAAGGCCCCGCGAACACGTCGTGCTCGGAGCGTTTCTGCAACTCCATATCCTTGACCTGCAAATGCACCGGCTGGTCTTCCTCGTGGTTGGTCGAGGAAAGGAAAACCGAGGACAGGCGGTCGAAGGTCAGCACGCCGTCGGGCTTGGGGTAGTTGATCTTCGTGTGCTTCGAAGCCGGGTCGAGCGAGGCATAGTCGGCTTTGCCATGCTTGAGCGTGCCGAAGGGCGAAAAGCCGAACAGCGTATTCAGCCACATGTCGAGGCCGCCGAGGCCAACACCGATCGCCGTGCCGAAGCGCGACCACAGCGGCTTCACATTGCGGACCTTCTTGAGGTCCTTGCCGATGTCCGATGTCCGCCAGGCATCTTCGTAGGAGGTCAGTTCGTCATTGGCACGCCCGGCGGCTAAAGCAGCAGCGGCATGTTCGGCCGCGAGCATGCCGGACAGCACCGCATTGTGCGAACCCTTGATGCGCGGCACATTGACGAAGCCGGCCGAGCATCCGATCAGCACGCCGCCTGGGAACGACAGCTTCGGCACGGACTGCCAGCCGCCTTCCGTAATCGCACGCGCGCCGTAGGAGAGGCGCTTTCCGCCTTCGAAAGTGCCGCGGATCGCCGGATGCGTCTTGAAGCGCTGGAACTCCTCGAACGGCGAGAGATAGGGGTTCTTGTAGTTCAGGTGCAGCACGAACCCGACCGCGACCAGATTGTCCTCCAGATGATAGAGGAACGACCCGCCGCCGGTCTTCATATCGAGCGGCCAGCCGAAGGAGTGCTGCACAAGGCCCGGCCTGTGATGCTCGGGCTTGACCTGCCAAAGCTCTTTCAGGCCGAGGCCGTATTTGCCCGGATCGCGCCCATCCGAAAGCTTGAACCTGGCGATCAGTTCCTTGGCAAGCGATCCGCGCGCGCCTTCGCCGATCAGCACATATTTGCCCATCAGCGCCATTCCGGGGGCATAGGCAGGGCCGTGCGAGCCGTCCCGTTCGACGCCCATGTCGCCGGTGTAGACGCCGGTCACCGCCCCCTGATCATTGTAGAGCAACCCGGCAGCGGCAAAGCCGGGGTAGATCTCGACGCCGAGCCCCTCGGCCTTCGTCGCCAGCCAGCGGCATACATTTCCAAGCGAGACGATGTAGTTGCCGTGGTTGCTCATTAGGGGCGGCATGAGAAAATTGGGCAAGCGAACGGAACCGGCAGGCCCAAGCAGCAGGAAATGATCGTCGGTCACGGCGGTCTTGAATGGGTGATCGCCCTCCTCCCGCCAGCCCGGCAGCAAACGGTCGATGCCGATCGGATCGACTACCGCGCCCGATAGAATATGCGCACCCACCTCGCCGCCTTTTTCGAGCACGACGACAGAAAGCTCGGAGTTGAGCTGCTTCAGATGGATCGCTGCGGCGAGACCCGCCGGCCCGGCGCCGACAATCACCACGTCGAATTCCATGCTTTCGCGTTCGACTTCGCTCATCCCCGTCCTCCGCACTGGCTTGGGCCTTTTCTGGCCGCGTGGCTGGCGCCACCATGTTGCATATCTTATCCGCCGCCGCGGTCAACGCGTCACGCGGCATCGCATCGCAAGGTACAACCAAGCGACTTATATAACGTTGACGTAAACGTCAATTTTTGTCGCTAAAGCTATCACGCGTGAGCGAGGTTTCGATCGGGTGCGCGTAAGGTTTTGCAATGTGCAAATCCAATGGCATGGTTCATACTCCTCGCATGGAGTTACGAAAGGCGGCTTGCTGGAGTTTGCGGTCGCTGCCGGCGCGAGCCGGTGGGGAGCGCGGATGCTTTTCCCGTCTATCCCACCACGCCGCCATCCCCCTGCTGGCGATTGTCCTGGCGTCCGCGGCCACGGGTCGTCTCTCGGCCGGGGAGGGCAAGGTCTGGCAGGCAGGAAACTACTCCTTTTCCGACGAGATGGGCGGCTTCACGATTCGCGCTATCGCCGGCACGGGCACGCGCGACAATCCGATTGTCATCGAGGAAGAGCTTCATTCCGCAAGCCCGGTGACAATGGTCATCCGCGCCGCCGGCGCCGGACTCTCGCCGGAAGGCGGGGGTGGAAATACCGGCAGCGATCTGGCGGGGAACCTCGCGACGAGCGCGCTTTACCTGCGCATCGTCACACAGAATGCCGGCGGCCAGTCCTGGATCGAATTCGAGTTCGAATTGCAGGAGATTTTGCATCAGGCAAGCGTGTTCGGCGATGGCCTCTCGTTCGACCAACGGCGTGAAAATTCCGACCGCATCACCTCTTCCGCATTCGAAAAATACAACCGCGATTTCGAGCCTTACGACCGGCTGCGTTTTATCGAGGGGAAAGTCGATCCAATGGAAACCGTCGAGTTCGAGTTCGCGCTGACCGACTTCACGCCGCGCTGGGAGTTCTTTCTCGTCCAGGACCCCCGGATCCCATCCTCTTAGATCGTTTCCATGAGGAATGCGCGGTATCCCCTTTTGAACGCGACGAAACAAGGAGCGGCCAAACGAATTTCCAGGGAAACGTCAAACTTTCTAAGTGTTGAAATGCGCGCAGCTTCGCCTTGCAAATGCCGCCCTATCCGCCAAAGGTGTGCGCATGATTTCGCCACCGCAAGAAGACCGGATCGCGCTTGCCGACCTGCTGGCTTTTTACGCCGAAGCCGGTGTTGACGAGCCGCTCGAAGAAGCCGGCGTTGATCGCTTCAAGGCGAGCGCGGCGCGAGCAAGTGCGCCTATCCCCGAGCCTGCCCTGCCTGTCCAGGGACGCGCCGCTCCGCCGCCATCGACGCGCCCTGCCCCGCAGGCTGCCGTGCCCGACGAGGCGCAGGCGGCACTGGCGCGGGAATTGGCCGCGCGCGCCCAGACTTTGGATGAGTTGCGGGACATCATGCAATCCTTCGAGGGCTGCAACCTCAAGCTCACGGCAAAGCAACTCGTCTTCGCCGACGGCAATCCGCAATCCGACCTGATGCTGGTCGGCGAAGCGCCGGGCCGCGACGAGGACATCGAGGGCCTCCCCTTTGTGGGCCGTTCCGGGCAGTTGCTGGACCGTACCCTGGCCGCGATCGGCCGCGACCGCACCAGCGCCTACATCGCCAATGTCATTCCGTGGCGTCCGCCCGGCAATCGCACGCCGACGCCGCATGAAACCGAGATTTGCCGGCCGTTCATCGAGCGGCAGATCGAACTGGTGAGTCCGAAGGTGCTGGTGACGCTGGGGGGCCCTTCGGCGAAGACCTTGCTCAACACCACTGACGGCATTCTGCGGCTGCGCGGCAATTGGAAGCTTCACGCGACAGGTTCGGGATTGGCCATTCCGACCATGCCGACGCTGCACCCGGCCTATCTCCTTCGCAACCCCGCGCACAAGAAACTGGCCTGGCGGGATTTTCTTGAGGTCAGGAAGCGGTTGGCCGACGGATGAACTGAAGCGGAGACAAGTCCGCTAGACCGACCGATCAGATCGAGAAATTGCCCGCGCCCGCGGCTTCGGCGCGTTTTCTCTTTTCCGCGACCACCTTGAGGTCCCTGCCGCCGCGCTTGGACAACGGCATCTTGATCGCAACGCCGTCCCCGAACTGGACGATCGAATCGTAGAACTCCTTGCCGTCGGCGGCGCGTGGCGGCTGCGGTTCGTGCATGACGCTCAGGATTGTCGTGTGCGGCGACGCTTCCTTGATCGCCGCGTGGAAGGCGATCTTGGACTCAGGATCGAGCGCGCTGGTTGCCTCGTCGAGGAACAGCAGTTCCGGCGTCTGCAGCAGGATGCGGGCCAGGACCAGCTTCTGTTTCTGACCGCCGGACAGCACGTCTTCCCAGGCCTTGCCGTCGCGATGCTTCGAATTGAGGAACTCGATGAATTCGCCAAGGCCCGCCTTATGCAAGGCGCTGGCGACCCGAACGTCCGTGTGAAGTTCGTCGGTATCCGGCAGGCAGATCAGCCGTTTCAGCGACAGGCGCGGCAGCTTGACGTCCTGCGTGGCATAGAAGGAGCGCGTTCCCTCCGGCAGCACGATGTCGCCCGTGCCATGCGGCCAAAGGCCATTGGCGGCTTTCATCAGGCTGGTCTTGCCGGAGCCCGATGGGCCCATCAGGCATGTCCACTCGCCGCGGTGGAAGCGCAAATCGGTGGCTTTGATGAAAGGCTTGGCCGCATCCCCTTCATGGAAGAGTTCAAGCTGGCGAATTGTCAGGCCAAAGGCGCTGTTCTGGCTGCTGTAGCGGAAATCCGACTTTCCGGTCTGCTGATAGAAATCGCGTGGCCGCTGCACCTGCTCGATCGCCAATGCCAGGTCGGTGACGCGCCGTGCATTGGCCCGTAGCGTGGCGATGGCCGGCATGACATTGATGAACCAGGAGCATTGGGCGATGAGCGAACTCACCAGTTCCGATCCCGTGATATAGGATTTCAGGCCGATGCTGCCGCTCATATAGGGGATCAGGCCCGGTCCGTAGGCGACTATCCTGGCAGCCAGGAAACTGTAGATCAGTTCGAACGACATATACCCGGAATGGACGATGTTGAGCTTGCCCCAGGTCTTGTCGATGTCCTCGTAGAGCTCATCATGCATCTTGCGCTGTACGGCCTCGCCGCGTGAGGCGGCAACCTGAAAACTGCGGCGCAGCAGCACGGTCAGCTCGCCGCGGTAGCTGCCTTCAGCTTGCTGAATGGCGATGGTGAGGCGCTGGAGAAGCCCACCCAGTTTGACGGCGATCCAGGTGTTGACGGGAACGTAGATACCCACTGCCACAAAGGCGAGAATGGCGCTGCCGTAGATACCCAGGAACGTCAGCCCCTCGACCACCGTCGATGTCTCGACCAGCTTCATGCCGACGAAATAGAGCGAGGTGCAGACGCCGAATATGCCCATGGAGAGGCCGATGGCGCCGCCGGCGAAATCCTTCATCGAATCCTGGACGCGCTGCTCGATGTTGTCGGGCGCTTCCTTGAGCTTGCCCCCTTCGCGGCCCTCGTGCTGGACGTGATAATGGGTGTGGTTGGCGTCGAGCAAAGCGAGGTTGAACCGTTCGTTCAGCCAGTGGCGCCATTTCCGATGCAGCGTCGTGGAGAAGAGGTGCCGCACGCCGACGAATGCGATGTCCTTCATGATGACAAGAGCGACCAGAGTGATCGCGCTGGTCATCAGGAGGGTACCTGGGGACGGATTGCGGGGATCGTGAAAATAGGCGATGGCGTTGACGAGTTCACCGGAGGCTTCGGCGATCCACACCGCCGCCTTGCTCCCTGCAGCAGTCAGGGCGCCGATAATCAAGGTCAGAGTCCAGGCCTCCCGCCACCGGTCCGAGAACCAGTAGGCCCGCATCAGGCCCCAGAAGGTTTGCATTGAGGATACCGGCGTCAGGGGCGCGGAGCGGGCCCTTGCTTTACGCTGCCGGTTGAACATCGCGGTCAGAGGTCCGGCGACCTCCGCCCGATTCGTTTGTCCCACCCTTTTCCCCTTTTTTCTTTTGCAGGATACACGAAAACCATACGAATGAGAATCCGCAAATTCTTCGACGATTAACCTTCGTTAGGCCATATGGCCAAGAGTGTGACTCTGCTGCAACTATTGGGGCGGGGATAGCTTTCTTGCTGCCCCGCGCACCAGCCCAAGCTGCCTTTCCCGCCAGACAATGAAGATTCCCGACCCGATAACAATCAAACCACCTAGAATCATATGGGGTGTGGGAACGTCGTTGAAAACAAGATAGCCGATGATCAGGCTCAGAATCAGCGAGCTGTATTCGAACGGCGCCACTGTCGAGGCCTCTGCATGGCGGTAGGCTTCCGTCATGAATACCTGCGCCACGCCCCCGCAAATGCCCGCCATAATGAGAAGCGCCGCCTGAGAGGGCGTCGGCCACACCCAGCCGAAAGGCAGCGTCAGCAGCGCGAAGGCGCTCGCCGACAGCGAAAACCAGAACACGATGGTGGAGCTTTGCTCGGTGTGCACCAGCCTTCGAACGAGCAGCATCGCCACGGCTGAGGCACTCGCTGCGGCAAAGGCCGAGACCACGCCGGCAAATTCGCGCCCGCCCATGCCGCCGCTGGAAAAAAGCGAGAGTTTCGGCCAGGAAACGATGATCACGCCGATCAGCCCGATGATGACGGCGCTCCAGCGGTAGAGGCGAACATTCTCGCCGAGAAAGATCGCGCTGAAGAGCACCACGAAGAGCGGCTGGGCGTAGTTGAGCGTGATCGCCTCCGGCAGCGGCAGGCGGGTCAGGGCGAAGAAACCCATCCCCATCGCCGTGGTGCCGACAAGTCCGCGCGCGAAGTGGCTCACCGGGCGCTGAGTCTTGTAGGCTGTCGCCAGATCGCCGTTCCAGGCCATGAAGAGCAGAATCGGCAGGATCGCAAAGAATGACCGGAAGAACACAATCTCGCCGGCCGGCACATCGCCCGCCGACTTGATGAAGGTGGACATGGCGACAAAAATTGCGACGGACAGGATTTTCAGGGAGATGCCGACCAGCGGCCGGTCTCGCTTTACAGTCTTCAAGTTCCTGTCCCCGCCTGAGCGAGGAAACGACACCTCACTCCTATCCGATGATCTACGCGGCAGAGCGGACTGCCCTGGAATGAGCCGGGCAGTTCGTTCTGTCTCTTCGTCCTTGTCGCAGAATGTTGCCCGAACAGCCTGCACTTTTCCGCATTCAGCTCCGGCCGTCAGTTCTTGCTCGCCGCCTGGATTGTCCGCCACACCCGGTCCGGCGTGGTCGGCATCTCGATGTGGCGAATGCCATAGGCGCGGTACAACGCGTCGGTCACGGCATTCAGCACGGCAGGGGTCGCGCCGATCGTGCCGGCTTCACCCGCGCCCTTGATGCCAAGCGCGTTGGTGGTCGAAGGCACGTTGCGCGTTTCAAAGTGAAGATAGGGCAGATCGTCGGCGCGCGGCATGGCGTAATCCATGAAACTGGCGCTCAGGAGCTGCCCGTCATCTGCGTAGACGGTGTTTTCCGTCAACGCCTGGCCGAGGCCCTGCGCGACGCCGCCATGCACTTGGCCCGCCAGCAGGATCGGGTTCACCGTCGCGCCGTAGTCGTCCACCATCGTGTAGTTCAGCACCGCGACGTGGCCGGTCTCCGGATCGATCTCGACCTCGCACACATGCGTACCGTTCGGGTAGGTCGCTTCCTTCTGGTCGAATTCGCCGAAGCCTTTCAAGTCTTCGGGAGATTTGGCAGCCTTGGCGATCGCCGAATAGCTGATGCTGCGGTCGGTGCCGACAATCCGCGCGGTGCCACCGACCAGTTCGATATCTGCGCTGGAGGCTTCCAGCTCGTCGGCGGCGATCCGCTTCATTTTCGCCGCCAGATCCTCGCCCGCGCGCGCGGCGGAAACGCCGCCCAGCGGGATCGATCGCGAGCCCCCGGTGCCGCCGCCCTTGGCGAGGCGGTCGGTGTCTCCCTGATGAACATTGATCTGCTCAAGCGGGATATTCAGTTTGTCGGAAACGAACTGCGCATAGGCGGTCGCATGACCCTGGCCATTGGTCTGTGTGCCGATCAGCAGGGTTACGGTGCCGTCACCGTTGAGCTCCAGATGCGCCGGCTCCGAGCCTGCGAAGGCGCAGGCCTCGATAAAGGTCGAGAGGCCGATGCCGCGCAGCTTCCCGGCATTGCTGGAGACCGCAAGCCGCTCTTCGAAGCCCTTCCAGTCGGAGCGCTCCAACGCCGTATCCAGATGTCCCGCGAATTCGCCGACATCGTACATGCGTCCGGTTGCCGTGTGGTACGGGAACTGCTCCGGCTTGATGAAGTTGCGGCGGCGGATCTCATGATAGGAAAGGCCCATGTCGCGGGCACATTCGTCAGCCAGTTTCTCGATCAGAAATGCGGCCTCGGGGCGCCCTGCCCCGCGATATGCATCGACTGGGCAGGTGTTGGTGTAAACGCCCGTCACATTGATATCGATCGCCGGCAGATCGTACACACCGGTCGACATGGAAATGCCGATCCAGGGAATGAACGGCCCGTATTGCGAGATATAGGCGCCGAGCGCCGCAGTCAGATGAACGCGCATGCCGAGGAAGCGGCCGTCCTTGTCCATCGCCATTTCGGCTTCGACGACATTGTCGCGCCCTTGCGCGTCGGTGAGGAAATGCTCGGTGCGGTCGCCTGCCCATTTCACCGGCTTGCCAACACGCTTTGCCGCTTCCATCACCAGCGCATGCTCGCGGTAGACGAATGTTTTCGGGCCAAACCCGCCGCCGACGTCGGGCGTGATGACGCGTAGCTGCTTCTTCTTGATGTCGAACACATCGGCCAGGATGTACTGCATGCCGTGGACGCCCTGCGAACCCGTAGTCAGCACGAAGCGGTCTTCGTCGGCCTTCCACTCGCCGATCGCCGAGCGCGGCTCCAGATAGTTGCAGACCAGCCGGTTGTTGTAGAAAGCCACACGGCTGACTTTCGCCGCCTGTTTGAAGGCGGCTTCCGTCTTGGCCTTGTCGCCCAAATGATAGGTCAGTGCGCGATTCGTGCCGAGTTCCGGCCAGACCAGCGGGGTGTCCTTGTCCAGCGCTGTAGCGGTTGCCACGGCGGCAGGTTCGGAATCGTAGTCGACCTCGATCAGTTCAGCCGCGTCCTGCGCAAGCGCGCGCGTATCGGCCACGACGAAGGCCACGGCGTCGCCGACATGCTGCACCTGGTCCTGGCACAGGATAGGAATGTCGCGCGTCGGCGCGCGGGTGCCGTCCGGTTGCTTCTGCATGGCGCCGGACTTCAGCGGCTTCAGATGCGCAAGGTCGGCGCCGGTCAGGACAAGATGGACGCCCGGCGCGGATTTGGCCGCCTCAAGGGCTCCAAGCTTGATTTTGCCCTTGGCGACCGGCGAGCGCAGCACATAGCCATGCAGCGTGCCTTCGGGCTGGATATCGTCGGTATAGCGCCCCCTGCCCGTGATGAAAGCGTTGTCTTCAAGGCGCAAAACGGACGCGCCCATGCCGAACTTCGGTGTGACGACAGTCATGCCTACTCCGCGACGATGGTTGGGTGTGTACGCCTCATAGGCGCCGGAGCAGTTTTGTCGAGTGTTTCTTGCCTGTAAAGTACAGATCTGAGGAAAATGTCGAACCACAGACGGAAATCCACCCTGCAGGCCGCCTCTGCGCGCGGACGGGAAGATGGAGATGGGATCGTCCTGCCGTCTGGCATCGGAAAACGGCTGTCAATCGGCTGTCGCGACGTCAGGGATGCGCCGCCTCGGGCAAAGCGTACGCGATTGCCACTATTTTCGACCCCACCCCTAGACAAGCGGAATCCCTACTGATTCCTTAATGGCGATTCGGGAGGTTGTTAGCGTTGCCCGAACCAAGTCAACGATAAACAAAACAACGGGGAGCCAGGAATGGCTAAGGCGGACGCGTGGGGCGCGCCCGGTGGTATGCTGTTTGGCCAGCGAGTGCGGTCCAAACGACGCGACCGCACAAGCGATGGTGAGCCTGCCTTGCACAGGCTGCTCGCCGCTGAGCCCGTTCTTCGCCGCGCAATACCCACGCTGATCGTCGCCTTTCTGGTGGTCGTCGCGGCAGCCAGGGTATTGTCGCTGACGGCGATGCACGAGGACGACAGCCGAAGCGCCCGAGCCTTGCTTTCCATGGCGGCCGGCGGCGTGGCCAACGGCCTGGCTGCAGAGACCGCGCCTGACACTATCGAGATTGAGGCGCTGCTGGCGACCACCCGCGAACAGGGAATGCTGTCGGCGAACCATGTCCTTCTTGTGCTGAACAAGGATTTCGAGATCGTCGCTACAAATCCCGACAAACCGGCGTGGCGCGGACAGCCGCTGCACCGGATCGTCACCGGTGCGGAACCTCTGCTCACCTTTGGCGAAGGCGCCGGCGCCGTACCGGTGGAGGAGGAGAGCGACGATTGGTTTGCCGCGATGGCTTCCAGCGCGGATGGCTCTCATTCGGCCGCTGCACTGGTGCCGCAGGCAGCCGTCTTCGCCGAGTGGATGCGCAACGTCAAACTCAACGTCACGCTCTTCCTGGTCACGGCGGGCGTGCTGCTGATCGTCCTCTATGCCTATTTCAAGCAGTCGGCGCGCCTCGCGGCCGCGGATCGCGGCTACGCGGAAGCCTATCAGCGCATCGATCTCGCGCTTGAGCGCGGGCGCTGCGGCCTTTGGGATTGGGACATGGCGCGCGGCAAAATGTATTGGTCGCGTTCGATGTACGACATGCTTGGCTACAAGCCGAGCGACACCATGTTGTCGTTCGGGGATGTCGATGGCCTGATGCATCCGGAGGATCAGGACCTGTTCGAACTGGCGCAGCGCATCGCCGCGCGGGAAACCGATCATATCGACAAGGTGTTTCGCATGCGCAACGCCGAAGGTCAGTGGGTGTGGGTCCGCGCGCGCGCCCAGGTGGTGGACCCGGAAGCGGCGGAATTGCACCTGATCGGCATCGCGGTCGACGTGACGGAGCAACAGAACCTTGCGCTGCGTTCGGCCACAGCCGACATGCGCCTCAGCGCGGCCGTCGAATGCCTCTCGGAGTCCTTCGTCTTGTGGGACGCCTCGAACCGGCTTGTGCTGTGCAACGACCGGTTCCAGAAGGATCTCGGCCTCTCGACCGCCGACATCACGCCGGGCACGTCGAGACCGTTTATCGAGGAAAAGCGCCACGCCTACGCAATGGAGCGCCGGCTCGCCAATGCAAACGGGCCGCGCGGCGCCGCGACCTTCGAGCGGCAGCTATCCGATGGGCGCTGGCTGCAGGTCAACGAGTTGAAGACGCCTGATGGCGGCACCGTGGCGACAGGCGCCGACATCACCCAGCTCAAGCAGCATCAGGCAAAACTGCTCGAAAGCGAGCGCCGCCTGATGGCCAACCTCCATGACCTCACGGCAATGCGCAAGGTGGAAGCCGAACACACCGAAAAGCTGGAGGAACTGAACCGCAAGCTCAGGCGCGAAACGGAACGCGCGGAGGCCGCCAGCCAGGCAAAATCGCAGTTCCTGGCGAACATGTCGCACGAATTGCGCACCCCGCTGAACGCCATCATCGGATTTTCCGAAATCATGGCGGGCGCGCATTTTGGACCGCTGGGCAGCGAGCGCTACGTCGAATATGCCAGCGACATTCATTCCAGCGGCGGCCATCTGCTCGGTGTCATCAACGATATCCTCGACATGTCGAAGATCGAGGCAGGACAGGTGTCGCTGGAATGCGAGGAGATCGACCTTTATCCGCTGATCAGCGAAACCGTTCGGGTGGTCGGCGTGCAGGCGAGCGAGAAGTCGATCAAGGTCGAGACGAAGATCGCCGAGTCGATAACGATCTTTGCCGATCGCCGCGCCATCAAGCAGATCATGCTCAACCTGCTCTCCAACGCGGTGAAATTCACCGGGGAGAACGGCAGGATCATGGTTCGCGCACGCCAGGTTTCCGGCGGACTCAACCTTACCATTGAGGACAATGGCTGCGGTATTCCGAAATCGTCGCTCAAGAAATTGGGGCGTCCGTTCGAGCAGGTACAGAACCAGTTCTCCCGCAGCCATCAGGGTTCCGGTCTCGGTCTCGCCATCTCCCGCTCGCTGGCTCTTCTGCACGGCGGCAACCTCAAGATTCGCTCCACCGCCGGCGTGGGTACCATCGTCTCGGTCCGCATTCCGAAGCGGAAAGAGCCCGAAGAGCTAAATACCTGGCTCTAGATCTTTGCCTGGACAAGGTTCCAGAGTTCTTGGCGCCGTCCAATTTTGCCCTGCTCGTCCGGTTCAAAGGCAAATTCGGATAGTCCGCCCGAAGTTCTCCACAAGATCAACCGGAGGTTGCCTCTTCTCGATCAGTCTAAAGCAAAGGTTGACGGGATGTCTCCCGGAAAATTCAAAGTGAAAAGTGTCGCCGGGCCCCTTGACCACCAAACAACCCGGCGACTAACCGCAGGCTCATGAAACCCACGGTATCTCCTATTCTTCACCAGATTGCTCCGAAGCTCAAGGCGTCGCCGGACCGACAGGCTTTATGGATACCGAGATCGGTCCGGCGACTAACCACAGGGCAGAGGTTGAAGAGGGAACTCCCCCGTGGTGTTCAGGTATGAAACGCCGCCGAGCCGATCTTGGGCTAAAAAATCGGCCCGGCGACTGGCCACAGGGTGGAGTAGTGGTGGATGCCCTGTGGTGTTCGAATGGTAACGCGCCGCCGGCTCGACACGGTTTGCGCACTGCATCAAGCCGACGACAAACCGGACGGTCGTAGCCTTCGGTTCTCCTCTTCAATTCATCGTTCGCCTGATTGTTCCTTGGCTCTTCAAGGTGTCCCTGGGTGGGAGTCATAGGGGCCGCGGGGGGGCGCCATGGCGGCTCAGCGCAAGTTTTTGGCAGGACGGAGCAAGACGTTCGCTGATCGGATCAGTATCAGGGCGACGCTGACACGATCCGCCCCCATTATTGTCGTGTCAGCCCGGCACTGCAGCCGTAAGAGGGGTTACGTGTCTGCGGTGTCGGTCTCCTTTCAGCATCAGTGCCTTACAGCTGAGAAGTGGATCGGGCGACGACGCTCCAGCCACTGTCATTGGATAGGATCCCCGGCGGCGAGCCTATTTCCGATTGTTCCGCAAGAGTGCGTCGAAGTGCTTCCTCACAGTGCGCTGCGTTTCGGCAAGATGCGCCTCAAGCACGGCTATGTCTGGCAGGTCCGTAGAGGCGAGCAAAAGGTCGGCCAATCCCGGAGGCAGGTCCGCCTTTTCGAAAGACCCGGTGAGGCACAGCCGGATGATCTGCGTCAGACTGGAATAGAGCCGCAACGCCGACACCAGCTCGTCGCGGACTTGGGCGTCGGCAAAGGCCGGCTTGAGGGCCGCGAGATTTTCGGCCGTCCCCGGCTGACGCGGCTTTAGGTCGGTATTGCCTGTCAGCACGGCTGACTGCGCTATGAATTCCAGGTCGACGATCCCGCCCTTGGCAAGCTTCAGGTCCCAGACATCCTTGGGCGGCTTTTCCTTTTCGATCGTCTTGCGCATGTCCGAGGCCTCGGCAAACACCTTCGCGGCGTCTCGTGGCCGCTCAAGGACTTCACGCACTTCCCTGTCCACCTCAGCGCAAAAATCCGCATCGCCGGCAACGCAGCGCGCGCGCGTCATCGCCATATGTTCCCAGGTCCAGGCATCCTTTTCCTGATACTTGCGGAAAGCCTCGATGTGTGTCGCGACCGGTCCCTTGTTGCCGGAGGGGCGAAGCCGCAGGTCGAGCTCGTAAAGCACACCCTCTGCTGTCGGCGCCGACACTGCAGCGATGAGGCGCTGCGTCAGCCGAGCAAAGTAATGGGACGCCGCCAGCGGCTTTTCGCCGTCCGACTCTTCGCCCGCCTCCTTGTGGTCATAAAGCAAAATGAGATCGACGTCCGAGCCTGCCGTCAGTTCGCGGCTGCCCAGTTTGCCAAGGCCGAGAATGGCCACTTTGCCGCCGGGCACGCGGCCATGCTTCTCGGCGAATTCGTCCTGGACCGCCTCCAGCGCCGCGCCGATCGTCAGGTCCGCCAGATCGGAGAAGGCTTTGCCGGCCCGTCCGGCGTCGATCGACCCGGCCAGCAGCCGAACGCCAATCAGGAACTTCTGCTCGGCTGCAAAGATCCGCAGCCGGTCGAGCACGGACTCGTAGACCGTCACGCCTTGCAGGAAGGCTGTCAGGCGCGCCGAGAGATAGGCCCGATTGGGCAAGTCGGTCATCAGCGCCGGATCGAGCAGACCGTCAAAGACATGCGGGCGCCGGGTGATGATCTGGGCGAGGCGAGGCGCCGCCCCCATGATCGTGGCAATCAGCTTCAGCAAAGCGGGATTGGTCTGCAGCAGCGAGAACAGTTGGATGCCGGCGGGCAACCCCGCGATGAATTCGTCGAAGCGGATCAAGGCTTCGTCCGCCCGCTTGGTCTGGCCGAAAGCTTCGAGAAGCGCCGGCGTCAGCTCCGTCAACCGCTCGCGCGCCTCCGCCGACTGCGTGGCGCGGTAACGTCCGAAATGCCAGCTGCGGATGACCCTGCAAATATCGCTTGGGCGCTGAAATCCCAGGCTGGAGAGGGTCTGGAGCGTGTCTGGATCGTCGACATCCCCCGTGAAGACGAGATTCCCGACGCCCGACGATAGTTTCGGGGCTGCCTCGAACAAAGCCGCGTAATGTGCCTCGACCTCGCTCAGCGCCTTGCGGAAGTCGCCTTCGAAAGCCGCGATATCCTCATAGCCCAACAGCCGCGCCACCCGCTCCATGCCTTCCTCATCCTCGGGGAGAGTGTGCGTCTGTTCGTCCGCGATCACCTGAACAGCATGTTCCACGCGGCGCAGGAACCAGTATTGCCGGCTCAGCGCGTCGCGCGCGTCGTCGCTGATCCAGCCGCGCAACGCCAATTGGCCAAGCATTCCCACCGTCTCGCGGCCGCGCAGTTCGGGAAAGCGGCCGCCCGCGATAAGCTGCTGGGTCTGCACGAAGAATTCGATCTCGCGAATGCCGCCGCGGCCGAGCTTTACGTTGTGGCCACGCACCGCCACCTCGCCATGGCCCTTATGCGCATGGATCTGCCGCTTGATGGAATGCACGTCAGCGATGGCGGCGTAGTCGAGATATTTGCGCCAGACATAGGGTTGCAACTCCCGAAGGAACGCTTCCCCCGCCTCGATGTCTCCGGCCATGGGGCGGGCCTTGATCATGGCCGCACGCTCCCAGTTCTGGCCGCGGCTCTCATAGTAGTGAAGCGCGGCTTGGACCGGGATTGCCAGCGGCGTCGATCCGGGGTCCGGGCGCAATCGGAGATCGGTTCGGAACACATAGCCGTGTTCCGTGCGGTCCTGCAGGATCTTCACCAGCCGTTTGGTCAGACGCGAAAAAAGGTCGTTGGCTTCATAGGGTTCGGTGATCGCCGGTGCCTCGGGATCGAAAAAGACGATCAGGTCGATATCGGAGGAAAAGTTGAGCTCATGCGCGCCGAGCTTGCCCATCCCGAGCACGATCCACCCCGATCCTATGCTCGGTTTGTCCGGCTTCGGCAGTTTGAGCTTGCCACGCTCATGCGCGTCTCGAAGCAGGAAGTCGATTGCCGTCGAGGTGCATGCGTCGGCGAGATCGCTCAGGCGGCGCACCGTCAGCGACGGCTCGGCTTCGCCCGAAAGGTCGGCAAGAGCGATCAGGAAGTGCGCCTCGCCCTTAAGCCGGCGCAGATCGGCCATGAGGCTGGCTTCGGACGTCTCGCCTGCACAGCCAAGCGCCGACGCGGCGGCCAGGATATCCGTGAGCCGCTGCTCGATGGTCTGATCCAGCAGACGCTCCAGCGCTTGCGGATACCGCCGTGCGCTGTCGCGCATGAAGTCGGACAGATCGAAAACGGCAGCGAAAAGGTCTGTGATCGCGTTCCGTTCGGCAAGCGCTGCGGCGAGGCGCTCCAAACCTTCTTCCCGGGCGACGTCGGCGACATCCGCCAGTTCGGCCTTTGCCTGACCGTGATCCAGCGGCAAAAGCGTCCGGGTCGGGCGCAACCGCCATGTCGTTCCAATGGTCTGCTTCGCCTTGAGAGCCGTCATTCACCCGCCTTCGGAGCCGGAAAGATCATCGTCACCGATAATCCCGGATCGAGAGGCAAAAGATCAAGCCTGCCGCCATGATACTTTACGATTGCACTGGCAAGGCTGAGGCCGAGGCCCGAACCTGGCTGCGACCTGCTCATTTCGAGCCGGACGAAGCGCTCTGTTACCCTCTGGCGGTCGGACGCCTCCGGAATGCCGGGGCCATTGTCGTCCACCGTCAGCCGTATCTCGTCGCCCGATTTGCTCAGCGTCACGGTTACCGCCGGCGCCTGCCCCTCCCCGGCGCTGTATTTGATCGCATTGTCGACGACATTGGACAGCGCCTGCGCCAGCAATTCGCGGTTACCGGATATGCTGATCGGCTCGGCCGGCTTCTGAGCGCGGAGCGAAACGCCGGCGTCTTCCGCCACCGGCTCGTAAAGTTCGACCACATCGTCGACGGCCTGCGACACGTCGACAGGTGACAGTTGTTCGGCCGAATATCCGGCCTCCAGCCGCGAGATCATCAGGATCGCGTTGAAGGTTTTGATCAGCGTATCGGACTCGCCGATCGTCGCCTCCAGCGCGGCGCGATATTGGGCCGGCTTGCTCTGGCCGGACAGCGCCGCCTCCGCCCGGTTGCGCAGCCGGGTGAGCGGCGTTTTCAGGTCGTGCGCAATATTGTCCGAAACCTGCTTCAGCCCGTCGTTCAGCTCACCGATGCGCGCGAGCATGGCGTTGAGGTTCTCCGACAGGCGATCGAATTCGTCGCCCGCTCCGGAGACCGGCAGGCGGCCGGAGAGGTCGCCGCCCATGATGCGGCGGCTGGCAAGGGAGACATCATCGATGCGCTTCAATGCCCGGCGTCCCACCAGCAGCCAGATCAACAGGCCGCCGACGCCCATCATGCCGAGCGCGATCGTCAGCGCGCGGCCCACCACCGCCCGCAGCACTTCCGGCTCGCGAAGGTCGCGGCCGACAAGCAATGTCATCTGGTTCGGCAGCCGCAGCACCAGGGCGATGGCCTGATGGCCGGTATTCCCGCTGACCTGGCTCACGGTCTCGCCTTCGGTGCCGACAGGAGCTTCATCTTCGCCGGCGTCTGCATTCGGCTGCGGCGGTTCCCCCTCGCCGAAACGCCGGTAGGAAAAGGGCCGCTGCGTCCACCCTTCGCCGTCCAGTACGCCCGGTTCCAGGCTTTCGACGTTGCCGGTCAGAATCCGGCCCTGCGGGTCGGCGATGAGATAAAGGTTTGCGCCGGGCTGACGGGAGCGCGACGCCACCGCGCGGACAAGGGATTGCAATCCGCCGCGTTTGTAGGAGCGCGCGAGATCGCCCACCTCGTCGGTGACGGCCTCCTGCGTCTGGGTGGTCAGCATGCGCGCTGAAATCGACGTCATGTAGAGCGCCAGCGCCAGGGCGCAGGCGGTGAACAGGATGAGATAGAGCGCCGAAAGCCGAACCGCCGTGGTCTTGAGCGCGGCCGGCAGCGTCAGCGCCATCAGCCAGCCTTCAACATGTAGCCCGCGCCCCGCACCGTGTGCAGCAGCGGCTTGTCGAAGCCCTTCTCGATCTTGCCGCGCAGGCGCGAAATATGCACGTCGATCACATTGGTCTGCGGGTCGAAATGATAGTCCCAGACATTTTCCAGCAGCATGGTGCGGGTGACCACCTGTCCGCCATGACGCATCAGATATTCGAGCAGGCGGAATTCCCGCGGCTGAAGCACGATGTCCTTGCCGGCACGCTTGACCGTGTGGGAGAGCCGGTCGAGCTCCAGATCGTCGACGCGGTAGACCGTCTCGACCTCCTTCGCCGAAGAGCGGCGCTTCAACACCTCGATCCGCGCCAGCAATTCGGAGAAGGCATAGGGCTTGGTCAGGTAATCGTCGCCTCCGGCGCGCAGGCCGGTGACGCGGTCGTCCACCTCGCCCAGCGCGGAAAGGATGAGCACCGGCGTCGTGTTGCCGCGAGAACGCAATCCGGCGATGACTGAAAGTCCATCGCGGCGCGGCAGCATTCGGTCGACGATCAGGATGTCGTACTCGCCATCGGCGGCGAGCAGAAAGCCTGCTTCGCCATCGCGCGCGACATGCGCGGTATGGCCCGCCTCGACCAGTGCGTTTTCGAGATATTCGGCCGCTTCACGGTCGTCTTCGATGACGAGAATCTTCATAGCGAGCCTTATACGACATTTCCGGCGGCAGGAATTGGGCCTGCCGCCGGCGGAACCACTGCCCAAGATGCGCGGAAGGCGGGGTCCCGTTTCGGACCGGCGCCGCCTTCGGGGGGAAGACGGCGCCGGCCGCGACAGTTAGTCACCCGTGGGATCAGCTCTTGGCGATCGGCAGGGCAACGAAGCGGGTGTTGTCGTCGCGTTCGAGCTGCACCAGCATCGACTTGCGGCCAGCCTTGGACGCGTCGGAGATCGCCTTGGTGACATCGCCCGTGTCGTTGACGGCGACCGAGTTGATCGAGGTGATCACGTCACCGGCCTGTATGCCGCGGTCGGCCGCTTCGCTGTCGGGATCGACATCGGTCACGACCAGGCCCTTGCCATCATCGGCGCGGGTGACGGTCAGGCCGAGATCATCCAGCGTACCGGGCTCGATAGCGCCCGGCTGGTTGACTGCCGCCTGCTTGTCGGCCCCCGGCAGTTCGCCGAGGTCGACCTTGACCTGTTCCGACTTGCCACTGCGCCAGACGCTGACATCGACAACCTTGCCGGGGTCGATTGCCGCGATCAGGCGCGCCAGCTCTTTCGGTCCGGCGACTTCCTTGCCGTCAACGGCGGTGATCACGTCGCCAGCTTTGATGCCGGCCTTGAGCGCCGGGCCGTCGGCCTGCGATTCGCTGACCAGCGCACCCTTGGCCGGGGTCAGGCCGAGCGAGTCGGCAATCTCCGGCGTTACCGGCTGGATCTGCACGCCGAGCCAACCGCGCTCGACGGTGCCGTCCTTCATCAGGTCGCCGACCACTTCACGGGCCGTAGTGGCCGGAATGGCGAAAGCGATGCCGACATTGCCGCCGCCGCCGGGCGAAAAGATCGCCGTGTTGATGCCGACCACCTGACCGTTCAGGTTGAAGGCGGGGCCGCCGGAATTGCCGCGGTTCACCGCAGCGTCGATCTGGAGGAAATCGTCATAGGGACCGGCGCCAATGTCGCGGCCACGCGCCGAGACGATGCCCGCCGTCACCGTGCCGCCGAGGCCGAACGGATTGCCGACCGCAACGACCCAGTCGCCAACCCGAACCTTCGAATCGTCGGCGAAGTCGACATAGGTGAACTTGCGGCTGCCGCCATCGACCTTGAGCACGGCCAGGTCGGTGCGCGGATCGGTGCCGATCAGCTTGGCGTCGAGTTCATCGCCATTGTCGGTGACGACAGTGAAATTGGTGCCGTCTTCGACGACGTGATTGTTGGTGACGACGTAGCCGTCCTCGGAAATGAAGAAGCCCGAGCCCTGCGCGGAGGGGCGCGGCCCACGATCGCGCCGGTTGAAGCGCCGCTGATCGCCGCCATTGCGATCGAAGGGCTGCATCTGACCATTCTGGTCACCGCGAAACTCGCGGAAGAAGCGCTTCAGCGGATGGCCGTCGGGAAGGTTGTCGAAATCGTCGTCATTGCCGAACATCTGCGTGCCGTCGTCCGACGCCGGCTCGATCTTGGCCTTGACGCGCACGCTGACGACAGCCGGGGAAACCTGCTGCACGACATCGGCGAAGCTCGGCACGGCCGCAGCCTGGACATTCACGGCGTCCGCCAGCACCGGCGCGGTGCCTGTTGTGATAGCGCCGACACCGATGACGGCGGCGACAGCAATTGACGCAACCGCAGCCGTCAGGCGCGATCGCAACTTGGAAACGGGTTGGGAGGTATCGTTCATTTTTGTGTTCCTCATCATGGACGCGAAAGCTCCGCATCCTCAGATGAAGAAGTAGAGGTCATCGGGTTACGGCACTCTTTCCGCCAGATGAAACTTTCGTAATGTGGGTGCGTAAACGACTCGAAGGAAACGGATCCTGTAGATACCGCAAGGAAAGCTGCGATCGCCCCTACGCCGGGAATGAACCATCCGGCTGGCAAGTCTCTCGAAGTTGCGTCAGCCAGCGAGGCGATTCGCTTCCTGTACAAGGAACTCTAAGAGCTCTGTGGAGCGCGGATCACTGACCTTCCTTGCGGAGGATTTCTGACAGCGCCGCTTCTTCCTCTTGGCTCAACGGCGCTTCCACCGACCGCGACCGTCCGCGCGCCCGGGTGAAGGCAAACGCCGCGCCAGCCAACAGGAGAATCACCGGCGCGCCCCACAAAAGGGCATTGCGCGGGCTGAGCCTTGGTTTCAGCAGGACGAACTCACCATAGCGGGAGACGACGAAGTCGATCACCTGCGCATCGCTGTCGCCGGCTGTCAGGCGCTCGCGCACCAAAAGCCTGAGGTCGCGCGCAAGGTCGGCATTGGAATCGTCGATGGATTGGTTCTGGCACACCATGCAGCGCAGTTCCGCCGACAGTGTTCGCGCCCGCGCCTCAAGCGCCGGATCGGAAAGCACTTCGTCGGGCAGCACGGCTAACGCCGGGTGGGCTATGAGGAGGGTGAGGAGGACGACAAGGGCGCGAAAACTGCGGGGGGTCGGCACCTTCATACGGCCGTCTCCGCCATCGCCTTGCGCTTTGCGCGCGCCGGCGCGCCGACGCGCAGACGGCGGTCGGTCAGCGACACGACGCCCCCCAGCATCATGACGAGGCCGCCCAGCCAGATCAGCGTCACCAGCGGCTTCCACCAGGCATGTACGACGAGGCCGCCGTCCGGCGTTGGGTCGCCGAGGGACACGTAGAGCTGACTGAAGCCGAGCGTCTTGATGCCGGCCTCCGTCGTCGCCATTTGCCGCGCCTGATAGAAGCGCTTGGCGGAAACGATCTCGCTCCGCGGGTTTCCATCAGCGCCGAGCAGGATGAAGATGCCTTGCTGCTCGGTGTAATTCGGCCCGGTCACCGGATGCACACGGTCGAAGCGGATCGAACGTCCGCCAAGGTCGAGAGTGTCGCCCGGTTTCATGGTGCCGATGTGCTCCGTGCCGAATGCGAGCGTGCCCACCATTCCAAGCACCGTCACGCCGAGGCCGGCATGCGCCAGCGCCGTCCCGAACATCGAGCGCGGCAGGCCGGCGAGCCTGCGAAAAGCAACACCCAGGGGCTGGACGCCGAATCCGGCTTTCAGGGCCAAATCCGTCGCAGCACCCAGGAGCATCCAGAAAGCCAGGCCGACCCCAAGCGCGGCGAACACTGCGGTGCGATCGATCAGCAGCAATACGACAGCCGCCGCCAGCAGCGCGCCGCCGAAGGCGAACATCAGCCGTTGCGCGACGCCCAACACATCGCCGCGCTTCCAGGCAAGCAGCGGTCCGAATGGAACCAATACAAGAAGTGGCGCCATCAGCGGCACGAAGGTCATGTTGAAGAACGGCGCGCCGACCGAGATTTTCTCCCCGGATGTCGCCTCAACAACCAGCGGATACAACGTACCGATCAGCACGGTCGCGGCCGCAGTCGTCAGGAACAGATTGTTGACCACCAGCGCGCCTTCGCGCGACAGCGGGTGAAACAGGCCGCCGGCGGTGAGCGAGGGCGCACGCCAGGCAAACAGCGCCAGCGAACCGCCAATGAAGAGCGTGAGAATGCCCAGGATAAAGACGCCCCGACTGGGGTCGGTCGCAAAGGCGTGAACCGACGTCAGCACGCCGGAGCGCACGAGGAATGTGCCAAGCAGCGAGAGCGAGAAGGTCAGGATGGCGAGCAGCAAGGTCCAGATTTTCAACGCCGAGCGCTTTTCCATCACCAGTGCGGAATGCAGCAGCGCGGTGCCCGACAGCCACGGCATGAAGGAGGCGTTCTCCACCGGATCCCAGAACCAGAATCCGCCCCAGCCAAGTTCGTAATAGGCCCAATAGGAACCCATCGCGATGCCGCCGGTGAGGCACAGCCAGGCAGCCAGCGTCCATGGCCGCACCCAGCGCGCCCATGCCGCGTCGATGCGCCCGTCAATCAGCGCCGCGACCGAGAAGGAGAAACAGACGGAAAAGCCGACATAGCCGAGGTAGAGCATCGGCGGGTGCACCGCCAGGCCGATGTCCTGCAGGATCGGATTGAGGTCCTTGCCTTCGATCGGCGCGTTGGCGATGCGTGTGAAGGGATTCGACGTCGTCAGCACAAACAGCATGAACGCCGCGCCGATCCAGCCCTGCACGGCAAGCACATTAGCCTTCAGCGTTGCCGGCAGATTGGCGCCGAAGGCGGCGACCAACGCTCCGAAGAATGTCAGGATGAGGATCCAGAGGAGCATCGAGCCCTCGTGGCTGCCCCAGGTTCCCGTGAGCTTGTAGAGCATCGGTTTCAGCGAATGGGAATTCTCCCAGACATTGAGCACCGAGAAATCCGACTGGGCGAAAGCGCGCATCAGGATGGCAAACGCCAGGCCCGTGAACAGGAAGCCCGCCAGCGCCACCGGCTGGCCAACCGCCATCAGCCGCTCATTGCCGGTTCGCGCGCCATAGATCGGCACCGTCGACTGAATCAGCGACAGGGCGAACGCCAGAACCAGCGCGAAGTGTCCGAGCTCAACCATGCGCGTGTTCCAGCATCAGTTGGTCGCCTCCGGCTGCCACACGCCCTTCTTCTTGAGGCTGTCCGCCACTTCCTTCGGCATGTAATTCTCGTCATGCTTGGCCAACACGCTGTCGGCGACGAAAGTGCCGTCCGGGCCGAAACTTCCCTCGGTGATGACGCCCTGCTCTTCCCGGAAGAGGTCCGGCAGAATGCCGGTATAGGTCACCGGCACCGATTTCTCCTTGTCCGTCACAGCGAAGGTAATCGTTGCGCCGGCGCCGCGTTTGACCGTCCCGGTTTCCACCAAACCGCCCAGCCGAATGCGCTGGCCAGGTTCGACATTCGCCGTCTGCAAATCCGCCGGCATGTAGAAATAGGAGGCCCGCTGACCGAGCGCGTAGAACGTAAGCGCGGTCGCCGCACCGAGAAACGCCAGCCCTCCGGCAATCACCGACAGTCTTTTCTGCTTGCGGGTCATTCGGTTACGCTCACGCCCTGCTCCGCCGCGAAATTCGCAATCCGCTTGGCCGCGTCAGAGCCATTGCCCAACGCCTGGATAGCGCGTTTCACGGCGGCTTTCGCGGCGTCCGGCTTGCCGAGCACCACATAAGAACGCACCAGCCTGATCCAGCCTTCCAGGTCGTTCGGATTGGCGCGCAATCTCTCGTCGAGCGAGGCAACCATCGTTTCGATCATCTTGGCGCGATCCTGCGGTGCCATCTCCTGAGCAGCAGCGATGTCGCCTTGTGTCGGTCCGGGCTGAGGGGAGACGCCGGCCTGCGCGTCCGGAACCTTGTCCTGCGCGCGGGCCGCCCGTTGAAGCGCTGCTTCCGCAATTTCCCGCCAACTTGGATCGAGTTGCGGATCGCTCAGGATCGCCTTCCAGGCGGCGGTCGCCTGGGCGGTCCTGCCTTCCTGAGCCAGGCCGAGCGCAAGCAGGAACGCCGCCTTCGGGAATTTCGGCTGGATTTCCAACGCCCGTTTCAGATTGGCTTCGGCCTCCGCCGACACGATGCCGCCATTGGTCATGCTCAGCCCCTCGGCCAGCCCCGTAAGCCGCTCGGCATTCTCGCCGAGCAAACGCATCGCGTTGCGATATGCCGTGATCGCGTCCGCTGGACGGCCGAGCCGCAGATAGGTGGGGGCGAGAACGTCCCATCCCTGGCCATCACTGGGGTTTTTCGCCAGGTGAGCTTCGGCCCGCGCCACCAACTCTTCGGGCGTGTTTTCGCTCGGCGGCTTGTTCAGCCTCGCTTCAAGCGGCTGCGAAGGCAGATCGGGAGATCCGAGCACTCCGTAAAGCGCCCAGCTTATCACCGGCACGGAAAGCACCGCCACGACTGCCACAGCGCGGAACGCGCCGCCGGACGCCCGGTGGGTCGGCTCGGCGCTCCGATCGGCGACGCGGACAATCCGCCTGCCGATCTCCGCCCGCGCCTGCTCTGCATCGTCGGCGCGAATCGCGCCGCGCGCCAGATCGCGGTCGACCTCCGCGAGTTGGTCACGATAGACGCGCAGATCGTTGCGTTGATCGAGCGGCCCGCCACGCGGCGGCCTGGCCAGCGGCGCAAACACCGCCAGACTGGCCAGCACGGTCATGGCGGCGGCTAGGACCCAGAACAGCATGGCCAATTCCATAGCCGCTCGACCGGCCAAAACCAACGCCGCGCGGGTGCGACCATTTGGGGGGTAGCGGTTTCGCGCTTTGCCGCCGCTGCGCTCAGGTCAATGGCGTCCACGTGCCATCGGCGTTGCGGCAGGCGGTTCCCCGCGCGCTCGCGCTGCTGCCCTGTGCCAGGATCGTGTGAGTATATTGCCGGCAATCCTGTGAACCGACCCGATATGGCTGCCCCGGTACGACCTGACCGCCGGTCCCCGCCTCCGCGCCTTTCCATGCCACGGTCTGGCCGCCAGGCGTGTTTTCCAGCGCACGGTATTCGGCGTCCAGCGCGGTGCGCCTGTCAGCGGCGCTCAGATCTCTGCCGACTTGAGTCCCGGCAAGTCCGCCACCCTGCATGCCGCGCACCACAGCCGGCTTCGGGATCGAACCACCAGACCCGGGAACGGCGCTGCCGCCACTCGTCAAGCAACCACTCAACAACAGAGGCGAACAGATGATGGCAACTCTCTGAAATCGTGATGTCATTCCTGCCTCGGCCCCGTTCGTGACGGAGAGATGCTTTGTTAGCTTGCGGGTCTGGCGGAAGTTTGGCTGCCGGGACCTCCCCCGCGCATCGTCGCTTATTCGGCGCTTGTCAACTCCACGACGGCTCGAAGCCCGCCGAGAGCCGACTTCTCAAGCCTCAGCGAGCCGCCATATTCCTTCACAAGATCGGCAACGATGGCGAGGCCCAGACCCGTGCCCGGCTTCGTCTCGTCGAGACGCTTGCCCCGCTCAAGCGCCTCGCGCGCCTTCTCCTCCGGTATGCCGGGTCCGTCATCCTCGATCACGATGCGCAGCCGATGCTTCCCCTCCACGGCGGGCGCCGCACTGGCTGAAATGATCACCTTGCCCCGTGCCCATTTCATCGCGTTCTCAAGCAGATTGCCGACGATTTCCTCCAGGTCCTCGCGCTCCCCGGCAAAGATCAAGGTGTTCGGCACAGGAGAAAGGACCAGCCGCGTTTGCGGCTGCAGCTTCTCCATCACGCGCCGCATCCGCTCCAGCAGCGGCGGCACAGGTGTACGGTACACCACGCTGTCGCGTTGCGCCGCCACGCGGGCGCGTTGCAGGTAGTGCTCGACCTGCGCCTGCATTCCCGCAGCCTGGTCCTCGATCAGCCTGCCTTTCGCGCCGCCGAGCGCCCTGCCCTCATTCAGCATGACCGCCAGCGGCGTCTTCAGCGAATGCGCCAAATTGCCGACCTGGGTGCGCGAGCGCTCCACGATGCGACGGTTGTTCTCGATCAGCGCATTGGTTTCATTCGCCAACGGCTCGATTTCCGAGGGGAAACTGCCGTCAAGCCGTTTAGCCGTACCCTCGCGAACCTGCGCCAACGCCTCGCGCACGCGTCCGAGCGGCCTCAGGCCCAGCAGAATGGCCACCGCGTTGATGGCGATCATGCCGAGGCCGAACAGCGCGAGATAGGAGAAGAGCCGACGGTTGAAGCCTTCGATCTCTTCCTCAAGTTCACTTCGATTGCCCATCACGCGGAATCGCGCGACGCGGTTCTGCTGGTCGAGTTCGAATTCGCTCTCGACCACCTCAACCGTCTCGCCGGCCGGACCAATTGCCTCATAGATACGACGGAAATCCAGGTTGAATGGCACCTGCGCCGATGGCGGCGGCGGAATAGACGCAGTCATCGACGTTGAACGCAAGTTGCCCTTGACCCCATCCGAGACTGGTTCGACCGACCAATACCAGCCGGATTGCGGGATCGAGAACCTCAAGTCGCCGAGATCCGGCGCGCCGTTCAGCACACCTTGGTCGTTGACCCCGATCGAGCCGATCAGGTTGAAGAGGTGTGCCGAAAGCAGGCTGGTGAAGCCGCGCTCACTCGTCTGGCGATAGAGCGTCGAAATGACCGTGGAAATGACGATAAGGGCCAACACCGCCCAGATGGTGGAGAAAGCGATCACGCGAAAGGCGAGGGAGCGCGGGCCGAACCCGCCTCCGAAGGCGTCCAATGGCTTTTGTGTCATAGCCATCGGCGGGTGGATCTAACGGCCGGCACGTCAGGCCTGGGGCTCGCGCATGCGATACCCCATGCCGCGTACCGTCTCGATCATGTCGAGACCCATCTTTTTGCGCAAACGGCCAACGAACACCTCGATCGTATTGGAATCGCGATCGAAATCCTGGTCGTAGAGATGCTCGACCAGCTCCGTGCGCGACACCACCTCACCCATATGGTGCATCAGATAAGCGAGCAGGCGAAACTCGTGCGAGGTCAGCTTGAGCGGTTTGCCGTCGACATCCGCCTTCGAGGCTTTGGTATCGAGCCGCAGCGGTCCACAGGTCAGCTCCGACGATGCGTGGCCGGCAGCGCGCCGGATCAGGGCGCGAAGCCGCGCCATGACCTCTTCGATGTGGAACGGCTTTGCGACATAATCGTCGGCGCCGGCATCGATCCCCGCCACCTTGTCGGACCAGCGGTCGCGCGCGGTCAGCATCAGCACCGGCATCTTGCGCCCATCGCGGCGCCAGCGCTCGACCACGCTGATCCCGTCCATCTGAGGCAGGCCAATGTCGAGTATCACGGCGTCATAGGGCTCCGTATCGCCAAGGAAATGCCCTTCCTCGCCATCGAATGCCCGATCTACGACATAGCCTGCATCCACCAGAGCATCGCCGATCTGACGGTTCAGATCCTTGTCATCTTCGACAACCAATATCCGCATCGAATCTCCCTGGTCACGTTGCGGATCATGTCTTATCCCACCACGCCGCGATAGAAATCGGCTTAATTGGCCGGCACGATGAACTGCGCCCGGCGCGGCCTCTGGCCGTTCTTGCCTGGCACCAACACCACGATGACGCAAACTTCGCGGCCGCCCTGGTTCGATGCGGACGCACGCGCAAGAGTCCCGCCGTTCTCTGCGGCAATCTGCTGGCCGATCGAATAGCAATCCGCCTGAACCTCAAGGACAAGGGCCGGCGTCGCCTGAGGAAGGATCGCCGGCGCCGCCAGGACGTTGGTCCATGCAAATGCAAGACCGCACGCGGCGATCGCAAACGACCTAAATCTGGGGATCAGATTTTCCATGGCGCCGTTCTACAGTAATACGCCTGAACACGGAATGAACATAGATCATCGGATTCTCATACGTCGGTTCCGCGGACCCCCAATGCGCAGCAATGATGCCTTCGCCAGAAGACCTGAGCAAGCCGACCGCCGACGCCGACACTGCAACAGGCCTCCCCGCGCGCGCGGGTCTTGTACCTCTCACAGCGCGAATAGCGGAGCCTGTGTCACTATCATTCTTCCGTTCCCGCACCGTGGGGAGGACATCAGTCGAACTCGAAGCGCCTAACGGCCGCTGTGCCCGCTCCGCTGGTGGTGCTCAACTGACGCACGACAGCGTTGAAGGCGTATGGCGGCGAGCCGAAATCGGCGCTTCGCTCCGCTGCCGGATAGGTCCAGGCGGGCGTGGCGACCGCCGCTGTCCGCTTCACAACACCGGCCATCGTCACGACCTGTAACTGGTATCGCTCCTGTTCTTCGCCGAGAGGAATGTCGAGCCCTTCCCAATCGTCCGCATCGATGCGCGCGCGGCGGATCCAGGCGATATCGAGATCGCCGCCCGGCCTTTCGGCGCCTCGTACATGCACCGGCGAAAGGGGAAGTCGCGCTCGTGTGCCACCGACAGCCGCCCGCGTGACGAAATGCGTATCTGTGAACGCGACGCCGGAAGGCCCGATGCGCCAGTTCAGGGTTAACCCGACCTCGCTGGCCCTCAGCCCGGCAGGCTGCACCGCATCGTCCAGCAGCACGAACAGCGCGCCTGCGTCGTGACCGGCGGCCATTTCGGCATCGCTTCCAAGTTGGGCGCGCAGCAAACCACTGAGCAACCACCGGTCCGGAGCCGTCTCCCGCGCATGCTCAAACTGAACCACCTCCCAGCCGCCGGTCGTGGCCTGGATTGCGCAGGCATTGGCCCCGTTCAGCAATTGCAGGCGCGTGACGCTGGCCACCTCCCCGTCGAACAGTTCGATATCGATTGCATTCTGCTCGTCGATCCGACCTTCGACCCCGGCGACCAGCGGCGCCACCAGTCTGCCCACCGTTGCCATTTTCGTCACGCTCGACCGTTGCTGATAGCCGCTTGTCTCCGGCGACACGAACACGGCCTGTGGCCTCCACGGCTTCTGCCATACGGCGATCCGCAATTGGTCCTCCGCGGCGGTCTGACCGGGCGTCATCGGCAGGTCGAGCATGATGGCCAGCGGCCGCCCGGCGAAAAGGGGCCGCTTCACGACGACCGGCGGCAGGTACGGACGCCACTGAGGCGGCGGCGAGCGCAGCAGCAACTTCGCCGTCACCCGGCTGGCAAGCCCCTCCTCAATTTCGGTCACCAGCCAATCAGCATTTGCCGAGGGCAATCGAACGACCGCGCCGGGCTCCACCCCGGGCGTCGCCGCCGGCACGCCGAAAGTGACTGTTTCGCGTTCCGACCAGAGGCGCAGCAGCCAATCGTCAAGCAGCGATTGCGCCTGGCCGGTTTCCAAGCTTCCGGCGAAGCCTGTCGTGGACTTGCGCCGGCTCTCCGCGCCAAACCTTCGGCTGGTTACCGAGCCCGCCTGGTAATCCCGCATCGGATCGCGAAAGCCCAGCAGCGCCTCCGCGGGCAATTCATCCACGGGCTGCCTTGTCATTTCCACCGCAGCGGATTTGCCCTCGTGAACGAGCTCGGCCAACTGGATTGGCGATGTGCTGCGCGCGCCGGCGGTCGAGAAGGTCAGGCCGTCGGGGTCTTCGCTCACCGCCAGCCCGAAGAGATCGACGATGGGCTCAAGGGCAGCGCGCACCGTCGAAGGATCGTCTACGACATATCCGGCAATGCTGCCTTGCGTGCCCGCGACGTCCGCCGCAGGCAGGCCGTGATCCGCCAACACCGCATTGATGAGCTCGCCGACGGAATTACCCGATATGCGGCCGTTGAGCCAATGCCCAAGCTGCCAGTTCTCCCCGTCAGACCACTCATCCACGCGCAGTGGATAGGCTGGGAACGGCCTTGCATCCCACGCCCATACATAGATCCGCTCATGATCCACCATCCGTCCCGGATAGTGCGGCGATGTAGGATTCCGGTTGCCGACGAAGGCTTCGCTGCCCGGACCCCAATGCGCGAAATGCGTCGCCAGGAACCGCGACTGGGCAAGGTCCGACCGTCCGCCGCTGGAGAAATACGGCACCGCGTTTTCGGTCGATTTCGGATCGGTGAAGACATTTGGCTGGTTCGGTCCCTTGTCGATCGCCGGACAGCCGAGCTCGGTAAACCAGATCGGCTTCGAGCGCGGAACCCATACCGTCGGCGCGCGCACCTCCACGCCCCCCTTGCGGTTGCGGTGTGGGTTGGACCACCAGGAAGCAAGGTCCTTGTAGCGGTAGACCCACGGCTTTCCGTAGGCGCCGTCGGTTATCGCGGTTCTCGTCCGGGAATTGCGCGCCCCGTTCGAAGCATAATACCAGTCGAACCCCTCGCCGCCATTGATACCGGCACGAAGTCCCACCGGATCGTAGGGCGTTGCGAACCCGTCCGGGTTGCCGCCCTGATCGTCCCCGTCACGCCAATCGGACAGCGGCATATAATTGTCGATTCCAACAGCATCGATCTCGGGATGCGCCCACAATTGATCGAGATGGAAGAACACATCGCCGCTGCCGTCTTGCGGATGGTGGCCGAAATACTCGCTCCAATCGGCGCCGTAGGTGATCTTGGTCGCGGATCCGACGACCGAACGCACATTTTCAGCCAGGTCGCACAAGCCTTCGACAAAGGGAAAGGCGTCATGGTTGTCGCGCAGCGCCGTCAGTCCGCGCAGCTCGGCACCGAGGAGAAACGTATCGACGCCGCCTGCAGCCGCCACCAGTTGGGCATAGTGCAGAATGAACCGCCGATAGCCCCAATCCGTCGGCGAACCGCCAAAGGAAACCGTGTCGGAAGCCGGCGTGAAATTCGCCGGCGTGGCGGAGCCGAGAAATGCGGCCACCTGGCTGCGCGCCGCGGCAGCGCCATCCGCGCTCGCGGGTTGGCCAGGCCGGATATGCTGTGATGCGCCCACGCCAGGGATAGGCGGGCTGGCCCGTGCCTCCATAAGGATCGGGAAGGTCATTTACCCGTGGAACATCCATCATGATGAACGGATAAAGCGTCACCTTCAGTCCGCGCGCCTTCAGCGCGGCGATCGCTTCCATCACGCTACGGTCGCTCGGTGACCCACCATAGGCCGCGCTGCCGCCATTCCGGCTGACCATCGTGGCCTCGCTCCGCGAAACACCTGAGACGACCCAGTCGCTGGAAAAGCCGCTCGCCCCGGCATCCACCACGGCCGGACGGATGGTACATTCCCCGCAGCGCAGATCGTTGCCGAACCAGGCGACAACAAGCGCCACATGCTTGAGGCGCGGGCAGAGCGTGAGCAATTCGTCGAGCGACGCCTGGAAGTCCGTTCCTGCGGTGAAGAGATGCCGGTTCGTGGCAATCGTCTCGCCTTCGCGCACCGTGCGCGTCACCAGCGTCGTCGACAATCCATACTCGGTGGAGCCCGGAATAAGCGCCACGGCGCGGATGTTGCGCGCAACGTTGTTCACCGGCCGCAACACCTCGAACTGAAGCTGCGGAATGCGGTTGCCGTAGCTGGCCAGCGGAAACCGTTCCAGGACGACATAGGCGGTTCCGCGATAGGCGGGGGCGTTGCCTGTTCCCTGCTTCGCTTCGATCAGCGGATCGGGGTCCTGTGTTTCGCTGCCGCGATAGACGCGCATTTCGATTTCGCTCTGGTCGACCTCTCGTCCATCGGCCCACACCCGGCGAACGCCGGCGATCTCGCCCTCACACAATGCAAAGGCGACATTGGCGAAGTAGGTGTACTCCGTCACCTTTGCGCCGCCGCCCTTGCCGCCTTGGCGCTTGGTTTGCTTGCTTTCCTCGAACCGGGTGGCCCAGATCAGCGTACCGCCGATACGCGCCGCGCCGTAGACGCGGGGCAGCGGCGCCCCCTCCTCCGCCGTGAACGGCCGTTGGCCCTGCAGGCGCTGACCCTCGATGGTCTGCGTTCCGCGCAGAAGAGTCTGGTCGATCCAGTAGCCCGCCACCGCGCCGACCGCACCGCCGATCACGCCTCCCGCAGAGCCGAGAAACCCGCCGAGAAATGCTCCCGCGGCCTGCAGGACAAGTGTCGCCATCGCTCAGCTGCCTTGTGTGAGACTGGAAGGAAACTCAAAAACGCCGGCGATCCGGCGTGCCCATTGCGGCGCCAGCGCTGATACCAGCACGGCGTGCCCCTGATAGGCATGGATGAAGCGGTTCGCGGCAACAAGAATGCCGGCATGCTTGGCTGGCGCGTCGGCCCGCCAGCGGAAGACAAGCAGGTCGCCCGGCTGCATGTCGACACACGCCTTCTCCCGGCAATGCCGCCGCGCCGCGTCCAGCAGCGCATCGCCGCCGTTGGCCTCGGCCCAATCCGGCGCATAAGGTCCGGGCCGCTCGGCCTCCCGTCCGTAAATCGACAGCCAGACACCGCGAACTAACCCCAGGCAATCGCAGCCGACGCCGCGTTGCGAACCTTGGTGCCGATAGGGAGTGCCTACCCAGGTCAGCGCCTCCGCGACGATCATCTCACCGATCGGTCGCTTGACATCGCGGGTCATGGCACGAGCGCCCCGCCATCGAACTCGCCGTCATCGGTCACATAGCCATATGCGTCGTCATTTCCCGGCAAATGTGGAAAGCCTCGGAAGTTCGACGGATTGGCGAACTTCGCCTTGCATGTGGCGAACGTCCTGTCGCAGCCGGCATAGACCTTGAAGGTGCTGCCCGCATCGGGCAGCGCTTCATGCCCGCCCTGCAAGGTCAGGCGATGTGCCCCGCCGTCGATCCTGTGCAGGCGGACCGGCGCGTTGCGCCCCACGCTGGCGCCGCTTGTCCAAATGAGCCGGCCACCGGTGAACCAGTCATCGGCAAAGCCGTTCAGACCCGACGCGGCCACCGTGTCAGGCGCGATGGTCTGCGTCACCGTTCCGGTCGCCGAATAGGCTGGCCGATCCAGGCCCACGCCGCAACGCGCGTCGCCCAGTTCTGCATCGCAGGCACGCACGACGTGACGTCCGTTCGGCTGGTCCAGCGCGCGCATCGCGCTTTGCAGCTCGGCAACAAAATGTCCGTCCGCCCAGCTGATCTTGGCGACGGCACTCTTGCGAATACGGGCAAACTGAGTCGGCTCCGCCCAGTTCACCAGAAATGTCTCGACGATGGCCCCGTCGAATTTTCCTGCCGAGATATCGTCGCCGTCGATCTCGGCGGAGGACAGCGCGCCCTCGACATCGACCGTATCCACGCCGAGCCCCAGGCTCCGTCGCGCTTCACTAGCGCCGAAGCCGCTATCGGGCTTGCAAACCGTGCCGTCCACGGTGAGCGGCCGGTCATGATCGGTGAAGCCGAGGCTCACGCCATCCGCGCGCACAAGCCGCCAGGAATGGCAGACCGTCGTCACATCCCCAGCCAGATGTGCTGCCAACGCCGGAGGATAGATCGTCACAGAAGCACCTCCACCAGCGGTATCGTCGGAATCTGCCCAGCCTTGAATGCCGTGAGGCTGAGCGACAAATGGTCGATGTCGAAGCGCACCGGCACATCGAACTCGAAACCGGCGGTCACCGGATGGCCATTCGGCGGCGCGTGGCCGGCGGCGAACAGGATTTCGCCCGTGTTGAGGTCGAAGGAGAAATCGGCCGGCTGGACCGCGACGCCATCGACGGCAAGCTTCATCGTTGTCGCGGCGGGCAACGGGATCGGGCGGTCGTAGACCATCGCGCCGCGGCCATAGGTCTTCGTCAGAGCGAACCGCCTGTTCGTTCCATCGCCTTCGCCGATCGCTTGGTCGCCCGCGGACGGCAGGGTCGATGGATCGC
>Ga0190271_10000144_pt1 | contig 36569 bp, 36 predicted proteins | sample Popmic356T_FD_133747 | JGI IMG/M metagenome (GOLD analysis project Ga0190271, IMG submission 133747) | Populus adjacent soil microbial communities from riparian zone of Weber River, Utah, USA - 356 T | ecosystem: Environmental > Terrestrial > Soil > Riparian zone | place: USA: Utah | collected...
AGCAGCGCGACGTTGCCCGCGTGCCAGCGCTCCGTGCGGCGCGTACGAAAGTTGCCCCAACGAGAGTTATTGCCTACAAGCCCCAAACCCTCGATCTCGTCCGCGAAAAGCGCGCCGAGGTACGCCTTCGAGAGCTCGTCGGAGGCGCCCGGGGGCGTCGACATGTCGAACCCGTCGAGGCCCGCGCGACGCCAGGTATGTTCGTCAGTCTCGACGATGAAGGTGCTGAGACCCTGACCGATCGGGTACGCGTGAGCGGCAAAGTTCCCGTGGGGTCCCCGCCGGTGAAGGAAGGTGAGACGGTCGAAGATGTGAGTCGTTCCGAACCAAATGAACTTGGCAACGGCGGCGTCTGCCGTGGAGTTCAGTGAAGGCTCGAGCTCTTCCCGGACCCGGGAGTTGGCTCCGTCTGCTCCCACAATCACATCGAAGTCGGCGAGCTCACTGAGCCCGCGGAACTCCTGACCGAAGCGCAGGTCGACGCCCGCGCTGCGTGCTGCGCGCTGCAGGTCTCGCATCAGCACCTTGCGGTGCACAGCGGCCATGCCATTGCCCGCGAAGTTGATGGTCTCGCCCTTCAGGGTTACCGCGATCGAGTCCCAATGCACGCCGTGGTGATCGAGAGCCGTACGAAGGGCGGGATCGGCGTCGTAGATTCGGTCGAGGGTTCGGTCGGAAAAGACGACTCCGAACCCGAAAGCATCGTCAGGCTGGTTGCGCTCGATGAGTACCACCTCGAAATCGGGTCGTGCTCGCTTGAGAAGTGTGGTGAAGAAGAGACCACCAGGGCCTCCGCCGACGCATGCCACACGAATCGTCATTGATCTCTCCCGCCGTCGGGTCGCTTAAAGCATTATGCAACACATTCTTGCGCATCATCAAAATTGTGTTGCATGTCGGCTAGCCTCCGGGCGCTGGAGGCAGCTCTGTGACCTCTCCGAGGAAGGCATAGCGTGGACCCGCGAGGCGTCCGATCGGCCTCAGCAGCTCGGTATCAATTCGGCCGTCGCGCACGACCTCGTCCGCGACGTGCCAGGCAACAACTTCCCCAACGACGAACTCGCCGCCGGTGCTGCGAAAGGCGATTGTGCGATCGTAGACGCACTCCATGCTGATGGGTGCGGCGGCGAGCCTGGGCACGGCGATCTTCGTTGACGGCACGAGTTCGAGGTCGAGGACCTCGGCCTCGCTGACGTCAGGGGGGAATCGCTCAGAACTCGCGTGCAGAACGCCGAGCATCTGCTCGTTCGCGATGTTCACCACGAACGCGGCGTCGCGCTCGATGTTCGCGATGGTGTCCTTGCGTGCGTCTGGACGACGATTCACAGTGAAACCAAGCATCGCTGGGTATTGACTGACCCACGCGAACGAGCTGAATGGGGCAAGATTCGTCGGCCGTGGCGGCACACCGCTCGTCACCCATGCGATCGGACGTGGGACCACGGATCCGACGAGATAGCGGTAGGTGCTCGCGGCGTCGAGCTGCGCAGCGTCGATATACATCAACGCACCCTTTCCGCGCGGTCGTCGCGAGTCGAGTTCAACACGATTCGGAGCAGTCGCCGCAGTTCGTCCCGCTCGCCCACGGTGAGGCCATCAGTGAGCAGATGCTCGACCTGGTCGACGTGTGGTCGGAGGCGCGCCAGCTCCTCAGCACCTTGCCTCGTGAGCCCCAGGTGGTTGCGTCGCCGATCGCCAGCCGACCGCTCCCGCTCGATGAGACCGCGAGCCTCCAGCCGACTCACAAGGTCGGCGATGGTAGATCTGTCGAGGTCAAGTTCGTCGCCCAACTCTCGCTGGCTCGCTCCCGGACGACGCGCGAGCACTGCCAGGACCCCGTATTGCACGCTCGAGACCTCCAAGGAGACTTCGCGTGCCCACGTAGCGCCGTGCGCCTGCTGAGCGCGCCGGATGAGAAAGCCGGTGTAGGCGAGAGGCTCGGGTTCATCCATGATGCGTGGCAACGCTCCGTTCAGGCTGGGCGATCACAACCATTCTGGTGCGGGAGGAGGCGTGTCGCCTGCATCTGTCGTGACTCGTCGGGTGCCGCGGCCTAGTCCCCAGGTCACGACGTCGGTCGCCGAACCGTGCACCACGAGCGAACCGGGCGCCTCCTCATCGGCGATTGAGTAGCGGGTGATCCTGTCGTGCGGAGCCAGCACGACGTTACGATCGCCGTCCTTGCGCTTGCGCCGCCACACCCGGATCAGGTCCTCCAGCAACGCGTCGACGAGTTCGGGCGGGAAGTCAGCAACCTGAGCGCCATTGTCCAGATCTACCGCGTGGATCCACACCTCGCGCGTCCGCATCCATACCGACTCCGATGCGGGCACAAGCCGCCCCTGTGCCGTACGGACCTCGTGTGACCAGGCATTCTCTGGCAGGTCGCGCCACTCGACATTGAGGTGTACCGCAGCGTGGGCGCAAAGGTTCCTGAGCGCTTCGGTAGGAAGGGTTGCGCCGAACTCGATCTCCTCAGCGCGCTGCGTGGTCGAGCTGTACATCGGGTTCTCGACGCCCGTACGCGCCCACTCAACCAGCCTCGCCACTGCGCGGGCGTTGAAGCCTACGTGGGCGATGAGATGCCGACGCGACCAGCCCGGCAAGAGGCTCGGAGCGTCGAACTCGTCGTCGCGCAACTCGTTCAACTTGCGCGCCCAGTACGCCTGACCGCGACGCATCAGCAGCAGCGCATCGGCGAGCTGGGGGTCGGTGACGTTGTCGGTGCGCGCGGGCATGCTCAGTCCTCTGCGACAACCGGGTTGCGGAGTTCGCCGATCCCGGCGACGGCAGTCGTCAGGAGGCTTCCGGGAGCCAGATACCGCGCTGGCTTGCGCGCGTGCCCCACCCCGCCAGGAGTCCCGGTGGCGATCACGTCGCCGGGCTGCAGCGTCACGATATGCGACACATAGGAGATGATCGCCGCCGGGCTGAAGACCAGGTCGTTGATGGGGCTTTGCTGCACGATCTCCCCGTCGACGGCGCAGCTGAGCAGCGCAGCAGGATCGAGTTCGTCTGGGGTCACCATCACGGGACCGAAGGGCGCCGAAGCCTCGAAAGTCTTTCCCTGGAACCATTCGGGCGTGCGGTACTGGAAGTCGCGCATGGTCACGTCGTTGATCACGGCGTACCCGGCGATCGCTGCGGCTGAAGCGGCCTCATCGAGTCGTCGCGCGGTAGCGCCCACCACGACCGCGAGCTCGGCCTCCCAGTCGACGGCGTCGGCGGCCCCCAGCGGCAGCACGATCGGGTCGTACGGCCCCACGAGCGCCTCCGGGTATTTGGCGAACAGCGTGGGGTATTCCGGGATGGGCCGCCCCATCTCCAGGATGTGAGTTCGGTAGTTGAGACCAACGCAGATGATCTTGCCCGGGTGGGGGACGACCGGCCCCCACTCCGTGTCAGCGATGTCGCTGAGGAGGATGCGGGCGCCGTCTGCGGCGAGGGATCGGGCGCGCCAGTCCGGGTCACGGAGCAGTTCGCCGACGTCGGCAACGCCGTCGATCTCAACCGCAGAGTCGGCGTCGATGCGGACGGCCGCGCCGCGCGTGCCTCGTCGCAGAGTGGCAAGTCGCATTACTTCACATCCTGGCTCGGCACGTACGTGCGGGTGAATCCGAGACGGTCGATAACTGGACCGTCGTTGAATCGGAAGAGATCGAACTCGGTCCCGGCGCGAAGCGACCATGGGACCCAGCTCGGCACCACGAAGAGGTCGCCCTTCTCGAGGGTGTGCTCCGTGGCGCCGAGCAGCACCGAGCCTGTTCCTTCAAACACCTGCCAGACCGAGGAGCCCACCTCGTGGCGGAGCGGCGTTTCCGCGCCGGCCCGGATGCGATGGAACTCGCAGCGGATCGTCGGCATGACGTCTCCGCCCGTCGTGGGGTTCACGTAGCGGATCGCCGCATGACCTGGCTCTACCGTTGCCGGATAGCCCTCGTCTTCGAGCGAGAGCTGTTCGCGGAGAGCGGCATCCGTGTACTCCCACCGATAGGCGGAGAGCGGTGAGCTCACTTTGTCGTCAAGGCCCGAGAGCGGGCGAAGACCGGGGTTCGCCCAGAGGCGCTCGGCGCGCGAGATGTCGGGGGATGCCTCGTCTGTGACGCGATCCGAGCCAAACTCAAAGAACCCCACGTCGGTGTAACTGGAGAGGGGAATGTCGAGGCCGTCAATCCAGGCCATCGGATTGGCGGTGTCGTTGTGATGACCATGGAAGTTCCACCCCGGGGTGAGAAGTAGGTCGCCACGACGCATCGCGACCGGGTCACCGTTGACGACGGTCCACACGCCTTCACCCTCGACGACGAACCGGAACGCGTTCTGGCTATGCCGATGCTCGGGTGCGGTTTCGTGCCCACCAAGGTACTGGATGGCGGCCCAGAGTGTCGGCGTCGCGTACGCCGTGCCGGGAAGACCCGGGTTCACGAGACCTATCGCACGGCGCTCGCCACCCCGACCGACGGGCACGAGTTCACCGGATCTCGCGGCGATGTCATACAAGGTCGACCACCGCCATACGTGCGGCACGGCCGCGGGTGCCGGCGTTATCGGCATGAGGTCGTCGCGTTGGGTCCACAGTGGGGCCATATTGTTCGCGTCGAAGTCGCGATAGAGCTGCTGAAGTTCGGGGGTGTCAGCGGTACCGTCCATCTGCTCCATTGCAGGTGCCTTCCTTCGTCGAGGTAGCGATACTCAGTACCCCAACGATAAACTCAGTGCCCCAACGAATGCAATGGTGCGAAGGGAGGCGAGGTGCGCGACTCACGGCAAGCGGCCGCGGGCACCCTCTGGGCGGCCCCCGCCATCGTCGGCGTCGCGCTCTTCTTTGCGCTACCCGCAATCGCTGTCGTTGGCCTTGCGTTCACCGATTGGAATCTGCTCGGAACGCCCAGCTGGGCGGGGCCCAGAAACCTCATCGACGCGCTGACCAGTGACAGCACCGTGCGCGCTATCTGCGTGACTGTGGCCATCGGTGCCGTGAGTGTCGTCATCGAGATCTCCGTCGGGCTCGCGCTCGCAAAGACCCTCGTCGCGTTTCCCCGGGCCGCGCTCGCAGGGGCCGTATTGCTCATTCCCTGGATGGTGGCTCCAATTACCGTGGGGGTCATCGCGCGCTGGGTACTCGCCCCGAGCGACGGGCTCATCGCGGAACTCCTCGGGCACCGAGTCGATGTATTGGTCGATCCGCTCGGGGCTCCGCTCGCGGTCGCTGCCGTGGTCTCGTGGCAAGCGACCGGATTCGCCGTGCTCGTGTACGCGGCCGCACTGCGGACGATCCCGTCGGAGCTTCGCGCCGCCGCCGCATTGGACGGTGCCGGCGCTTGGAACCTGCTACGGCGGCTGGAGTGGCCATTGCTGCGACCGGTGACCTTTTTTCTTCTGGTGACTGCGACCATCCGTGGCTTCGCGCTCTACGACGTTATCGTGCCGCTAACGGGCGGAGGTCCCGACGGCGCCACACGCACCGTGTCGACGCTCATCGTGGAAGAAGCCTGGGAGTCGTTCGAGATCGGCCGTGCCGCCGCGCTGGCATGCGTCGCTGTCGGCGTGGAACTAATCTTTGTCTCCCTGCAATGGGGCTGGTACCGCAGGAGCACGCGGTGACCGCGCACGCATCTCGCAGGATCATTCTCGGTGCAACGCTCGCCCTCGCAATCGCGGCATCACTTGCTCCACTGCTCCTCGGTGCGACCGTCGCGCTCACGTCTCCACAGCAGTTCGCCCGAACGGGCGTTGGGGTGCCAGCTCCCTGGACGCTCAGCAACTTCGCCGCGTTGTTCGCCGACCCGACGACATTCGTGCGACCGGTGCTCGTCACTCTCGGTGCGGGAGTCATCGTCGCCGCCGCGCAGACGACAAGTTCCGTGATGGCGGCCTACGCGCTGACCCGATTCCCGTTCGCTGGTAGGCGGATGTTCGTCGTCGTGCTCGCCGCGGCGTACGCGGTCCCGCCTGTAACAACCGTCATCCCGCTGTACTCATGGTTCGTCGGAATCGGCCTCGCCGGCACCTTCTGGGCCCTCGTCGTGCCATTCGTACTCGCATCCCCGTACGCGATCTTCCTCCTCGCGCAATGGATGCGGTCGGTGCCATCCGAGGTTGTTGATGCCGCTCGCGTCGACGGAGGAAGTCACGCAACCGTGCTGCTTCGCGTCGTTGCGCCGATGGTGCGCCCCGCCATCGCAACTGTCGCCCTGGTGACGTTTGTGTCCACCTGGAACTCTTACCTTTGGCCCCGCCTCATCGCCGGCGTAAAGCTGCCGCAGGTGCAGGTCGCGGTCGCCTCGCTCCAGACGCAGTTCGACAGCAACTGGACGCTCGTCATGGCAGCAGCAACCGTGTCGGTAGTACCGCCAATCATCGCGGCGCTCGTGCTACACAGATCGCTGTCGTCCGCAATCGGAACGGGAGTGTCACCATGAGGGTTCGTTCTGTTCTCGCCGCCAGTCTCGTGCTCGCGTTCGTCGTGAGCCTCGGCTCTTGCGCTCCGCCGCGTGAGCACCTGACGTTCAGGCTCTGGGACCCGCAGGTGGCTGAGGCATATCGAACATCGCTCGATGCGTTCGAAAGGGAAAGTGGATTCGACGTCGACATTGTCGTGGTCCCGTGGGCCGACTACTGGACGCAACTCCGCCTCGACATCGCCTCAGGCACGGTCGACGACGTGTTCTGGACTAACGCAGCCAACTTCCAGGACTACGCCGCGGTCGGCGCGATAGTGCCCGTCGCAGAGAGTCAACGACGCGCCCAAGAGTCTGGGTGGGTAGAAGCCGTCGTCGAGCAGTACTCCATCGACGGCACGCTGTGGGGTGTTCCGCAGATCACGGACCCGGGCATCGCGATGCTCTACAACGCCGACCTACTGGCCCAAGCAGGCATCGATCTCGACGATCTCGGCGAGCTGTCGTGGGATCCATACGCACCGGAAGACACTCTCCGCGCGACATCCCGCGCGCTCACACTCGACAGCGCGAATCGGCACCCCGGCGAACCGGGGTTTGACCACGATCGGTTAAGGCAATACGGAATCGGCGCGGCAAACGACCTCAACGCAGTGCTCTTGCAGTTCCTCGCGGGGAACGGCTCCGCGTGGCAGGAGGGCGACGACTTCGTCTTCGCCGACGAGAGGGGCGTGGCCGCGATCGAGTACCTGGTTGCCCTCATCAACAGTGATTTCGTCGCACCCAACGCCGCCGATACGAATCCCCCAGCGGGTGGCGATTTCGTCAGGGATCAGTTCCTGCAGGGCAACGTCGCGCTCTTCCCCACAGGGGCCTACAACCTCGCCAATGTGGCGGAAGCCGCTGACTTTGAGTGGGGCATCGCGCCATTCCCCGCGGGTCCCAATGGGAGGCACTCTGTGACGAATGGCATCGTCGCTGCGGCGTCGACCGTCTCCGACAACGCCGACGGCCAGCGCGCGCTCCTCAACTGGCTTGGTTCGTCCGAGGGACAACTCGCGATCGGCGAATCGGGCGCGGCGCTCCCCGCGGTTGTGGAGGCGCAAGCGTCGTACCGCGCCGTCTGGGCGGAGAGGGGTGTCGACCTCTCGCCCATGCTCGACATCCTTGAAAATGACGGCGTTCAGGCACCCCAGGGTGCGCGCTATGCCTCGGCCGCCCGCGCGATGGAACAGACCCTCAATGAAATCTTCCTCGGCAGGATCGCCGTTGCCTCGGGCCTCCGCGATGCGCAGGCTGCAGGAAACTCAGCGATGAGCGACTAGCGCGCCGCACGGAGTGGCTCACTCCCGTTGGGATGGCCCGCGAGAGAGCGGGCCATCCGACAAGGGGTCAACTCACATCGTGCTCAGCGAGCCAAGCGGCGGCGACCGTGGACGCAGGGGCCTCGTCCTCGATGCTCTGAGTATTCAGCGCGACAAGCCCTTCGGCGGTCAATGCGGCGCTGATGGTGTTGATGATCTCGATCGCTCTCGCATCGAGCTTGTCGCTGACAACCGGAACCACGTGGGACGCCAGGAAGAGGCCCTTCGGGTCCTCTAGCTGCACGAGCTCCGGATCAGCGATTGCGGGATTCGCGGTGTAGATGATGGCCAACTGAACCTGGTTGTCCTTCAGCGCCTTGACGGTGAGGGGACCGCCTCCGTCTTCAATGGGCGTGAAATCGACCTCGATGCCATACGCGGCCTTGAGACCCTTGGGCCCATTCGGGCGATCCTCTCCTTCTGAGTTTCCACCGAGGGTCAAGGGTTCATCAACCTTGGCGAGATCCGCGATGGTCACGAGTCCATATTCGTCCGCGAGCGCCTTCGTCACGACGTAACTGTCCTGGTCGGTGGCGGCGGATTGGTCGAGGATGCGTACCCCCTCCGGGGCCGCGTCGACGAGTGCGGCGTAAACCTCGTCCTCGAAAGTCGCGGTCGTGGTCTCGTCCCAGAACTGGAGCAGCGGCCCCGAGTACTCCGGGAACACGTCGACAGCACCGCTCTCGATGTCAGGCACGTAGACCTCTCGTTGACCGATGCGGAAGTCGCGTTCGACCTCGTAGCCCGCCGTTTCGAGCGCCTGCGCATAGATCTCGGCGACGATCTCGTTCGAGTAGTAGTCCTGGGAACCCACGACGATGGTCTCCGACGACGAGGAGTTGCCCTCGAGCGATTCGCTCGTCGCGCAACCCCCGAGCGCGAGCGTAAGCGCTCCGATAGCGGATGCTGAGATGGCGAAGCGGAGGTGAGTCATAGTGCTGTCCTTTCGTGATGGCGGGCTGAGGTCGTGGTTCGGAAAATGCGCAGTCGCAGCGCCAACGCGAACGCGGCATCGAGAATCAGGGCAAGGGCTACGACGAGGACGGAGCCTCCGATCATCTCGGCGTAGTCGCGGCTTTTGAGGCCCCCGATGATGTAGCGACCCAGGCCGGTGTCGGAGATGTACGCGGCGAGCGTCGCCGTGGCGATGACCTGGAGAGTCGCTGAGCGGAGGCCGCCGACGATCGTGCGCGCCGCTAACGGGACTTCGACCCGTCCGACAATCTGTGCCTCCGACATCCCGATTGCGCGCGCGGCCTCAGGGATCGAGTGGTCGATAGCGGCGACACCGGCGTAGGCTCCGGCGATCAGCGGCGGTATAGCAAGTAGGACCAGCGCGAGCACCGGCGCGACCAAACCGATGCCGAGCCACAGAGCGAAGAGCGTCAGAACTCCGAGCGTGGGGATCGCCCGCGCGGCGCCTGAGGTAGCGACAACCCAACCGCCCCCTCGCCGTCTGTGGCCCACGGCAATCCCTGCGGGGAGCGCGATGACCGCCGCAATCACGACCACCACGAACGTGACGGCGAGATGCTGCGCGATGCGCTCGGGGATCCCACCGTCGGTCCATGACGCTGGGTCGGTGAGCCATGCCCAGGCTTCGGCCAAGAGATTCATTGCGGCACGCTCCTACGCCGCCGCTCAGTGGGCACGGTCCACGGCAACGCACGGCGCGCGGCGACTGCACAGAGTTGGTCGAGGAGCAGAGCGAGCGTCACCGTCACTACCACGCCGGTCGCTACCTCGGCGACGATTCCGCGCTGGAACCCGTCGGTAAAGAAAGTTCCGAGACTGCGGATTCCGATGATGGAGCCAATCGTCACGAGACTGATCGTGCTGACGAGCACCACGCGCAATCCCGCGATGATGATGGGTGCCGCGAGCGGCAACTCGACAACCCAAAACCTCGCCCAACCGCTATATCCGACGGCGGTCGCAGCTGTCCGGGGGCTCACCGGCACCGCGACGAATCCATCCACCACCGACCGCACCAACACCGCGACTCCATAGATCGTGAGCACCATCACGAGATTGAGCGGTGAGCGCAACGGTGTGCCGGTCACGGCAGGAACGATGATGAGCAAGGGCAGAGACGGCACTGCGTAAAGCACCGCGAGCACGGCGACCGTCGGCCCTCCCACCCATTTCCATCTGTACGCAAGGCGGCCGATCGGCACAGCCAGGAGGAGGCTCAAGAACACCGCCGCAATCGTGATGGCGAGATGAATCACGGTGAGCTCCGCGACCAGCGCAATGTTCTGCTGAAGCCAATTCATCTATCAACAGTTCCGATGACGCGACCCGAGGCGTCAAAGACGAGCCGAGCGCCGTGTTCCTCACGAAGGCTCAGGCTGCGCGCGGGGTTGCCGGCCCCGATGAACGACGCCACAAAGTCGTCAGCGGGGTGTAGTAGCAACTCGGTCGGCGTCGCCCGCTGTGCGATTGAACCGCCCGTTCGCAGGATGACTATTTCGTCGCCGAGTGCAAGCGCCTCATCGACGTCGTGCGTGACGAGCAGAATGGTCTTGCCAAGCTCAGCTTGGAGCCGCTTGAGTTCGTCTTGCAACTCGCGTCTCACGATGGGGTCCACCGCTCCGAAGGGCTCGTCCATCAGGAGGACGTTCGGATCACCCGCCAGCGCGCGCGCGACGCCGACGCGCTGCTGCTGCCCTCCGGAGAGCTCGTCGGGGTACCGGTTGCCGAGCCGAGGCTCCAGCCCAACGAGCGCGAGCATCTCTTCAGCACGGTTGCGAGAAGACGCTGCCGATTCACCGCGCAGGCGGGGCACGGATGCGACGTTGTCCAGCACCGTGCGGTGTGGCATCAAACCCCCGGCCTGCAACACATATCCAATCGAGCGACGCAATTGCACCGGGTCTACCGACGCAACGTTGACGTCATCGATGAGCACGCTTCCGCTGGAGGGCTCGATCATCCGATTGACCATCCGCAGGAGCGTGGTCTTGCCAGCTCCCGAGGGGCCGAGAAGCGCGGTCGTCGTGTGTGCGGGCACCTCGAAGGAGACTCCCCCAACCGCGACCGTCCCGTCCCGGTATACCTTCGAGGCTCCCTCGAAACGGATCACGCGGCCAACCGGACGACAAGCTTGCCGGTCACCGCGCCGCTCTCCATATCGCGATGCGCCTGAACAATGTCGTCGAGGCGGTAAATCTTGCCGATCGGGACCCGTGCGCGCCCGTCGCGAAGCGCATCGAGGAATTCCTGCAGCGCCTCCTGCGGGAGATCGCTCGCCTCCCCGGAGTACGCAGTCAGGCGAACCCCATTGGGCAGGTAGTCGAGTGGATAGAAGTCCGGGAGGATCCATTCATCCGAGAGCATCCCTGTAAAGCACACGGTGCCGTGCACAGCAGTGGCTCGAAGAGTGTCACGCACCGTCGGTGCGCCAACCAGCTCGACCGCGCCGTCGACGCCGTCCGGCATGATGCGCCGGACCTGCGCAGCGATGTCGCCGTCATCAATGAGTACGTGGTCGACTCCTAGGCTCCGCAGGATGGTGGCCTTCGCCACGCTGCGGGTGGTCGAGAACACTGTCATTCCCCGCATCTTGGCGAGCACCGCCAGCGCGAGACCTATCGACGAGGTTCCACCGCGAATCAGCAGACTGCCGCCGTCCTTAGCGTCGACGCCCACCGCGAGCGAACCATAGGCAGTCTGCAACATCTCAGGGACAGCTCCGAGCGTGGCCCAGTCAAGCCCGCTCGTGAATGGAATGACATTCGCTGCAGGCACCACGACGAACTCTGCATAGCCGCCGTCGAAGGTGCGACCCATTCCGCCCATCATCGCGACCGCCTGTGTGCCGGCGACGAACTCGCCGCCGGGAGCATCGACCACAATCCCCGTCGCCTCGATGCCCGGGATGCGGGGGAAGTCACCGAAAGAGCCCACGCCACGGCGGAAGTGCAGCTCGGACCTGTTGAGACCGAACGCTTCGACCTTGAGGAGCACGGAACCACTTATAGCGACGGGCCGTGGCACGTCCCGGATTTCAAGCGCCTCGGGCCCACCAGGCTCCGAGATCACGACGGCACGCATGGTCTGGTTCACAGCGCCTTCCCACGTGCGATGGCGTTGAAGCGCGTGAGAGTCTCGGTCGCCGCAACCAGCGTGGCAGGGTCTACGGTCCCAAGCGCGCGCTCCAACGCGCGTTGCGCAAGAGGCTCTGTGTGTGCGATGGCCTTTTCGCCGGCGGCGACCAGGTGGATGATCGAACCCCTTCGATCCCCGGGGTTAGGGGCTCGCGACACGAAGCCGTCCGCCTCGAGCCGGTCGGTCAGTCGACTCGCCGCGCCCACGGTGATGCCGAGACCATCGGCAATGTCCTGGATCCGGCAGTTGGGCGTTCCCTCGATGACATGGAGAGCCTTCAGACGGCCGAGGGTTGTCCCACCGGCTTCGGCAAGGTGGGCCTCGACGAGGTTCCAGAGATCGGTTTCATGCTTCACCAGGGCGGAAAAGTACGCGAGGTAGTTGTTGGGCATGACACAAGTGTATGCCATGTAATTAAATTACATGGCATGAAACTCTGCGGACGAGTGTGATGCCTGCTGGCAAGCGGCGAGCCGGTCGGCCCGCATCCGGTCGCGCCGCCGCCGCAGAGTCCCAATGAGCGAGCTTCTCGCGGTCTTCGCCGAGACGATCACGACGGACTACGCCAACTGTGCGGAAAGCTCCAGGCTATGTTCTGCGACGAAGTCAATGTCCGTCACGCTCGACAGGTACGACGCCAACGCGTATGGCATGTCGATGCGTGTCGGCTCAAGAAGCCACTGAACCTGCAGCCCATCCATCATGGCGAGCGTGCCGATCGCCGCGGATTCAGGGGTGGTCCCAGCAACCAGTTGATCGTCCTCCGCCAGCGACCTAAACGCGTCCTCGACCAAGTGTCGCGTGCGCGCATACCTCGAGACGAAGTGCGCGTGCGCGGGATGGTCCTCCGCGGTCGCTTCGGTGGAGAGAATCGCGTAGAGCTTCACAATCCCTGGCTTCGACGCATTGTCTGCCGCCAAGTGGATCAGGGCATGAAGGGCGCTCTTGCCATCGTGCGTGAACTTTCGCATCGCCTCCGCATCGACCTCGTCGCGCCTTTCGAGCATCGCATCCAGCAAAGCGATCTTGTCAGGGAAGTGATGGAGCAGCCCCGAGTTGCTTATCCCCGCGCGCCTGGCGACATCTCGAATCGATCCGGAGTGGTAACCGGACTCCGAGAACACCTCAAGCGCAGCCTCCAAAATCGCAACCCGAGTCCGAGCGGTCTTCTGGTACGGACCTCGCGGCATGAACTGCGGCTGTGCGGTATCCGTCATGGTCCACCACGGTATCGATGGGGCGGGCCCGGTGCAAATGACCCACGAACGCTTGGTCACGAGTCGATAACGAATACCAGACACGTGGTCGGTATTGGTGATAGCGTCTTAGCGAAGCAATCCAATGGGGGATTGCCGGTACCGAAGGGCCAAAGATGCTCCGCTGGAAAACCGTGGCCGCTACCCTCGTCGTAGGCGCCCTCGCGCTTGCGGGTTGTAGTGATGCCACCGAAGATGCAAGTCCCGACCCCGCCCAACCGACGTCCGTCGTCATCGGGCAGTTCCTCGCCCCCGCCACGTTCGATGTGACTCAGGCCGAATGGGGCAACCGCTCCCTCTACTACCAGGCCGTGTTCGACACCTTGCTCTATGGGAACCCGGACGGGACCATTGGGCCCAACTTGGCCACTGAGTTCGTGGTCTCGGACGACAGCATGACGTTGACGCTCACCATTCGCGACGACGTGAAGTTCACGGACGGGACGGCACTCACCGCTGACATCGTCAAGCAGAACCTTGAGCGGTTCAAGAACGGTGGGGGCGCGTTCTCCAGCGATCTAGCCAATGTTGAATCCGTCGACGCCCCGGACGCCACGACGGTAGTCCTGAACATGAGTCTGCCCGATCCCGCTCTCTTGGCGTACCTGAGCCGAGAGGCCGGACTCATCGCTGCGCCGGCGACGTTCGACGCAGAAGATGCCGCGACCAACCCAATCGGATCTGGCCCGTACATCCTCGATCAGAGCGCCACGACAACTGGCACGACGTACGTGTTCACCAAGAATCCGGACTACTGGAATCCTGACGTGCAGCACTACGACACGGTCACCATGAGTGTGCTGGCAGACCCGACTGCGGGTGTGAACGCGATCCAGGCTGGTGAAGTCGACACCATGGTGCTGACCGACAACAACAACCTCGAACAAGTAGAGGCCGCAGGATTCACGCTTGCCCAGGCCGAGCTCAACTTCCAGGGCCTGTTGCTGCTGGATCGGGGTGGCGAGATGAACCCCGCGCTCGGAGACGTGCGCGTGCGTCAGGCGATCAACTTCGCGCTTGACCGGGAGGGCCTGCTGCAGGCAGTTCAGGTTGGCCACGGCTCGGTGACGACGCAGGTCTTCAACAAGGCGTCGGCCGCATACGACCCCGAGCTCGATTCGTACTACACGTACGATCCCGCGAAGGCACGGGCACTGCTCGCGGAGGCGGGTTACGCCGACGGGCTCGACCTTGAGATGTCGAGCACTGTGGTTCTTGGCGAGGCGCAGTTCCCGCTCGTCGCGCAGCAACTTGCTGACGTCGGGATCAACGTGACCTGGGTCGACACGCCGGTGGAGAACTACATCGCGGACATTTCTGCCCCGAAGTACCCCGCCGTGCCGATGCAGCTCGAGACGAATGCGGACTGGCAGCTGATCCAGTTCATGATCTCCCGAACTGCCCCGTTCAACCCGTTCAAGTTCGGCGACGATACGACCGATCGCCTGATCTCTGAGATCCAGCTCGGAGACCAAGCAACGCAGGACGCAAAGTCTGCGGAGCTGAACAAGTACATCGTGGAGCAAGGCTGGTTCGCTCCGTACTACCGGGTGAGCGCGGCATATGCGTACAACGCGGAGACCACGGACGTGACCCTGAATGCGACGAACATCGTGCCGTCGCTGCCAGACATCAAGCCCGCGAGTTAGCAAGGCGATGGGGCGGGCGCGGGCCATACGGGCCCCGTCCGCCCCATCGCGCGTCGCGCTGACACACAGTAAACGAGCGCCGCGAAGGCCGAGACATGCCATTGCATACTCGACCGAGGGCGCCCAACCCAGTCCAGAGGACTCTCGTTGACCGACCCGTCGCCCCACCTCCAGCGCCTACTTGCTTCGTTGACGCTCGAAGAAAAGGTCCGCCTGGTCCAAGGAGCCAACTTTTGGACGAGCGCCGCGATTCCGTCCATCGGGCTGAGGGCCATGACCCTGTCTGACGGACCCGCTGGTGTCCGGGGTCCGCGATGGGACGAGCGGCTCCCGTCACTGAACCTGCCCTCCGGATCGGCACTCGCTGCGTCCTGGGACCGACCTCTGGCCGAGCGCTACGGCGCGGCATGTGCTGTCGAAGCGCGGCGCAAGGGGGTTGATGTGGTTCTGGGTCCCACGATCAACCTTCATCGATCACCGCTCGGGGGGCGCCATTTCGAATGTCTGAGCGAAGACCCGGAACTCACGGCCCAAATCGGCGCCGCATACGTGCGGGGCGTGCAGAAGGGCGGCGTAGCCGCCACGCCGAAGCACTTCGTCGCGAACGACTCTGAAACCGAACGCTTTACGGTCGATGTGAGAGTTGACGAACGCGCCTTGCGCGAGGTGTACCTGGCACCCTTCGAGCGGGCCGTGGAGGCCGGCGCCTGGGGGATGATGAGCGCGTACAACGCTGTCAACGGCGTGACAATGACCGAGAACGACCTGCTGGAGACCCCGCTTAACAGCGAGTGGGGATTCGACGGGGTCGTGATCAGCGACTGGACCGCTGTCAGAAGTCTCGGAGCCGTTGCGGCAGCTCAAGATCTCGCCATGCCCGGACCTCAAACCGCGTGGTCAGAGCTCGCGACCGCGATCCACGAAGGGCGAGTAGACGTCGAGGACCTCGATCGGAAGGTTCTGCGCATGTTGGTGCTCGCCGAGCGGGTCGGCGCGCTTGGCGATCGCGAGCCGATCTGGCAGGAGCCGTTGGACGGCGTGGCGTTCGCACGAGAAGCTTCGGCCGCAGGATCGGTGCTCCTCTCAAACAACGGGACGCTACCGCTCGACCGTTCCTCGCTGCGACGACTCGCGGTGATCGGGGCACCGGCGCTCAACCCGCGCACCCAAGGAGGCGGCAGCGCAACGGTGGTTACCGAAAGCTTGGTATCGCCTCTTGACGCGTTGCGCAGCGCGATGCCAGAGACACTGGTGCAGTTCGCCCTCGGGGCCGAGGTGTCCCATGAACTCGCCGAACTGCCGCTCAGCCAACTCACAAATCCTGTGACAGGTGAACCAGGGGTGCGCATCAGTTTTGCCGACGCGACTGGTCGAGAGTTGTTTGCGGATGACCGACGCTCCACAAAGTTGGTCTGGTTCGGAGCCGACGCGCCTCTCGCGGAGAGTCGCGCTCTCCACGTGACCACGATCTTCCGACCCGACACCGACGGCGAGCTCGAACTCGGATTCGCGGCATCCAATCACGCACGGATGAGCGTCCGCGGGTCTGTCGTCTTAGAGGGACGTCCGGCCATCGAGGGGATGGATCTCGGTGCCGCCTTCCTCCAGCCGCCCGTCCTCACCACTCCCGTGAGGGTGAAGCGCGGCGAGAGCATCGAACTCGGCCTGGAGTTCGCGCTTGGTGGGGACGATGGGCTACCTATCGATGCTTTGAGCGTTGCGTTCGGCCTCGTAGCGCGGCCGCGCGACGCGAGTGCACTCATCGCGAGCGCGGTTCGCCTGGCCGAAGAGTCCGACGTCGCAATCGTCTTTGTGGGCACGAATGCCGAGGTCGAATCTGAGGGCTATGACAGATCTGACCTCAACCTTCCGGGACACCAAGATGCGTTGGTCGAGGCCATCATCGAGGCCAATCGGAACACGGTAGTTGTTGTCAACGCGGGGGCCCCCGTGGTGATGCCGTGGGCAGGTCGGGCCGCGGCAGTGATCGTCAGTTACTTCGGCGGACAGGAGTTTGGTCCGGCGATCGCCGACATCGTCACGGGCGCCGTTGAACCAGGCGGCAGGCTTCCGACAACATGGCCACGCACACTTGACGATGTCCCCATTGCGGCTGTGACACCGCTCGACGGAGTGCTCGACTATTCGGAGGGGATCCACGTTGGCTACCGCGCGTGGCTTCGCTCCGGCACGGAACCCGCCTTCCCGTTCGGTCATGGCCTTGGCTACACCGACTGGGCGTGGGAGTCTGCCGAACGCGACGGCGGCGAGATGGTCGTCACCCTGGTGAACGTTGGCGAGCGCCGGGGCAAGGCCGTCGTCCAGGTCTATGCGGAGCGCCCAGACTCCATGGTCGACCGCCCGGTGAGGTGGCTCGTCGGCTTCGACGCGGTAACCGCGGAGCCAGGAGAGCGCGTCGAGTGCCGCGTCGAGATCGATCCGCGACGCTTTGCACACTGGACCGGCACGTGGACCGTCGAACCGGGCACATTCCTCCTTCGCGTCGGCAGTTCCGTCGACGACCTGCCACTTGGGGTGCCGTGGCCGGTGACAGACCATGACGGGCACGGCCAACCGGCCGTCACCCACACCGATGCGGCTGCAGACGGCGGCCCAAGGGAGCACCATGACTGACTTTGACGCTGTCGCCTTTATACGCGAGCTCGAGCAGACCGGGCCCACAGAAGATGCGCGCACCGGACTCGACACCGAGTCGCTCGTAGCGGCTGACCCAACGCTTTCCGGCGTTGTGGTGACCGACGCGTTGGTTGCGGGACCGCACGGCGACGTGCCCGTGCGTGTGTATGTGGACCGCGCGATCCCGCCGACGATCGGTCTCGTGTGGGTGCACGGGGGCGCGTTCATTGGCGGCACCATCGATATGCCGGAGGCGCACTGGGTGTCTCTCTACATGGCATCGCGCGGCATCGCCGTCGTTTCCGTCGAGTACCGGAAGGCATTGCACGGGGTGCACTACCCCGTTCCCCTTGACGACGTCGTCGCGGCCTGGCTGTGGGTCGCTGGCGACGCACGGCCCCTGGGAGCAACCATCGATCGTCTGCATCTTGGCGGGGCAAGCGCGGGTGCGACTCTTGCGGCCGGCGCGACAGCGCGATTGCGAGACGAAGGACTCCCGGTCCCCGCGTCGCTCATTCTGGCGTACCCGCTTCTCCATCGCGAACTTCCGGAACTGGGTCAGGATCTGCTGGCCGCGCTGGCAACGAATCCTCCACCCATCAACTTCACGCCAGCGGTCGTGGAGGCGTTCAACGCCAACTACCTTGGCCCCGCAGCGGGCGAAGCCCGGTATGCATTCCTTGGTGACACCGCGATCCGAAACCTCCCGCCAGTCCTCATCGTGAATGCGGAGGCGGATGAGTTGCGAGCGTCAGGCGAGCGCTTTGCGCGCCAACTCGCAGAGGGTGGGCTCGAAGTCACCTGCACAACCCAGGCGGGCTCGCAACACGGCTTCCTCGATCAGCCAGGCGACGCGAACGCTGTCGCCGCGATGACTGGTTTTCTTGCTCACATGCACCGACTGAGGTGACGCAACATGTGTGCCGCTGAATTCAGATCGCTGCCCGGAACTCGACGTCCGTGACGCCGCTGAGATAGCGAGCCAACTCGGCGGACATGTCGACGGCACCGGGATCGAGAAGCCACTGTGTCTGCAGGCCGTCCATGAGCGCGATCGTGCCGATCGCGGCAGACTCAACAGTTACGCCTGGCTTGAGGCGCCCCCTTCGTTCGAGCGCCGCGAACGCCTCCCGCATGAATTCTCGCGTGCGGGCATACCGATCCACGAAGTGGCCGTGGGCGGGATGATCGAGACCCGTCGCCTCTGTCGACAGCACCGCGTAAAGCCTGACAATCTCGAGCTTCGATTCATTGACCCGAGCCAGGTGAACGAGTGCGTGGAGCGCGGATGCCTCGTCACTTGTCAGCCGACGCACCTCCTCCACGTCGGCCTCGTCGCGGCGGTCAAGAACGGCCGCGAGCAACGTCTCTTTGTCGGCGAAGTGATGCAGGACCCCAGCGTTGCTCATGCCGACCCGCCGGGCAACGTCGCGCAGTGAGCCCGAATGAAAGCCGGAAACGGCGAAAATCTCGAGGGCTGCCTCGAGAATCGCGGTCCTGGTCTCAGCGGTCTTTCGATACGGCCCGCGAGACGATGACGCTCCGCCGCCGCTCATCCACGCATCGCCACTATGCAGCGACGCACGGCCCGGGCCAACGCCAACCCGCGGGGATCCGCACCACCGGGACTGTAGAGGCGACGCGGAATGTACCCGAACGCCAAAGCGTATTCGGGATCCGCGACACCGAACGCGCCACCCGCGCCGTCGTGCCCGAACGCGCGCCAACTTCCGTAAGCCAGCCTGTCATCTGGCACCTGGAAGACCACGCCAAACCTCGTGGGGAAGCCGAGTACGAGGTCATCGCCCGCAACCTGCAGCCTGCTCATCGCCGCTACTGTCTCCTCCGACAGGAGCCGAGGCACACCATCGACCTCGCTGATGCACACCGCGTATGCCCGAGCTAGGCCGTGCGCCGAACCGACGCCGCCCGCGGCGGCCAGACCTGCTGCACGCACGGACCGGAGATTCGGCAAGGGAGGGTTGAAGATGTCGAGGGTCGCGGCACTGAAGGCGACCCCGGCAAGACTGGTCGTCATGTCGCTCGCCAACGGGGGTGCTACCCCGGGGTTCGCGCCAGGGTTGTCCTGTGTTGGCAGGACATCGACGACTCGCGGCTCCTGCGCTTCTGCGACGGCGATGTGGAAGTCGATGCCCCTCGGAATGGCGATTTCTGCATCGAAGAAGTCCGCGACGGTCCTGCCGTCGATGCGCCGAACCAACTCGTCGATCATGGTGCCCATCGTGAGCGCGTGGTACCCGTGCGCCGACCCTGGTTGCCAGAAGGGCGCTTGAGCGGCCAGTCGCCGAGCTAGGTCCTCGTGATCGACCATGCGATTGACTGTCAGTGGTTCGTCGAAGCCAATCAGTCCGGCTTGATGTGACAAAGCGAGCCGCACCGTGATGTCCCGCTTGCCCGCTTGTTCGAACTCGGGCCAGTAGTCCACGACGCGATCGTCTAGGTCGAGCGCCCCCCTCTCGACGAGGAGCCCAATGCAGATGGCCGCAATTCCTTTAGTTGCCGAGTAGACGCCTTGGATCGCGTGTTCATCGATCTGGGTGCCGCCCCAGATGTCGACCGCGAGCAACCCGCCCACGTACGCCGTGAACCGCGCTGAGTACGTCGGGTCCGCATCAACGACCCGGGTGAGTTCATCGAGAACCGCCTCGAATCCAGGAAGCACGAACCCCGCGACCGTTGAGCTATCGCTCCCGTCTTCGGGGACCGGGGGCGCAGTCACTACGCAACCGCCTCATCGCTGCTGGCAGCAGCCTGTTCGTCGATAAGGGCGCGCCGCACGGCGCGACGTTTGGCCTGTTCATCGGGGCTTGGTACCGGTGCGGCGAAGAACAATCGCTGGGTGTACGGATGTTGTGGCCGCGCCGTTACTTGGTCGCAATCGCCCGTTTCGACGAGCTCCCCGCGATACATCACCGCGACCCGGTGACTGACGTGCCGCACGACTGCGAGGTCATGGGTGATGAAGAGATACGCGACCCCGGTGCGCTCCTGGATCTCAATGAAGAGGTCGAGCACACGCGCTTGAGTCGACAGATCGAGGGCCGAAACGGGCTCGTCGCACACAATTAACTGCGGGTCGAGCGTCAGCGCGCGAGCGATGGCGATCCGCTGACGCTGGCCGCCTGAGAATTCGCGCGGCAAGCGGTTCACGACGCTCGCTGGCAGGCCCACCTGATCGAGAACCTCTCGCACACGCGACTTCGCTTCGTTGGATGGCGTGCCGCGAGCCGCGAGTGGCTCCGAGAGGATCTGCTCGATCGATAGCGATGGATTGAGCGACGAGTACGGATCTTGGAAAACGACCTGAATGTCGCTCGAGAGCCGACGCCGCTCTCTTCGGCCCAAATGGCTGATGTCACGCCCCTGGAACGCGATGGTTCCGCTTGTAACGGGCGCGAGACCAAGTACCGCGCGCCCTAGGGTTGTCTTGCCTGAGCCTGACTCGCCGACGAGCCCGACGGTCTCACCCGCGCGAATGTCAAGCGAGATCCCATTGAGCGCGCGGAATGGCTCACCGCGCAACTTCTTGCCCGGGTACTCGACGGTGAGGTCGTTGACCTCGAGAAGGGTGTTCATGGACGTCCTCCCTCGGCCGTCACAGCGAGCGGCGGGCGCGCAGGGCCGTTGTCGAGCAATGCGTCCAGCAGAGACTGCGTATAGGGATGGGCGGGAGAGCCGAGGATGGTACGAACTGGGCCCTGTTCAACGAAGAGACCCTCTTGCATGACCGTTACCCGATCACATAGGTCGGCAACGACGCCGAAGTTGTGTGTCACCAACAGCATCGCCATGCGGCGCTCGCGCTGCAGATCCCTGAGCAGGTCCAACACCTCCGCCTGCACCGTGACATCGAGCGCGGTGGTGGGTTCGTCGGCGATGATGAGGTCGGGGTCGGTAGACACCGCGCCTGCGATCAACACGCGCTGCGCCATTCCGCCGGACACCTCAAAGGGGTACGCATCAAAGGTGCGCTCTGGGCTCGGAATGCCGACCCGGTCGAGGAGCGCAAGGGCCGATTCCTTCGCAGCCTTCTTGCTGAGCCCAAGATTCTTGCGTAGCGGCTCAACGAGTTGGTATCCGATTGTGAAGGACGGATCGAGGTTCGACATCGGCTCCTGTGGAATGTAGCCAATCCTCTTGCCGCGCACGCCGCGATAGGCGTGCTCACCGACGTCCGCGAGCTGCATTCCCTCGTACTCGATGGATCCGCCCGTGACGCGGCCGCCGCGAGGGAGAAGTCCAAGTACCGCGAACGCCGTTTGCGTCTTGCCCGAGCCCGACTCGCCGATGAGTCCATGAATTTCTCCCTCGAGGACATCGAGTGAGACCCCATGGACCACCTCAATGTCTGGGCCGGTCTGCTGCTGGTAGCCGACGCGCAGATCACGAATGGTGAGCAGAACTTCGCGACGCGGGTTCGCCGACGTGTGGTCGTCGTTGTGCACCACGGTCTCGGTGGCGGTGCCCGGCTGGATGTCGTCCAGGTTGGGCGCTGGTTCCGCCTCCGTGATTGCGAGGGCGGCGGTGCGACGACGCCGCCGTCGAACCGGCACGGACCTCTCGAGAACGTCGCGCATCGCATTGGCGAGGAGCGTCAGCGCGATGCACGTCGACGCGATCGCAAGCGACGGCCAGAGCATGAGGATCGGAGCGCGGTAGATGTTTCGGAAGCCGTCGTTGAGCATCGAGCCCCACGTCGGAACACTCATGTCACCGAGGCCAAGAAACTCCAGCCCCGACTGGACGGCGATCGCGATGCCCGCAACGATGGCGGTTTGGATGATGATCGGCGCGCGTACCACCGACAGGATGTGACGCCCGATGATCCTCGCATCACTCAGCCCAGAGACGCGTGCCGCATCGACGTAGAGCTCGCCGCGGACTCCAACCACGGTCGCGTACACCAGCCGGTAGTACGCAGTGGACAAGATGATTCCAAAGATGAGCATCGCCCACCAAACGGACGGCCCGAGTACTGCACGAGCCGCGATTAGGACGATAACCGCCGGAAGCGCCATCGTCAGCGAGGCGACCCACGACGCGAGCGAATCAAACCAGCCCTTGAAGTACCCGGCAATCAGTCCCGCGATGACGCCGATGACCAGGGCAGCGACGATCGCCACTGCCGCGGCGGCAACGGTCACCGATGTCGCCCACAAGAGCCGGGAGAGGATGTCTCTGCCTGCGCTGTCACCACCGAGGGGATGCTCAGGGCTCGGGGGGGCGAGCACGAGATCAATCGACGCGGTGTTGGGATCATACGGCGCGATCAGCGGACCGATGACGGCAATAACGAAGACGAACGCGAGGTAAGCAAGTGAGAGCAAGCCCATCGGCTTGCGGACAAGGCGCCGAAAGATCGAGGCCCGAATGTGTGGCGTCGGGACCGCGGGAGGAACTGTGATGGCGGTCATGCGAGCCTCACCTTCGGGTTGAGCGCGGCCTGTGCGAGATCAATGAAGAGGTTGACCACGATGACAATGACTGCGAAGGCGACAACGAGGCCCATCATTACGGGAATATCACCTTGAGTACCTGCCTGAACGGTCAACTGGCCCATGCCCGGTAGAGCGAAGACCTGCTCGACAATCACGGCCCCACCTAGCAGTCCAATGAACTGGACCGCGAGGATCGCGAGCGCCGGACCGCCGGCATTGCGCAAGACGTGCCTGTACACGACGCTTCCCATCCCGAGCCCGCGAGAGCGCAGGGTTCGCACGTAGTCACGCGACATCGCGTCGATCATTGAGCCCCGGACCTGCTGCGTCACGGCGGCGATCGCGCCGAGGGAGAGCGCGACGATCGGGAGTGTGACTGATGACAACCATCCCGTCACGGATTCCGTGAGCGGTACGTAACCGGTCGCTTTGAACCAGTCGAGATTGATCGCGAAGATCAAGACCAGGTACAGGGCGATGAGGAAACCCGGGATTGCAAACCCGAGCACCGAGACAATCTGAACGCCCCCGTCGACCCAGCCACCCCGTCGGGCCGCGAGCACACCCAGCGCAACAGCCACGATCGCCGACAGCACAGTAGTACCGATCACGAGCGAGAGGGTGACTGCAACCCGCCCCTGGAGGCTCACCGTCACCAACTGGCCGTTGAACCATGACCTACCGAGGTCGCCGGTGAGTGCGTTCGTGAGCCAGTCCCAGTATTGAACCACCACGGGCCGATCCAAACCGAGTTCCTGTGCCCTCTGTTGGACCAGTTCGGGACTCGCGTTTTGTCCCAGCAGACGCCGAGCGATGTTCGCACTGTCGAGGTACAGCAAGCCGAACGCGAGGGCGGAGATGACGAAGAGCAGGATTACGCCAGCTAGCAGGCGGCGAAGGATGAACGCAAGCATTCGATGCTCCAGACGGCGCTAGGGACGGCATGGGTTACGGCGGGTGAAGACGGCTCGAGTGCGAGTCGTCGGTGTCTCGACACCGGCGGTTCACCCACCTGGATGCAGCGGGGCGCAGCATTCGCGTGCGCTCGTGCCGCGAGACAAGAAAGGAACATCTTTGGTCCCTCGATCAGCGGTGATACCCCGATGGATCACCTCTCGGAGAGCAGGATACACGAAAGCCGACCTAGTGGTCGGGTTTCGTTCTCGGCAACGACACGACGCGCGCTTGCGCGTTAAGACGCGCGCGAGGCACCACTCAGTTGGTCGTTCGCTAGGAAGCAGGTGCGAGTACGTAGCGCAGTGTGGCGAGCGCCTTAGTGATGGTGCGCGAAACCTGCATCTGCGACATATCGAGAACCGCAGCAATTTCGCGCTGCGGACGGCCCTCTGCGAACCGCATTGCCACAATGCGCTGGTCCCGTTCCGAGAGGCACGCCATCGCCTGGCGAACGTCGAGCCTCGTTGCCGTCGCTTCGGCAGGGTCCTGAGTCCTGAGGGCGGCGACGGCGTCGGGTTCACCCAACTCGTCGAGGCTCGCCGAGAACATGCCCCGCGTGCTTGCCATGGCTTCAACTAGGGCGCCAGGATCCACGGATAGGTGCTCTGCAAGCTCGGTCGGCGTGGGCACGTGGCCTAGTGAATGTTCCAGTCGCGGAGACTCCGAGTTCACGGCGAGCGCCAGTTCCTGAATCTGTCTAGGCGGCCTCACAACCCATCCGGTGTCGCGCAGGTGACGCTTGATCTCGCCCGCGATAGTTGGCGCGGCGAAGGCAGCAAAGGGGAACCCTCGCTCCGGGTCAAACCTCTGCGAGGCCTTCACAAGACCGAGCAGGGCCACTTGCCGGATGTCCCGAGGATCGCCGATCGAGCCCGCGTAGCGGCTCGCGATGCCTTCCGCGAGCTTGATGTTGCGAGTCACAAGCTCGTGTTCGAGCAGTGCTCGGTCATCGGAGTGCGTCTCCGGTTCGCGCTGGATATCTTCACCCGCGTGCGGGCCGTCCTGGGTTGTCCGGTCGTAGAAATAGCCGAGCATTGTGACCTCAATCTGACGAAGACCGAAGTAGCACGTTGCTCGACTACTCACTCCAGGAAAGCATCGATATCCGATTTCCGCAACCCGGTGCGGCGCGTGGGTCCGTGTGCACTACGCACTGCGGCGGCGTCAGCCGCGCGTGGTTTCATCAAAGCCGCGCCGCCCACAAGTCGTGCTGTGAGCGGCGCGGCGAGACGTGGCGCGACGGCCAATCGTCGCCCGCAATCCCGTTGGGACGCTACGAAGCGATGCGCTCAAGCTGCGACTTGAGCTCCTCGCTGGTGTGCGTCTCTTGATCCATGTTGCTCTGGAGCAAGGCGAGGGCGTCGGACGCGCCCATCGCCGCCACGGGAATCAAGAGCGCCTGATAGGCGGCGATCTCGTAGTGCTCATTCCCAAGGGCACTCGCGAGGACAACGTGGTCGCGAAGGCCGGTGGCTGACTTCATGATGAGCGACTCCGCCTGCTTCGAGATGCCCTTGGTGCTCGGCGACGGAGCTGTCGTCACCTTGAAGTCGAGCGCCTCGAAGACCTTGTGCAGGTTCTCGATCTGGTCCTTCGTCTCGCCAGCGTGGTGGCGGAACATCTTCTTGATGTCCTGAGACTTCGCGGCCTTCTCCAGAACACCGAGCGCGGCGAGTGAATCGTCCTCCATCGTCAGCGCGGTGCGGAGTTGAAAGTGGAGCAGTTCATCAGCCGTGGTCAGGGTTTGGGTTGCCATGATCGTTCCTCCAGGTCGGAGCCGCGGCTCTGGTTGAGGCGGCCTCACCAAGGGGGTACCCACTGCCGTCACGTACCAATCACCGGCGCACGAGCTTCTTCATGATCGGGCGGTTGGAGTTGTCACCTCGCATCGCCGCTAGTGATGAATCGCGGCCGCCTTCGCGCGCAGATCCGCGACAACCCCGGGAGCGTCGACGTCCCCTTGGGTACTGAAACCGTGGTGCGCTTGCAAGCCCGTGAGCCATCCGATCGCGACGGCAGCGACGACGCCGTTCCCGTTCTTGTCGAGCACCGGGATGCTGATGAGGTCGACTTCTCTGCGAGCGACCAATGCCGCGTGATACGCCATCACGGCTCCGGCCACTCTGTCCCCTGTGAAGAACGAGCCCAGCGCGTTCTCAATGAGCTTCATCGAACTCTCCATCGCGCCACCGGGACGCGCGGGCCGGACTCGCGACGGCCGCCGAACGCGCCACGATCTCCGGGTCTACCCATTGGCACATGGGCCTCCTCATCGTCACCAATGAAGTTCCCCATTCGCGCGCGTTCATCACGCGCGCGTAATTAAGCAAGCCGCGGGTCTGAGTCCGCACGGCGCCTGCGCCGTACCCACCAGGAGAGTCGGGCCCCGTTACGACGCTTTTGGCTCGGCTCCGGGACGAATCGCGGGGAAACCGCGCTCCTCCACGATGTGTTCCGCGACGTACCGAAGCTTGAGGTTGTTGTTTTGTGAGAAGCGGAGCAACGTGTTGAACGCGGAATCCGCGTCTACGCCGTAACGCTCCATGATGATGCCTTGTGCTTGGCCGATGACCTTACGGGCGTCGATTGCCTGGCCGAGCGACTCTTGCTTGGTGGCGCCGTCAAGCGCGATGGCCGCGTGGCGTCCAAAGATCATCGCGATGGCGATCTCGTCCTCGCCGAACGCCTTGGGCTGCTCCGAATAGAGATTCAACGCGCCGTAGTTGCGGTCGTTGGTGCGCAAAGGCACCCCAAGCGCGCTGCGAATGCCCATCTGCGATACCGCCCAGGCCCATTCGGGCCAATCTGTGACGAGCGTCGTGTCATCTACCCGGAAGAGCTCGCCAGTTTGCGATGCGGCGAAGCATGGGCCCTCCCCGGTCTCACGCTGGATGCGATCTGACTCCTCGACGCGCGGCGACGTCGCCGACGCGGTCGTGACGACGCCTCCGACCTTCAGCAACACGCCGGCATCATCGCAACCGAGAGCGTCACGCGCGTACTCAGTCACGAGCGCAATGGTGCGCTCGGGCCCTGGTTCGGCGTGAAACTGCATGGCAAATTCTGAGAATTGCTCCGCGAGCCCTTGGCCCAACTCTGACATCGCATCTTCCCTCGTCGGTCAACCGCACGGCGTCATCCCTGGCCAAGTATGCCGCAGGGTCCGCGCGCGGGAGCCGCGAACACCGTTAAGAGCCACGGCACATGGGTACAACCCAGTTACCAATTCCAAGAGAAAGGATGCGCTCCATGAGCACTGTTGAGGCAGAAACGCTTGTCGACGTCCCTGCACGGGTCGCGTATGACCAGTGGACCCAGTTCGAGGAACTGCCTGAGTTCCTCCCCGGTATCGACAAAGTCACCCGACTCAGCGACACGGAACTTCACTGGGTCGTGTCGCCGGGCGGTGTCACTCGTGAATACGACGCGGTCATCACCGAGCAGATCCCCGATGAGGTCATCGCGTGGAAGAGTACCGACGCGCCATACAACGCTGGCCGCGTGACTTTTGAACCGGACGGCGAAGGGTCCACGAGGGTGCACCTCGTGCTCGAGTGGGCACCTGGGGGCCTGGTCGAAAAGGTCGGCTCAGCGATCATGGTCGACGACGCTCTCGTCAAGCTTGACCTCGCGAAGTTCAAGGACCACGTTGAGGCCTCCGCTCGACCCGCCGAAGGCTGGCGGGGCGAGGTGAACCCCAACGAGTAGAGCCACGTTCCGAGGACGCCCGCCGCGTGAGTGAGCGGGCGTCCTCGTTCACTCGGCACATCGACGACGTCTACTGATGGGAGGCACCATGACGCAGTTTGGAGGAGAACTTGTCTTCGGTGACACCTGCTTCTGGCTCAGTCACGACGCATATCTCGACATGGAACACATCCTCAGGAACGACGGCGTGTTCGTTTTCCGCGGGGCGGTTCGCGACGGATCCATCGCCGAGCGGTGGTCAGGAACTACACCCACTCTCGGAGAGTTCCATCCGGACCCCGAGCGTCCGTGCAGGCTCAGCGCGAGCCGGGAAGCACGTTTGGACGACGCGACCAACGCGATCCACCGCGACGGAGGATTCGCGCTGCTGATGGAGAATCAGTACAGCGGATGCCTCGACGTCATTGAGTTGGGGAGCGAACTAACTCGACCTTGGCTCAGGAGGCGGATCGTGCACGCCACGAGGCCGCCAACCACAGCGCGCCCGGAGGGATTCGAACCCCCAACCTTCTGATCCGTAGTCAGATGCTCTATCCGTTGAGCTACGGGCGCACGGCCCCGGAGGGCCGAGAAAAAAGTATACCGGCTGCCACCAGCCGATGGAAACGCGCGGCGCTAGGAGCCGTAGAAGCTCTTAAGAAGCTCGAACACGACGATCGCGGGCCACACGATGGCCTTGGGGATCGCGAGGACGAACTCCCAGAAGGTATCGGCCGCCCAGAAGTAGTAGATCGCCGCGCCGAAGAACCCGAGGCCGTATACGGCACCACCGCCAGCGGCGCCGCCATTGCTTGCTTTGCTCATGGGACCACACTAGCCATCAAGCGGAGACGGTGGGATTTGAACCCACGGAGGGCTTTAACACCCTCACGGTCTTAGCAGGACCGCGCACTAGACCGGACTATGCGACGTCTCCCGGCCGGACAAGAATACCCGACGCTGTGGCCGGGTATTCATCCGCGGAGAGTGTGGGATTCGAACCCACGGAAGCTTGCACTTCAACAGTTTTCAAGACTGTCACCTTCGGCCGCTCGGTCAACTCTCCTTGCGTCGGCTAACCGACTGGCCCATTGTGCCAGCCGAGCGGCAGGCCAGGGCTCAGCACAGCGAGGCTGTAGAGCTCTGCGGCCCGCGCCAGCTCGGCGTCGTAGGTCACGATCGTGTCGATGGATGGGTGAGCAACCGCCGCGCCGAGGTGGAGCGCCGCGAATGGGCGCAACACGCTGGCCGCGTGAGTGGACACCTGCACGTTGTCGTCGCTGAAACGCACAACGGGGATCCGCGTGCGGACTTCCTCGATGACGACGAAGGCGTTGTCGCGCTCCTCGCGCGGATACAGCGCCGCCGCCTGCCTCAGCTCCGTGAGTCCCAACTGGCTCGTCGCAAGCAGGTCGATGCTCGGAATCGCCCAGCCCGTGAACTCCCGATAAAAGCGGACGCCCGGCAAGAAGCGACAGAGCGCCGAACCATCCAGGTACATCACGGCGTTAAGGGTAACGCGCGGAACGCGACAGCGGCGCGGACCCACCCCCGCCAGGGGAGGATCCGCGCCGCTGCGTGCGTGTCTAGTTGCCCTTGATGCGCTTCATCGCGAGCTGAACGACCGCGATGAGAGCCTGCTTGGTCGCGGCCTTTTCGCGCGCGTCCGTGTACATGAGCGGCACGTTGGGGCCGAGCCCCAGCGCCTCGCGCACGTCCTCAAGCTGGTGCTTGGCGACCCCATCGAAGCAGTTGACGCCAACGACGAACGGGATGCCCCGGCCCTCGAAGTAGTCGACCGCAGGGAAGCACTGGTCAAGGCGCTCGGTATCGACGAGGACGACGGCGCCGATGGCGCCGCGAACCAGGTCGTCCCACATGAACAGGAATCGATCCTGGCCAGGTGTGCCGAACAGATAGAGCCACAGCGACCCGGGCAGCGCGATGCGCCCGAAGTCCATTGCGACGGTAGTGGTGGTTTTCCGGTCAGTGACGCCGCCAGCGTCGTCGACACCGACGGAATGCTCCGTCATGGCGGCCTCGGTGTTCAGGGGGTCGATATCGGAGATCGACCCAATGAATGTGGTCTTGCCCACGGCGAAGCCACCCGCGATCACGATCTTGACAACCGTGGGGGCTATGTGGGCCGGCGGGGTCGCGGTGGCGACCGGCGCGTCAGAGGGCTGCGATGCCATCGAGGACACTCTCCAAGAGACTCAGTGAAAGGCCGCCGGACTCATCATGCGTGCTCGCATCTTGAGCTGTTCCGCCGGTGTGGATTCTCAAATAGTTAACTTCTGCAAGATCCGTGACCAGCACTCGAACCACACCCAGCGGAAGGCGGGTGTGAGCCGAGAGCTCAGCCACGGACTGATACTGACCTGTAGCAAGCTGCAGGATCTTCTTCTTTTCAGGGGTGAGGCCCCTCAAAGCTTCAGCATTGGACGACGCCTCAACGAGCGCCTCCATCGGGAGGTCTACGCTCGCGGCACTTACCCGCCCACCTGTGACGGCATAGGGACGGACGGCGTAGGCGTCGTCATCCCCGTCGTCCGCAGTTTGCGTCGCGTATAGATCGGGCATGTTTGGACCTAGGACCTCGTCTGGCCGTCGGTCGGGAGGTTCTGGCGCATCTCACTGATGAGCTGAGGCGTCAGAGCGTTCTCCGTGCGGGAAACGAGCAACGTCATCTCGTAGCCAACGAGGCCCACGTCGCACGTCGAGTCTGCGGCGACCGCGAGGACCGAGCCGTTGGACACGCTCATGAGGAACAGGAACAGCTCGTCCATCTCGATGATCGACTGGCGCACCTCGCCTGCGTTCAGCTGGCGTGCGGCGCCGCGCGTCAGGGACGCCATGCCGGAGACGACGGCCGCGAGCGTGTCGCCGCCCGTGCGGTCGAGGTTCTTCGACATCGCCATGAGCAGGCCGTCTGCGCTCACGACGAGCGTGTGGCGCGTTCCGGGCACGGTCTGAACGAAGTTGTCCAGTAGCCAGCCAAAGTTGGTGGCTTCAGTGCTGAGGGTGGTCACTGGTGCTCCTTAAGGGTTTGTAGTGCTGTCATTGTCCTATTCCTTGCCTGCAGGGCTTTGCGAGCGCTGCTCGAACTCCGCCACATCGCTCCGAGCCCGCTGGGTCCCGGAATAGAAGCTTGAGAAGCGGGAGCGTACCTCGTCGGCATCGCGATCCTTGGGTGTGAGCAGAACCTCCTGCTCGATAGGCGTGACGTCGGGAGCCGGGGAGTCGACGGAACGCCGGCGCTGAAGCCCGGCGCGGGTCGTCTCGAGCTTGGGTCGCTCCGTCGCGAGTGAGCTGAACTCAGAGAAAACCTGGCTCGTCAGCTCCGCCTGGGCGGGGCTGCCGTCGCTCTGCGTGTCCACGACCGGCTGGTACTCCGTCGCGGACTCCGGCTCGTTCGCGAGCAGCGCGCTTGCGCCCGCCTGCTCCCATCCGAACGGGTTGGCAAGCTCGTCGGGGGTGAACGCCTGGCCGGCGGACGGCATCGCCGCGAGGGCGGGATCCGCCTCGTCCGCCTTGGGCTCGGGCTGCTGGGTCCACAACGCGAACGCGCCGCCTGGGGCAACAACCTCCGCGGGCTCGGCCTCGAGGCTCGGCTCGGGCTCGAAGGCATGCGGCGCCTCGTACGCGGGCACCGAGTCGTATACGGGCTCGGGTTGTGCGACTGGTGCTGGCTCGGGCTCGGGCTCGAAGCCTGTCGGCGGCACGTACGCGGGCGTCGTCGCGAGATCCGGCTCAGGGGCCTGGGTCGGTGCCGCGTCGTAGACGGGGGTCGGCTCCGGACCGGGCTCGAATGTCGGCGCTCCGACGACCGGCTCGGCAACGGCCTGCTCGGCGACAGCGGCAACCGCGGCGGCGGCGACTGCGGCCTCCGCGACGGGTGCCTCCGCGGGCGACTTGGCCTTCTTCGAGCGACCGAATAGGCGTGCGAAGAAGCCGCTCTTGGCCGCCTCCTCGTCCACCGAGCCCGCGATCAGTTCGTCGAGCGAGGGCTCGGGGGTGTCGCTTGAATCGGCGAGCGAGACTGAGTCAACACCCCACGCGGGTTGCGCGGGCTCCGGGGCAGGTGTCGGCAGTGAGCCGTACACGTCCGCGTAGCTAAACGGCGTGGCTGGAGCCTGAGGCTGAATCGGGTCCGGCTGCGCTGCAACGGCAAGCGCGGCTGCCGCACCATCAACCTCGGGCTCGCTGGCACTCTCAAACGCGGGGGCGACCTCGGCTACCGGCTCCGCAAGGGAGTCGTCACCAAGATCGTCATCGGGCTCGAGCGTTGGCACCGACTCCGGAACCACGGGAGCCGCCGATGCGACATCAGCCTCGTCATCGTCCTCGAGCATGGGCACCACCATCGCGGCGGCTGCCGCCGCGGCGAGCGGCGCGCCAACACGATCGGACGAATCGTCGTAGGAGTCGAGGGCGTCGGCCTCAGCCGCCGGGGTCTCGAGGCGCGGCATGTGGAACTCTGCGAGCGCGGGCTCGTCGTCGTCCTCAAGCACGGGGATCGCGTCCGGGGCGATGCTGTCAAAGCCGCCGTCCTCGAGTGTCGGGATCTCGAGTGCGTCGCTCTGGTTAGCAGCGACGATGTCCTCGGGTGCGATGCCGCCGCGGCGCGCGGCGTGGCCGAGCGACTCTGCCTCGGGGTCGGTTTCCACACCGGCGTCGCCGATCTCGCGGCGAGACCTGAAGCCACGGAACATCTGAGCGCGGTCTTCCGGAGTCTGGGGAGCGATCTCGCTCGCGGGGATCGCGGGAGCGAAGTCCTCTGCCGGTGCCTCTGCCTCGAGCGCGCTGAGCTGCTCGTCGGTAGCGCGTGCGGGAAGACCGATGATCTTCTTCTGCTCTTCCGCACTGACCTCGACAGTGGCCTCGCGGCGCCTGCGAGTGGGTAGGCCCGTCGCGGACACGCCGTCCGTGAGATCCTCTGCCTCTGTCGCCACACCGCTCGGTGCGTTGGCTGCGTCGGCCGCGATGAGCGCGCCAACAGTGGCCGCCTCGAGCCCGCGGCTGGCGAGAGGGTTGCCCTCCGCCATCGCGGGCTGGTACGCGCTCGACTCGGCTTCCTTCACGTCTACGGGGTCGAACTGCTCGTCCTCAGCGCTGTGTGTCACGAGCGCCGCGGGAGCGTGCATCGCCTCGTCGACCGTGGACTCCGTGTGGTGCACGACGTCAGGAGAGACCGACGAGTCGAACAAGGTGGGCGTCATCGTGACGAACGCCGTCGTTCCGACGCCTTCCTTCGATTCGATCCTGACGCGCGCGCCGATGCGGCGCGCAATGCGGCCGACCACGAACAGGCCCAAGCGCTGGGCGCCGAGGATCTCGGACGCGGCCGTGGACGCGACGCGGTTGTTCGCCTCGATGAGCTCGGACTCGTTCATGCCGATTCCGGAGTCCTGGATCTCGACGACGTACTGGCCGTCGCTCTCGCTCGTGCGGACAACGACGGGCGAGCCGGGGTCGGAGAACACCGTCGCGTTCTCGAGCAGCTCGGCGAACAGGTGCGCGGTCGTGAGTGCGGAGTGACCGAGCATGGCGGGGTCGGCATCGAGCTCTAGCTGGACCCGCTCGTAGAGTTCGATCTCAGACGACGCGGTGCGGATCACATCGGACAGCGGCATCGCGCGCCGCAAGCGACGACCGGTGTCGATGCCTGCGAGCACGAGCAGCGACTCACTGTTACGACGCATTCGCGTCGCGAGGTGGTCGAGCGCGAACAGCTTTGTCAGCGTGTCGGGGTCATCCTGCGTCCGCTCCATGTCGTCGATGGACGCGAGCTGGCGGTTGAGAAGCACCTGGTCGCGGCGGGCAACGTTCACGAACATCTCCGAGATCGAGCCACGGAGGGCAGCCTGCTCTGCGGCGATGGCTAGCGTTGCCGCGTTAACGCCGTTGAAGGCCTCTGCGAGGCGCCCCACCTCGTCTCGCGACTCCACGGGGATCTGCACCTCTGACACATCCACGGTTTCACCGGGGATCGCCACGCGCTCCACGAGTCGGGGCAACTCGGCTCGCACGGCGGTAGCCGTGGTGGTCAGGCGGCGGAGCGGCACCACGATGCGGCGGGCGATGAGGAGGGCGACGATAACCGTCACCGCGACGGCGGCAATAGCCGCGAATGCGGTGGCGATCGTCTGCACGAGGGCGGTCTGACGCAGTTCGTCAGCGCCGATTGTCGCCATGGCAATCGTCTGGTCGTAGGCCGGCTCCTGGGCGGCTGCCTCTTGGTCCACCATGCCGATCCAGTTGACGTCGACAATGGTTGCCAGTGCCGCATTCTCACCGCTGGAGACTGTGTTGCGAACTGACAGGAAGTTGATGGCCGAGGTGGGGCTCGTCGATGCGCCCCAGTCGGGGACCGTCACATCAGAGCCGAGTGCGAGCGTCGCTGACTGGGCCTGGTCGAGCGCAAAGTCCGTGGCCGCGATCTCGTTACGGACGGCCGTCGCGTCACCGATCAGGTACTCGCCCTGACGAAGGATTCGCTGAACCGTCGTCGACTCCTCGGAGAGCTGTTGGAAGAGGTTGTAGACGGCGCCGTACGCGGTCAATTCGATGCTGAGGTCGGGGTCGCTGACTGCGATCGTCGAGCGGTTGATGACGTCGTTGACGCCGAGTAGCGCGTTGGCGTACCACTGCGACAGCGTCGCGGCAGAGTTGCCGATCGTGCGAATGTCCTCGCGCGTGTCATCGAGGTCGCGCATCTGGTCCTTGACCGTGGAGATCATCGCGATGACGGACTCGTTTGACTCACTCGATTCGACGGCATCCATCTGCTTGAGCAGCTCACTCCACGTGTTGTCAGAGTCGTCGACAGAGTCGACGAACGTCGCTTGGTACGTCTGCGGGACCGTGAGGAAGTCACGCGTTGCTTCGGCCTCCTGGTCCAACGCGAGCGCGATGTCGTCGAGCGTCCCGGCCGAGTCACCCGTTGCGTCATCAGCGAGTTCCCCGACGGCGACGGCGATCGCGGCAACAGATTCCGCGGCGCTTGCGGAATCCTCGGCGGAAGGCCACACGTACCAGTCGGTCTCGGCGGGCTGGGTGGGCGCGACCGCGCGAGCGTCGTCGAGGCTCATTGCGGTGCCGCCGGACTCAGTGTCCTGGCCACCCTCAAAGATCTGCTGAAGCTGGTCGTACGCGTCGGCGTTGTCGATCTGCAGGCCGGCGGCGGAGGTCGCGATCGAGTCTTGCGCGGCGATGCGACTCGAGGAATAGCTAGCAAAGGTATTGACGAAGTGCGCTGCGGCGTCACGTTCGATGTTGAACGCCGTTTGGAACGGCTTTGCCGCGTTCGCGGTCGCCACGAGCTGCTGCGCGTTTGTCGCCGCGCCGAGCGCGTTGGTCGCTTGCAGGGTGATGTAGCCGGCTGCCAACAGCAGCACGAGCACGGGCACCGCAACGACCGCGAGGATCTTCCCTCGGATACCAAGCCTTTGGAGCATGAAGCCTCTCCCTTGTAAGCCTGCCGTCTCTGACAGCCTCGTCGTGGGTAACACGAGCCATTCCAGTCCCCTCGGTTATCGGCTCCGTCGCCCAAAACCTGAGACTGCAATGTGTAACCCGTACATTGAGACGGAGGTAGACAGGTTCTATGACGTGACTTCTGAGGATTTTTGGTGAAGGTAGCCGTTTTGCCCGCTTTGGGTGATTCCGACATACTTGTGATAGCCGACGCCCCCATGCCGAGCGTCGGGCCCGCCGACGTGCTCATAGCGGTGGCCGCGGCCGGCGTAAACCGCGCAGACATCTTGCAAAGGCGCGGCCTCTACCCTGCACCGCCCGACGCCCCACCCTGGCCCGGCCTGGAGGTCGCCGGCGTCATCGAACTCGTTGGCGAGGAGGTCACCGGATTCCGACCCGGCGACCGCGTCTGCGCGCTCATACCTGGCGGCGGCTACGCGGAGTACGTCGCATGCCACGAGAGCCTCGTCCTACCCACACCGGAGGACGTCACGGACATCGAGGCAGCTGCCCTGCCGGAAGCGGTGTGCACGGTGTGGTCAAACCTGCGGGTGGGCGGCGTGCCCGGGGTGCGGTCGCTGCTTGTGCACGGCGGCTCCGGCGGCATCGGCACTACGGCTATTCAGATTGCCAAGGCTATCGGGCTGTACGTGGTCATCACCGCGGGCGGCCACGAGCGGGCCGAGCGTTGTGTTGAGCTTGGTGCGGACGTCGGCATCGATTACCGGTCAACGGACTTTGCCGCCTCCGTTGCCAAGCTCGGCGGCGTCGACATGGTGCTCGACTGCATCGGCGGCGAGTATCTCAAGCGCAATCTCGCGGCCCTCAAGGACGACGGCACGCTCGTCATCATCGGGCTGCAGTCCGGCGCGACCGCCGAGCTCAATCTCGCGACGTTGTTGTCGCGCAGGCTCACGATCGCGGGGACAGCTCTGCGTTCACGCCCACTCGAGCAGCGCGCGGCAATCGTCGCGGATGTCCTGGCTAGCGTGTGGCCGCTCGTGCCGTCACAGGTGCGACCCGTGATCCACGAAGTGATTCCCTTCGCCGAGGCCATGCGCGCGCACGAGGTGATGGAGCGGCGCGGCGCGTTCGGCAAGGTTGTTTTGGCAATGGGCTAGTTGCCCGACGCTGTGGCTAGCTGAGGTGCCCCGCGGCAAGTGCCGCGGCGAGAGCGGGCGAGGCGGGCAGTCGCGGGATGAGGGTCGCCTGTAGCGCGTGGTAGATGTCCGCCTTGCCCTCCCACACGGTGCGTGACACCTCGTTGTCGACGCCGAGCTCGTGCCACCACGAGCCACCTGCGTGATCGAGGTGGAAGTCCGCAACGTAGTCCCACCAGATCGCGTACTGGTCCGCGTAGTGCTGGATCTTGGTGCGGTGATAGAGCACCGCGGCCGCGCCGATCGCCTCTGCGGCCACCCAGTGCATGCGCTCGCGCACCACGGGCCTGCCGTCCCAGTCGATCGTGTAGACGAAGCCGGGAGCGCCGTCGACGTCCCACCCCTCTCTCACCGCGGTGTCGTAGAGCGCGCGCGCATCGCCAACGATCCACTCCGGGGCCGCGAGTCCG
>Ga0190271_10000145_pt1 | contig 36350 bp, 37 predicted proteins | sample Popmic356T_FD_133747 | JGI IMG/M metagenome (GOLD analysis project Ga0190271, IMG submission 133747) | Populus adjacent soil microbial communities from riparian zone of Weber River, Utah, USA - 356 T | ecosystem: Environmental > Terrestrial > Soil > Riparian zone | place: USA: Utah | collected...
CAAGCGACGGAACTGGGCCCGGACCTTCTGCTTTCCGGCCTCGTCGAACATGGCGATCGGGTAGGCGCCGTCGATGAGCACCAGTCCCGCGACCTGCCCAGGGTGCTGAGCTGCGAATCGCACCCCGATCGTTGCGCCGTGGGACCACCCGACGAGGATCGGGCGTTCGATGCCGGTCGCCTCGATGACCCGTCCGACGTCGTCGACGGCGGCCCCTACGGAGTAGTCGGCCGATCTGCCCGACTTCCCGCGCGCCCGCGCGTCGAACCGCACCGTGCGGTACTTCCCGTCGAGTCGGCGGATGACGCGGCCCCAGTTCCGCACGGTGCCGAAGCCGCCGCTGAGGAAGAGCAGGGCGGGCGTGCCGCCCGGGGCGTCGACGGCGTGGAGCCGAGTGTCTGCGACAGGAATCGTGAGTCGTCGTGACATCGCGGTCCTGTCATTTGAGCAGAACCGGGATTCCCAAACGGGCGCAGCCGAGGCCTTCGGCGCGGGGGAGCACGGGGTGTTTGCGGCCGGCCCATTCCCAGTAGCCCCTCCGCATGTCCGTCGCCAGCTCCCAGACGGTTTCGGGATAGGCGCCGTCCGTTGCCATCTCGCGCAGGATCGGCCAGCGCTTGGAGGTGGCCATCGCCTGCTCGGCTTCGAGAGCCGCGGCTCGGGCGCCGGTCCTGCGGGCCTGGCCCCACTGGTGGAGCCAGAGGCAGGAGACGGTGCCGGTCACGGCGGCGCCGACTTGGTAGCGGTCGGTCGTCAGGCCTTCGTTGGGGACGCGGGAAGGCTCGAAGGTGGCGGGCACGGGGATCCCCTCCAGCATTTCGCGCACCGTGGCGCCGTGGTCGGCGGCCTTGACGACCTTCTCCGGCATCGCGTCGAGCCAGGTTTGCGGATCCACCTTGGTTAGCCAGTCGAGGCGTTCTTCGAAGGCGCTGAGATCCGGGACCGCCGCGTTCATCCTCAGCGTGTAGCCGTCTTCGGACCACAGCGCGACCATCTGCCGGTTGCCGGGGCCGCCCTGGTTGACGTAGAACTCGGCCCGGGTGTCGACCGTGGCGGTCGTGTCGAGGACCGGTAGCTCGATCGTCCGACGACCGTGCGGGTGGGCCATCTCGCGGACCATCGAGATCTCGCCGGCGAGGCTGCGATGGCTCCAGGAGAGTTCGACCCGGCGCTGGCGCACCGCGGGCGGGAACATTCCCGACTGGCGCGGTTTGGTCGGGGAGCCGGAGATCCGGACCGTTTCGTAGGGGATCGGCTTGCCGGTGACGAATTCCATCGACCCTTCGAGGCCTTCGCGGTTCTTGTACTGGGTGACGTTCTGGACCCGCCAGCCCGGGCCTTCGAGCAGCAGCAGCGGCGTCGACTCGGCGAAGCGGACGAGCTCGGCCCCGTAAGCGTGCGAGGGCGACTGGGAGGAGCCGCCGCCCACGAGGAGGACGATGGCGGCGACGACCGCGGCGGCGGCGAATCCCGCAACCCCGAGGAGGCCGCGCCGGCGGCGTTCGGCGGTTGGCCAGGGCGGGGCGGCGGCCTCCGTCGCAGCGGCGGCAGCGGGCTCGGCGACGATCGCCTCGGCGAGCGCCGCCGTCGCCGGCCCCAGCTCGAGCCGCTCCATCTCCCGAGCCGAGAACCGGTCCGCGTCGCGCAGCTTGCGGTCGATATCGCGAGTCCTCATCTCACCTCTCCCAACTCGATCTCATTCCCTGGCTTCCCCTCCGACTGCTCGGCGAGGCGCGCCCGCAGGCGGCGCCGGGCTCGGTGAAGTCGCGTGCGGGCGGCCACCGTCGAGATGCCGAGTACCCGGGCCGCCTCGCTCGGGCTCAGCTCCTCCATCCCGACCAGCATCAGCAGCTCGCGGTCCGCGTCGGCCATCCGGGCGAGCGCATCGAGCACCGGGCGATCGGAGGCGGGCTGCAGGGGGAGCTGCCGCTGCAGCTCGTCCCGCAACCGCTCGGCCAGGCGCGTGCGTCGCTTGATGCCGCGCTGGTGGTTGGCGAGCACCCGTCGCGCGGTCGCGTAGAGCCAGAGGCGTGCCTCCTCGTCGAGCGGCACCTCGCCGAGGCGACGCCAGGCAACCAGGAACGTCTCGGCGACGACGTCGGCGGCATCCTGCGGTTCGGCGCTCCGTCGCAGCGCGTAGCGGAGGATCTCGTGCTCGTGATCTCGGTAGAGGCGCGAGAAGCGCGCCTCGGCGAGCTCGCGTGGGAGTGCTTCCTCGGCGGTGGCGTTTCGGGCCATCAACGGCTACATGTCCGGCTCGGGTCGCAGCGTTACACCCGAAGCATTGGCCCGGGATGCATTAGCGTCGGTGGCATGAGCGCCAGGGGACGGATCGGCAGTCGGCGGATTTGGACGGTGGCCGCCTGGCTGGCGATCGCGGCTCTGGGGGTGGTGGGGATGGCGTCGAACGACGTCTCCATAGCTATCGGCGCTGGGGTCGCAGCGGTTTGGGCCCTCTGCTTCGGGTTCTTCCCCGCTCGAGCGACCGGCCGTTCCTAGCCTGCGGCGGGCGGTCCGAACCAGGTGGCGAGCGCCTCCGGGAGCCCGAGCTGGGTTCGGTCTCCTACCCAGGCGACGTATCCGTCGGGACGGACGAGGACGGCGGTGGGGGCGGTGACCTTGCCGAGGACCGGGAGCTCCCACTCTCCCTCGTAGCTCGCGTCGACCAGCTGGACCCGGTCGGCCCAGGGGTCGATGTCGAAGCTGTCGGGCTCGCCGAGGTTGAGCAGGACCGGCTCGGCGCCGTGGAGAAGCTCGAAGGCTCGGAGTGGGCCGCTGGCGGCGACGAGGTCCAGGTCGGGCAGGCGGCGCCCGAGCAGGGGGTGTCCCTCGCCGAGGTCGTAGTGGATGTCCAGGCCCGAGATCGCTCCGGCGAGTCGCTTGCGAGGCTCGTCCATGGTCGCCAGCTCCGAGACCACGTCGACCAGGGCCTCCATGCGCTCGTCGCGGCGTTGCAGCGTGGTCTGAGCCATCGTGTGTCGGAGCGCGCGGGCGGCGACCGGGTGGCGCTCGTCGTGGTACGTGTCGAGGAGGCTCTGCGGGGAGGTCCCGTCGACCACCTGGGCCAGCTTCCATCCCAGGTTCACGGCGTCCTGGACGCCGAGGCTGAGGCCCTGCCCGCCGGCCGGGTAGTGGACGTGCGCCGAGTCGCCGGCGAGGAGGACCCGTTCGGCGCGGTAGGTCGCTGCCTGGCGGGTCATGTCGGTGAACCTGGAGATCCAGGTGGGGCTGTGGATCCCGAAGTCGGTGCCGAACACCGCGATCAGCGCCTCGCTGAGATCGCCCAGGGTGGGCTCGCCGCTGGGCCCGAGCTGCTGCTCGGTGACGACGACCCGCACCGTCTTCCCGTCCTCCATCGTCTGCAGGCCGTGGACGCCAGCCGCGTCGTGGCGGACGCCCCGCGGCGGCTCCTCGGTCGTCTCGACCTCGGCGATCAGGTTGCTCCGGGTCGGATCCGATCCGGGGAAGTCGATGCCGGCCGCCTTGCGGATGGCGCTCCGTCCTCCGTCGCAGCCGACCAGGTACTGCGCCCGCAGCGACTCTCCGTCGGAGAGCTCGACGTCGACGCCGCCCTCGTCCTGCGCGAAGCCCGTCACCTCGCGTCCGTAGTGGATCCGCACCGGCAGCTCGGCGATCCAGTCGGCCATGATCCGCTCGATCCGGTTCTGCCAGATCCCCAGCGAGTAGGGGTGGCGGGTCGGGAAGTCGCTCATGTCCAGCACGGTCATGCCGAACATCGCGGCCTGGGCCACCTGCCCCTCGGCGAGAAAGCGATCGGCGACCCCGCGCTGATCCAGCACCTCGATCGTGCGCGAGTGGAAGCCGCCCGCTCGGGAGCCGACGAGGTCGTGGTCCGGGCGCCGCTCGACGAGCGCGACGTCGACCTCCGCCAGCGCCAGCTCGGCCGCCAGCATCATCCCCGTCGGCCCTCCTCCGGCGATCGCCACCGCATGCTCGTTCATTGGCTGCTCCGTTCCCTAGGTTCCGGCTTGCGACGGGCGATTATGGGGCACGATCCAGGGCCTCATGAGGGCTTCGCGTCCGCTATAAATTGGAGGTGGAAAGGGGTGGGAACCGCCCTTTCCGTTCTCGCGGAGCAGCGACAGGGACGCGGAGTCCTGGCGCTATTGGGCAAGTAGAGACGCGCGCGCGGTGAGGCCGACCCGTCGTGCGTACTGGGCGCGGCTCCAGCCGCGGTCGGTGCGCAGCTGGTCCCAGAGGGGGATCGAGAGCAGGCCCCAGAGCAGCTCCGTCGCGGCGGGGCGGCCGAGGCCGGGGCGCAGCGCGCCGGCGCGGGCGCAGTCCGAGACGATCAGCCGGCAGGCGGTCATCAGCGCCTCCATCCGGTCGTCCCAGGCGGCGGCGAGGGCTGGGTCGGCGGCCCGGCCCGCGTAGACGCTGCGGGCGACGCCGGCGAAGCCGGCGACGTAGTCGGCCCACCAGCCGACCAGCGCATCCAGCACGGCTCCGGGGTCGCCGGCTTCGCGGATACGGGCGACGGCCCCCTCTGCTCCGGCCCGCTCGTCGATGTCGGCCAGGGTCGCCTTGAGAAGACCGGCACGGGAGCCGAAGTGGCGGTAGATCGCCTGCCGCGAGTAGCCGGCCCGCCCGGCGATCCGCGCCAGCCCCGCGTCGGTGCTGCCCGGTTCCTCCAGCAGCTCGCGGGTCGCGTCGAGGATCGCCCGGCGCGCACCGCTGTCATCGGCCTTGCCCATTCCGTTACATACTGTAACGTGACAGGGTGTAATGGGATCGAGCGGAGGAGCGGAAGTGAGCGAGCGCGAGGGACCGGCAGCGGTGGCGCGGGCGGCGATGAGGGCGGTCGAAGAGGGGCGCCGCGACGACTGGCTGGCGCGGTTCGCCGCCGACGCTCGCGTCGAGGACCCGGTCGGTCACCTGCCGCCGATGGTGGGGCGCGACGCGCTCGCGGCGTTCTGGGACGGCGCGATCTCGGCGCTCGCCTCGACCAGCTTCGAGGTTCGCCGGGAGTGGGAGGCTGGGGACGAGGCGATGCTGCTCGCGACCGTGCGCCTTCTCGCCGCAAACGGAGCCTCCGCCGACTACGAAGGCACCTTCAACTACCGGCTCGACGGCGACGGCGCGATCGTCTCGCTGCGCGCCTTCTGGGACCTTCCAGCGGTCGCCGCCGCCCTGACCGGCAGCGATCAGGTCGCCGGCAGGTAGGTGAGGAGGACCACTCCGGAGTCGAAGCGCTTGATCTCGTCGAGCTGCATCCGCAAGGTGCCCCGGTCGCCGAGCACGTGGACGTTCCCCTCGCCCCAGACGATCGGGTTGAGGTAGACCTCGAATTCGTCGACGAGGCCCTTCTCGGCCAGGGCGTAGGCGAACTCGCCGCTGCCGTGCACGAAGAGGTCGCCGTCGGTCTCGTCCTTCAGCTTCGGGATCGAGTCCTCGAGGGCGCCCTCGAGGAGGGTCGCGTTCCACTCGAGGTCGCCGGAGAGGGTGGTGGAGCCGACGTACTTCGGCATCGCGTTCACGATGTCCGCCCACTTGCCCGATTGGCTCGGCCAGTATCCCGCCAGCCCCTCGTAGGTCTTGCGGCCGAGGACGAGGCCGCTGGATCTCTCCTGCCGCTCGAACGAGTACTCGCCGTGGTCTCCGTCTGCCTGCACCCACTCGCCGACCGGGTCGATGACGCCGTCGAGGGTGGCCTGCGTGGTGGCGATCAGCTTTCCCATCTCGATCCTCCTCCTTCGCTCGCGGAGCTCTGTCTGAGCCCCTCTACCCAGGCGACGAACGGGGACGCGCGGATTCGACAGGATTGCGGGCATGCGGTTTGCGCGCGCGGAGCTGGAGGCATTTCGGGACTGCGAGGTCGACGATCTCGTTGGGCCGGGGCTGCGGCTGCTCTTCGTCGGCATCAACCCCGGCCTGTGGACGGCCGCGGTCGGGACCCACTTCGCGCATCCCACCAACCGCTTCTACCCGGCGCTCGCCGCGGCCGGCATCACCGACCGCGAGGTCGACCGGGTCGCCGGGATGACCGCTGCCGATCGCGCCGATCTGGTGGCGCGGGGCGTCGGGATCACCAACCTGGTGCGGCGGGCCACCGCACGAGCCTCCGAGCTCTCCGGCGAGGAGCTGCGCGAGGGCGGCGAGCGGCTGCAGCGGTTCGTCGTCGAGCACCGGCCCGCGGTCGTCGCGATCGCCGGCATCTCCGCCTACCGCGACGCGTTCGGCGAGCGCGGTGCGGCCCTGGGTCGGCAGCCGGACACGCTCGACAGCGCCAGCCGCTGGTCCGGCGCGGCGCTCTGGGTGGTCCCCAACCCCAGCGGGCTCAATGCCCACGAGACGGTCGCGACGCTCGCCGCCGCCTATGCGGCGCCGGCGGCCGAGGCGGGCGTGATCGCTCGCTGACGCGTGCCTCGGCGAGGGGCGCGGCCGCTACCCCTCGAGCCACTCCTCGTAGGTGGGGCCGGCGAGCTTGGCGATCGGGGCGGGGAGGACGGCGCCGGCCGGGTAGAGGCCTTCGGGGTCCTCGAAGAACTCCCCGGACTCGATGCGCAGGCCGTTGCCGCGCTTGGCGGCGAAGAGCCTGGCCGCCTCGAGCAGGCTCTCCTCGCGGGGCCCGGCCACTTCGGCGACGGGGTTGCCGAGGGGCGCCGAGTCCGCTCCGTCGACGAGGTCGGCGAGCGCCTCGGCGACGCTCCGGGCGGCGACCAGCTGGGTGCGCATCGGCGGCAGGTAGGCGGTGTCGCCCTGGGTTCCCCATTCGACCAGCTGCTCGACGAACTCGTGGAACTGGGCGGCGCGGAGGATGCGGGCGGGAACGGGACCGGCGAGGTGGGTTCGCTCCTGGGCCACCTTGGCGGCGTTGTAGCCGGTGTTGAAGTGGTCGGCGCCGATGATCGAGACGACGAGGACGCCCTCGACGCCCTGTTCGGCACCGGCCTGCTGCAGGTTGCCCGCCGCCGTCGTGAAGAACTCGGTCGCTTCCGCCTGGTCGGGCGAGGGGCCGGTGGCGGCGTCGACGATCAGGTCGACTCCCTCCAGCGCGGCCGCGAGGCCCTCGCCGGCGATCACGTCGACGCCTTCGCCGCGCGAGATCGCCACCACCTCATGCCCACGCTCGCGGAGGATCTCGACGGTGGGACGGCCGAGGCGGCCGGTCGCACCGGCGACGGCGATCTTCTTCTCTGCTGCCATGGCTGCTTTCCTTTCGGTCAGGGCCGCCTCTGGGTCGGCCGTTCTTGCGTCTCATAAGTGGGACGGAGCCGAGGGCAGAGATGTGACCGAGTCGGGACAGCAGGATCTGGCAAGGCGGTTCGAGCAGAGCCGCGGTCGGCTCTGGGCGGTCGCGTTTCGCATGCTCGGCGCCAGCGGCGAAGCAGACGAGGCGGTTCAGGAGGCCTGGCTGCGGCTGGCCCGGAGCGACGCGGAGGAGATCGAGGACCTGCCGAGCTGGCTGACGACCGTGGTCGCGCGGATCTGCCTCGACATGCTGCGCGCCCGCAAGGCTCGCCGGGAGGAGCCGCTCGGTCCCCACGTGCCCGATCCGATCGTCAGCCCGGTCGAGGGCGGCGACCCCGCGCAGGAGGCCCTCGTCGCCGACTCGGTCGGCCTGGCGATGCTCGGCGTGCTCGAGACCCTCGGGCCCGAGGAGCGGGTGGCCTTCGTCCTGCACGACATGTTCTCGGTCCCCTTCGAGCAGATCGGCACCCTGCTCGACCGCTCGCCGGTGGCGGCGAGGAAGGCCGCCAGCCGCGCCCGCAAGCGGGTCGAGGCCGAACCGACGGCGCCCGACGTCGACCTCGATCGCCAGCGGCAGGTCGTCGACGCCTTCTTCGAAGCCTCCCGCGAGGGCGACTTCGACGCGCTGGTCGAGGTCCTCCACCCGGACGTCGTCCTCCGCGCCGACGGCGGCGCCGCCCGCCCCTCGGCCAACCACGTGATCCGCGGCGCCGCCGAGGTCGCCGGCCGGGCGATGACCTTCGCCGAGCTCTCGCCGTTCGTCCGTCCCGTCCTCGTCAACGGGGTGGCGGGCGTCCTCGTCGCCCCCCAGGGCAAGCCGTTCTCGGTGATGGCCTTCACCGTCGTCGGCGGCAGGGTCGTCGCCATCGACGCCCTCGCGGACCCGGAGCGCCTCGAGCGGCTCAGCTGAGAGGCCGCTTCAAGGTCCAGCGGACGCGAACGGGGGACTGGACGGTCCTCCAGCCGAGCGCCTGAACGGTCGCGCCGCTGAGCACCGTTTCCTGGACCAGCTCCCATCCCTCGGCACCGAACTCCCCCAGAGGATGGACATGTATTGCCAGCGCGCCACAGCCGCCAAACTGTAGGCCGTGACGCCTGAGGAGCTCGCCAACCTCGCCCACCTGCGCCGCGCTCGCGACCTGATCGACCGCGAGTACGCGCGGCCGCTCGAGGTGGCCAAGCTTGCCCGGGCGGCGCTGATGTCGACCGCGCACTTCTCGCGGCAGTTCCGCGCCGCCTACGGGGAGACGCCCTACGCGTACCTGATGACGCGGAGGATCGAGCGGGCGAAGGCGCTGCTGCGGCGCGGCGACATGTCGGTCACCGAGGTCTGCCTGGCGGTCGGGTGCACCTCGCTCGGCTCCTTCAGCGCTCGTTTCACCGAGCTGGTGGGGGAGGCGCCGACGACCTACCGGGCCCGCGACCACGGGGCGCTGACGAAGGTGCCGGGCTGCATCGCCAAGGACCTGACCCGGCCGAGTCGCGAGTCGAGCAGGATCGGAGAAACGCCCGCGGTGCTGGCTCCCTAGCCTTGCGGCCATGAACCTCACTCTCTCCACCTGCTTCGTAATCGTCGACGACCCCGACCGCGCCCTCGCCTTCTATCGGGACGCGCTTGGCCTCGAAGAGCGCAACGACGTCGCCAAAGGCGACTTTCGCTGGATCACCGTCGGCGCCGCCGCTCAGCCCGACGTCTCGATCGTGATCACGAACTACCTGAACGGCAGCCCCGCCGACAACGACGCGATCGCCGGCTTCGTCGCCAAGGGGGCCCTGAACGGGGTCCATTTCCACAGCGACGACCTCGACGCCACCTTCGAGAAGCTGCGCGCCGCGGACGCCGAGATCGTCCAGGAGCCGACCGACCAGCCGTGGGGGACGCGGGATCTCGCGGTGCGCGATCCTTCCGGCAACATGGTGCGCATCGATCAGCCGCCGGCCGCGTGAGCAAGGCCGACAGCCACGACCTGATCCGCGTCCACGGCGCCCGGGTCAACAACCTCAAGGACGTCAGCGTCGAGATCCCGAAGCGGCGGCTGACGGCGTTCACTGGCGTCTCCGGCTCGGGCAAGAGCTCGCTGGTGTTCGGCACCGTCGCAGCGGAGTCGCAGCGGCTGATCAACGAGACCTACAGCGCCTTCGTGCAGGGCTTCATGCCGACGCTGGCGCGGCCCGACGTCGACGTCCTCGACGGGTTGACGACGGCGATCATCGTCGACCAGGAGCGGCTGGGCAGCGATCCCCGCTCCACGGTCGGCACCGTCACCGACGCCAACGCGATGCTGCGGATCCTCTTCAGCCGGCTCGGCAAGCCGCAGATCGGCTCGCCGCAGGCGTTCTCCTTCAACGTCGCCTCGGTCGAGGCCTCGGGGATGCTGAAGAAAGGCGACGGGAAATCCGAGCGGGTCAACTTCTCCCGCACCGGCGGCATGTGTCCCAACTGCGAAGGCCGCGGCGCCGTCACCGACTTCGACCTCACGGCGCTCTACGACGAGACCAAGTCGCTGAACGAAGAGGCGCTGACGATCCCCGGCTACAGCATGGCCGGCTGGCACGGCCGCATCTTCCGGGGCGCCGGCTTCTTCGATCCCGACAAGCCGATCGGCAAGTTCAAGAAGAAAGAACTCCACGATCTCCTCTACAAGGAGCCGACCAAAATCAAGGTCGACGGGATCAACCTCACCTACGCCGGCCTGATCCCCTCGATCCAGAAGTCGTTCCTGGCCAAGGACCGCGAGGCGATGCAGCCGCACATCCGCGCCTTCGTGGACCGGGCGATCACCTTCACCACCTGCCCTGAGTGCGACGGCACCCGGCTCAGCGAGGCGGCCCGCTCCGCGAAGATCGAGAAGAAGAGCATCGCCGACCTCTGCGCGATGCAGATCAGCGACCTCGCCGAGTGGGTCGGGAAGCTAAAGGAGCCCTCGGTGGCGCCGCTGCTGGAGGCGCTGGGGGAGACCCTCGACTCCTTCGTGGAGATCGGGCTGGGGTACCTCTCGCTCGACCGGGCCTCGGGGACGCTCTCGGGCGGCGAGGCGCAGCGGACCAAGATGATCCGCCACCTCGGCTCCTCGCTGACCGACGTCACCTACGTCTTCGACGAGCCGACGATCGGCCTGCACCCGCACGACATCCAGCGGATGAACGAGCTGCTGCTGCAGCTGCGCGACAAGGGCAACACGGTGCTGGTCGTCGAGCACAAGCCGGAGGCGATCGCGATCGCCGACCACGTCGTCGATCTCGGCCCGCGCGCCGGCGCCGAGGGCGGCGAGGTGGTCTTCGAGGGGACCGTCAAGGGCCTGCGGGGCAGCAAGACCCTGACCGGGCAGCACCTCGACGACCGCGCCTCGCTGAAGGACGCGGTGCGGGAGTCCTCGGAGGCGCTGGAGGTGCGCGGCGCCGACACCCACAACCTCCAGGACGTCGACGTCGACATCCCGCTCGGGGTGCTGTGTGTCATCACCGGGGCGGCGGGCTCGGGCAAGAGCTCGCTGATCGACGGCTCGATCTCCGGGCGCGACGGGGTGGTGACGGTCGACCAGGCGGCGATCCGCGGCTCCCGGCGCAGCAACCCGGCCACCTACACGAAGCTGCTCGACCCGATCCGCAAAGCCTTCGCGAAAGCCAACGGGGTCAAACCGGGCCTGTTCAGCGCCAACTCCGAAGGCGCCTGCCCCAACTGCAACGGCGCCGGCGTCGTCTACACCGACCTGGCGATGATGGCCGGCGTCGCCACCCCCTGCGAGGAGTGCGAGGGCAAGCGCTTTCAGGCGGAGGTGCTCGAGTACGAGTTCGGGGGGAAGGACATCAGCGAGGTCCTGGCGATGTCGGTGGGCGAGGCCGAGGAGTTCTTCGGCGACGGCGAGGCCGCCACGCCGGCCGCGCACAAGATCCTCGACCGTCTCGCCGACGTCGGGCTCGGCTACCTGACGATCGGCCAGCCGCTGACGACCCTCTCCGGCGGCGAGCGGCAGCGGCTGAAGCTGGCCACCCAGATGGGCGAGAAGGGCGGCATCTACGTCCTCGACGAGCCGACCACCGGCCTCCACCTCGCGGACGTCGAACAGCTGCTCGGCCTGCTCGACCGGCTGGTCGAGTCCGGCAAGTCGGTGATCGTGATCGAGCACCACCAGGCGGTGATGGCCCACGCGGATTGGATCGTCGATCTCGGTCCCGGCGCCGGCCACGACGGCGGCAAGGTCGTCTTCGAGGGCACCCCCGCCGACCTCGTCGCCGCGCGCTCGACCCTGACGGGCGAGCATCTCGCGGCCTACGTCGGCTCCTGAGCGCTCATCTAGCCGAGAGCGCAGGTCGTTCACTAGTCGGTGGAATGCGCCAGCAAGACTTGGTCGCCGACGGAGTAAGCAACCGTGCCGTCGGCGGCGACCGATTGCGGCTGACAACCAATGGGCGTGCCCGAATCGTTCGGAGGAGAAATCACAGTCGTCTGTTCATCCTGGGCGTCGTACGCGCTCAGGCCTCCGTCACGGACTGCGATGGCATGGCGACCGGAGGCAGAGAGCCCACAGATGTTTCTTACTTCCGTCCCAGTCAGACTGCCATTCAGATAGGCACTGAAAGTGCCGTTTCCAGAGAGGATTTCGGCGAAGACATTGATCCCGCTCTCGTCGGTCGCGAGCGCATCGATACAGGCGTTGCCGAGGTTGTTGCAGCGCCCGGGAATTGCTTCCCGGACCTGGCCCGTCGCGAGGTTCAGCACGTATCCAGACATTAGATACCGGCAGCCCTCACTGGAGATGCCCGCGAAGCTGTCGTTGTCGAGCGCGATTCGAGCCGAGAGATATCCGTTGGACAGACCAAAAGGACAGGGGATACGGGTGATCTCGTTTCTGGAGATTGAGTAGACGTCGACGATGCTCCCGGGTAGGGAGGGGGCGAGGATCATCGTGTCGCCGTCGCTCTCGAGACCTGCTTCATGGGCGTATCCGAGGAAGCGTGGAATCGCCGTGAACTCCTCGTTCTGGTGGTCGTAGAGATAGGCAGTCCCACCCCTGGCACGCATGACGGCATAGTGACCGCTGGGCGACATTGCAACCAGCTCCTCGTCCTGATCATGGCGGACCTCAGGAAGGTCGATACGTTCGGTCGTCGCGGTGTGGAGGTTCCTGACATAGACCGCGGTTCGTTGTGGCTTGACGCCGGGGACCAAGTTGGCGCTCGACTCGAACCAGACGTAGCGACCGTCACGGCTGATTCGTGCTCGTGAGCCGCTGCGAGCCACTCCCTGGTAATCGACCGAGACAACCTCGGGACCGGCTGGCGGGCCACCACCTTCATCCGGAGGCGCCGCGCAAGCAATGGCGGCGTCAGCGTTAACGATGGGCAGGTCGGGCGCCGGCACCGAGAACTGACGGGTGAAGCCGGTTGGCTTAGAGCTAAGTCCAATGGTGTAGCCACTGGGGAAGATGCCGGCAGTCAACTTGATGCATCTGCCCGCTTCCTGGGCGCTTAACTCGGGGTTTGCTTCACGCACCAAGGCAGCGATGCCTGCAGCGATCGGCGAGCTCATCGAGGTGCCAGCTTCCTCGGCGTAGCCACTGGTACAGCTGCGATGGCAAAAACCGGCAGTGAGGGGTTGGACGACACTGCTCATAAGGCCGTCTGATGCGTCGGGGACAGAGACCCCTCCGGGGGCAGCGACGTCAACCCTTGCGCCGTAGTCGGAGAAGCTGGCCAGAGACCCGTCCGAGTTGGAGGCTCCGACGACGATCACGTTGTCGAGATCGGAGTTTTGCCCCCAAGGATGGGCGACGCCGGGGGCGCAGTTGTTTCCTGCCGAGAAGGTCCAGACGATCGATGAGCCGATCCCTGCAAGCAGGTGGCGGAAGGGGGCCTTCGCATCGGTTGCGTGCGCCTGGATCTGTTCGGCCTGGAATCTGGAAGCGCAATTGTGCTCGTCCAGCTTGTCGGCATTCTCACCCAGCGAGATGTTCACGACGCCGATGCCGGGCCGCTCCGCCAATTCGGTCATCCCGGTCAGCACCTTGAGGAAAAACCCCTGCACACCCCCGATTCCGATAGTGGTAATCGAGCATCCCGAAGCAAGTCCGGTGAGGCCAACCTGGTTGTCGCCGCGGGCGCAGGCGAGCCCGGCGACATGAGTTGCGTGCGCAGCCGGACCGTAGCGATCTCCCAGAGTTGCGACAACGTCGAGGTCCTCGTGGTCGATGAAGACATTGCCTTCATCGATAATCCCCACACTAATGCCGGACCCGGCGTACCTTTCCCAGGCTTGGTGGGCTTGAACCTGCTCATAGGGCCAGATCCAAGGCGGCCTGTCATAGCTGACAGAGATCTGGGGAATGATCGAGTCGGCGTCGTAGGTCTGCAGGGCGAAAGTGCTGACGGCGCCGACCCCCGGTTGAGCTTCAAGCGCAGCCCTACGGACTGCGAGATCTTGGCCGCTCGGCCAGCGCACCTGGTAGACGCCGATATTGCTGAGCCCCCCAGAGATGACTCCGCCGACCGCCGCCGCGACGCCCTGGGCTTGACCTTCGCCTCCGGGGTTCGTCGGGACTCCGAGGGTGAAGATAAGCTCGTCGCTCAGGGCGTCATTCGCGGCATCGGCGAGGCGATCGGGCGACGGTTCGGTGAACGCCTCCAGAGGTGACTGCGTTCCCAGTCCTACCACCTCAACAGGGATCTGTAGATGGAAGACTCGCCCGCAGGTCTCGTGGGTGCAGCCGTTTCCCTCGAGCGTCAGCGTTTCGGAGTGAGGGGAGCTGTCGGCGCGGGCGCTGACCGAGAGGATGGGACCCTCGGCATGTGCCGATACTCCGCCGGACGAGATGCTCGGGGCGGTGTTGACAGCGGCGATGGGCTCCGGCAAGTTGATGGTCACGGTGGAGCCGATCTGAACCCGGACCGGCTCGGAGGAAAGCTCCAAAACCGACGGGCCCGAGGAGGATTCGGGATTGGGGGAAGAGGGCCAGGGCAGCGGCAGCGGGGCTGGAACGGACGCAGCAGGGGGTGTGGATTCCTGGGCCTCGTCCCTCGGGCGGGGGAGAATCTGCAGGCTGCGCTTGGTTGAAACGGCGACCGTCCTTCCGGGCGTGCCTAGAAGCGCCCGCAGGGTCAGCAGTTGAGGAGCGATTAGGGGGGAAAGCTCGATTCCGCGACGGAACCGACCACGTCTAGCCACCGTGGTCGCCCACGTTACCCATCGATTTTCGATGTGTTGCTGGATCGCTACCCGACCACGGGGCTGAGGTCCCCTTACGCGTCCGCTGACTAGAACCCAGCTCCCGGCATCGGCGCTCGAGGGAAGTTCGAGCGATATCGAGGTCTGCTTGAGCTTGCTCGGCGAGGGGCCCCCGTCCCGGGGTAAAGCGGTAGCTGGGGCACAGATCCCGAGGATGACCACGATGAAGAAAGTGCCACCCGCCGTCTTCATCGCGCGGAACACTAAGGCCTTCTCCAATAAATATCTGAGTTTTATGTAATTGCCCGGAAGACCACTCGAGAGGTGTCAGCCGGCCCTTGCGTAAGGATGCCCTAGATGAGCTGGTGGGAAGCGATCCTCCTTGGCGCCGTGGAGGGGTTCACCGAGTTCCTACCGGTCTCCAGCACCGGGCACCTGACGATCCTCGAGAGCGTCCTCGGGTACTCGATCGACGACCCCGACATCACCGCCTTCACGGCGATCATCCAGGTCGGCGCCGTCGCCGCGACGATCTTCTTCCTGCGCCGCGACATCGTCCGCATCGTCGGGGCCTGGCTGCGGGGGCTGGGGAACCGGGCCGAGCGCGGCGACCGCGACTACCGCTTCGGCTGGGCTGTGCTGCTCGGCTCGCTGCCGATCGCCGTCGTCGGCCTCGCCTTCAAGGACGAGATCGAGACGACCCTGCGCAGCCTCTGGTTCGTCGCCGCGGCGCTGATCCTCTGGAGCGGGGTGATGTGGTTCGCCGACAGCCGCGCCACCCAGGAGCGCCACGAGGACGACGTCACCTGGCGCGACACCCTGATCATCGGCCTGGTCCAGTGCCTGGCCCTGGTCCCCGGCGTCTCGCGCTCGGGGGCGACGATGTCGGCCGGGCTGCTGCGGGGCATCGACCGCGTCGCCGTCACCCGCCTCGCCTTCTTCCTCTCGATCCCGGCCCTGACCGGCGCCGGCATTCTGCAGACGATCGACGAGTACGACCGCATCTCCGCGGGCGTCGGCTGGGGGCCGACGCTGCTCGCCACGGCGGTCAGCTTCGTGGTCGCGCTGGCCGCCGTCTCCTGGCTGCTCCGCTACATCGCCCGCCACACCTACTCGGTCTTCATCATCTACCGCGTCGGCCTCGGCACCCTGCTGCTGGCCCTGCTCACGACCGGCGTCCTCTCGCCGACCTGAGCGCGGTTTCGGCGGTCCGCGGCGTTCCCGCGTCGCGGCTGCCTATACTGCGCGGCGACCAAATTTGCCTAATCCCGCGGCGACGTGCCGGGGGAACGGGGGAACCACAGGGGAGACCAATCCCCAGGGGCGAATCGGACAGGTGTGTCCGTAGCGCAGCTCTTTCAGCGCGAGCCCGACAGCTAACCCCGTCGGCTCGAGAAAGAGAGGACGCACCTTGGTCGGAGCAAAGGCAGGAAGCATTTGTCGACGCGTGGCAGTCGCATTCGCCGCCGCGCTCGCACTCGTCTCGCTGGGAGCGATCGCCGCCGCGCCGGCCCTGGCCGGGCAGGGCGGATTCAGCGCCGCCACGCCGCCGCCGGCCGCTCCCGCCGTCGTGGCCGGGGCAGCCCAGCCCGTCTACCCGATCCGCGGCCCGCACCAGTTCTGGGAGGGCATGGGAGCCGGGCGCGGCCACCAGGGCGTCGACCTCGGCTCGCCCTGCGGGACGCCGCTGGTCGCCGTCCAGGCCGGCAAGGTCCGCTTCGCGAAATACCACTCGCGCGCCGGCAACTACGCCGTGATCGACCTCGACAACTCGACGCTCGACCTCGTCTATGCGCACATGCGCGAACCGGCCAGCGTCGTCGCCGGGCAGACCGTCGTCGCCGGCCAGCAGATCGGCCTGGTCGGGGACACCGGCAACGCCTCCGGCTGCCATCTGCACTTCGAGGTCTGGGACGGCGGCTACTACACCGGCGGCGCCCCGATCGACCCGATGCCGCTCCTGACCTCGCTGGAGCGCAAACGCGAACGACCCGCCAAACGCAGCCGCTGAGGCCTCGGCGAGCGCGCACGCCGGCAGCGTTGCGGGTCGCAATGAGCCGGCTTAGGCTCTGCCGATGGGCAAGTGGCATGTGGGGTTCGACGGGGGGTGGAAGGAGTCGTTCCGCGATCGCGACGAAGCGATCGAGTGGGCGAGCGAAGTCGCCGCGACGGGGAGGACGGTCGACGTGGCGCAGCGCCGCGCGGTGCGGGGCTGGAAGCTGGTCGCGGTCTTTCCGGAGTCGGAACGGGCGCGCCGGGAGGAGATCTGGCTGGCGGCGACGATTCCGTGGCTGGGGGTCTTCGGGCCTCTCGGCGGCGGGGGGTTCGGCGCGGGTGGCGGCGGCGGTGGCGGCGAAGGCGGCGGCGGCGGTGGTGGCTGCTGATCGGTCGCGGCGGGTGGGTCATCACGCACCTGCATGAGCGCTTCCCGGCCCTGGCCGGGACGCTCCCGCATCTGTGGCTGTCCGAGCCGCCGACGCCGGTTCGGGAGCTGCCCGGGCTCGGCGCCTGGGTGAAGGAAGACGGCCGCTTCGGCTCGGGCGGCTGGGGCGGCAACAAGGTCCGCAAGCTCGAGTGGCTGCTCCCCGATGCCAGGCGTCGCGGCCGCGGCTCGATCCTCACCTTTGGCGGGCTCGGCACCAACTGGGGGCTGGCGACGGCGCTCTACGGGCGCGAGCACGGCTTCGAGACGGCGCTGGCGCTCGTCGACCAGCCGATCGACGACCACGTCAGGGCTCAGCTCGTCCGGCTCGAGAGCTCCGGGGCGCGGATCTACCGCACCCACACGAAGGCCCGCACGGTGGCGATGCTGCCGTGGCTGTTCGCTCGCAACGCCCGCGGCGGGCGGCCGCCGTATCTGCTGCCGGCCGGTGGCTCCTCGCCGGTCGGGGCGCTCGGCTACGTCGAGGCGGCGCTGGAGATCGCCGCTCAGGTCGAGGACGGCGCCCTGCCCGAGCCGGGCCACGTGGTGGTGCCGGTCGGGACCGGCGGCACCGCCGCTGGTCTGGCGCTCGGGTTCCAGCTGGCCGGCCTGCGCAGCCGCGTCGTCGGGGTCGTCGTCAACGACCAGCTGCGCCTCGACGCCCCCGTGTTCGCGCGCTTGGCGCGGCGCACCGCGAAGCTGCTGGAGAGCCGCGGGGCGCGACTCGGACAGCTCGACCTCGGGCCGAACATGCTCGACCTGACCCGCGATCAGCTCGGCGCCGGCTACGGGCACCGCACCGAAGCCGGCGAGCGCGCCGCCGCCCTCACCGCCGAGGAGGGACTGGCGCTCGATCCCGTCTACACCGCGAAGGCGATGGCCGGCCTGCTGGCACTGCGCGCCGAAGGCCGCCTCGACGGCCCGGTGCTCTTCGTGCACACCGACGGGCCGCGCTAGGAGGCGGTTGCCGCGCCTCGCTGCGGCCCAGGCGCCGTTGCCCCGGGGTCGTCCTCGGGCTCCTCGCGGCCACCGCCTCCGCCGCTCAGCAGGGTCGCGGCGAGCAGGGCGCTGGCGCCGAGCAGGACGATGCTGACGGCGATCGCCAGGTGCAGGCCGTCCACGAAGGCGGTCTGCGCCAGCTCGACGAGGGGATCTCCGGCCGCGGCCGGCAGCCCTGCGGCGACCTCGGCGGCGCGGCCGAGCGACTCCTGGGCGGCGGTCATCTCGCCACTGGGAACACCAGGGACGGCGGTCAGGTTGGCGGTATAGCCGGCGGTGACGATCGAGCCGAGCACCGCTACGCCGAGGCCGCCGCCGAGCTCGTAGGCGGTCTCCTCGATCGCCGCGGCGCCGCCGGCGCGGTCCGCCGAGACCGCCGAGATGATCGCGTCGTTGGCGGCGACCAGGGCGATCTCCAGCCCGAAGCCCATCGCCACCAACGGCGGCCAGAGGATGATGTAGCTGTCGTCGACTCCCAGCCAGAGGAGCGGGATCATCGCCACGGTCGTCAGAGTCAGGCCGCCGCCGACGACGATCCGCGTGCCGAGGCCGTGCAGCAGCCGCGCCGCCAGCAGCGACCCGGCCAGGGTGGCGGCGGCGAGCGGCATCAGGCGCAGGGCGGCGGCCAGCGGTTCCAGTCCCAGGACGAGCTGCAGGTATTGGGCGAAGAACAGCTCCAGGCCGACCAGGCCGAACATCGAGAGGACCACGCAGCCGACCGCGACGCTGAAGGTGGTGCTGGCGAAGAGCCGGACGTCGAGCACCGGGTCCGGCATGCGCAGCTGGCGGCGGGTGAAGGCGAACAGCAGCGCCACCGCGAGGACCAGGGTGACGAGGGCGAGTGGGTCGCCGAAGCCGTGACGGGCGCCGTGCTTGATCCCGAAGGCGAGGCCGAGGACGCCGGCGGCGACCATGGCGATGCTCGTCAGGTCCCAGGGCGGGGGATCCTCGGCGCGGCTCTCGGGGAGGATTCGCAGCGCGAACGGCAGCACCAGCGCCAGCACCGGCACGTTGACCAGGAAGACGGATCCCCACCAGAAGTGCTCGACCAGGAAGCCACCGACCAGCGGACCGACCGCGGCGCCGGCGGCGAGGGTGGCGCTCCAGATCCCGACGGCCCGCACCCGCTCGCGGCGGTCGCGGAAGACGTCGCGGACGATCGACATCGTCGAGGGCATGATCATCGCCCCCCCGACGCCCATCAGTGCCCGGGCGGCGATCAGCGCCGCGGTCGAGGGAGCGAACGCACAGAGGCCCGAGGCGATCCCGAACACGACCATCCCGGCGACCAGCATCCGCCGACGTCCGAGGCGGTCGCCGAGCGTGCCGGTGGCGACCAGCAGGGGGGCGACGACCAGCGGGTAGATGTCGATGATCCAGAGCAGGCCGACCGCCGAGGGCTGCAGGTCCTCGGTGATCGCGGGCGCCGCGACGTGCAGCACGGTGACGTCGATGACGACGACGACGAGCGCCGCGCAGACCACCGCGAGGACACGCCAGCGATCGGGTGGACTCTCGTGCATCGCATCTGTGTATCAGGAGCCCCGAGTGGGCCCGGCCGGCCGTATGGTTCCTGGATGGCGTTGTGGGCGCGGATGCTGGGACTCGGCAGCGGCAAGCTCTCCCCGCAGCTGCTCGCGGAGCTCGAGGCAGAGGGGCTGGTGCTGGTCGAGGAGGACCTGGGCGGCAGCCTCCGCTACGACCACTTCAAGGCGCCCGGCCGCCGCTCTCACGGCAAGATCGTTCCCCAGCGCTTTGCCGTCGGGATCAGCGAGGAGCGCTTCGTCGTCTACTGCCGCTCGGGCCGAGTCAAGCTCGCCGACAGTCCTTTCTCCAACCCGCGGCTGCAGGGGATCGAGATCACGGCGGACGGCGATCGGCTGGAGATCCTCGTCGACTACGACCGCCTCGAGGTCCCCGACGTCTCCGGTCAGATCCGGATCCGCATCCGTGCCGCGACGGCCGCCGCGATCGCAGATCAGCTGCGGGCCCGGACGATGGTGGGATGATCGCCTGGTGGAGGCAATCGAGCTTCTCGAGAGCGCTCAGTGGGAGGCGGCGCGCGACGCCTTCGAGGCGGTGCTGCGCGAGGAGGGCGATAGCCCCGACGCGCTCGACGGGCTCGGCCTGGCGGTCTGGTTCCTCGGCGAGATCGAGGCGGGGATCGCGGCCCGCGAGCGGGCCTTCGACGGCTTCGTCGGCGAAGGGCGTTGCGACGAGGCGGCCCGCGCTGCCGCCTGGGTCTCCCATCAGTACCTGCAGAGCGGTCGCGAGTCGGCGGCGCGGGGCTGGCTGGCCCGTGCCGAGCGGGCCCTTGAGGACAGCGAGTGCGAGGGCCGCGGCTGGGTAACGGTCGAGCGCGCGCGCCAGGCGCCGAGCCTCGAGGAGTGCGCGGAGCAGGCGCGACGGGCGATGGAGATAGCGCGCCAGACCGGGGCCGACGACCTCGAGGTCTTCGCGCTCAGCCTGCTCGGCCAGGCCGAGGTTCGCGGCGGTCGCAAGGTCGAGGGCATGCGACTGCTCGAGGAGGCGATGGCAGCCGCCTCGGCCGGGCGGGTGCGGAACCTTCACACGCTGGCGGAGGCCTACTGCAACCTGATCGCCGCCTGCACCAGCGCCGGCGAGTGGGAGCGCGCCGCCGAGTGGTGCGAGATGGTCGACGAGTTCGCCCGCGAGCACGGGGCGATGCCGCTGGTCGGCGCCTGTCGCACCATCCACGCCGACGTGCTGGTCGCCCGGGGGCGCTGGCCCGAGGCGGAGCTGGCGCTGGAAAGCGCCCTGGAGACGCACGCGCGCTACGTGCCGGCGATGGACGCGGCGCCGCTCGCCGCGATGGCCGAGCTGCGGATTCGCCAGGGCCGGCTGGCCGAGGCGGAGCGGCTGCTGTCCGGCCGGGAGGAGCACTCCGCGTCGCTGCGGGCGCTGGCCCAGCTGCGCATCTGCGAAGGCCGCCCCGAGGTGGCCGCGGCGCTGCTCGAGCGCGGGCTCGCCACCGCCGAGGGCGACACGATCGGCGCCACCCAGCTGCTGGCGCTGCTCGTCGACGCCCACCTGGCGTGCGGCGAGGGGGAGGGCGCGGCGGCCGCCGCGGCGCGCCTCGCCGACCTCGCCGCCCAGTCGGAGATCCGCCTCGCCGAAGCGCGCTCGGAGCTTGCCGCCGCCCGGGTGCGGCGCGCCGCGGGGAGCCCGCGGGAGGCGGCCGAGTCCGCCCAGCGGGCGCTCGTCCACTTCGGCCGCCTGGCGATGCCGGTCGACGCCGGCGAAGCGCGGCTCGAGCTCGCCCGCGCCCTCGCTGCCGACCAGCCGGCGCTGGCGCAGGAGGAGGCCCGCGCCGCCTTCGAGGTCTTCCGCGAGCTCGGCGCCTCGCGGGCGATGGACGCCGCCGCCGACCTGCTGCGCGAGCTCGGCGGGGCCACCGGGGCGCGCCCGCGCGGCGCCGGCGAGCTGACCGAGCGCGAGCGCCAGGTGCTCGAGCTGCTCACCCGGGGGATGTCGAACGCGCAGATCGCCCAGGCGCTCTTCATCTCCGAGAAGACCGCTGGCCACCACGTCAGCCGCATCCTCGCCAAGCTCGGCGTCCGCAACCGCGCCGAGGCCGCCGCCCACGCGGCGCGCCTGGGAGTCGGGATGGGGAGCGAATAGGGAGAACTCCCGATGTATGGGGGGCTGGGGCGGCGTACGGTCGTCCCATGAACGAGACCGCAGTACCTCAAGACTCCGAAATCAAGCAACGACACCGCGCCATGTGGGCCTCGGGGGATTACCCCTCGATGGTCGAGACCTTCCTGCTGCCGCTCGGGCCGCGGCTGGTCGAGGCCGCCGACCTGCAGCCGGGCCAGCGCGTCCTCGACGTCGCGGCCGGCACCGGCAACGCCTCGATCCCGGCCGCCCGGACCGGCGCCGACGTCACCGCAAGCGACCTCACCCCCGAGCTGCTCGAGGCCGGCCAGAGCCGCGCCGAGGCGGAAGGGGTCGACCTCGACTGGGTCACCGCCGACGCCGAGCGGCTGCCCTTCGAGGACAGCTCCTACGACGTGGCGATCTCCTCGATCGGGGCGATGTTCGCGCCGCGCCACCAGGCCGTCGCCGACGAGTTCGTGCGCGTCTGCCGGCCGGGCGGGACGATCGCGCTGCTGAGCTGGACGCCCGAGGGCATGCTCGGCAACCTCTTCAAGCTGATGGGCCCGTTCGCGCCGACGCCGCCTCCCGGGGCGCAGCCGCCGCCGCTGTGGGGTGGCGAAGAGCACCTGCGGGGCCTCTTCGGCGGCCGTGTCGAGTGGCGGACGCTGGAGCGCGACAAGCTCGAGATCACCGCCTTCGAGCGGCCCGACGACTACGCCGAGCACTTCCGGACGCTCTACGGCCCGGCGATCGCGGTCCGCGCCAACGCCGAGAAAACCGGCCGGGCGGAAGAGTTCGACGCCGCGCTGGACGCCTTCGCCGCGGAGTGGAACCTCGGCACCCCCGAGCAGGCCCGCTTCGAGATGGAGTACCTGGTGGCGGTCGGCACCTGCGCTGAGGGCTAGTCCCTCAGCGCAGCTCGTCGAGCGAGGTGACCTCGAGGTCGAACGGTTCGTCGGCGGTGCGCCGGCGCCGGTACGGGGAGACGGTCACCCGGTGGGTTTCCCCGCAGACGCAGGGGACCTCGATCGGGCGGGTGTCGGTGGCCGGGTCGGTGTCCACTTTGAGGCGCCGGAGCTGCCCGGTCGGCTTGCAGCCGAACGAGATGACCCAGCCGTAGTCGGGTCGTTCGGCGCGTTTTTTGGAGTTGCCGGGCCGGGGCACCTACCCATCCTTTCGGATTGCGAGCCATGCAGGCGTGACGGTCGCCTGCATGGCGAGCGCCGCCGCCGTCGCGAGGCCGAAGGCGGCGGCAGTGGAGAGGTCGGGGAGGGCGACCGCGAGGACCAGGCAGAAGACGGCGAAGCCGTAGAAGCCGAAGAGGAGGTTGCGCAGCAGGACGTAGAGCTGGGCGACGCCACCGTGGGCGTGGGTGAAGACGGCGAGGACGCTGGCGATGACCGGGAACGGCGCCAACAGGCCGCTGAGGTGGGGGCCGAGCGAGCCGGAGGCGGCGGTGAGGGCGAGCACCAGGGCGAGCGCGGTGAGGGCGCGGGCGGGGAGGTCCCACCAGGGCGGGGCGGGCGGCTGCGGCGCGGCTGGCGCCGCCGGCAGCAGCCGGATCCCGAGCGCGAAGCAGGCGGCGACGAGGACCAGCGACAGCAACAGCGGCGGCTCGACGAGGTTGAGGACGGCGATGCCGAGCAGGAAGGCGGCCCAGCCGCAGAGCAGGCTCGCGAGCGGCCCGGCCACCGCCGCGACCCGGCCGTAGACGACCACGAAGGCGGTCAGGGCGGCGAGCCCGAGCAGGGTGCCCGCGGCGGCCTCGGCGCCGAAGTCGCGGCCGTGGACGAGGGTGACGACGAGGAGGATCGGCCCGGCCACGACCGGCAGCCCGCCGAGCAGGCCGGCGACGGCGACTCCCCAGCGCCGACCGGCGAGGGAGACGGCGACGACGCAGAGGGGGGAGAGGAGGATCTTCGCGGCCAGGACCGTCACCGCGGCAGGCTCGCAGATCTGGCTCTGCCTTTACGATCGAGCCCGTGGCCGAGCAGGTCCCAGCGGTCGGCAACGTGCTTGCCACGATCGAACGGCGCGACTGGTCGCGACTGGAGCGGCTGCTCGACCCCGAGGTCCACTGGACCACCGCGGTCGAGGAGCACCTGCACGGCCCGCGCGAGGTGATCGCCTGCCTATCCGCCGACCCGCCCCCGGCGCCCCCGGCCTACCACGAGGTGCGCGACGGCCTGATCGTCCGCTGGATCGACATCCCGGGATAGCCGGCGGCGGCCTGGGCCGATCCGGCTAGCGGAAGCTCGTGCCGTAGGCGGCCATCCCGGCGAAGTCCGGGAAGAGCGTCTTGTGGGAGAGGTCGAAGCCGCTGTGCAGCTCTTCGCGAATCGCGGGCTTGCACTTGATCCGCAGGGTGAAGGCCCGGACTTTGGGAGTGATGCTGCCGTACTTCTTGCCCTGGAATGCGGCGACAGCCTGCTCGTAGCTGATCAGCTGGAACGGGACCGACATCGACGCTCGCACCTCGTCGACGTGAATCGGTCGCCACTCGCCGTCGATCTTCGCGTTGCGCAGGGGCGTGGTCGTCGGCACGCCGCCGACCAGGAAGCAGCCGGCCTGGCGGACGATTCGCGGCTCGAACGGCGGTGGGCGCCAGATCCAGGACTTCGCCGTCCAGTCGGTGGCCGCGTGGTCGCTTTCCTCCCACCACCACGGATCCGGCAGCGAGGCGAGCGAACGGTCGACGAGGCGGTCGGAGATGTCGATGGCGAAGATCCGGCCGTCCCTGTCGTCGTGCTTTTCGGTGGCGAAGGAGAGGGCGAAGAGCGGGTTGAAGCTGAAGTCCAGCAGGCGGGTGGGGATGCCGTGGTGCTGCATCGCGGCGAGGATCTCGAGGCCGCTGAGGCGCCCGCCCTCGCGGTGCCAGTCGAGGTTCCACTCCCGCGCCTCTTCGAGGACCTGGCGCTCGAAGGCGCGCAGCTGCTTCTCCGTTGGGACGGCTTCGTTGGCCTCGATGTAGGCCCTGACGATCGACGAGTAGAGGGGGTGCAGCGAGTTGGCGACCCCCCGCCAGACGAACTTGCTGCCGGTGGCGCGCTCGTAGGCGCTGATCCGCCGGATCGCCTCCTGGAACTCCGGCAGGCTGCCGATCTCCTTCTCGTAAGAGCGCCAGTAGTCGGAGGGGAAGGCCATGTCGCTGCCGACCTCGCCTCAGGGAATCGCCTGCTCGGCCGGCTCCGGCTTGCCGTCGGCGGGTTCGCCGTGCTTCTCCCAGGCGGCTTGAACCGCCGCGCGGAGTGTCCTCACTTCCTGCTCGAACTCGCGGCGGGCGAAGAGGACGAGGACGATCGCGAGGGGCGTGGCCCTGTCGGTTGGCCTCTCGGGGCCGCTGAGGACGCCGACGGCGGTCTCGGCGAAGACCTCGAACCACTCGTTCATCTCGATCGCGGCCGGGCCGGTTCCGAAGGCGGTCAGGGCGACGGATTCGAGCTCCCTCCGGACGGCAAGGCAGAGGGCGGCGTCGAGGCACTCGCGGACGGTGTCGGTGGAGGAGACGCCGTAGCGATTCATCGAGGCGACGTGGATGATGTTCTTCATCTGCAGATCGCCCGCGCTCGTCGTCCAGGCCTGCCCGAGGGAGAACGGCTTGCCCTCCTGGGCAAGGCGCTCGACTCCGTGGCCGGCGGCGTTTTTGATCGACCGTGCCGACTGCGACCACATCTGGCCGTCGACGTCGTCGTTGCTGATCACCGCATCCACCGCGAGCCGCGAGATGTCGCCGTCGATCACCCAGATGTCGCCGCCGACCTTCACCTCCGGGTCAGCAGTGGGGCGCTCGGACCTGTAGAGGCACTGGGCCGGAGCGTGCGCGAGCCGTTCGCTCTCGTCGGCGATGTCAGGTTCGGGGCGCCAGTGCCGGGTGCTGGCGCGTTCCGCGCCGGCACGTCGCTCCGCTGCCCAGGGCTGAGGGACGCCGCAGAACTGGCAGCGGTCGGCCACCGGGGCGAAGACCGGACGCGCGCAGCGGGCGCATTTGTCGACGAGCTTGGCGCCGTCCCTCGGGCAATGGGTGGTCTCGAAATGGACGCTGGCGGTTACGTTCGCCCTGCCCCAGCGACTGGTCTCGACGAGTAGGTCCCGTCGCGCCCGCTCGTGGAACCCGCAGCCTCGGGGGCAGACCTGCACCGTCGTGCGGTGGCCGTGGAAGAGCTTGTACTGCTCCGCCCCTTCCCTCGCGATCTCCTCCTCTCGGACGAGCTTGGCCTCAGCGCGGGACTCTCGCATCGCCCGAAGGCGGCGTATCGGGTGCCGCGGGCTCAACTGGGTTTCCCCTCGATCCCGTCCTGCTTGACGATCTCGTCGACCTCGGCCCTGAACTCGGTCTGGCTGATGTTGCGGCGCTGGATCTGGCTGAAGATCGTCGTCCGTCCCTGGCGCATGCTTTTGACGACGTCGAGCGTCTCCCGCGAGGCGGCGAGGACCTGCCGGTCGAGCTCGCGTTTCTGAGTCGGGTCCTCCTCCCTGAGCTTGAGCAGGCGGCTGTGGCAGATCAGGACGCTCTGGTGGATCGAGGCGCTGCGCCGCTTCTCGTGGAACTGGGCGGACTCGCGGTGAAGGGCCCGCTCGGCGTTTTCGAAGGCGGTGTCGGCCGCTTTGTCCTCGCCGAGCTTGAAGAGGCATTCGGCGAGGGCGAACTCGAGATCGAGGTTGCGCTTTTTGACGCCTTCGCAGATCAGCCGCGCCTGCCTCAGCGACCAGGTCCGGAAGAGGTTCGCCCTCTGCAGGTTCGCCCAGTCGGACGAGGAGAGGAAGTCGACGGCCCTGGCCACTACTTCCGCGTCTGGGTCGGGCAGCACCGCATTCGCGGCGAGGAGCTCGTCGCTGTCGATGGGGTCGTCGAGGTGCTCGGAGTCGTAGGCAACCCACTCGTAGATGTCAACCCGGGTGCGGGCGATCTCGAGGCGGGTGTGGTGCTTGGCGTGATGGTCGGCGCTCTTCTCGAGCTTCTCGGCGAGCTCGGCGAGTTCGTCGAGAAGCGTCGCGACCTGTTCGAATCGCTCCGGTGGGGAGGTCATCTCCTGTCCGTGCTTGGTCGACGCTTCCCGCTGGGCGTTCACCTTCGCGACGAGGAAGAATTCCGTCTCGGCGATGATGCGCTCGAGCTGGAGGAACTCGACCACGTCGTCCGCCTTGAGTTCGGCCTCGTCGTGGCGGAACTTCCTCAGCGCCTCGTCGTAGTCGCCGACCGTGGTCAGCATGTAGCCGAGCCAGTACTCGATGAAGCGCTGCAGCTCGCCGACCGCCCCCTCCTGGGAGGCGAGCCGGAGTGCGTGGATCGCGGCCTCGGTGTCGTCGAGCAGGAACTGGTCGAGAGCTTTGACGAATTTCGTGTACTGGGGAAGCTCGATGTCCTGCAGGCTCAGATAGCCCTCTAGCGAGCGCAGCTCGGCGGCCGTGTCGTGCAGCTCGTCGCGGCGGTGCCCGTCGTTGATGATCAGCTCGAACTCTTCCTCCGAGAAGACGTCGAGCAGCAGCGTCTGGGCCCGCTCCTCGATCTCGGCGATCCTCGATTCCGCCTTGTCCTCCATGCTCTGCATGGCCCTGTCGTTCGCCTCTTTGGCGAGCTGGAGGGTGTCGTTGACGAGCGAGAGGGTGGTCTGGCTCTGTTCCAGGAAGGAGCCGTAGCTCTGCTCGCTGCGCTTCTGGGAGGCGATCTCGCCGCCGACGGTCAGCTCGTGGAGCTGGCTGGTCCGCTGCTGGTCGCGGAAGCTGAAAACGACCCCGAGGATCCCACCCGCGGCGAGGATCGAGATCAGCAGGGAGACCGGAAGGATGATTCGGTCGAAGGACTGTTCCGCCGATTCGAGTTCGCTCGAGAGGTCCCCGACCTTGTCCGTGAGATTGGCGACTTGGGCGTTGGTGGTCTTCTGCCCCGAGCCTTTCTCCTCCGAGCCGCCTTCGGTTGCGGCGCGGGCGATCCCGGCCACGGGGCCGAGCAGGCAGAGCGACAGCACGGTCAGTGCCAGGGCAAGGGCGACGGTCTTCGTCCGCGACGAAGCGGTGACGGTGGCGATTGGTGGCTTCCTCTCGTGCGGTGCGGGGGCGTAAAGCGCCAGCACTTTACTTGAGAAAGTCCTATATAGAAAAAACTATGTTGTTTGCTTTGCCAGAACCTCTTCGACGGCGGCCACGAAGCGGTCCTCTTCGTCCTCGATCGGGTCGGCGGCGAGGTCGAAGACGTACTGGTAGAGGCTGAGATCGCCGATCTGGCCCTGCGGGCGCAGGCCGGTGAAGTCGCTGGCGTAGCCGCGGGGGTGAGCGAGGACGACGCGCTTGCAGCGGTAGGCGAGGCTGTAGGTGAGCGCCTGCTGGATGGCCGAGCGTTCCGAGCGATCCTTCTTGACGGGGACGTTCTTGATCTCGATCAGGGCCGGGGTCTCGCCGCTCGCGGGGTCGCGAATGACGATGTCGGGAGTTGCCTTGGGCGAGGGCTTGGCGTCGAAGAGGTCGGTGCTGCCCTCGGTGTTGCCGTCGAGCACCCGCTGCTCCCAGCCGCGCTCGCGGGCCCGCGCCGCGAGGGTGTTGCGGAGGTAGCACTCGAAGAGGTCGCTCATGTCGAGGATCGTCGAGGGCAGTTTCCTGGTGCCGGTCCCGCCCTCCAGCTGGACGCCGTGGAGCTGGGCGATCGCCGCCGCCAGGTCCAGTGCCGGCCGGTAGTAGGAGCGCAGCGCCGGCAGCCGCGTCGTGCCTGCGACGAGCCCGTCCTCGAGGAAGTCGCGAGAGCGATCGAGCCGCACTGCGCCCAGCGCCTCGTAGAGCGGCGCCGCCCGGTCCAGCAGCAGCCGCCGCTCCGGGCGAACCGGCGTCTCCTCGCTGAGCAGGCCGCTGAGGAGCCAGAGGGCGTACTTGAGGCAGCGGTTGGCGGCGTTGTCGGGGCTGCGCTCGAACCTGGCGGTCACGGCCTTGTGCCTGATCCCGCGGCTGTGCAGCTGGCGCGCGGTCGCGGTGGCGAGGATGCGGCCGCGCGGGAACTGCGTCACCTCGGTCCGCCGCTCGTACTCGCGCAGCAGCCCCCTGGCGGCAATCTCCTCCAGCCGCTCGATCAAGCTATGGGCATAGATGTCGAGCAGCGAGCCCGACCACTGGGAGCTCGTCGCGTAGGACCGCTCCGCGGGCAGCGTCTCCAGCGGATGGCGGGCGACGCTGAGCAGGTGGAGCAGGTTGCGGACCGGCGTCCGCGGTTCGACGTCGATGCTGACCCGCTCGTTTAGCGGGATCAAGCCGACGTGCCTGCGGGCCTGCAGACGCAGCCTGCCTTTGCTGACGTGGACCGCGAAGTAGTCCTTCGACTCGACCTCCGGGTTGACGAGGAGCTCGCCGTCGCCGTCGAGGAGGTCGCTCACCGGCACGCTGGTGGTCTCGTTCTCCCTGACGCGATAGACGGTGGGAGCGGGCATCGCGGCCTGGCCTAGGCGGCGAATGAGTCGTCGGGCGCTTCGCCTCCGTAGACGTCGCGCCAGTCCCGCTCGATCTCCTCGAAGGCTTCCAGGTTGGGCCGGTAGGCCTTCTCGAAGTGGAAGCGGAGCTCGTGCTCCCAGAGCAGCTCGAGGCTCTCCGCGTCGGTGACGTTCATGAACGAGGTGTGGCCGATCGCCGCCAGCGGGTTTCGCCTGGCCCGCTCGTTGACGCTGCGGAAGAAGCGGACGATGCGCGCGCGGAGGTCTTCGTCGACCCCGTTCCCGGCGAGGAACCCTTCGAGGACGCTGACATCGGGGTCCATGGAGATCTTCGCGAAGCGGCGCTCGAAGGCGGCGTCGACTTCATCGACGCCGCGGTCGAGCGGGTTCATGGTGGCGAGGATCACCAGGTTGTCCGGCACCTGGACCGTCGCGTCGTCCATCGCCAGCTGGAACCGGAGCCCCCGCTTCGAGCGCTCGACATAGGTCAGCGCCTCGCCGAAGACCCGGCCTGGCTCGGCGCGGCTGAGCTCGTCGATGACGATCGCGTAGGTTCGCTCGGCGTCGTCCTCGGCGGCCCGGCACATCCTCAGGAACGGCTTCTCGACCAGCTCGAACCCGTCCCCGTCCCTGCGCGGTGCCATCCCCTGGACGAAGTCCTCGTACTGGTAGGAGGGGTGGAACTGCAGGTAGACGACCCGGTCTTCGTCGGCTTCGACGAGGGTCGAAGCGATCCGCCGCGCATACCAGGACTTGCCGGTGCCAGGCGGGCCGGTGAAGATCACGCCGCCGTAGGTCGCGAGGAGCTTCGCGGTGGTCTGGAGAAGCGGATCCTCAGCCCCCAGCGGGGCCTGCTCGGAGACCTCGGTCGGAGGTTCCCGCGTCAGCGCCGGCGCCGCCGCGTAGGCGGGCGGTGGGACCGGGAGGTACTCGAGCGGTGCGGCCGGGTCGTTGGCGAAGTCGAGCGCCATCAGGACTCTCCGAAGATTCTCGCGCGCTCTGGCCTGGTCAGCCCGGTGTCGGCGAGGAACCCGTCGACGAGGCCCTCGGGAGTCGGGGTGGTCGGTCCCACCATCGACTCGATGTCGCGGCCGCGGAAATACCAGGTCGCGCAGTCCAGGAGCGTCGGTGGCGCCCCGCTCGCTCTGCCGAAGACGCGAAGAAGGTCGTCGACGTAGTTGGGAGTGAATTCGACCCGCCGCGGGCGCTCGTCCAGAACCTCGATCACACGCTTCCAGCTGGGGCCGTTGACGGTGTCCGGGGGCCCGTTCGAGGGGTATTTGTCGGTCCGCCAGCCGCGACGGGCTTCGCGCCTGGTCCCAAACGGGTTGAAGAATGGCGGCAGAACCCGTTCGCCCGGTCCCGTCACGACCTCGGTGAGGGCTCGGACCGAGGCCATGTAGGTGGTGTCGTTGAGCGAGAGCGTCACCGTCCCGTCCCCCTGGGTCATCGCGTGCTTGACGATCAGGAAGTCGCAGAAGCTGGGCCGGACGTTGGCGACCATCAACCGCGAGACGGCTTCTCCGAGGGACTCCGCGGTGAGGTAGGTCGCCATCTCGCTAGGGCTCTCCCGCGGCCTCGCGCACGGCCTCGACGGTCAGCTCGCAGAACTCCTCTTTGAGATCGATGCCGATCGAGCGGAAGCCCTGCTTGTGGGCGAAGGCGAGGGTGGTGCCGCTGCCGCAGAAGGGGTCGAGGACGATCCCCTTCGGGGGGGTCGTCGCCAGCACCGGGACCTTGACCAGGTCCTTGGAGAAGGAGGCGCGGTGGATGCCGTTGCCGCGGGCGGGCGGCACCTGCCAGGTGTCGAGCGGCGGCAGCTGCTTGCCGGCCGGCGTCTTCCGGGCGACCGGGTCGCGGTCGAAGTAGTACCAGCGCTCCCTGGTGAAGTGGAAGACGTACTCGTGCGAGATCGAGCAGCGGTCCCGCACCTGGTCGGGGATCGGGTTCGGCTTCACCCAGACGTTGTCGTTGCGGACCAGCCAGCCGGCGTCCTGCATCGCGATCGCGAACCGGTGCGGGATCAGCAGCAGCTGCTTGGGGCGGGCCCAGGCGCCGTCGCCGCGCTTGTCCTGGGGACGCATGCCGAAGCGGCGGGCGCCCTGTTTCGCTTCCTTGCTGCGGTGCTGGCCCTTGCCGCTCCAGTAGGTGTCGCCGAGGTTGACCCAGAGGCTGCCGGTCTCGCGGAGCACCGGGATGCATTGCTCGAAGACCTCGACCAGCGCCTCGACGAATTCGCGGGGGTGCTCCTCGAGCCCGAGCTGCTCGTCGTGCCCGTAGTCCCGTTGCCCGTAGAAGGGGGGCGAGGTGACGATGCAGTCGACTTCGACCTTGGCCTCGGCGAGCTGCTGCAGCGAGGCGCGGACGTCGCCGTTGAGGACCAGCGTCGAGTCGTCGGCGTAATAAGCCTGCTCGGTCAGCTGCTCGTCGGCGAACCTGCTCTGCGGCGTCGTCGCCGGGTGCAGGGCCCGGTTCGCCTTGGTGTCTTTCAGCTTCACGGCGCCGTCGTCGCTTTCGACCAGCGAGGCTGTGGAGGTAGCGAGTCCGGAGCGCATGAAGCCGCTGATTTATACCCGCGGGCGAGGATGCTCCTGAGAGATTCCCCATTATTTGAGAGATATTGAGCGCCCTGTTAGCGTCGGGCCGCCAAGGGCCGGGTGATGGCATCTGGCCGACTCTCGGGAGGAGAGACTCATGAAGTGGAGTCGCATTGCCGCCGTTCTCTGCGTGCTGGCGGTGCTCGGCGCGCTCGCCGGGCCCGCCTGGGCGACCAAGTACGTGGCGCTCGGGGACTCGTACTCGTCGGGGACGGGAACCAGGACCTACTACGACTCGGGCTGCCAGCGGTCCGTCACCTCGTATCCGTATCTGCTGCGCAACGCGCACCCGGACTGGACGTTCGTGCACGCGGCCTGCTCCGGCGCGAAAACCGGGGACGTCGTCGGCACCCAGGCGGCCAGCCTCAGCGCCGACACCAACTGGGTCAGCTACACGATCGGGGGCAACGACGCCGGCTTCTCCAGCGTCATCACCGAGTGCGCGCAGCCGTCGTGGATCTCCAACTGCAACGGCTCGATCGACGCCGCCCAGGCCTACATCCAGAACACGCTGCCGGGCCGGCTCGACCTCGTCAACAACACGATCAAATCGAAATCGCCGAGCGCGAAAGTGGTCGTGCTCGACTACCCGCGGCTGTTCAACGGCACCGACTGCAACGCCTTCACCTGGTTCAGCGGCAGCGAGATGACCCGCCTCAACCAGACGGCGGACCTGCTCAAGAACCAGCTCAGCGCCGCGGCGACGCGGGCCGGTGCGAACTTCCTCTTCCGCGACGTGATCCCGTCCTTCGTCGGGCACGCGGTCTGTGACGGCGGCGGCGCCTCGGCGACCGAGTGGATCAACGGGCTCTCCAACCCGGTGGGGGAGAGCTACCACCCGAAGACCACCGGCCACGCCAACGGCTACTACCCGGTGCTGCACGCGGTGACCGGCTGATTGTCGATTTCGCGCCCTCCCGTTTGTCGTAGAGGTGAAAGGGCCCCACGGGGCCGCAGCCGATCCGACAAGGGAGGGCGCGATGTACGAGCGATTCGAAGTCAGCTGGGAAGAGGTGCTGCCCGGAGACCCGGCGCAGGTCTGGGAGGCCGACGAGGCGCTGCTGCGGGTGTACGGTCGCGAGATCTGGGGCGACCCGACCACGATCGCGCTGCACCTCTTCGAGGCCGAGGCCGGCGCGGCGCCGGTCGAGCGCGCCTGGAAGGAACCGATCAACTCGACCGAGGCGGTGGCCTGATGCCCCAGTACGCAGTCCTTCTCTACGAGCGCGTTCCCCCCGAGGAGCTGCCCAAGGAGGTGATGGACGGCCACATCGCGATGGTCGACCGGGTCGCCGCGGCCGGCGGCCGGATCGTCGCCGGGATGGCGCTGCGCGACTCGACCACGGCGACCTCGATCCGCGGCGAGCTGCTCACCGACGGCCCCTTCATCGAGACCAAGGAGGAGATGGCCGGCGTCTTCGTGCTGGAGGCCCGCGACCTCGACCACGCGCTGCAGCTGGCGAAGCTGACGCCGATCGTCGAGGGCGGGGTCGAGGTGCGGCCGCTGGTCGACTTCCAGGTCGTGGAGGACGACTGAGCGCCGCGGTCGAGCGGGCGGTCGCCGACGCGCACCGGCGCGAGTGGGCCTTCGTGCTCGCCGCGACGGTGCGCGTCACGCGCGACCTCGACCTCGCCGAGGAGAGCGTCCAGGACGCCTACGTGGCGGCGCTGACCGCCTGGGCGCGCGATGGCGTCCCGGACCGTCCCGGCGCCTGGCTGACCACCGCCGCCCGGCGCAACGCCCTCAACGCGATGCGGCGCGGCAAGACCCTGGCGGCGAAGCTGCCGCTGCTGATCGAGCCCGAGTCGGCCGAGCCCGTCGAGCCCGGCGCGGCGGATGACGCCGAGGCGATCCCCGACGACCGCCTGCGGCTGGTCTTCACCTGCTGCCACCCGGCGCTGGCCCGCGAGGCCCAGGTGGCCCTGACCCTGCGGCTGGTCTGCGGCGTCGCCACGCCCGACGTCGCCCATGCCCTGCTCGTCGCCGAGACGACGATGGCGGCACGGCTGACCCGGGCCAAGAAGAAGATCGCCGCGGCCGGGATCCCCTACGCGGTGCCGGGGCCCGCCGAGTTGCCCGAGCGCCTCGACGCGGTCCTGACCGTGGTCCATCTGCTCGCCGCGACCGGCCACACCGCCCCCTCCGGCGACCGGCTCGTCCGCGACGACCTCGCCGCCCGCGCCCTCGACCTGGCCCGGACCCTGCGCGCGCTGCTCCCCGACGAGCCCGAGACGGCGGGACTGCTGGCGCTGCTGCTCGTCCACGACGCCCGGCGCGCGGCACGCACCGACGAGGCGGGGCGATTGGTCCGCCTGGAGGACCAGGATCGCTCGCGCTGGGACGCGGAGAAGATCGCCGAGGCCGACCGGCTGGTCGTGGCGGCGCTGCGAGCCGGTCCGGCCGGGCGCTTCGCGCTGCAGGCGGCGATCGCGGCGCTGCACGCCCAGGCGCCCAGCCACGAAAAGACCGACTGGCCGCAGATCCTCACCCTCTACGACGCCCTGCTGCGCGTCTGGCCCTCGCCGGTCGTCGCCCTCAACCGCGCCGTCGCCGTGGCAGCGGTCGAGGGACCGGCCGCGGCGCTGGCGCAGGTCGAGGCACTGGAGCGGGACGATCGGCTCGCCGGCTACCGCTACCTACCGGCGACGAAGGCCGACCTGCTCGCCCGCCTCGGCCGCCACGAGGAGGCCGCCGAGGCCTACCGTGCGGCGCTGGCGCTGACCGCCAACGAGGCCGAGCGAGAATTTCTCGAGGCCCGTGTCGATTTCGGCGGTTGCGGTTCGTCGCAGGGGTAGAAAGAGGGAAACCGGCCTCGTGCCGGGCCCGCGAAAACGAAGGAGGATCGAGATGAGAGTTATGGCGATCGTGAAGGCGAGCACGGACTCCGAGGCGGGAGCGATGCCGAAAGAGGAGATGCTGGCCGCGATGGGTCAGTTCAACGAAGAACTGGCGAAAGCGGGCGTGATGGTCGGTGGGGAGGGCCTGCACCCCTCGTCGAAGGGCGCCCGGGTCAGCTTCGGCGACGGCGAGCCGCGGGTCACCGACGGTCCTTTTGCCGAGACCAAGGAGCTGATCGCGGGCTTCTGGATCCTCCAGGTGGACTCCCTCGAGGACGCGGTCGAGTGGATGAAGAAATGCCCCGATCCGCACGACGAAGGCGGCGAGATCGAGATCCGTCAGATCTTCGAGGCCGAGGACTTCGGCGAGGAGTTCACCCCGGAGCTGCGCGAGCAGGAGGACCGGATCCGCGCCCAGTCCGAGCAGAACCTGTAGGCGTTATTCACGGACGATGCGAGGTTTCTCCTCCTCAGGGGGGAGAACCTCCGGCGCCCCGGCCATTGGAGCCGGGTGCGCCAACTGGGGACCCCATCGCCAAGTGCCGAAGCCGCCCAGGCTCTGATCGAAGAGCTGCTGGTGACGGCGCTCGGGCTGGGTGCGGTGCTCTCCTCGCTGCTGGAAGAGCTGCCCGAGGACGCCTTCCCCGGCGAGGACAGCGCCGCGGTGCTGCTGGAAATGGTCGTCGGCAGCTCGCGGCCGGCCGCCGAAGCGGCGGGGGAGATGCAGTGCTGGGAGGCGAGCGCGCTGATCGGGGCGGTCCGGGACCGGGTGCTCACCGACCTGCGGGCGGCGGCCGAGCTGGCCCGCCGCGACCGCTGAGCTCCGGGCCCGAGGGGCGCCCGCTTCCGCGATCCGTCTAGGAGGGATTGGCGAAACTCCCGCCCACGCCTGGCGACGGCGGACACTGCGCGGTGCGGCGTCCTCAGTCGCCCAAATAGCGCTGCTATTCGGTCTCCCTGCGTCCTGGCCCCGCTTGGTCCGGCGCTCGCCAGCCGCAGACGCGAGTTTCGCCAATCCCTCCTAGCCGCCGCGGCGGCGCTTGCCACCGGTCCTAGGATGGGCGGCCGATGCCCCTCATCCACCCCGGTTCACTGCTCGAGCGGGAGCGGGAGCTGGAGATTCTCGGCCAGCACCTCGACCGCGCCCGCCACGGGGCCGGCTCGCTGCTGGTCGTCGAAGGCCCGGCCGGGATCGGCAAGACGGCGCTGCTGCGGGCGGCGGTGGAGCTGGCCGGCGAGCGCGAGATGACGGTGCTGCAGGCGCGTGGCGGCGTCCTCGAGCAGCAGCTCGAGTACGGGGTGGCGCGGCAGCTGGTCGAGAAGCCGGTCGTGCAGGCCAGCGAGGCGCGGCGGGCGCAGCTGCTGGCCGGGCCGGCCGCCTCCTCGGGGGCGGCGCTGGGGCTGGGAGAGCTGCCGGCCGACCAGGGCCCGGGCGGCGATCCCTCGGCCGAGATCCAGCACGGCCTGCACTGGCTGGTCGCCAACCTGGCCGAGGAGGCGCCGCTGCTGATCGCCCTCGACGACGCCCACTGGGGCGACGCCGCCTCGCTGCGGGTCGGGGCCTACCTGGCGCGGCGGCTCGAGGGCCTGGCGGTGACGATGCTGGTGGCGACGCGCAACGACGAGCCGGGATCCCAGCAGGAGCTGCTGGCGGAGCTGTTCGCGACCGCCGAGCCGACCTACCTGCGGCCGGCGCCGCTCGCCGCCGACTCGGTGGCGGCGCTGCTCCGCGACGCCTTCGCCGAGCGCGAGCCACCACCCGAGCTGGTCGAGGCCTGCCGGCGGGCCAGCGGCGGCAACCCCTTCCTGCTCACCGAGCTGGCGGGCGAGCTGGTCGCCAACGGCGACGACCCCGAGACGACCCCGGTGGCGCTGGTCGACAGCGCCGGGCCGGTGGCGGTGCGACGCTCGCTGCTGCTGCGGCTCGGCAACCTCGGCGGGGAGGCGCGCCGGCTGGCGCAGGCGGTGGCGATCATGGGCGGCGAGGCGGAGCCGCGGCACGCCGCCGCGGTCGCCGGGCTCGACGGCGAGGAGGCCGGTCGCGCCGCCGACGTGCTCGCCGCCGCGGGCATCCTCGAGGCCGGGCTGCC